>SDBT01001744.1_pt1 | contig 38742 bp, 66 predicted proteins | sample 2277101 | NCBI WGS metagenome assembly SDBT01 (sample SAMN10404973, study PRJNA504765) | marine sediment metagenome | isolation source: marine sediment core GS10_PC15, 103 cmbsf | place: Arctic Ocean: Southern Knipovich Ridge | collected 2010 | reverse complement strand
AAATAAATTAAAGGGCATTTGCTGATTGCTAGTTTAGAATGGGCATTGTAAGTGGCTATAACTAAAGGAGTTAGGGCATACCCCCCCCGTTTATCGCCGTTACATTTTTGTCCAAAATATACATAAATGAACCAACTATAGGTTTCTAAATATTTGGTAGAATTTTGACTTTTTGATTATGGAACTAGGTAGGTGAATTTGGTGGGCTTAATCTGTAATAATTTCTTCTCGTGGTGCTTCAGCAAAAAGGATATCTCTTGGATTAAGATAAATCTGAAGAATAACTCTATTGGGATTTGCCATATCTTTAGTTAGCTCAGCACCAACTGCCCAATAGTTTTCTAAAGTGATATTTTGATTAGTTTTAATTCTAACTGGATAAACTCTACCATCACTAAAATCTAAATTTATCATTTGATTTCCTCCAAATGCTCATACTTAAATATCATTTCTTTATTAGTCTTGATAATATAGCACAAAGGATTTTCCCCCATAACTATAATTACTTCACCTATCTTCCCTCGACCATAGCCCTGGGTAATCTTTACCTTGTCCCCAATCTTAAATTTACACATCTTTCTCCTCTGTGGGGGCTCCGCCAAATAAAGTTTAGGGCAAGGAATCAAATAACTTCCTTTTGGAGAAGTCCCATCTTCTTCAAACCAGAAAGAATCATCTTTTGTCATTGCAATAATACGACCAGAAGGAAGAAATGCATATTCAATTACTTGCTCTCTTGGAAGATTTATATAAGAAAAATCTATCTCAATTTTTTCCTCCTCTTTAGATTGCTCCACCATTCTTCTACACTTATAGTTCCAGTAAGTTCATACCATAACTCAGCCAGAAGCGTACCTTCTTTATATAAGTGCTTGATTTTCCACCAACTCCACACCTTACCTTTTCCCTTCTTTTTCTCTAAGATATATCAACATCTTTGCCCTAGCATTGGCTTCAGTATTGGCTTCTATATCAGGAGTGTTCTCACTTTCACTATAAGCATACCAAGCATTCTGACCTCTATGAGGTAAAGGCCAATCAATATCTTTTAATATCTCTCCCAATTCAGCAACAGTAAAGGCGGAATAACACCTACCTGTTTTCTTAAAATCAATAGCGGTTAATACCCAATCACCATAATGCCCATAAGCAGGGTCAGCAGGATCACCACAAGGGTCATCATACCACCAATACCACAAACTCTCTTGCTTTGCTCCCAACTCTTTAAGCTTACGAGCCAAATCAAGCGAGCATACTTGCTCTTTTACTTTCATCATCATAACTTCCTTTCAAGCTTGTCGACACGTCGACAGTTGAATTTCAATGTGTCAACAGATGTGTCAACGCCGTAAGTCCTTTATTTGCTTATACTTATATATTTATGTAGACAGATGACAGATATATATGTATATAAGCCCTCATTAGGGTATGTGTTATTCTCCCGTAAAAACAATTAAATAATTAATTAAATAATTAATTAATGTGAAAAACATATACCCCTATATATACTCTCATAATGAAAAAAGGTGTCAACGTGTCGACATTTCACATAAGTCGTTACGCCACAAGGGTTTACGGCGTGACAGAACCTCTGACAGACAGAAGTCAAAGTGTCGATGTGTCGACATTTCACATAAGTCGTTGTGTCGCAACGCCTTGCGACGAATGACGCAAGGCGAAAGGCGAAATTTGCCAAACTTTCATCGATATTCATCACTTTTTCATCCATTTTTCATCACTTTTCGCCGTTCATAACTTCTTAAACATCTTTAAGAAGTCACATAAGTGTTGACAGAGCTTTCTTCAATGAAGATAAAAACGCCAGAAGCTGTGTCTCGGAACATCAGTTGCCCAGTGTGCCTGCCCTTCCCAACATATCTTACAATTTCACCTCTGTAGCTGTAGTCATTGCCGATTTTGAGGGTGATTTTTCCCTTGTCGCACTCTGGGCAGTCCCATTTATCGGTGTCTTCAACATTATCCGCAACAGCCCGCTCCAGTGGGTCATCTATGAAGCAGTCTTGTATGAAGCAGTCTTGGCAGTATGCCCCTGGCCAACCACTCCATCTGTGGCTTCTTAACCTCTTGTCTCTTTCATCTGTCTTATTCATAAATTACCTCTTCAAACATACCTAATGCTTTCTGCAGGCAGTCCCTGCATAATCTGATGGACAGGTCTGAATAAAACCCTTGAGGTATTTTTCTATCACTCTTGGCAGCTAAATAAAAGCTGACAGTCGCTACTTTTTTCCCACACAAGTCGCAAGGAAGGGTGATATTTGAAATAATTTTTTGGGGCCGGTGTAATTTCATTTTCTAAACTCGATTACTATTTCGTCCCTGCCATAAACTATTATTGGCGGGTCCCTTTTCTCTCTCTTTACTTTCTTCTCTGGTGTTGCACAGCCAGCTAATAATGTTATTGTGATTATAATCGTAATCAGTTGTTTAAGCATAAATTATTTCCTATAAACCCTTCAGTTTTCAATATATACAGCCATACTTTTAAAAGAAACGCCTTTCTATCTTTAAAGCGAAGTGCGAAGTTGCAATCACTACAAAGAATACCAAAATTGTGACGACGCCAAATCTTTACATATTTTGGAATGAACCTATGGCGTATTGCCCAATTCTTTGGTCCCATACCTTGTTTGGGATTAGATTTAATTATATTGAGATCTGTCCTGTGGTCAAAACGAACTGTGTCTTTGTTGCCTACCACGCCACTCTTAACATTAAGAACCTTTCCACATATTTCACAAGGTGGGTGCTCACCGTATTCGTCTATAAAAAATTGCTCCCATTGCTCTTTATTTCTTGCCCGATATATAAGATGTGCTTTGCGATGGCAATCAATACACCAAGAGTATGAGCTAGGATGAAACTCTTTAAGTTCCTTACAATGAAAACATATTCTCATCAGAGGTGTTATTTTCGCAGGTTCCAGTTCACCTGATTCAATTTTGTCTTCTAATTCGTTTGATGCCAAGCTTCCGTCTCCGTGAATGTTTCTTTACATTTATCACATTTAAAATAAGTAGTGCCACCAACCATTTTTAAAACTGGTGGTATATCTTTTTGCTTATCTTCGTGCTTAAATTCTTTACTACCGCACTTAGGACATTCTTCTGGATAATGAAACATTTATTTTTCTCCTTTCAATTTTCTTCCAATGGCTTCAATCACATATTCCTAATTGGTTTAATTTACAACATTTTTTATATATTCTTTCTTTTCTATTCATTTCTTTAAGGGAATATGAATTAGTGCGATAAGTGTGTTTTCTTGTGGAAATCAATTCAGAAAGATATTTCGCTTGAGTTTGTTTTATTATTAGATGAGGTGTAAGAATAGGTAACAATTTTTGTAGCGATTTTCCGCAAAATGTTAAGGTAAAAACTTTTCGATGATGTGGTTTGAATTTTCTCCTTGTAGTTATGTGTCCACCATAAGTAATAGATATTTTTTCCAAGATTCTATAATCACAATTAACGATTGCAATTTTGGGTTCGTAGCGTGGCTTTGTTTCTCTTGTTTTCTTTTGAGGAGAAGCCTTAATTATTCCTATACAACCTTCTCCATCAACAAAACCTGCTAAATATTTTATATGCATTTTATTAGCTGTTCCCCTATTTTTTGAATGACATTTACCGTCACCGCATTGCCTAAACATTTATACCTCTGTGTATCGCTTACCCCTTCAGTCCATCCATCAGGAAAGCCCTGCAATCTTTCGCACTCGGTCGGCGTAAGGCGACGGATTTTAGTTCCTTTTGGTATATAATGCACATCTGCGGTATTGTGATGTTCTGCTCTTATGCATTGTGCTACCATTGGTAAATGTCCACCACCTTTTGGCGTTCTGATTGTTGGAGAGATATTATGAAATTCTCTTGGTTTATCTTCCTTAAATCCACCATAGACATTATGAATAAGATAAGTTTCTCCCGCATTTCTTAAAGCTCCATATCGGGAATCAATTGTGCTTGAAATCCTCTGCCCTTTTCTTTGTTCTCTTTTGTCCTGCGAATCAGGAATTGTTTGGCTTTCTCCGATAGGAAATACTTTTGGTCGACATTTTTCTCCAAGATGTCCAACAATGAACACTCTATCCCTACTCTGTGGGACGCCGAAGTTTTTACTATTGAGAACTTCCCATTGTAGAACATACCCAATGTTGGAGAGAACTTTAAGGATAGTCTGGAAAGTTTGTCCTGATTCGTGACTAAGTAAGCCTTTGACGTTTTCAAGTAATATATACCTTGGCTTTTTTGCTCTACAAATTCTTGCGATTTCAAAAAAGAGAGTGCCTCTTGTATCGTCAAATCCCCTGCGTTTTCCTGCAATGCTAAACGCCTGGCAGGGGAATCCTCCTGTGAGGAGGTCGTGGTCAGGAATGTCATCTGTGTTGACTTGCCTAATGTCACCTTCATAGAGCTCTCCTTCTCCGAAGTTCTTTCTGTAGATTTGTGATGCGTACTTGTCGATTTCGTTCGACCAGACACAAGTATAATCCAAGCGTTTCCGTTTGAGGAATTTGTTCTCAAAGATGTTGTGTTTTGTTGGTCTTTTGCTATCTGCCAATTGAGCGGATCGTAGATTACTATTTTCAAGACCAAGTCTAAATCCTCCTATGCCCGCAAACAGTTCGACGAATGTCATTATAGTTTAATATCACTTTTTACTTCGTTACCCCAAACATCCCAACCCGATGTCTTTTCTCTTGCAAACAGTTCTATGCGAGGTAAGTTGCCGAATAACTCTACAATTTTATCTCTAACTTGTATGGGCTTCGCACTATGTATTCCACGCGGAGCAATAATAACCTGAGAGACTTTATTTGTAATGGGCTTCATTCTGCCTTTAACGCCTAATAAACATAATTCCATATTAGATTTTGTATAATAACCTACGCCGAAAAAAGGAAAGCCGTTCTTGAGGTTAGTCTTTAACCAAGCGAAGCCTAAGGTTCTGTATTTAAATCCCCAAGCATCAAATACTTCTAATTGTTCTTTAAGATAAGGGAAAGTAACCCAGAGGAATAGGGCACAATTTTTAGCGGTTATGTCTTTAATGGGTAGGGCTTTGATTTTATCCATAGACATTAGTTTATAATGCCCACAGGCACCACCTCTGAAGCGAGTTTTGTGGTTGGCACGGGAATTGTATTTCCAAGGACAGTCTGCCAGAATAATTTTATATTTTTTCATTTTCCTATCAAGTGCCAAAGCAACGATAGCCAACCCACCATCATTGCTATTGCGATTGTCCAAGCCGCCTTCTTATTAGTTTTCTTCAACGCCCAAAAATGCTGAGATACGGTCTTGCCAGTAAACTTGTCCGCCAGCCATTCTACAATACCGAAGCAGGTGAAGAACAATAAAAATGTACCGAACAGCCACCATTGTTGGAAGATAGCTGAAGGAACCAAAAACCCAGTTGCCAAGACAATAATGAAAATAATTTCTTTCTTAGATGTGCCTATTTTATTTAACATTTATCCTTCCCTTTTAGTTTAAATAATGTGTCCCCCAAGTTTCTTATGGCTCTATCAGCTCTTATTGTTATTATTATTTCTATTGCAAACAAACTTAAAAGGCTTATCCCAATCAAAGAAGGATAAAGCACATTACAAGGAAACAATTTTCCAAGGGAAAATCCAATTACTACCATACATATCATTTTTAAGACAATCATTCTTTCACTCCTTTTTCATTTTAGCCCAGATCAAGTGAGCCATATAATCTGAGAATTCTTTAAGGTCTTTATTCTTCCACCTGTTGTAGTCCCTTCGGTTCTCATAATGGTCACACCATACGCTCCACAGCACCATTCCATCAAGTATTTTGGAGATTATCTTTGCGAGCTTCTTTTCAGTCAGTTTTTTCATTTTTTTTGAGCCTCTGATTATAATTCTTAAAATATTTGGCAACTATATTTAGCTTTTCTTCTTTACAATCTACACATTTTTGTTTATCAAGAGCCTTAAGCAGGACAAGGGCTTTGCCAATTCTCCTTCGTCGTATTTTCTTACACCTTGCTTCCATTGGCACAGGAAAAAGTTGTTCCAATATTTTTCTAATCTTCTTATCATTCATCTTAACAATCCAATCAATAAAATTATCCACATTATCGCAACCACAGCGTGTTGCAATTTCGGTGCCTTAAAATTAGGATCTAGCCAAGCGTGACCCCAAAACATAAGGCAAAGTACAATATAACAAATTATCTCTATTATTTTCACTTGTCATCTTTCTTGTATCTGTCAGCTTTTACTATATACATTGGGGCATTGCCCTGATAAAGATGATGTTTTTCAATATATTCTGCTGCTTTTCTTTTTGTTTTGAACCAACCATTAAACATAAGTTCTGTACTATTAAAAATAGTATGTACAAAATAGACTTTCTTTTTCATCATAGACTCCTGAAGTTAAACGCCGTTCGCTCCCACCAATCGCTACGGCAAGGGTTGTTACCCTATCGCCCTAAAAATATATTTATTTTTTCTTCTTTTTGGACTTCTTGGCTTTCTTTGCCTTTGTCTTATTTCTTCCTACCATCGTTCAATCACTTCCTTCCTGCCCATTAAATTGCTGGTTTCCCCTTCCAGCGACCCTAATGATAGATTTCCTTTTCGTAGGCTCATATGCTCCTACCGCGTGAGTGCTAAATTGTACTTTCTATCCAACCCTGTTAGTCCGAGGCGGCGGACAACAATTCAATAACCTTATCTGCCCAAATTCTATCCAAATCTTTTTCTTTCTTACTCAATTTGCTATATGGTGTCCTAGCTTGTTTAAACCATCTTGCTATGTTAGTAGAATTTAAATTATTCAGCATATATTTAGCCCAATGGGCCCATTGTATATGTTCCAGCTCGGCTATCTTTTCTCTTAGTTTTAGTTTTGGGTTCATGTTATTCTTGCCCTTTTTTATAATCTTCTACAAATTCTTTTACTTTTTCCCAAAGATCTGGGGTTGGTAAACAATCTAATATCCATCTAAGCTCACTTATTCTGTGATTTAAAAGCATTTGATTTATTATGTCAGAAGATTTTTTATTATGTATACCAAAGAATAGACCCCAACGATTGAGAAAAGTAGTTGCTACGCCTTGTTCTTTATATCTTTCTAATTTTTCTATTTTTAAGGCGATTCTGATAGTTAAAGAATCTAGCGTATTAAATTTATCTAGCATTTTTCACCTCCTAATCTTTCCTGCAAAGATTTTCTTAGCATAATGCACCTTTTTTAAATCATCCCCTTGGAAGCCAGACCTGATCAGCCCTTCAAGCTCTTTAAGCCGATAAACGACTTTGGTTTTATCCAATTTGCTTATATCGGCATCATCAGAGACAAAATAGATGTGTTCTTTATCTAATAGGTCACTTTCAATTTTTATCATTAGAATAATCCATTTGTCGACTTCTTTTTATCATTAGAATAATCCATTTGTCGATTTCTCTTTATCTTCTTTCAAAAGCTTCTTTGCTTCTACTTGAGCTTGGACTTCTTTCGCCTTCAACTCTATCTCTATAAGATTTTCTTCCATCAATCGTTTTTTGTCAAATACCCACACTGATGAGCTACCGTGCTTTAATCTTTTGCGTACGGATATTCGTCCTTTTTCAGTCTCCACCAACCAACCTGTTTCCTTGAGATCTGTGGCTAAAGTCCTAGCGGTATATTTTTTTTCACTATTATGCAGTTGCCGGCAGGCTTCTTGGATGGCTTTTTGTGGATATAAGTATATCCTTTCACCATCAGGGCTATACTCTCCAATTATTGGTCGATAACTTTCTCGTTTATCATCGAGAAGCTCCTCATGTAAGGTAATAATACAGGATTTGCTGGATACTAATTCTCTAATGTCACTCAGAAATGATTCTATTATGTTTTCAGAGCTAGAGCTGGCTTCGGTATAATCATAGGCCAAAGATGAGGCGTCAATTCCGCGTCCCATCAGTTCGTCAAATTGGTCTCTTACTATCCATTTATTATCAAGCATAAAAGATAAAATACTCCTTAATCCAGTTAAATTTTGTCTGATATAAGAACCCAATCGAGGATGTTTGACTTTTGCCTCAAATTTTTGAGGACCGTTCTTTTGAACCCAAGAAATATAATGTGGGGTGAAGATACGTAGTAGTCCACGTTTTTGCTCAATTATCGGTAGTTTTGCTAAATCCATCTCCCTTTCATTGGTTTGATAAATCATAATACGTTCTAGAACCGATTGTTCACCTGTTGGCAGATTTTCGCCCGTTACCCAAAGATTGCAACGAAGATAGAAAGGATTTCTTTCTTCTATTTTCTGTGTGAGCCTACCTCTTCCACTTTGATTGTAATATGATTGGATGACTTGAATTGCCATCTTGTTGGCACCATATATCCCGATTTTAAAGTCATCCAGCATCATTGGTAGATTCACCAAATGATAACCGTGCTTTTCCACATAATTCTGTGTATCTCGGAAGTTGCGTATTCCTTGTGATTGAAGTTTATCAGTGGTTACAGATATATCGGCATAAAAATTTAGCATTACTTTCTGCACAATAGTTTTTCCGTGTCCAGTCTGTCCACGGAAGAATGTAACATATAGAAGATCTGATATTTTATGAATTAGTGGTGTTCTTCCCACTTCTCCCAATAGTGGCATCGTTAAATTATAGGAATGGAATGGCAAAACATCTTTGATAATAAACTCAGTCGCTTCCTTGCAAGCTTCTAGTGGTTTTAAATCAAAGTCGTAAATAGAAACATTCTTGTTGAGAATATAATATTTCTCATTTTTCTCTATTTTACCTTCTTTGATAATATAATTGGGAGTTATAAAACTATTTTTGTTCTGACCGATAGAATCAATACCAATATATTCTCGGACATTTTCATTATTAGCATTAATGGCTACGCCAATACGGTGAATGTGCTGGGGCATTAACTTAAGACCAGTAGGGCAGATTCGTCCAAGCTCTTCTCTTAAGAGTTGTGGATTAGTAGGGACTTTCGAATCCCAGATAAAAGGAATAACTTTTTCTCCTTCAACTCTCAGGGTTCCTATTACATTGGTTTTTTCTTCACCCTTGATTACTCTATTATAATTAACGGTAAAGTTACAAACTAATTCCCAAGTGGATGGTTTTTTATTTTTGCCTAGAGTGTACATCTCATAGCCAAATTCGCTTTTACGCAGGATACCCAAAACAGTATCTATGTCTGGTTTAGGATGATCCTTTTTCCATTGTTCATAGGATGCACGAGCTTTTTGGATAGAGATGCCCAAGTAATTGTCTTTGTACTGCTGACGCTCTAGATACTTATCGCTAATCCCATAAGCAGGGTTACTAAAAATGGTTTTGATTTGACTGTTGGTTAAGCCTGTATGGACTAAGGCACCAATAACTGCTTGGTCGCGTTCTGAACGGCTGGGGAACTTATGGTTTATTTTATTGCCTAGGTAAATTAATTCTCGGATGTCGCTCTTAAGAGGCAACTCACCAACATTGACTTTTTCAGGCTTGCCTTCAAGATCAACTTCGCTTAAGATCATAGTATCAACATCGATTTTATAGCCTTCTAAATCGCTAATGTTATATCTGAGAGAGGGTTCAAATTTAAGTATTCGTGTTTCTCTTGGCTTATTTGGAATTTTGATATTGTCTGTACCAGGCAGTCGTAGGATACGGTCTATGTTTTGAGTACCCGCATCACCACCAAGGTATTCAGTAATTCCTTTTATGATGCCTTCAATATATTTAAGATCTTCTATTTTCGTTGCTTCTCGCAGAAGCCAATAACTATGAAAACCGCCCCCTGAATTAACCACAATGCTTGGAGGAAATTCAAAATCATTAATAGCTTTTAGGGCTTCGGCTTCAGTTTTATATTTTGAAGGTTTGAGGTGACCTATTGAACCAAAGTCAATATCGGAAAATAAAACTGTAGTGAATGAAATGTTATCTTTTTTCCCACTTTTTTGACTATTTCGTGGATTGACGCCAAAATAAATATGATTCCCTTTGAATTTAGGTATCTGTTCTAATAAAGTATTTAAGTTATTAAAAAAGTAACTTTGAACTTTACCAATTGGACTAATAGTACGAATTTCAATAAAACCTTTATGGGTTTCTAAATAAGAATTGAAAAGGGCAGACAAAAAAACTCGAAGGGATTTCATTTTATCCTTTTTGTTTCTCAATATTAAGCTTTTGCTTAAAACAAAATATTAGGGCTTTTTTAAGCCATTCACCACGATCTTTAGGATTTCCAACCAATCTATTACATTGATTGCAAAGAATGCCAAAATTGCATTTTTTAAAAGTGTTGTAATTTTCTTTATTGGGAGGTCTTGCACGCAACCAACCACTTATTCCACTTCTTACAAAGAAATCTTTTGTATGATCAAATGATACCCTATTGTTTGTTTTTCCATTAACATATTCCAAAGTTTTTTCACAAATCATACATTGAGGATTTTCTCCATATAAATTAATTTTATAATGAAGCCATGAGTCAGTATATCCTCGTGAATTGCACTTTTTATATTCGGTAGGAATAAATTCTCTATTCATATGTAGAAAAGTATTTATAGATTTGTGATGATAATTAGTTGCTTGTTTTAATAGTCTAATTAGATATTTTAATGGGGATTTTTCATAAAATTGTAATCTTATATTACAATTTTGCCCAGAGAGATTACATAAAAAAGTAAAATGACAACGATTAAATTTTTCAATATTTTCTGGGGTAGGGGAGTTTCTTTGTAAGAAAGTTCCAGGAGCTTCTTTAATTTCGCAATTACATGAATGGTGTAAAGCCATTTGTTTATTATAAATACCTCGTTTCCCACAAATTTCACAAATGACTTTTTTATTTGCATCATACAGAACCGTGTTAGGAGTATTAAACCACAAGTTGAGATGTTTTTGGTGATCTTCTTTTTTTCTTTTAGCTAATTTCTCTTTATTATTTCGACGATATTCTTTATGTATTTCAAATAGTTTTTCTTTATTATTTTGATTGTACTTTTTTGCTTTTTGAGCTATTATTTCTTTATTGGTGCGGTAGTAGTTTCTTTTTTTTTCAAGTTTTTTTTCTTTATCAATCTGGCGATATTTTCTATCATATTCCCTTTTTTCTTTTTTATGAACTTGGGTATATTTTTTGCTGAAAGCTTTTAACTTTTCGCTATTATTTTTTCGATATTCTTTATTGTAGATTTTCGCCTTTTCTTTATCCCTCACGCCTAATCCCTTCTTTTGATCCAATCTAGAGATTCTGACTTCGTGTCGTCTTCTTCGACATCGGTTCTATAATTATAAGGATGACCGCAGTCAACGCAGTTCGGCAGGTCGGATGGTGTATGATAAAGGTATAACCACCAATGGCATTTGCTACAAACTATTTTTTTCATGGCTTTCCTCCATTGTTTTGCTTGATTAGATTCCAGATATGGGACAGACTCCGATAGTAAGTCTGAACTGGGATAGGTTCATCCCGCTGGTAATCATAGAGGTCAGCCAGAAGTTTCTTTGTTTCGGGAAAGACGAAGGATATTCGATTGAAGTTGTCTCGGTCTGAGACTTTGTTTATTTGGTGGCCTTTGGAATGCAGGTAGGCGACAAGGGGAAGATCCTTGCTGGAGAAGGTTTTGTCCGTCACTTAATAAATATCCTCTTAAATTATAAAATTATAAAAACAAAAAAAGCACAATATTCCTATCATTTGCTGTCGTTCATTCCGTCGAGGAATACTGTGCTTTCATAAGGAAAAATACCTTAAATTACATCATTCATTCTATCATAGGTTTACAAGTATAGCATAAAAAGAGCGAGTTGTCAATGTTTATTTTTTCGGGCTGGATGGCAGTTGGTCTGCAACACTATTCCTAGTTACTTTATGCAAAACTTATCTGCATTTCAGTCCTGCAAACGGAGGAATCGAACCCCAATGTCAGGCTACCATACCACATCCAACCCATCTGCCTTTATACCATAAAAATCGCAGGTTGTCAAGGATTATTATTAATTATCTTAAAATAAAGCTTGACAAGTCCAATTTTTTATGATATACTCTAAAATTACAAATTGTTTAAGATACTAACAAGATACAACACCGACGGTGAATTGTGGAAAAGTACTATTGTGTTACTTGTCATCAAGAATTGAAGAAAACAATAGCTAGTCTTGGAGACCCTTGTGACATAGATCTTTATTGTGAATATTCGCATTGTCCCAGATATGGATTGGTGACAATATTATTTCATAGAAATAAACAGGAGCGAAAGAAATGGTTAACAAAGCTATTTTGGTGGTAATAATGGGCATTTTTGCCTCTGGTTGTGCTCGAATTCCCTTAAATTGGGTGAAAATGAACCAAATTCCCGAGTTTACTCGCACTATTTATCGAGAAGGTCTACCTTCTCTTGAAAACGACAAATATTGGATTCAGTGCTTCGATGATAACAAGTGGTTGAATATTCACAATGCTAGAACAGTGTGGCTGACAAGGGACGACCCCGAAGAAGGCTTCGCAGATTTCGAACTAAGGACTTATTGTTTAGACAATTAGATGCTTCCACTTAATCTTCGGTAGCTTGGCCAAGAGAAAAAAGTAGAGAATACTTCGTGGAAGCATCTTGTGTTGATTGTTTTCAATTTAAAGTAATGAGGGGCTGGAAATGTGTTCGTTGTAAATTAGGACAGCTCCTTTCGCCTGATGGCAAAAACGAGCGTGTTTTTCAATGGCTCTACAAAAAAGAATCCTATTATCAGCGACAAAATATTTACACTTGGGGCAAAGGGCGAAAAACATTACAAGCTTGTGGATTCTTTGAAGACTTGCGGGATTAAACCAAGGAGTTAAAAATGAAAGATAAACGACTAAGAGAGTATTTGCATTTGGAGGTAGACAAGAATACTGGGCAATTAAAAGATGCGTATAGTTATGGTATGAATACTCGTTTGACTGACTTGGAGAAAAAAATGAATGCCATATTCAACTACTTAAATGTTTATTACAAAACCCATCCCAGTGAAAATCTTCCACGATTAGTAAAGATTTGTGAAGGAGCTAAAAATGCAAATGACCATTAAAGACGAAAGGCGACTTGATTATTCAGAAATCAACATAACACTGACCAAGGATGATATGTCAGACCTGCTCCGCTACGGATTCGTAAGGATGAACTTAGAGGGAAAATGGGTATATATTAAATTGGAGAAATGATATGCCGAACAAAAGTAAGCTCAGGCTTCTAGGGGACAGCTTTTTGATGACTGCCCTAAGTGCTTCAATAGTTTTTATCTTAATAGTTCTTACTTGGCTTACGAAGGGATGGTTCGCAATAGTGGTGGTTTTCCTTTTGGTTTGGATGGGTATTTTTTCTTCGATGCTTGCAACGGAGGAAATGAAGAATATGAATGGAAAGAAGATTTGATGTGCAAAAACTTCGTAGAAATAGAAGATGGTAAATTAAGAAAAGTTAAGGGCAAGTACAGGCGTGGTGCTTGGTCTTTGTGCAATGAGTGTGGAATACAGCAAAACGATCGGCGAAGGACGAAAATTGTAAATCAATTAAAAAGGGAGGGAAGAATATAATGAATGTATTTATAAAGAAGGAGAAATTGTCAGCAATTTTGGTGAAAAATCGACAGCGTCATATAGAAATATACAAGGAAACAAAAGCTAACTTTAAGAAAAAATACATAGAAAAGTTAAATCAGTTCTTAAAACAAGCCCGCAAAGACAAATTTACAGTTCAGATTCCGTTGTCTGTGCCTGAATGCTATAAAACATCTTACGATGTTGCGTTTAAAATGGTTAATTTAAGTAGCAGGGACGAAATAGAATTAAATGAGGAGCAGTTTAAGAATTTTGTTCTGGATAAATGGCATTGGACATATTCTTTTGTCGGATGTGTGACTTCCAACTCTATTTCTAGTTCTACTTCTAGCACAACAAGTAGCTATCTTTCTGAAATGGAAGAAGAGGATGAATAATGGTAGATCGACGAAAGACGAAAATAGTAAATCAATTAAAGAAAAAAAAGAAAGCAAAAGATTGCGATAATTACTTAGATGGTTTCTGCCTTATGCATATAGGTGATGCAAGGGTTTGGGATTGTACGGCTAATAACAATGAGCGTTTGATGATAAGTAAAAAGGGAACGCCCAATATGTTTTCTGAATGTCCTTATCCAAGTGGAAAGAAAAGAGCAGAAGAGATGCGTAATGCGACCGACTAAATTCATCAAAAAAGACCTTCAGGACTTCATTCGTATCCGGATGCGATATTTGGAAGATTTCATTAATGATGAAAGTAGCTATTCAGTATTCGCTAGATCAGAAACCAAAAAAGAGCTACGAAAGATGATAAAGAAAGCACCCTATCTATGGAGAACACGAAACAACTAATTGGACAAGATGTTAGAGTTACACTTTCTACTAACAATACAGTAATTGAGGGCAAGGTCTTGGACATTTGGCTGTTGCCCAAGAAACTTTTTAAAGTACAAACTTCTCCAGGTGTTATATTTAAGATTGAAGATAAGATAATTAAAAAAATAGAAATAAAAAATAAGGATGAAATAATCTATGTCGATACCGATTGAGTATTTTTCAGAGGATTCTCTATCAGCCGATGTTTCGGAGCATTTCTATCTCTGTGTTACTTGTGGAAAAGCAGTTGATGAAACATATCACTATGGGGTTGGTTATTTTTATTGTGAGAATTGCCACAATAAAAAATATAAGAAGGAACAAATAATAAGAGAGGAGATCATCTATGCCGACTGATTTTAAAATTGCTGGGAAAGTTATAAGCATAGACTATTTCAACAATACAGCGGAAATAATTTTAAACGAAGATATAATAAATATACCTCTTGAAATTGATGTGGAAAGAATGGTTAAGCATCCACGAGAGGAAATAATCTATGTCGATTGAATGGGACTATCCAATACATCCCGATTCAGCTGTTTACCTTTGTCAGAAATGTGGTAAAGTAACTGGAATAATATTTGGAAACTCTTTTTGTGAAAAATGTTATTTTGAAAATAGCACAGTAAGAGAGGAAATAATCTATGCCGATTAAAGCTATGGTGGCGGCAAGTGTTGAAGATAAGCAAGGAGATTATTTAACTCCAGAAAGTTTGGAGAAATTGACTAAAGAGCGGATTTATCCAGTTTTGGAAAATTTCGACAGCAATAAAGTCATTGGAAGGGTCGAAAACTTAGAATATGAACAGGGAAAATTATTTGCCCAGATCTCTCTATATCAAAATTACGAATTAAAAGAAAAGGTTTTTTCTTTTGCAGGCAAGATAAAATCCAGCCACAAAGATGAAGAAGTGATGATGATTGATGATTTTGATCTTATGAATGTTAGCTTAATAAGTAAAGACAAGGATGTTTATCCAGAGGGAATTCGGGAGGAAATAATCTATGTCGATTAAAATTACAGTTTGTGCTTTTACAGATAATCAACCCAATTCTGTTGCTTATAAAAAGTTTGATGATATTGATAAAGCCGTGGCTTTTTATCGTAAGCAATTAGAAAAAGATAATGTTAATGTAATTAGTACGAGGAAAGTTAATGGGTAAATGCAGTTGCAATGATTGGAGTTTGGTTGTTCTTATAGTATGTATTGTGATACTTCACCGCCTTGGTGGCTGTGATAATAAAGATAAAGATTGCGTTGAGCAGAGATTGGAAAGAATAGAGAAGCTATTAATAAAGGACAAGGGCGATGAACCAATACAAGACAATTTTTTATTTGGAGGGCATTAAATGATTAAATTAAAAATTGATGAGGTAAATGTAGCTCATACAAAGCTTCGCGTCTTCGCAGGCAAGCGTGGTAGCACTTTAGCATTATGTGGCAGTCTTGTTATGCGTAAAGGTGAATATCAAGAGTTATTATCTGCTATTAGATTTGGGGATGTCGTGGAACCATTCAATATCGTTATTGAAGATAAAAAGAATAAGAGAATTCGATGATATCGGGATTCAAATGGCAAATCAAGAAGAAGTAGTTTTGTATTGTCCTATTGATGGAGCTAAATGTGTAGGACAATTTTGCGTGTATCGGATGGAAAAAACCTGTGCTATGGCTACTAAAAATATATGGCAGAATACACTTTCTGCGAGTGCTAATGATTCAGTATTGACTGGAGAGCAATTAGAAAAGGCAAAAAAGGCTCTTGAGGAATATGATGCTTCTGGTATGATGACAAAAAAATTTACAAGCAAACCTATTCGTGAGGAAATAATTTATGTCGATGACTAAGCTTCCCAAGGGCTATCGCCAGCAATGCTTAGATTGCGAAAAAGCAAATGTTAAGAGAACTGAGTATTGTCCAGCTTGTAGTCAAGAGCTCATTATTTGTCTGAAATATGGAGGTCAGTGCAGAAGTAACAAGTGTAGGGAAGAGCGAGGCATTATACCAACTTCAAAAGACTTTTTGGTGGAAAAATGACAGAAGAAACAAAGCAAAAGATTATCCCACGGAAATTTTGCTGTAATTGTAAGTATTACAAACAACCGCTGTGCTTTGTAGATAAAGAACATCCTAAATTTACAGCTAGGAAGAGAAGTTGCGAAAAATGGGAAAAAAAATGAAAAACACAAATATGTATTTAGTGGAAGAAGTTTCTAAATACTTGAGGTTTCATCCACACACAATTCGTAAATTGGCACGCGAAGGCAAAATCCCAGCTTTTAAGATAGGTGGGCAATGGCGATTCGATGCTCAAGCGATTAGCACTTGGAAACAAATCCAATTAGATGTGGAACTTCCATCTAGGCAAATTGATAAGAAAGATATTTCTTGTTAAAATGAAATTAAACATTAATTTTTGGGCAGGCATAGGTTTAATAGGAGCAATGCTAATGCGTGAGAAACATTTGTCGGATTGGGTGCTTATTGTCGGTTCTATTATAGCAATAGGAAATATAATTCTGAGCATAAAAAAATGAAATCATTTAGAGTGGTATTTGATTTGGATACTGTCCTCAGGGATTTAGGAGGGTATTTAATAGAAAAGCTTAAGCTTCCAGAACCGACAACTTGGATTTGGAAACATAAAGATAGAGATCTTTATTGGTGGATTAAAAAAGATAATTATAATGCTATATTAAAGTCGCCTCCAACCCCATATGTCGAAATAGTAAAGAAATACATAGAAGTTCCAGAGATTTGGACTTGTCAGCCCATTGAATGGGTTCCTTATACAAAACGATGGCTGAATAAGCATATTGGTAAGTGCAAAGTCATTTATTTAAATACAATTGAAAAAAGAAAAAAGTTAGATGAACAAAAAGATACAATTCTTGTAGAGGATTGCCCTTTGTTTTCGAATTATGAAAGAATTGCTCTAGTAGATAAATTATACAACAGAAAAGTCAAGGTAGATTATAGAATTAAGAATAGTGAAGATTTTGAACGGCTATTCACTTTGGATAGTCACGGATTAAAATGTATAAAAAAGCAAAGCAATTAGGTGCTAGTGTTTTTGATGCGAACACATTGAACTATGTCCTAACCCAAATTTGCCTAGGGTATTTAAGACCAAAAGAAAGAACTATTGATTATGCAGTTTATAATGAGATCATTGGTGCTTTGGAATGTTGCAAGTTAGGGTTCTATCGTAGAAAAATACAAGGAGGGCGAGGATGAAAGTCATTTTGGAAAATGATGATGGCTCAAGGCGAGAAATAAAACAGTTCATTTTGATTAGCTTTAAAGACTATATGTTTCCGCCTACTAGTGAGATGGGGACAGCTGAGTCAGAATGTCTATCTAATATTCCTCACCCATATCGTGAAGAAATATTAAACAATCATTATAAATGGGAAAGTGGAATAATAACGAAGGGGGTGAAAGATGAGTGAAGATAGAGTAGAAAGGATTTTTGCGGAGGAACAAGAGAAGTCAGAAGAGCAAAGACTTTTGGTCAATTTTGTTTTAGATGAGACTGGTTCGATGGAATCTTGCAAAGATGCGACCATTAGTGGCTTTAATGAATATATTAGTTCATTAAAGAGACGTAGGGGTACTATCCGGATGACATTAACCAAATTCGACAGCACCAAGGTAGAATTTGTACATAGGGATGCTCCTATAGCTGAAGTAGATCCGTTAAATGCAGACACCTATCAGCCAGGTGCAGCAACTCCTCTTTATGATGCGATAGCCAAAACTATCCAAGAAGTTCCAAAAGAGAGAGCCAATGTGCTTTGTATCATAATGACCGATGGAGAAGAAAACGCTTCTAGAGAATACAAGAAAGAAGACATCGTCAAGATGATCCAAGAAAAAGAGAGCAAGGGCTGGACATTTGTATATCTGGGGGCGAATCAGGATGCATGGACTAACGCACAAGCAATAGGAATGTCTTTTAGTGGCAGTTCTTCTAATTACAACACAAGTGACTTCGGGATTGCTCGTGCGTACAAGACACTTGCAGCAAATACGGTTTGTTACACTGCCCAAACTGAAAACTTCTTTTCTGAAGAAGATAAGAAATATATGCAAGAAAAAGAAGATAAGAAATAACAAATCAACTTGTGGCGTTCTGGTGTCATTTGGGAGTGTTTCTGATATAAGATAAAAGACTTACTTGTTAACAAGTCCAGAGAAGCGATTATCTTTATTCAGCACGGGTTGGCAGAAGTGGGGAATCCTGCCAAGTTGATTTTAAAAAGGAGAGTTAATGAAAATTTTTATGGGCAGAAGTAGAGATAAGATAGAATCAGTTTTATGCAAACCTTGTCTAGAAAAAGTGAAAGGTCAATTCAAGAAAGATGAGAAAGGTAAGATTGTTTTATCAGGAGAGCGACCCGAGCTTTGCGAAGTCTGTAAGAAAAAAATGAAAGACCAATTTAGCAGAAGCGTTTATCCAGATAGAGAATAGGGAGGTTATGATGTCTGAAACTATGATAGGTTATCTAGCTTTCGGAACACTAATAGGTTTGGCTGTTGGTTGTCTGTTTTATATGCTTGGTGGAAGAGAAGGAAAATGGAAACGTAGGTTTGTTGGATCATTGGTAATAGCTGGTACATCTATTAGTGCATCTATTTTAATGGGAAAGTTTTCTTGGTACCTTCTGCTTGCGTATCCTGTGCTGATTGCTGGAATGTCTTTGGGTTATGGTGGGGATACCTTAATTACTAAATTTACCAGACGCTTGCTATTTGCTTTGGGTGTATGTAGTGCTGGTTTGGTTTATGCTTTTACTTTTGGAGGTAATGCTTGGTTAATTTTAGTTCCCCATATAGGAATAGGTCTTTGGAGTATTTGGCTGGGCATTAAAAATCCAATAGAAGCAGCAGCAGAAGAAATATTTATCTGTGCTTTTCTTTGTTTGGGTTTAATGATGTATCCTTTTATGGTATGATATGTGGGACGATCGGATCTACAAGAAGGCTATTAATTTTATGAGGTTTTCCTTTTTAGCCTTTCCTGTGGTTTTGGTTGGAATTAGATTTTATATTCCATTAGCCATATCGGCAGCGATCGGATGGATTTGTTCTTTGGGTTATGGGATGTACTTGATTTGTAGGATGGTTTGGACAAAATAAAAAAAAGACTTGACAACTAGGGATTTGTATGCTATACTGATATTATTAATAATAACCCAGCCATAAAAACGGAGGTGTAAGATGGCAGAGAAGATGAAGATAATTGAGGCGTTAAAGCTAGTCAAGGACTTACAGCGTAAAGCTGAAGACATCAGAAAAAAGGTGAGACAGCACGCTGCCCATTTGTCTAATGAGAAGCCTGTTTATGAGGAACAGGATAAGCAGGTAAAAGAGTGGATTCAAAGCTATCAGGATTTAGTTAAAGAGATTCTACAGCTTAGAGTAGCTATCCAAAAGACTAATTTGGCTACAGAAGTGGCTATTCAGCTTAACGGACAAGCTGTAACCAAGAGCATTGCTGAATGGATCCATCGTAGACGTGATTTAGCTAGTATGGACCAAACCATTTGGGCTGCCTTGACTGATAGAGGTTTGAGGGAAGGTCAGATTACTCAATCTACTGGGGAAAAGGTAGATGTGACCATCAAGAGATACTACAATCCAGCTGAGAGAGACAAAAAGGTAGAGGCTTACATCAGTGAGCCTAACTTGATAGATGCTAGGCTTGAGATTACAAACGCCACGACTGATCTTGTTGAATAAGTGAAGATATGCCTTCGGGTGTATATAAAAGAACTTTAGAACATCGCAAAAAGTTAAGTCTTGCTGGTTTAGGTAGGTTTCAACATTTGCACAGTAGTTGGAAAGGTGAAAATGTTTGCTATCAGGCAATACATATTTGGCTAAGACAAAAATATGGTAAAGCATCAAAGTGTGAAAATTCTGATTGTAAATTTGAAAATCCAAGCAGGTATGAATGGGCTAGTATTGTTGAATGCCCCAAGCGACGAAAAGAAGATTTTAAACAATTATGTCCGAGTTGCCATAGAAGATTAGATTATGGCAATTTAGTTCTTTGACAATTTGATAACCTTACGCACAGAGATAGCACTTTAATAGTGCCTCGAAAACTGGTAAAATAGGGCGTTGATTATCGACGTTACGATAATAATCCTGTAAAAGGAAAATGTTCAAATAATCACATGTTGAAAATGTGAAATGATGAATATAACCTTGGTCGCAGGACCAACTTATATCAAGGCTAATGGCTCAGGGTTCAAGGTAGCAAGGTTAAGGGATCCGATTGATGACAGATAGCAGATAAAATCTGGAAACTGGCACAATGGGATCCAACAGTCAAGGTAGTAAGTGGCAAGGGAGTAAGGCTAATCTTGAAAGCGGGAACGCTGGAGAGAATGACCTAGGACAAGTTATGTTTCCCTTTTTATTGCAGTTTCTACTCCGTTCTGCAAGCCATCCAGGAACTTCTTAGGCTTCCTGTTCGGGAAGGTCGTCAAATTTTAAAATTGAGAATAAAATTGAAAAGGAGGTAAGAATGTAAGGAGAGAATTTTATGTCTGAAAGACCTATTTTAAAAAACAATCTCCGCAATACCAGAATCTTGCAAAATCCTAGAATATCCCAATGGAAGCTCGCCTTAAAAAGTAATATTGCCCAATCCAAAATTTCCCTTATTGAAAATTGTCTTATAAATCCTACGCAGAGAGAAAAAGAAAGTTTGTCTTCTGCGTTGAATATAAATGTTTTGAATGTTTTCCCTGATGGTCAATTAGAGAGGAGAGAAAAATGAGAATATGGAGAATGACAAGCAGTGAGTGTTATTTGTGTGGAGTAAAAGAGGGTGGACAGTACCCCTTTGTCTTGGAGGAAAAAGATGACAAGGGAAATCCAATTTCTCGGGAAGTAGCTTCGTTAGCTAGATTAGTAGAGATACGAAGACGCTTTGACAAAGACAACGAAGTGGTCTTTTACATTTGCACAAGGTGCGAACTTTTGACAGTTCTTGAACCCGAGCGTGAGTTTTTCCGCTTTGCTTTTCCAGAAGAGAAACCTACAGAAGACAAAATGGTTCCGATAATAGAAAGATTAAGATATACTGATAAGAGATTGGAGAAAGTTATCAGTGATCTAGAAGCCTTGTCTTTAGATTGTAAAAAAGAAAAAGAGAAGAGAATAGAGGAAAAATCCCAACAAATACCAAAATCAGAAATAACTATATCAGCAGATGAATCGACAGATATGACAAATACGACAGACACGACAGATGCACCAGATATCGAATCAACTCCTACAAGTAGTGAAGAAGAAAAGAAAGACGAATAACTTTGGATTTAACAACAGAAATCCCTGATTTTTTGGGGATGATAAAAGATAGAAAACTGAAGCGGAATGTCTTAAAGCTTTGGAGTGATCTTGGATGTCGATTCCATGAGATGCCCGCTTCGACTAAATTTCACCATAAGTCCAAAGGTGGATTGTATCAGCATACTAAAGAAGTGGTTCAGATTGCTTTTCATCTTTATAAGCAGTTTGATATTTTTCAAAATTGTGGTGTAGAATTAGATGATGTAATTTTGACTGCTTTTGCTCACGATTTGGATAAAATCTATAAGTATGTTCCAAACAACAAAGAAAGGAACCATTTCTTTGAGTTTGGTTGGAACTATAACCGCATAGACCGTAATGATACAGCCGATATAGTTAATACACTCGGGCGGTATGGAATTCATCTGAATACGAAGCAATTGAATGCACTTACTTTTAGCCATGGTGGTTGGAGTACAGACAGAGGCAAGATGAAATCACTAGCAACTTTAATTCATTGTGCGGATATTATGAGTTTAGCTTCCGAGGGAGGGTAGAAAGAATGGCAGTTGTCTGTGATCTTTGTAATAACTCCGCCAAGCTTCATATTTGTGATAAATGTTATAATATTGCTAAGCATCTATTAGAAATGTATGAAGAGAATAGATTGTTGGGGATTGATAAACCAAAACCCAAGAAAAGGGGTCGCCCTAAAAAGACAGTAGAGAGCCCTTCACCTAAACGCAGAGGTAGACCTAAAAAGTTAATGGCTTCTCCACCTTCAGAAGAAGAACGGTCCAAAGATCCTCTTTTAAGCAAATGTTGGACTTGTAGCTTTGGATTTATTAGTGCAGGACATAAAGTTGCTTGTGCAGAGCAAAAGGAACCAGCCACATGTGGTCAAAAATAAAGAGCTTTTTTCCAGCAAAATGTCCTAATTGTGATGCAAAAATCAAAAAAAGTGACAATATTTGTTCTGAGTGTGGCATAAAAACGCCTTTCAGCAGAGCTACCTGTGTTCAGTGTCATTTTCCAATTGAAAAAGAAAATTCTTTCTGTCGTAATTGTGGTGAGCATCTTATAAAGACTAGAGTTACTGAGAATGATTAATAATGGAATTAGAAGTAGCAATATCTGTTATAATTTTTTGTTTAATAATTGTATTTATAATATTTAGCAAATGGTGATATATCTTGGAAGAAAAAAAAGAAGAGCATACTATAAGAGATTATTTTGATGCCAAAGGTGAAATTAAAGATCCAAATGAAGTAGACAAACCTGCCCAAGAAAAACCTTCGCCTTCTGCTGCTTTTTCTAAAAAAGAAGAAGCAAAAGTAGAAACTTCCCTTAAAAAAGTCACAGATCTTCCTGAAGGATTTGACCTTTCAAAAATTTCCGATCTCAATTATCTTTTAGATATTTTTGCTGAACCATACGATGAGTTTAAGTCGCTTCCGTACCTTTTGAAAATGCGTAATAAATTAGTTAAAAGAGGATATCCAGAAACTCCTATTTTAAATGACTATCTTTTTTGGACGACTATTTCTCGACGTCTGCAAATTGAATATCAGATGATTCATGTCAAAAATGCTAAAGCAGGACGAATAGATGCTGAAAGTATTTCTAATCTCAAAATTTTAAAAGCAATTGGAGAACAAGTTACTATTTTACAAAAATCGTTGAATGAAACTTTAGAGAAATTCGAGAAAATTTCGGGCGTTGCAGATTTACATGAAGAAACTATGGACGAAATCAGTAATTATGTTCAAGAACATATTGGAGAGTACAGTTTTAAATGTGATCAATGTGGAAATGTTATTGATGCACAAGGGTTACCACATTGGGCAATTGAAAAGAGAACCGAACCCACTGGAGAGAAGACATACTTTGTATTTTCACCAGAAATGTGGTATGCTTATAAAAAAGGGATATTGCCTTTGCATATAATGGCATTCTTTCTTAGGACTTCAATAGAGGGAATTTTGATTACGGCTGAACGTAGAGGCGAAAAAAAGAGTAAGATTGAAGAAGAGGCGATTACTCAAGAAGAATCAAAAAGCAAGCAACTTTTAATAGAATTTGAAAAGACCCAAAGATGAAAAGAATTGAAAAGATAAAAGAAAAAGAGCTTAGCCGAATAGAAGATTTACGGAAAAAACAAGCAGAGAGAAAATTAGTTTACTATTTTATTTTTAGTAACCCAATTGCCTTCCGTGATTTTTGGGCTCCAAGAATGGTAAAGAGATATTATAAAACGAGGTTTTACCAGTATGCACCAGCCTTGTCCAAAAATATGTCGTGGGGTGGTGCCAGAACACTTGGCAAGACAGATGAATTAGTTTTTTCTATGATTTTCAATGCCATAAGATCAAAAATGAAAGAAAGCCTTTTAACCGCTTTTCGAAGAATTCATGTTAAAAAACCACTAGAAAGCGTAATTGGATTTATTATGAATGTTCCTTATTTAAGAAAATTTTTTAGAGGAGATGCAGATACGACTCTTAAGGGGTCAGTGACTAGAACTCCTATTTATTCGATTAGGTTTAAAAATGGACATGAGATAAAAGGTATAAGTATAGGTGAAGATCCCGCGGCTGTTATGATTCAGGGTACTCATCCAGATTTTAGATACATGGATGAAGGCCAGACTTATCCAGAGGCTTCTTGGGTTAAGTTTCAAAGCACTCAATCTCCACTGGGATCAATTGATAGATATTTTGGGACTGTTGACGGTAGACTTAATACGCCATTTTTTTTAATTAATCACAAGCTTTCAAAGTTTAAGGGAAACCGTTTTTTTATTCCTAGGATGCTTGAGCCTTGGTTCGATCGAGAAAAGAAAAAAGATTATATTCAAGCTTTTGGTAGTGAGCAAAGCAATGAGTACCAACAGCAAGTGTTGGCTTTGGAAGGAGAACCGATTTGGAGCTTATGGTCTCAGAGAGATATATTAAAGAATATAGATATGACGGAAACAAGAAGTGGAGTTTTGGCCAACTTTTTGACTACTATCAAAATTTCACAAGGGGACATTGAAAATGGAATGAAGGAAAAGGTTGGGGATTCAAAAGATCCAGAACTCCTAAGAGTAGCCTTGAACCAACTTTTTGAAGACCTTTTTTCTGTTCTACCTTCATTGCCTGATAGAAATGCAGAAGTAATTTTAGGCATAGATGCAGGCTGGAGCGAACCGACAGTTATTCTGCCTCTTTTCTTTTATGACAATAAATGGAACTTGCATTGTAAAATTTTACTTACTGATAAGATGATACCTGATTTTCAAACTTTAGCAATTGATTTTGTAGCAAGTAAATATAATAATTCATTGGTTAGCATTGATACTTCAGATGGAGAAGGAAAAGCTTTGGCTACTTCATTGTCTAATCCAACTAGGACAGAGTTTGCTGGTAAGGGCTATTTGGAACGTGTAGTTTGGGTTGAATTTCAGAAAAAAATGATTACGGGATATATGCCAGATGAAACTCCAATAGAACAAAAAGTTAAAGAAAGAACTACCAAAGAATTACAAAATTGGTTTTCCGAAGTCAAATTTAAAATCTATCACGATGAAGATTTTTTGGCAGATTTTGATAAAGAAGTTCGAAAGAAAACATCTACGGGGTATTTGATTTTTACGCCTCCCAATGTTCACATTCCTGAAGCCTTAAGAGTGTTTATATATGCATGGCTTGAGAAGTATGGGAAAATTGATATTCCTCAAGAGGGGGATGAATTTGAGGATTATCAGATGATAGGACCAGAGAAGGGAAACCTAGATTTTGACCTTTTTGGACGTCAAGGCGAAAGGGCAAGAAGGGCAGATAGTATATGAGTTATAAAGGAATCTTCAAATACAATTTTGATTCCTTAGAAGTAGAAAAAAAATATATTAAGACTAATTCCTTACGAAAAATTGCTAATTTTTTTGGTTGTTCTCATGAAACAATGAGATGTTTTATGTTGAGAAATAATATTTCATTTAAAAAAGAAATTAACTTCCAAAAAGTGAAAGAGTTATTTGAAAAAGGATACGGCAGAGACAAAATCGCACAAATTTGTAATTGTCATAAAGAAACAGTAAGAAGAATTTTAAAAAGGCATAATATTTCAATACCTCGGAAATATAAATATTCTTGCGATACAAATTTCTTCGAAAATTGGTCTCCAGAGATGGCATATGTTTTAGGTTTTATATACGCCGATGGATATCTTTGTGATCAGTATTTTGGTATTCCTCAAAAAGAATTCTCAATTTTAAATAAAATAAGAAATCTTTTAAAAAGTAATCATAGAATATATAAAACTAAAAAAAGTCAGTTTGTTTTTAGGGTATATAATAGAAAAATAATTGAAGATTTAAAAAAATTAGGTGTACACCAAAGAAAAAGTTCAACTATAAAGTTTCCTTTAGTTCCTCAAGACTATATTTTTCATTTTATTAGGGGTTATTTTGACGGTGATGGAAGTATTGATAATCGGGGTGTGAGCATTGCTTCTTGTTCTTTATCTTTTTTAAAAGCAATTCAAAAAATACTGACTTCATTTTATGGTTTTTTTCTTCATAAAATAGGGATACAGAATAATAAGCGTCGTTTCTGTTTTATACTTTATTATAGCACGAGAGGAGAACAGCTTGCACTTTTTAAATATTTTTATGATAAATATACAATTGAAAACGAACTCTTTTTAAAAAGAAAATTTCTTAAATATAAAGAGACTTTAACGCAGTTAAATGAAAAAAAAGAAAAATGCCCATTTCGGACAGAAAAATGCCCTTATTGTGGTACTTGGACAAGTTCGCAAAATAAGCAATTTCACTTTCAAAATTGTCCAGCGAAAAATCTTTCCCTTGACAACACACAAAAAATATGCTATAATTACGAATGAATAAAGAACTTATGACAAATAAGACTAAAGAGTTGGAGAAAAGCCTAGACAAACAAAGGGTCTTTTCTGAGAAGCAAATTCTTGCCGCCGAAAATGATGTGAAGAAGTGGATTACTTTTATTGTGTCTGAAACTGGTTGGGGCAGGATAGAAATTTTCATTAATGCTGGAGAGCATATAATAGATGTAAAGCCTACACTAACTTTCCGGCACCTTAAAGAATAATTAATGTGTATCTTGTGAGTCTTATAAGATAGCAAGAATACGCTTTTAAACAACTCAATACTTTACCAATAGGGAATTGGAGAGTCTCTGGGACTCCAGTTCCCTTTTTTTATTATTATGGCCAAAAAAAGAATAAAGACAACTGCAACTGATTCTCAATACATAGATAGTCTTGAGAAAATGCTCAGCCCTAGCTATGGGAATAGGGTTCTTTATGGTGTTATGGATCCTAAAGATGAGCTAAAAAAGAGCGATCGATCTGATTATGGACGAGTTGTTGATATTCGGATTCCCCAAGGATTTCATGCTCAGGTAAAGAAATCGTGGGAAATGTATGAAACCGATCGTCTTTTCAGGTATCTTGTTGAGCGATGTATAGACTTTGGAGCCGTTGGATTTGAGTGGGCTTTGCCACCTCAGGATTTACGAGCTAGGCTTTCTTTTTGGCAGAAATTAAAAAAGCTATTTTCAAATGATAAGCTTCTGCCTTCAGAAGAAGAAAAGAGAGTTTGGAATGCTTGGGCGGCTAGAGTCAATGAAAATGCGGCTAATGTCTTACCAGGATTAGATGAAGTGAACCAATGGATTTTTAAACATTTTCTTTTAGCGGGGATGGCACCATTGGCTTGGCAATGGAGCAAAGTAGAGATAGATGGTAAAACATATGAATTACCGATGAAAATCACTATTCATAATCCATTGTCAATAATCCTTGACCGCAAAAATTCAAGATTTACTGAGGAAGAGATTTATTTATCTATTTCATCATCACAGAAGAAAATTATAGAGGCAAACAAGGACATAAACCAAAGCAATCTCTATTCTGCTGGTGGAGGGATGCCCGACAGAATCAAACTCGATCAAATGGGTGCGAGTAAAAATGGTAAGAGAAAACAACAGGAAGCTTTTGTAATAAAATATAAATGGTCACCTGGTGATAATACATCTTTAGTATTTGGGCGTAATGTTCAAACTGGACAAGGGCTTTATCCTACTCCTCCCTTCATAGGGCTTTATGAAACGCTTATACTTAGACGGCAACTTCACGCAGCCGATGTGGCAGTTTTAGATGGTGTTATTAACTTCATTATTGATTGGGAAATCGGTGACGACACTAAAATTAAAGACCGACATAATGCTGAAAAGTTAGTTAATCAACCAAGACCAGAAAGAAAACTCAAAGATGGAACAATTGAAGAAAGCACTATTGCTTTAGCGAAGAAAATCATTACTAGCGATACTCGTGGTCCAGTAATGCAGATTTTTCATCCTTATTATTTTAAATTAAGCATCAAAATGCCTGATGTGAATTCATTGATGAACGAGACGAAGTATAACCCTACTCTCTTTGAAATGTATCAAGCTTTTGGAATTTTAGTATCTGGCAGAGGCAATCGAGGGGGATGGGAAAAGGCAGATACTCAAAATTTTGAAGCGATGCTTGAAAACATTAGACAGCGACACATTAAAAGATTTTGGGAAAGTTTATGCGTCCAAATAGTCAAAAGAAACAAAAATTTGAAGATAGTTCCCAATTTCATTTGGGATCCGTTGCCAACAAAGACTTCTGAATATCAGGAGAGATTGCTCGATGTTGCAAAAACAGGCAAGGTTTCTACTGATACTTTATTAGCATCTCTTGGATTAGATCAGAAATCTGAAACTTTGAAGATAGCCCGTGAAGTTTATGGTGGCGAAAAAGCACTTTACGATGAGAATGTTCCATTATCATTTACACAATCAACTGTTAATCCTAAAGGATCTCGCAAAGTTTCTGCGAATTCAGCTTCAAATGAAGGTGGCAGACCAAAAGGATCAAAAAAGATTCCTAAAGGTGAAGAAGGGGAAGACTAGGAGGAATAATTTATGGCAAGGTTTCGTCGTTCATCTGAAGAAGGCTCAGGCCTGCTTTGGGATCAAAAGATTGAAGGTTGTTTAGAGAGTATTTCTGTTACAGTTTATTCTGGTTCAGGATATAATCATGGAACAGGACAGTTTGAAATTCATCTTTATGATGGACAAACGGCTGCAATTGAATCAGAAGATCCATTCTTCGATGGAAATCTACATTCAGCTGGTGGCACCTCTAGCGAAGACTTTAGTATAATAAAATATATTGGTTCTGGTTATGTTTGGTGTGCTTTTACGGGAAGTGGTAGTGTAATAGGATCACTTCGTTAAGGAGGATTGATGCAACCTGGCATTGTTACGCTTCTTCGGGATTTTGGGCTTGGTCCTGCTTTATCGATATCTGTTTTTCTTTTGATGGTTTGGTTGGTAAAGAGAATTATGAAGGATCATTTAGAGGAAAGAAAGAGCTATCAAGTAATAATCAGTAATCATATGAGTTCAACGACAGTTGCTATGAAAAAGTTAACCGATGAAATAGGTAATCAAAGTAGTGTACAGCAAGAAGCAAACCGTTATGTTCGTGATGAGCATCGAGAAATATTAAAAGCTTTAATGAAAATTAACGGCAAGGAATAAAAAAATGGAAGAAAAGAAGAAAACGCCTACAAGCACGATAGATACTGATAAGGCTAAAGAAGATAAAAAGAAGAAGCCCGAAAAAGACAAGAAAATGGACTTTTTAAATATAAATCTTGTTGAATTAGAGCAAATGTCAGATAAGGAATTGGAGACTCTCCATAAAGAGGGTCATTATTATTGGCAATTGCATGAAGCTGGGAAATTAAAAGAGGCAAGTGATGTAGAATTTGTAATTAATAGTCATGTAGCAGTAGTTCAAGAAATGACGAAACGTGAATTAAAACATGGTCTTGGTAGTAATTTAGACTTCGTGTCAGAAAAGCTGTTTCCTGGGTATAGCAAGAGTGAGGCGGATTTGTTATTTGGACATGAAAGGATTCATCAAAGTTATAAAGAAGAGCCTAAAGAAGAACTTATTGCTCTTCATATGGATTCTGAAGTGGCTATTACTAAAAGTGGCTATATGCACATAGAACACAATGATAAGTTGGACCAAAAATACGAGGAAATGATCAAAGCTATTGACGATATAGGGTCAATTAAAGTGCCCGCATCAACATTTAATTATTGGGTAATATCAGAATTTTTGGACTGCAAGATTAAGGATGTCTTTTCCAACTCTGTTTTTGTATCTTCCCCCCAGATGGGAAGTTTTCTAAAGTCCTTTAAAGAAAATATGACAGACTTTAATGTTCTGGATACAAGAAATTTTACGCACGATGGAAGAGAATCTCCTCCAGGAAGCAAGGTTATTAAATTAAATTCTAAGATTGAAGAGGATTTCCTTGTTAGTGGAATGCGATTTTTGGAAAATAAGTTGGGTCAGCGGTATGTGGCACAATTCAATTCTATTTATGGTGGGCTGAATTTTACCTTGATAAGCAGATCTGTTTTTAAAGAGCTCAATAAAAGCCTGATAAAGACAATGTTTGAGTGGATGAAAATCAATAATTATTTAAAAAATGAGAAGTTCACCATAAATGGAGAATTTTTGACACCTTCTAAGGACCTAGTTTGGGAGGACATAAAGCTTGATAAAAGCTTAAAAGATAATTTAATAAAAATTAATGAATTGATAAATGGTGACAAGGAAAAGAAATTTTCCCGTGGTTTGCTTTTCTTGGGACCTCCTGGTACTGGAAAAACACTCACATGTAAGCTATTAATGAAAAATGCTGCGTCTACTTTTATTTGGGTTACCGCAAAAGACCTTGGATACGGAGCTAGCGAAGTTGTGAGTGAGGGATTCCGTCTTGCAAGAGATCTGGCACCAACTATTCTATGTTTCGAAGATATTGACACATATTTGAATCGTGGCTGTGTGGATGTATTTAAGACAGAACTCGATGGCTTGGTGGCAAATGAGGGTGTTACTACTATATTGACTACCAATTATCCTGAACAATTGCCTTTGGCTCTTTTGGATAGGCCCGGCAGGTTTCATGACATTTGTAATTTTGCGTTGCCTAGTCCTCAAATAAGGCTTGAAATGGTTCAGCATTTAAATAAAGGGGAAGAATTAGAGACAGAAACGATCGAAGAGGTAATCAGAGAAACTGAAGATTTTTCTGGTGCCCATATACATGAGTTGGTTGCTTTTGCTCATAGAATTAAAAAAGAAAAAGAATGCCCTTTAGATGAGGCTTTTCTTGAGTCACTGACAAAATTGAAGAATCAAAAAGAACTAGTAAGAACCATAAAAGAAGGAAATAAGGGGGTGATATGAAGACATCTATTGACTTTAAATTCCCGTTTGAAATAGTGAAAGCATATGAAGAAGAAGGAAAGAAAGACGAAAAAATTGATAGCAGTAGATGGATCGTAGAAGGCTACGCAGGTACTGTCGACTTTGATTTGCAGGCTGATATTATTAGTCCAGAGGCTTTTAAAAAGGCTGAGAAGGATTTGATAGTAAATTCTACAGTATTAGAAAATCATGATCCTGATAAGCGAATTGGCAAAGTTGTTAAATGCAAAGCTCAAAAAGAAGGCCTTTGGGTAAAAGTATTAATTTCCAAGACAGCAAAAGATATCTGGCAACAAATTAAAGAAGGGGTACTCAACAAATTCTCCATTAGAGGTCGCGTTATTGATGCTGTTAAGCGATATGTCAAAAAGCTTGGCAGAATTGCCAATATTATCAATGACTTGGATTTAGTGGAGTGTTCTCTTGTGTCTTTGCCTGCCAATCCTAAGGCTAAGACCATGAGGTGGTATATATCAAAAAGTATTAAAGAGTTTGAAAAGAAGGGAGGTGAAATACCTTTGGACGCAGTAAAAATTAAGAAAGAGGAGGCTATGAAAAAAGATTTTGATTTGAATGTAATGGCTTCAACTCTGGAATCAATGAAAGATAGATTGAGCGATGAGGACAAAAAATCATTGTCTGAAATAATTGATTCTTTGAAGAAGAAAAAGACAGATGATGATAAGGCTAAGGCTGAAGAAGTAAAAGAAGAACCTAAAGTAGAACCTGAAGTAAAGCCTGAAGTAGAACCTGAAGTAAAGCCTGAAGAAACACCTAAGGAAGAACCTAAGGTGGAGGAACCTAAAGAAGAACCTAAAGTAGAAGCCCAAAAGAAGGAAGAACCTAAAGTAGAGGCTTCGAAAACAGAAGTTCCTAAATCGGAAAATATTTATGAGCTTCCTAAGAAGAAAGATGGAGAAAAATATTCTAAGGAAGAGATAAATGCAGTCCTTGCTGATTTTAAAACTTCTATTGAAAATCATTTCAAGAGCTTATTATCCAAAAAGGATAAAGCTTTACTTGATCTCAAAGAAGAGATAATGGGCAAGTTAGATAATGTCGAAAAGGAAAAGAGAGACCTTAAGACAGAGAATGAAGGTTTGAAAGCAGATCAACAGGTAGAAGAAAAATGGAAAGGTGTTAGTGATTCCTATGATGAAAAAGATGCAGAAAAGATTAAAGGAATCTTGAAAAAATCTTTCTTGAAACAAGCTCTGACACCTGAAGAAACAAATACATTAATCGAAAAAAAACTTAATACTTCTGATCTTCCAGTTGGTGATGGAACACCTGCTTCTACGAAGTTAGGTGAATTAACACCTGAAAAGACAGCGGATATTATTAAGTTTTCTGGTATTAAGACTAAGGTAAAAGCTGAAGTAAAATAAGGGAGGTGAAACTTTAATGGACGTTGCTGCTTTAGAATCTCATTTTGGTGTACAACTAGATCCAGGTGTATCTTGTGGTCCAGGAACACTTCTAAGTTTGAAGTCAGGTACAGGCATTTCTTGTGGTAGTTTGAGAGCTGTTCTTGCTGATGATGATGGAAGTCTTTGGGCTCACGGTTTCGCCTTAACTAGTGGTTCTGGCACCAAGGTAGCAGGTTATCCACAGAAAGTAAGAGCTGATAGATTTGGAAAGGTTGCGAATGTGGATTATGTGACATTTGGTCCTGGACAGATTGTTTATTTAAGTGATACACCAGGTCAATATTCACCTAATCAGACTAATTCTCAAAGAGTAGGTTTCGCCATCGGTTGTAATGAGGTCTTTGTGGATCTCGATATGCAACTTGGTGATAGAACTTCATAAAATGCAAGGGAGGTGATAACGAGTAATGTCTCTAGATCAAGGCTATATGACGACTGATGGGATTGTATTGAACGAAATTCTGTATGGAACCGTGTTACCCACAGTTGAAGTTTATAACCGAGAGGAACTTTTAGACTTAAGAGCACTCCTTTGCGCGGACGCTAATGAAAGCTACATCAAATTCGATGTAAGCGGTCATTACAAGTTTGAGTTACTTGGTGAAGGCCAAATGCCTCAGTCAAAAAAGATGGTTTGGGGTAAACTTCAAAAAGATGCTAATAAATATGGTTTGAATGTGGGATATACATGGGATTGGCTTATGTCTGATACAGCTAGCTCTGAAAACATTAGAAGAATGATCAACAAAGCTATTGAAAGAGATAGAGCCCTTCAAACAGTAATTATCCTCGATGAATGCTTGCAGACACAGGGATGGTTTGATGGTACTTTCCGTTCTACTGAAGTATTGGGAACTCCACAGACTTATGGTGCTAATTTATTTACTAGTTCACACACGCATTATAATGCTAGTGGAAGTGCAACATTGACTCTTGCAACAATTACTGCAATGAAAGAACACATCAAACAGCATGGTTGGAAAGGTACAATGTGGGGTCTGATGAATGCTAATATGACTAAACAGATAGAAGACCTTGCAGGTTGGACTGGTGGTAGTGCTGCTAATCCTGTATCTGGAAGAATTGTTGATAATGTGGCTATTGAAGGTTTCGCTGGTAGATTATTAGGTGTAAACTGGAAAGAGAGCGAATGGATGCCCGATGATTTTCTATTAATAGTGGGCACCTACGAAGGACAAGCGGGAGAAAAACCGATAAGATTTATTCAAAAGAAAAATCCTGCTGCCAGAGGTTTAATTTTGACCCCTGGAACAAGACCAGATTATCCTTTGATTGATTCAGCATACATTCATTGGCTAGAAGCGTTGATTATCATTCGTGCTGCTGGAGTTGTTTACCAGCTTACTACTGGTGCTTATACTCCTCCAACAACATTGAGAGATAATGTTGTTGAAAGAGGCTATTAATATAAGATAGATTGTTAAATTGGAGAGGGAGCCCTTTGAAAAGGGTTCCCTTCTTCAATCAAAAGGAGAGGAAGATGGCAAAGAAATATAAAGTGATTGCAAGTTTTGTATACAAAGGTTCTGATGGTAAAAAAGAAAAAAACGCCGTTACTATTGGTCCTGGTGAAGATGTTCCTAAATTAGATTCTGATGTAAGAGAACGTCTTTTAGTAACAGGGAAAATAGCCGAACTAAGTGAGAACGGAGAGATCATCATACATCAAAACCCTGAAGATCTTAAAGGTGATCAAATTGATGGTTTAATGGGAAAGGCTCCTAGGTTTATTGCTTCTTTTCTTACGGCTCGACAAAGTTCTAGATTTCCATTATCTAAAGAAACACTTTCTAAGATTTATACAATAGCAGAAACTAAAAAAATGCCTGCAGAATTAATTACGAGACTTGAGCAGTTCATAGCAGCTTAATTTTCGTATTTTTTTAGAGGATAGAAAGAATGAAAGGGAGAAAATATATAAAAAAACAAAAACTAAAAGAGCTCTTCATCTTTGAAGAGTCTTTTTTTTGAGAGGACAACTATGAAAAAAAGATTATTAATAATCAGTGATGATCCTAATCTTACTTCAGGGCTTGCTCGTATTGTAAGAGAAATAGGTATGCAGTTTCTTGACAAATTCGAAGTAAGTGTTGCTGCATGGCATCATGTACCCGTAAGACATTCTTTTCCTTTTTTCATTTATCCCTTAGAAAAAGGTGGAAGAGCTTCTGTCGTTTCTTCTAATATTAATTTTAATATTATTTTACAGGATTCTACTCCAAATATTGTTCTTTTTATCGGTGATATTTGGGATTTCTTACCTCTTATTCATATTTTAACAGAATATAAAGAGAAAAATCCTTCTATGAAAGTGGTTGGTTGGATTACAGTTGATGGAGAATGCCTACACAGTTCTTGGGCTCCTGCCTTTCATTTTATGGATGATGTAGCAACTTTTTCTTATTTCGGCCAGAAAGAAATTGAACAAGTTTCAAGAGTTAAAGCAAGAGTAATTTATCCTGGTGTTGATCATAATGTTTTTTTCCCAAATCAAATGCGAGTTAAGACAAAGTCAGGGTTTGCCTTTAATCCTAAAGACAATTTTGTGATCCTTTGTATTAATCAAAATACAGATCGAAAGAATATTCCTATGCTTTTGGAAGCTTTTGCTGAGTTCTGTAAATACAAAAAGGATGCCTTTCTTTTTCTAGGTACTAATCCAACCGATCCTCTAGGTTTCGAACTTTGGGATATGGTTAAGCAACTTAATATAAATAGTCAGTTGGCTGTTGCTCAAGATGTTATGCCTGTTGGAGGAGTTCCAGATAAAAAGTTGATGTTTCTTTATAATCTAGCCGTTGTTTTTGTTTCGACTGCTATTGGAGAAGGATATGGCCTAGCTTTTAATGAAGCGATGGCTTGTGGGATTCCTATAATAGCTATAGATTATACTACTCCTCCTGAACTTTTGGCAGATGGAAGGGGGCGACTTATAAAAGTAGCTGCTTTTATAAGAGGAGCTTATGGAATACGGCGAGGTATAATTTCCATAGAGAGTCTTGTAGAACATTTGAATATATTATATAAAGATTGGAAAGGCTCAAAAGAACTACTTAAAGAACATAGCGAAAAAGGTAAGAAATTTATTAAAAATTTTAGTTGGAAAAAAACAGCTGATCAACTTATTACACTTTTTGATGAAGTTGAAAGAAAAGAAGAGCGTTTTTGGGTTAAGAAGAATGTTATCATTAAGGATACTCGTTTACTTATGGTTATTCCGAGTTGGGGTAAACATTGTGGAATAGCGGAATATACTAAAAGTTTGGTTGATCGTCTTCGTGAACGAAAGTTAGATATAAAAATTTATCCTAGTTTAAATTCGAAAGATGTTATTGAAACTGCTGTTAAAAACAAATTAAGCATTGTGCATTTTCAGCATGAATTTTCTTTTTGGCCAGAAAAAGATAAGTTACGAAGTGTTATAGAGGAGTTAAATTCAAAAAATATAAAAACTGTTTTGACGCTTCATTCTTTCTGCAAAGGTCTTACTTCTTACAATCTTATGTTGGCTAAAAGGGTTGATAAGATTATTGTTCATGCTGAAGCTTTTCGAGAAGAATTTTGTGCTATGGAAAGTTTAGAAGAAAGATTTAGACCAGACATAAACAATGTAAGTTTTGTGCCTATGGGTTGTGACGAGGTTCAACCATTAATTGAAAAAGAGGTTCAAGAGACAAAAGAATACTTAGGAATTACAGGACGTTATCCTATAGTTGGTTCTTTTGGCTTCTTAAGAGAACAAAAAGGGTATAACGATTTGATTTTGGCTGTGGGGAAATTGAGAGATAAGTATGAAAGAATTTTATGTTTAATTTATGCACCTCCTCACGAATTCGGTAGCAAAGTTTATGTAGAGCAATTTCTTAGATCTATAGAAAGAGAAGGATTGCAAGATTGTGTTTTGATTATTCGGGAGTACTCTAAAATAGAAAAGATGCTCAGGATACTTCAAGTAGCAGATCTTTTTGTTCTTAATTATAAAGATGGCCTTGGAGGTGGAGGTATATCAGCCGCAGTAAAAACTTTAATGAGAACTCAAAGACCAATTATAGTTTCAGATTCTATTGCTTTTAAAGATTTAAGAAAAGAAGTTATGAAGATTAAAAAACTAAATATTGATACTCTTTCAGACATTATAGATCAAGTTTGGATGAATAAAGATTTGAAGAATGTATTAATAGACGGAGCCAATGTTTTTCTAAAAAGTAATTCTTGGGAGAGGGTAGCTGGAGAACATATAAAAATATATGGAGAATAGAAATGAAAGAACGAATAAAGATTTCCATCGGTGCTCCAACATATAAAGATTCGCAACGTATTAATAATTTGCTTACTTCCATATTTACTTTTACTTCAAAAGAAGAGCTTAAAGAATGTAAAATTGTAATTGTAGATGATGGAACTCCAGATGAAGATATAAAAGAGGATTTAAGAGAAGTTTGCAGAAGTTTTGAAGTGCCTTTAGTCGAACATGACAAAAATTACGGAATTCCGAAAGCTTGGAATACTCTGTCAACCTATTTTCTTTCTGATTATATCATTTTATTGAATGATGATGTACAAATAACTGATCCTAATTGGTTAAAATGTATGATCTATTTTTTAGAAAATAACGAAAAGATAGGTGCTGCAGGTTGGCCGTTATTTCATATGGGACCAGATGGTTCTCCAAATCCAAAAATGCCAAAGCCTGATTATGATACGAAACCAGCCTTGGTTGGTGCCCCCGTAGGATGTGCTTTTGCTTTTAAAAGAAGCTCATATGATTTAGTGTTAGGTGGTTTTCCCGAAGTTCTCCCCTCATTTTATGAAGAGATTTGGTTTGGCTTCGAACTTGCAAAAGCTGGCTATGGTTCATATATGTTATCTTATTCTGCTGTTGAGCATTGGGGTTCCCAAACCTTTTCCAAAAATCCAGAACTAAGTATAGCCAAACCCAATCCAAAAGTACTTTCTTTCGAAAAATATAAGGAGATTATGTCCAAGAAATACCCCCTATCAAGAATAGAGCCTATGCCAGGCTTTGTATATCGAATGGACTATTCAAGAGTAATTTTTGCACTGCATTTCGGCGTCGATGATTATTGGGAAAATCCGCAACAAGCTGTTCACGAAAGATATGTTTATCCTCTTCAAAAGAGAAAAATCAAATGGTTGGATAAAAATCTAGAAAAAAAAGAAGCTATAATATGAAACATGATATAAAATTAGATATAAATATTGGTAATGAACATATTCTAAAACATTTTCCTAATTTTGAATACTTTAATTGCACAGAGCCAGAGCGACTTAATTTCGCAAAAGTAGATAATTTAGTTGGTAATCAACAGCGTGCCTTTGTATTATATCATATTTTAAGAGAAGTTAAAAGAACAGGAGGAGAAGGTGGGCTTTCGCTTGGATGTGGACAAGTCATAGAACCTTTTACAATTGGTATAGATCATTACTATGGTTCTAAACATCCTATATATGGTGGTGGATACTGGCCTCACCTGACAGCTAAATGTGAAAAGTTACCATTTAATGATAATGTTTTTGCATTTATTGTAGGTTCTCATATTTTTGAACATATGGAGAAGCCACTTGAAGCATTTAAAGAATGGATTCGTGTTCTAAAGCCCGAAGGCAGTTTGATTTTGGTATTTCCTGATGCCAATTATGAAAGTATATTTCATCCGTGGGATTCTGATCATAAAATGTTTTGGACACCCGAAAAATTTCAGGATAGGATTTTGAATTCTTGTGAAGAGTTAATTAAAACAGAGATATTCAATACATTTAAAAATTCATTTAGTATGAATTATCTTGGAAGAAAAATGTGAAGAAAAAAAATCTTTCTAAAACTCAATTAGCTTGGATTGCTGGGATTATAGATGGTGAAGGAACAATTACATTTACTGTTAGAAAACCAAAAGACAGTCAAAAATCTAAATGTATTCAACCAATTGTTGCAGTTGAAATTACCAATAAAGAGATAGCATTTCTTTTGCAGAATTGGTTTAGTGGATTTGTTTGGTGTAGAAAAAAAAGGAAAAAAGTACATTCCGATAGTTGGATGTGGAAAGTATCTAGTCGAAAAGCCTTAAATTGTATTCAAAAAATTCTTCCTTATTTAAGAATTAAGAAATCGCAGGCTGAAGTTATTCTTGAATTTTACAATCTGGGGATATACCATGGGGCTAAGGATTTTA
>SDBT01001743.1_pt1 | contig 38744 bp, 33 predicted proteins | sample 2277101 | NCBI WGS metagenome assembly SDBT01 (sample SAMN10404973, study PRJNA504765) | marine sediment metagenome | isolation source: marine sediment core GS10_PC15, 103 cmbsf | place: Arctic Ocean: Southern Knipovich Ridge | collected 2010 | reverse complement strand
GGTTTGGTCGGAAGAGCCGGTCGCCAGAGTCTTTCCATCGGGGGAAAGTGAAAGGCTGTTGACGCTCTTAGTGTGTCCACCGAAGGTTCCCAAGTGCTCCCAATTGGGTAGCGACCATAATTTGACGACGTTGTCCATCCCGCAAGACACAAGAGTCTGGCTGTCCCGGGTAAAGAGCAGATCGATAATGTAGCTCGTATGAGCTTTTAAAAACAGTGATTTCCTGCATTCCTGATCACCTCCAAGTACATCAGTGAATGAAAAGTGGTAAGTTAAATTATAGTCATAAAAGCCTCTTGATTATAATGGATTCCTCTTACTCTCCAGCTGGTCGGGCTCTCACTCCATTATAAAGCTGGCCGGGCTCCCACGCCCGGCTGAAGAACGGAGACCCGGGGAAACGGCGGCATGGGAGCCTCCGCAGCTGAAATAGGTGGGCTTTGCTGTAGCTGAGATAGATGCCATTATCCAACTGGTCGGGCTCCAATCTTAATATCCAGCTGGCCGGGCTCCCACGCCCGGCTGAAGAACGGAGACCCGGGTGAACGGCGGCGTGAGAGCCGACTCAGCTGAAATGGGGGGCATTGCTGTAGCTGAGATAGAATCCATTATTCAGCTGGCCGGGCTCCCACGCCCGGCTGAAGAACGGAGACCTGGGTGAACAGCGGCATGGGGGCTGCAGCAGCTAGGATAGCAGGATATAATAAATATGCCGAAGAATATTAAGCGACGAGTTTCTGAAGATGGCATGTTTGTATCATGAAAACGCTGAGTACATTCATCCTTTCATCCATTAATTTTTTCCTGCGCCCAGCGAGTATTATTCGCGGCTACCAGATCGGCAATCTGCGGTTTGACCTGATCGCTGGATTGACGGTGGCGGTGATCATGCTGCCACAGGCGATGGCATACGCTCTGATTGCCGGATTGCCGCCCCAAATGGGTTTATACGCCGCTATTGTAGGTTCGATTGTCGGCGCGTTGTGGGGCTCCTCCAACCAGCTCCAAACCGGACCGTCGAATGCGATATCGTTGTTGGTTTTATCGATCCTGCTGCCGCTGGTATCACCCGAAACACCAGCCTACTGGGTAGCGGCGGGGGTCCTGGCATTGATGGTCGGGATCATCCAGTCGACGATGGGTCTGGCACGTCTGGGAATGCTGGTTAACTTTGTTTCAGATTCGGTCATTGTCGGTTTCACTGCAGGAGCGGGGGTGCTGATTTTCTTCAACCAGATACGCAATCTGATGCGGGTAAGCATACCGGCGTCCCCAGCTTTTATGAATACGGTGCGTAATCTTGCCCTTCAAGTTGATGAAACCCATTGGATCAGCATAGCACTAGGTGTAGGAGTTGTCGTATTAATTGTGGTATTGCGTAAGGTGAATCCCAAATTGCCAGGTTCTTTGATTGCGATCGTCTTGGCTGCTCTGGTAGTTGGCTTGTTTGATCTGGAGCTAATGGGTGTCATTGTGATCGGTGAACTGCCAAAGGGGTTTCCACCATTAGCCAGTCTCCCTGTGATGGACCTGGAATATATGTCCCAATTATTAACGGGCGCGTTGGCAATCGCAGCCATTGGTATTGTAGAAGCTGTATCGATTGCGCGCAGTATAGCAGGTCAAACAGGTCAGAGGCTAGACAGCAATCAGGAATTCATCGGACAGGGGCTTGCGAACATTGCCAGTGGGTTATTCTCGGGCTACAACACCTCGGGATCGTTTGTTCGTTCGGCTGTAAATCATCAGTCAGGGGGGAAGTCGCCCATATCGAACGTTTTCGCCGGTCTGTTCATTTTGGTTGTTCTGTTAATTTTTGGGTCGTTGGCAGCATATGTGCCTTTGGCAGCGCTGGCAGGCGTAGTACTGGTGGCAGCAGTTAGGTTGGTAGACCGGGAGGAAATCGTACGCATTTGGAAGGGAGCACCCGGCGATCGCGCAATTATGGTGGTCACGCTGGCGGCTACGCTTACTCTGCCGTTGGAATATGCGGTCTTGCTGGGTATTGTCCTTTCCCTGGGTTATTATCTGGTAAAAACCAGCATGCCGACGGTGCGTGTTTTACTTCCGGATGATGAATTTAGATTCCTGATAACAAAGCCGGATAAGCCGGAATGCCCCCAATTGACGGTCATTGAAATCATGGGCGATCTATACTTTGGCGCCGTCAATCATGTTGAGGATTTCATTCTGAGACATCTTGATGCTAATCCCGGTCAAAGATATCTGCTCCTGCGTATGCAAAATGTAGACCAGTTCGATATCAGCGGTGTGCATGCCCTGGAGAGAATCAGGCGCGCTTATCGTAAGCAAAATGGCGATATTTTCATCAGCCGCATCCGGGATCCGGTTATGGAGACCATGCGTGCGTCAGGTTTCTATGCGTCATTAGGTGCAGATCATTTCCTTACACGAGAAGAGAATGCAATAGGATATTTGTTCCACAGGGTGTTGGATCCGGCGATTTGTATCTACGAGTGTCCGTTGCGAGCGTTCCAAGAATGCCAGAATCTACCCAAGCGACTGGACCTGGTTGGTGAAAACCTGCACCTGGACATATCGACCCGAAAAGTAAGTGTCATAAAGCCGCGCGAATTATGGGATGCGCTTCAGGATGACAACCCTCCGGCGATCATCGACGTGCGTGAACCGCGTGAATTTCAACAGGGTCATATCCAGGGAGCTCGTTTGATCTCTCTACCACAGCTTCTAGCAGATCCATCACAAGTGCCGCGCACAGGACCGGTTGTCCTGACTTGCCGTACTGGACGCAGAAGCAGCAGAGTTGTTGGTAAACTTATCGAGATGGGATACGATAATCTGAAAGTTTTGGATGGAGGCCTGCTGGCCTGGGAAGCAGACAATCTATTGGAAGCGATTGAATAAAAGGATGGGATAAAATTGAACGATAAAATTCCTCTCGATTTGGCATTTGATCTGGTACGCAGCACGGAGGCGGCTGCGTTATCCGCCGGGCGTTGGATGGGGCTGGGGAAGCCGGAAGAGGCGGACCGTGTGGCCACCAAGCGAATGCTCGCCAGTCTGAAGTGTATTGATATGGATGGTAGGATCGCTGTTTGTGAAACCGGTGTGAGGAGTGAAGGTGATTCGAGGCAGGTGCCCATTCTCAAACATGGGCAGCGGGTTGGCACAGGCAATGGTCCCAGGTTGGACGTTGTAGTAGATGCGATAGACGGCAGCGCTCAGTTATCACAGGGTTCCCCAGGCGCATTGTCTGCCGCGGCGGTGGCACCATCAGGATCTATGTGGGTACCGAAGGGGGCAGTATATATGAACAAGATCATCGTAGATGCCGATGTCGCGTCTGCCTTGGTGCCCCAGTGTTTGGATGCGCCGGCAGCATGGACATTGGCGCTGGTAGGGCGCGCCAAGAACAGAAGTGTCGCCACGCTGACGGTGTTTGTGTTGGATAGACCGCGTCATAAGGATTTGATATACGAAATTCGAGCTGCGGGAGCCCATGTCATGCTGGCTCCGGATGGGGATATAGCCGGTAGTCTGATGGCTTGTTTGCCAGGGACGGGCATCGACCTGCTGATGGGGATTGGTGGAGTGGTGGAGGGATTGATCTCTGCGTGTGCAGTAAAAGCTACTAAAGGGGCAATGCTTGTACGACTCGCGCCTCAGAGAGAAGAGGAGAACGGAGCGATCGTGAAGGCGGGTTTTGACAGCAAGCGGATTCTAACCCATGATGATTTAGTGACCAGCGATAAGGTATTTTTTGCTGCTACAGGGATTAATGATGGTGCAATCCTTTCTGGTGTGAAATATGAGGGAGAGATGGCTAAGTCGAATTCGCTCCTGCTGCGAGGGGAGACGAAGACCCGCCGGATTATGCATTCTGAACATCTTATCGATATCCCAGAAGTGACAGCACAAGGATCAAGTTGCCAGTTTTAACTGGAAGCCAAATTATTGATCTTTTTGAACTTTTACACTCAGGCTTGGATTTCTTCCCTATGGTCGTCGTAATCCTTGATCAAGGCTGCAACTGTGTTCTCTATCGTGATCGTTGACTCGCGATAACGTGCACCGAAGTCGGTTTGCCAGTCATCAGGGTTTAGAAACAGCAGGTAGTTTTGCAGGGCTTGAGAGGAATCCTCCAGTTCATCGAGCAATAATCCTTGATCTGTTTCAATGTACAGATCCAATGACTCAGCGTTAACATTGCTGAAATCATTCTCGGCATCGCTGAAGTAGGAAGGCAGTTTGCCAGTTTTTATCTGCCGGCAGCCGGTAATCGTGTGCCGGTTCCAGCCTATCAGGTGAGCGATTACATCACGTGGCGTCCATCCATTTATTGGTTGTAAGAATTTAGATTCAGGCAGATCCTGGATGCATGTTTTGAAGTTTCTTACAGCCTGGTCCAGTTGTTTGATTTGCGGGTTGGTTTGCATTGTTTTGCTCTCCTATCCAAAAGGTGAAAACAATCTGTGGCGTTTGATCGATGGGTCTAAGTTCCAAATCTTGATTATATCAGTACTGGGATTCAAGTTTAAAGTTCGATTCATTCAGGTGGATATATTAGGTTTAGGCACAACGTACTCAATTGCTAGTGCATCGCACATTCCCGATTTCTCCAACGGGCAGCCAATCATCCATGTTATCGTAGTCGCTTTTGTCTATTTGGAAGGGCGGTACTTTAATGACCTGACCCACCTCGACCAGCACTAGATATCGTTTGCCAGCCCAGCGCTTGAATTGTTTATCGGTTAGATAAAGTTTGGCCTGATTATTCTCGACCAGGGCAATCGATTCTTCCCTGGTCATTTTATCTGAAGTAAAGACATCCGTAACGATTGCTTTGGCTTTGATCACACCCTCGGCGTTGTTGTTTATCAGGTAAAGCATATCTCCCTGATTGACCCTGCCGTAAGGCATCTTTCTTCCTGCCGCGCCGCGAATGATAATCTTCTTCTCATCGTTGACGAGCTTTTCCATCTCACCTGCTTTTGCATCTACATAAACTACATGATCCATTTATCAACTCCAATTATTTTATCCTCATTCACCAACTTTCAGGTTTTTGTGAACATGTCTCGAGCAGCTTCGGTGCACTCCAGCGATCCAACCAGGGACAAATGGTCACCCTGTTCGATGCGTGTATCCCCGTTTGGAACGAGCACTTCTCCCTGCCGGCGAAGCGCAAGGATCAACACATCCCCAGGCAGGGTGAGTTGGCGGGTGGAAATGGATGTCTTACCCGGAAGCAACGGAGCCCGCTTTGTTATTTCAGCTTAAACTTGATTATGTTCTTATAACAGTGACCGCCTAATCCCTCCCTGGTACAGAGAGTGATGACAGCTTTGGCATAATGACCTGGTTTGGCGTGTTTGTTAAGAGTTGCAGCGATGGATAAGGACTGACCTGGAGCCAGCCGGTCGCGGTTGGAAGCCGAGCAAGAGTCGCCGTCCAGAAAAGGTGCGTTGCTGGTTTGTGGTCCGAACAACCTTTTTCCGGTCGTCAGGTCATCGACTTGTACGCGCCCAGATTCAAGCGCCTCGCATGAGTTATTGTGAACCCTGAAAAAAACAACCGGTTCACCGCCGCATTCCTGGACTCGCGCCCTGCTCACTGAAAAACCCCAACAGCACTTTGTCGGTGGTTTAGGCATTGGGGAGGGTGTAATTACTGGCAAAAGATAAGGATCGCCTTCAACGTGAGTCGTTTCCGACCAGACCCAGCAGAATTTGTCGTCCTTGGTCGGGTTTTGTATGTACCACCAGTCTTTCGCGGAGTCGCGTCCATATACGTTGGAAGTGGTTCCCACCAGGAGATAACCATCAACTTTATATATCCTGCTCGGTCCAAGCCGGCAGTTGGTGTTTACATCAGCCCAGATTTCAGGTTGGACAGTTGAAGTGGAAACTGCTGTAGGGGAGGGATGCTGTGTGTATGTTGGAGCAGGTTGGGTATGGGTCGTTGTGGGTGATGGTGTTGGTGTGGCGCTTGGCAGGATTGTTAATTGCGCTGTGGGAGGTGAGGTTGCAGTAGCTGCTAATTCGGTTTTGCTTTTGTGGGAAGCGACTGTAGCAGCCACCGCTGTATTAATTTCAGCCTGGATGTCAACCACAGATTTTGATGGAAAGAACTGAGAGCAGGCGCTTATCAATAATATCAGTGCACAAATTGTTGCCCCCAGGATAACACGGCAGCTCAATTCTCGGTCTCTCATCCTCCACCTTCCAGTAATCGTTCCATGTAAAAGGATGTTATCGGTTAAACAACTGTTGGTAATTTCTCGAGGTAAAGATTCGCTACCTCGCAATTCGGGTCGGGTTATCGTAATTATAGCCCATGAAGCCTGGAAGGTGGATTAAAATATTTGACATGGTAGAATCAAATACTTTTTAAACTATGGACCTCTTTGATCATTCCCTGAAACAACGCATGAAGCATGAGGCGCCTCTGGCTGCCCGTATGCGGCCGCGCACACTGGATGAATTTGTTGGGCAGGAGGACATTGTTGGTCCGGGGAAACTGCTTCGGCGGGCAATTGAAGCCGACCGCCTGTTCTCATCGATCATCCTGTGGGGACCGCCTGGATCGGGTAAAACCACCTTAGCGCAAATCATCGCACACAAGACGGAATCATATTTTGTGACCCTTTCTGCGGCTCTGGCCGGCAAACCCGATCTGCGCAAAGTAATCCAAAAGGCAGTTGAACGCCGGAAGCTGCATAACATGCGTACGATCCTGTTTGTAGACGAAGTTCACAGGTGGAATAAAGCCCAGCAGGACGCTCTGCTGCCGCATGTTGAGAACGGGATGGTGACCTTAATTGGCGCGACGACCGAGAACCCATATTTCGAAGTTATCAGCGCGCTGGTGTCTCGCTCGCGTATATTCCAGCTGCGCCCCCTGGAGGATGAGGACGTTGGCTGTATCCTGGAGAACGCCATTAATGACGCTGAAAGGGGTTACGGTGAGCGGGATATTCTCATCGACGAAGATGCGACGGGGCATCTCATCCGGATCGCTGGCGGTGATGCACGTAATGCCTTAAACGCCCTCGAACTGGCGGTGGAGAGCACGCTGCCTGATGTGGATAAATCCGTCCACATCACCTTAGATGTGGCTCAAGAGTCGATCCAACGGCGGGCAGTTTTCTACGACAAGGACGGGGACGCTCATTACGATACGATTTCCGCCTTCATCAAGTCGGTGCGCGGTTCCGATCCTGACGCGACTTTGTACTGGTTGGCGAAGATGCTCTACGCCGGAGAAGACCCACGCTTCATCTTGCGGCGTATGATCATCCTGGCGAGTGAAGATATCGGGCTTGGGGACCCTATGGGATTGGTGGTTGCCAGCGCAGCAGCCCAGGCTTTCGACTACATCGGGATGCCGGAAGGTGTTTACCCGATTGTGGAAGCTGCGCTCTACCTAGCTACTGCGCCGAAATCAAACACGGCAGGAGCATATTTTAAAGCCTTCCAATTGATTGAAAATGAAGGAATTACAAGTGTACCGGGTCACCTGCAGGATTCCAACCGGGATGCAAAAGCCCTGGGTCACGGCGAAGGGTACCAGTACCCGCATGAAGCCCCAGACCACTTCCTGCCGCAGCAGTACCTGCCAAAACAACTGCTGGGTACTTATTTTTACAAGCCCACAGCTCAGGGTTATGAAGCCCAGGTTGCCGAACGGCTGACACGCTGGAGAGAAGCCCAGCGAAAAGCATTAGAAATAACAGAGAGCAAAACTTTGCCCAACCTGTCAAAAGATGAAATCGAAACCATCAAAAAGCGCCACAAGCCGTCCGGAGTTTATTAGACAATATTGAGTATAATGCGTATCAAGTTATACTGTTTTCCTAATTCCTAATTCCTAATTCCTAATTCCTAATTTTTTAACTCCAATGCCCATCTTCCTTCTTATCCGTCACGGTGAAAACGATTTTGTCAAACAAGGTCGGCTTGCCGGTCGCTTACCTGGTGTCCATCTGAATGAGAAGGGACTCGCTCAGGCTGCAGAAGTTGCCGATAAAGTAAAAGGTGCACCGGTAAAAGCAGTCTACTGCAGCCCGCTTGAACGCACTATGGAAACCGCGGAACCGATTGCACAGGCGCTTGATTTGGAAGTTATCCCTCGGACAGGATTGCTCGAAGTCGATGTGGGTGAGTGGCAGAATAAGACACTTAAAGAGCTGCACCGCCGGAAGATATGGAGAGCAGTACAGACCTCTCCCTCGCGTGCGCGCTTCCCGGGAGGCGAATCGTTCGCTGAAGCCCAGCAGCGCATCTGCCAGGAGATTGAAGCGTTGGAGTTACGGCACTCTGAAAAGGAACTGGTTGTCTGTGTGACCCACTCGGATTTGATTAAACTGGCGGTAGCGTATTTTATCGGCTTACCGCTGGATATGTTCCAGCGGCTGCAAATCGCCCCTGCATCTATCTCGGCGCTTCAGATCGGAGAAACGAGCAGCCGCCTGTTGACGTTAAATTATGATATTTCTTTTACACTTCTGGAAGATTGATTCTGGTATACTTTTTCTATAATGGCTCGTTCAACAATTTGGATACAAAATGCCGGATAAAGAGATGGATCTACAGCCGGTCACGCACATAACTACTGATGCTATTGGACAACCCGGTCAAAGGGTGTTTTACCTGCATGGGTGGCAGGACGAACGCACAGTAACCCTTATCGTCGAAAAAATCCAAATCCAATCCCTGGCTGTGGGTGTAGAGCAGTTCCTGGCAGAAATTCACGAGAAGTTTCCTGATTTAGAGGAAGCCTCCGCCGATTACGATGAGCATAAGATGCACATTATCCCGCCTGTGGACCCCTTATTCCGGGTTGGTGAAATGGGTTTGGGATACGACGCTGAGCGCGATCTGGTAGTTTTAATCGCTCACGAATTGCTCACCGACGACCAGGACCCTGTGGAAGGGCAGATTGTGCGTTTCTGGTGTACCCGCTCTCAAGTCCGGTCGATGTGCCGCTGGGGGATCGAAATTACTGCGCGGGGCAGACCGACCTGCCCGCAGTGCGGGGAACCCATGGAACCCGAAGGTCACTTCTGCCCTAAAAAGAATGGTGGTCATAAGCATTGAACCGGCGGAGATGAACTCTCCAACAGTCGACCCAATAGAAATTATGCAGCACGGTGAGATTACGCTAAAGGGCGAGTTTCTATGGGGCTCGAATTATACCTTCCTGGTGGATGTGGAATTGGGAGGTGAAACGCTGCTGGCGGTGTATAAGCCCACGGGTGGTGAACGCCGGTTGTGGGATTTTCCGGCAGCCAGCCTTGCCCGACGGGAGGTTGCAGCCTATCTGGTCAGCGAAGCTCTGGAATGGAATTTTGTGCCTCTGACAGCCTACCGTGATAACGCCCCTTTTGGACCCGGCTCCGTGCAGCTTTTCGTCGAGCACGATCCGGATTACAATTATTTTAACTTCAGCACTGAAGACTTACAACGCCTGCTCCCGGTTGCCGTATTTGACCTGCTTGTCAACAACGCTGACCGTAAAGGCAGCCACATCCTGCGTGATCCGGACGGTCACCTGTGGTTGATCGATCATGGATTATGTTTTCACGCGCAGGATAAACTGCGTACGGTAATTTGGGACTTTGTGGGTGAGACCGTTCCAGATGACATTTGTGAAAACATAAAGCGATTTCACAAGCAGCTATCCATACTGCAACCCGATAGTTCGGAGCTTGTGACCGGTCTGCTCCCTTATATCAATTCCGCCGAAGTAAGAGCGCTCGCCCAGCGCGCTGAACAGCTTATCGGCGCTGGATGTATTCCTGACCTTGATCCAAAACAGCGGTCTTATCCCTGGCCGCAAATTTAATCTTTCGCCCAAACTCCAACAGGTATGTTGCTGCCGAATTTTGTGTTCTGCTTATCTCTGGGTGTATCTAATCTAGTGGGAACATTGAAACCAGTGGGAGATATTACTGACTTGGAGTAAACTTAATCGAATTAAACAAATAAACCTGCGGGAGGCTCAATTATGTCTCACTACAACCTGGCACTGATGGGCTTTGGTAATGTCGGTAAAGCCCTGGTACGATTGCTGCTCGAAAAACAAACTGAACTGCACGATGATTACGATCTAACTTTCACCGTCACAGGGATCGCTACTGGACGCCACGGTTTGTTAATCAATATCGATGGTATCAACCTGGGGCGTGCTATAGATGAGGAAGATCTGGTCTCAATGACCGCGTCTGTGTTCCCGGAAAACGCCTTCGAATTTATCCACCAATGCAAGGCGGACATACTTTTCGAAAACACGCCGGTCAACTACCAGACCGGTCAACCAGCGGTGGAATACGTGCGGATGGCTCTCGAAAACGGCATGCACGTAATTACAGCCAATAAAGGTCCGGTAGTGCACGCTTACCAGGAGTTGACGGCGTTGGCGGAATCGAAAGGCCGTAGGTTCTACTTCGAATCGGCGGTGATGGACGGGGCTCCAATCTTTTCTCTATTCAGGGAGACTTTGCCGGCTGTGAATCTAATCTCCTTCCGAGGTGTGCTTAATTCGACCACCAATGTGATCCTGACCCGCATGGAGGCGGGAGATAGCTTTGAGCAGGCGGTAGTTTATACTCAGGAAATCGGATTGGCGGAGACCGATCCCAGCGGGGATATCGACGGCTGGGATGCTGCTGTAAAGGTAGCCGCCCTGGTGACGGTGTTGATGGGCGTGCCGCTTAAGCCAGCCGATGTTGACAGAATCGGAATTCGAGGCATCACCCCTGAAAAGATTGCAGCAGCCCAAAAGCAGGACAATCGCTGGAAACTGCTGTGTTCAGCCCGATTGAATGGAGGACACATAGAAGCGCATGTCGCCCCCGAGATGGTTGGGCATGATTCGCCATTTTACGCCATAGAAGGCTCCACTAGCATTGTACAGTTTGAAACCGACACGCTCCCTCAGCTTTCGATCACCGAGGGGGATCCGGGTCCGGAGACAACCGCTTATGGATTGCTGGCTGATTTTATAAATGCGGTAAAGGAATAATCGGTATAATTTGCCATCAACCACCGCAAGAGCCCATACGTCTTTAAATCTGCTATACTACTGGGACAGTGAAGGAGTGAAACATAACTCAATTTGGAGCAACAGATAAAGTATTTTGGCTTGCTTATGAGGCTCTATCACACGAAGAACAACAAGTGATCCCGATAGTTTTATAAAGATGAAAACATGACCCAAAAAAATCCCATGACGCATAATTTTGGGTCTGTAAAAATTGGACGAAGTAACACGACGGCGGGGAGCGAAGGTACTTCAAGCGGAAGATGCATACAGATTAAGAGATGGAAATTCTCATGTTGTTATTTTTGTCGTTGATGGCATCTAATTGCCTCGTTGGGTATTTGATATGTGATCAATTTGACTTAATTTGGTTGAGTATCACAAAATAGCGATGAAAGCACCTTCCTCAGATATTAAAGAAATAATCCGCCTTGTATTCGAAAAACCCGTTGTTTGGCTTCACGGTGAACCTGGTGAGGACATTGCTGTAAATTGGGCGACCATATCGCTAGATGGATTGAAGCCCGGGGATTTGTTGATCATACAAGCGGTTGATTTTACTGGTGATACACCAGCGGCCGCAAAGGACAGGGGTGCTGTTGCTGTGCTTGTTCTGGGAGACCCGGTTTCAATTCCCAAACGATACCCGGATGATTTCCCCATTTTGCATGCCCCAGCCGCAGCAGACCTGCGCAAGGTCCAACGCCGTATGCTGGAAACCATCCTCAACCAGCGGGCGGTGCTGATGGAGCGCGGGGTGCGTATGCATACCCAATTCTCGCAGCTTATCGCCGAGGGGAACGGACTGCCAGGATTGGCTCACGCCATAGTGGACATCTCCGGTTGTGGGGTGTTGGTGCAGGATAAACGCGGCCGCATCCTTACCGATTTACCCTCTGCCTCAATGGTAGGGATATGGGATGTTGTATTAGAGCAGCTTAGTTCCCTGAGCAGCCTTCCGGGTGCGCTTTTAGACCGCAAGCGAAACGGGATTCAAACCGGGCTTGTGACACAGGAGATTCCCGGGAATCTGGCGCGTCTGGTAAGCCCGATTACGGTAAGTTCGGTCGTGCGCGGATATCTATCACTTGTTTGTTTGGAGGGTGAATTTGATACGTTGGATCATCTGGTGGTCGAACAGGGGGCGCTTGTTTGTGCGATTGAGATGGCGCGTAAAAAAGCAATCCGCGAGACTGAAAAGCGCCTCAAAGGTGACCTGCTCGCCGCGCTGCTGCAGGAAACCCTCTCTCCACGGGATGCCGAGCTTTGGGTCCAGACAATGGGTCTTGATGTTGAACAGGCTCATATAGCGTTACGTTTCATCTGGGATGGTGAGAATCCACCTTCAAGACGCCGCCTCGAAACGATAATCAACGGTGAAGTGACGCGTAAGAAGCTCAAAGTGATCCTCAATCCATTAGGTATGGAGGTTATCTGCTTTTGCCAGGTGCCGCCTCAGGTAAGCCGTCCAGAACCGGCACTATCGTTAGGCATGGCGGTCATAGAGCAGGGTAAAACCGAATATCCAGAAACGCCCGTACGGTGCGGTGTGGGTACTACGGCGTTTGAATTGAGTGAGTGGCGCGATTCTTTCCGGCAGGCAGGTCAGGCATTGGCTATGGCGCGACGTTTTAGCGGGCGCAAACCGCTTTACTTCCCCGATTTATCCGTATACCGCTTGTTATTGCAGATCGAGCATAATCCGGAATTGATCACCTTTCAGGAAGAGACTTTCGGACCTTTATCATCCCATGAGAACTGCGCCGAGATGACCCACACCTTGGAAGCCTATTTTCAGCACAACGGCAATATTTCTCGGACTGCGGAGGCGCTTTTTATCCATCGTAACACTCTGATCTACCGGATGGAGCGAATCACCTCAATTTTAAATCTAGATTTGGATAATCCTGAAAATCGGCTGGCTGTTCAACTGGCGCTGCATATCTTCCGAATGAAAGGTCTTTGTTGAAGTTTCCAATTTTTTCGCCATTTGGTCAGGTTGCACGTAAAAAAGGCATAAATTTTGGTTAAATTGCCGGTAGACAAGCTCCTGCTAGGTGTGTAAACTTACCTCAGATTGAAACAGGAAAAATAAAAGTGACTTTATACTTAATCATCATTATTCTGGTCAGCCTTCTGGTTCTCATTTTAGGGATTGAGAACCCGCAACGCGATTGGGCAGCCAGAGCCGTGAGGAGTAAGTAAGTCGGGTTTAGTAAAAAAAAAGTGAAGGAAAGTAAAGGGCTGCCCAATCGGGCAGCCTTTCTTGGTTAATGGAAGAATTATGACTGCATATCAAAATGTAGGAATGATTAACTAAAATGCGCTCAGATAAGATCAAAAAGGGCTATGAACGTGCGCCCCACCGTGCCCTGTTGAAAGCGACAGGAGTCACAGACGAGGATTTCAAGCGACCTTTTATCGCGATCGTCAACTCCTACGTGGACATCGTCCCGGGTCACGTTCATTTGCAAAAGTTTGGACAGATCGTCAAGCAAGCCGTGCGAGAGGCGGGCGGAGTTCCATTTGAATTCAACACCATTGGGGTAGATGATGGCATCGCGATGGGGCATGCCGGGATGAAATACAGCCTGCCATCACGCGAGTTAATCGCCGACAGCGTGGAAACTATGATTGAAGCTCACCAGTTCGATGGCATGGTCTGTATCCCGAACTGCGACAAGATTGTCCCCGGAATGATCATGGCAGCCCTGCGAGTGGATATTCCTGCAATATTCGTCTCCGGCGGACCAATGGCGGCTGGAAAAACGCCTCGAGGCGAAACGGTCGATCTGATCACGGTTTTTGAGGGGGTTGGTGCTTACAAGGCAGGAAAGATCAACCAGGCGCGCTTAAAAGAACTGGAAGATTACGGCTGCCCAGGATGTGGTTCCTGTTCCGGTTTGTTCACAGCCAACTCGATGAACTGCCTGTTGGAAGTTCTGGGATTAGCGCTGCCCTTTAACGGCTCTGCTCTAGCGTTAAGCCGTACAAGGGAAGAATTGGCGCAGCGCGCCGGGGGGCTTATTCTGAAACTGGTCGAAAATAACCTGACGCCCCGCGATATCGTTACTGCTGATGCGATTGATGATGCTTTTGCCCTCGACATGGCTATGGGCGGCAGCACGAACACTGTCCTGCACACCCTGGCATTTACTCACGAGGTAGGGATAAATTATTCCCTGGATCGAATCAACCAGATTGCGGATCGGATACCGTATTTATGTAAAGTAAGCCCCTCCGGTCCGTGGCACATGCAGGATGTCCACCGAGCGGGTGGGGTACCTGCCATCCTGAACCAAATCGGGCGTGTGGAAAATTCCTTACATTTAGATCGCCCAACGGTGAGCGGGAGCACATTGCGGGAATCGATCGCTGGTTGCTCAATCCTGGATCCGGAAGTCATCCATTCCCTGGAATCGCCGCACAGCGATACCGGTGGCTTGGCGATTTTATTCGGCAACCTGGCTCCGGATGGTGCGGTCATCAAGGCTGGCGGCGTGACCGCGAGCATGCGCAGTTTTTCCGGTCCGGCACGTATCTTTAATGGTCAGGATGATGCCATGGCTGGAATTCTCAATGGTGAAATACAACCCGGCGAAGTGGTCGTGGTGCGCTACGAAGGACCTCGCGGTGGTCCCGGGATGCAGGAGATGCTGTCGCCTACTTCTGCCATCATGGGCATGGGAATGGGGGAGCAGGTGGCGTTGATCACCGACGGACGCTTCTCGGGCGGCACGCGCGGCGCTTGCATCGGACATGTCAGTCCGGAAGCTGCCGCCCGTGGCCCGATCGCTGCCCTGCATGATGGCGATGTTATCGAGATTGACCTGGATGCTCGCAGTCTTAACGTGAGACTGAGCGATAACGAAATCCAGGAACGTCTAACAGCGCTGCCACCCTTTGAATCTCGCACAAACAGTTCCTGGCTGAGGCGCTACTCGCGTATGGTGACAAGCGCCAGCCAGGGTGCAGTGCTGAATTAGGCACGAAATCTATACTTTCGAATTGTTGTTATGGAGAGGATCATGCAAAAATCAGGTGCAGAAATATTGTGGGAATGTCTGGTGCGCGAAGGTGTAGACACCGTCTTTGGACTGCCAGGCGGTTCGATCATGCCCGTTTACGATGTCATGTTGAACTACCCTGTTCGCCATGTTTTAGTTAAGCATGAGCAGGGTGCATCTCACATGGCAGATGGATACGCACGCGCATCCGGGAAAGTGGGTGTAGCTATGGCGACATCCGGACCTGGGGCTACAAACCTGGTCACCGGTATCGCAACCGCTATGTTGGACTCATCGCCCATCGTTTGTATAACAGGACAGGTACCGGCACACCTGGTCGGCGGGGATGCTTTTCAAGAGGTAGATATGACCGGTATTACTCTGCCCATAACGAAGCACAACTACCTTGTTACCAGCGCGGATGAGATCGCCCAAGTTGTGCGTGAGGCATTCTACATCGCCCGCAGCGGCAGACCCGGTCCGGTGCTGATCGACTTCTGCAAAAACGCCCAGGTGGAAATGGCCGAATTTGAATACCCTGATGAAATTGCTCTTCCTGGTTACAAACCACCGATGCGAGCACCACGAGAAGACCTGCAGCGAGCTGTCGAACTGATCGAAAAGGCGGAGCGCCCGGTGATCCTGGCTGGACACGGCGTCTTGATGTCCGATGCGCTGGAAGAACTTCAGATGTTCGCGGTCAAGACGCAGACGCCGGTTGCGATGACGCTGCTGGGACTGGGAGCAATGCCGGCATCAGACTCGCTCAGCCTAAATATGATGGGTATGCACGGTGACGCTCCCTGCAATCTCGCCATACAGAATGCCGACCTGTTACTGGCGTTTGGGATGCGTTTTGATGACCGTGTTACCGGCAACTTGCGCAAATACGCACCGACTGCCCGCAAGATCCATATTGAAATCGATCCCTCCGAAGTACATAAGAACGTGCATGTGGATGCTGCTTTGTCGGGCGATCTAAAAACTGTTCTCACCGACCTGATTCCAATGGTGGATGAGTACGATCACGATGAATGGTTGGCGCAGATTGGTGAATGGCGCCGTGAAAGCGAGGACCGGGACATCTTATTTTGGCCCGAAGATGGACAACTTTACACAGCCAAGGTGATCCACGACCTTTGGGAGGCAACTGGAGGTGATTCGATCCTGGCTACAGGGGTTGGACAGCACCAGATGTGGGCTGCCCAATATTACAAGTTCGAACAGCCACACCGTTTGATAACTTCTGGTGGTGCTGGGACGATGGGCTTTGGATTACCGTCCGCAATTGGAGCCTGGTTTGCTCATCCTGATCGTGAAATCTGGTTGGTTGACGGTGACGGCAGCTTCCAGATGACCCAGGCTGAATTAGCTACGGCGGCGAATGAAGGCGCTAATGTAAAGATCGCTTTAATGAACAATAACTTCCTAGGGATGGTTCGTCAGTGGCAGGAATTCTTCTTTGACAGCCGCTACGCTGGGACGCCCTTGAATAACCCCGACTTTGTAAAGATCGCTGAAGCCCACAATATTCCTGCTCGCTTGGTCACAAAGCCTGCGGAGGTGCTCCCAGCTATCGAATACGCACGCCAAATCACCGGACCGGTCCTGCTGGAATTCCGTGTGGAGAAAGAAGACGCTGTTTACCCAATGGTTGCGACTGGCGCAGCATTGGATGAAATGATCCGACGCCCCAACCACCGTTCGAAAGCGGTGGGTGTTTGACCAAAAAGGAGCTTATTATGCCACGTACCCTTATAGCACTTGTTGAAGACAAACCCGGCGTGCTCAATAGAGTTACGTCATTATTCCGGCGCCGAAATTTCAATATCGCTTCCCTGAATGTTGGCAGAACGGAGAAACCGGATGTTTCTCGAATGACCATATTGTTGGACAGTGATGACACAGACGCCCGCTTAGTGGAAGCTAATCTTTATAAACTGGTCAACGTTATCGATGTCCAGGATGTGACCAACCAGCCATCCGTGAGGCGCGATCTGGCGTTGATCAAGGTCAAAGCTTCTCCAGAGCAGCGCGCAGAAGTAGTCAATTTGACATCGATCTTTCGTGCCAATGTTGTGGATGTGGCTCCCGAATCGGTTATCGTGGAAATCACGGGCACAGAGGACAAAATTGAGAGTCTGGTCGAACTGCTGCGCCCGCTTGGAATTCTGGAGATGGTTCGCACGGGGCAGGTAGCAATGGTGCGCGGCAACGGTTCGGGCATCCGTTACTCACCGGGAGCGAATGGGAATGGTCACGAAGAAATTGAGAAATTAATCAAATCTTGAGGACTGGAGGAGAATTATGGCGAAAATTTATTATGATGCAGATGCCGACCCGCAATTAATGCGCGCAAAAAAAGTTGCCGTGGTTGGTTTTGGGTCCCAGGGACACGCCCATGCATTGAACTTGCGTGACAGCGGCGTTGATGTCCGGGTGAGTGAGCGACCAGGCAGTAAGTCCTGGCAGAAAGCCGAAGCTCAGGGATTGATCGTCAGTACTACAAGCGAAGCAGCCAGTTGGGCTGACACAATCATGCTCCTGGTACCGGATACCATGCAGCCGAAGGTATATTCGGAAGACATCGCCCCCAACCTGGAAGCGGGGAAGACATTGATGTTCGCTCATGGATTTAACATTCGTTTCAGCACTATAGTACCCCCTGCGGATGTTGATGTCAGCATGATAGCGCCCAAAGCTCCCGGGCACCGGGTTCGTGAGCTTTATCAGGAAGGAGGCGGTACACCGGCACTGCTCGCGGTCCATCAGGATTTCTCGGGAAAAGCGAAGGAAAACGCACTCTCATATGCGTTTGCTATCGGAGTTACCCGGGCTGGTGTGCTGGAGACCACATTTTCGGAAGAAACAGAAACGGATTTATTTGGTGAGCAGGCTGTCTTGTGCGGGGGCGTCACTGCCCTTATTAAAGCATCCTTTGAGACCCTGGTTGAGGCCGGATATCAACCGGAGGTCGCATATTTTGAATGCATGCACGAGCTCAAGCTGATCGTTGATTTGATGTATCGCGGCGGCATGAATTACATGCGCTACTCGGTCTCAGATACGGCAGAACACGGTGATTACACCGGCGGACCCAAGATTATCACTGAAGAGACACGCTATGTGATGTCTCAAATGTTGAAAAATATTCAAGACGGTACGTTTGCCCGCGAATGGATTGAGGAGAACCGCAAAGGGAGACCCTGGTTCAACGCACAGCGTAAGAGTGAACAGGAGCATCCTATAGAAAAAGTAGGCGCCGAACTGCGCGAGATGATGCCGTTTATCGATCCCGTAACAATCCGACCGGGAGATTAAAACACAAAGGAGATATCGAATCCAATGATGAAGGATATTAATGTGAATCCCAATTATGTACGCATATTTGATACCACATTGCGGGATGGGGAGCAGTCACCCGGAGCCACTCTGACGTCCGCCGAGAAGCTTGAGATTGCACGCGGTCTCATGAGGTTGGGAGTGGATTTGATCGAAGCCGGCTTTCCTGCCGCTTCACCTGATGACCTGGAGGGGGTGCGGCGGATAGCTATCGAGGTGGGGAACCCACTACCAGGTGGTGAGGAACTCTTACGGACTGTGCCGGTTATCTGTGGTCTCGCACGGGCATCAAAAGCTGATATTGATAAAGCCTGGGAAGCAATCCGGCACGCCGCTCACCCATGCATCCACACATTTTTAGCAACCTCACCCATTCACATGCGCTACAAACTGCGCATGGAACCTGAGGAAGTGGTCGATCGGATACGAGAAATGGTGGCTTACGCTCGATCTTTATGCGAAGATGTGGAGTTCTCACCCGAAGACGCCGGTCGCAGTGAGCCGGAGTTTTTGTACTTAGTTTTGGGAGAAGCGATCAAGGCTGGAGCGAGCACGATCAATATCCCGGATACTGTTGGCTACACAATGCCGGACGAATTTGGTGGATTGATTAAAGGAATTATCGCCAACACCCCGGGTATTGAACAGGCTGTGGTCTCCGTACACTGTCACGACGATCTTGGGCTTGCGACTGCCAATGCTCTTGCGGGTATTCAAGCCGGTGCCCGCCAGGTGGAAGTCACTGTCAATGGTATCGGAGAGCGGGCTGGGAATACGTCCCTGGAAGAAGTTGTGATGGCTCTTAATACCCGGCGCGCAATTTTTGGATTCGACACAGGTATCGATACAACTCAAATCGTACGTATCAGCAAGATGGTGTCAAACTATACCGGGATTCCAGTCCAGCCCAACAAGGCGATTGTCGGGGCGAACGCTTTTGCCCATGAGGCTGGGATTCACCAGGATGGGATGCTCAAGGAACAAACGACTTATGAAATTATGAAACCGGAGACAGTCGGGTTGAGCCGTTCTCGTCTGGTATTGGGCAAGCACTCTGGCAGGCACGCGCTTAGAGCACACCTGGAGGAGATGGGTTACGAGTTGTCCAAAGAAGCCCTCAACCTGGCTTTCGAGCGCTATAAAAACCTGGCTGACAAGAAGAAGGTCGTTACCGATGCCGATCTGGAAGCACTGATAGAAGACCAGATCTACCAGTCACATGAAGTCTACCAATTAGAAGGTTTACAGGTTGCTTGTGGGACGATGGGCATGCCCACCGCAACTGTAAGATTGCGTGCACCGGATGGTGAAATAACGGTGCAGGCTTCGGTGGGCACGGGTCCAGTACACGCTGCATATGAAGCTATCGATGCAGTTGTGGGTGTGCCAAATACTCTGGTGGAGTTCAACGTCCATGCGGTCACGGAAGGTATCGATGCCCTTGGGGAGGTTACGGTGCGCTTGATGAACGGTCAAGGCACAATACCTCATCGCAAATCCCCTCAAACCGAGATTTCGCATGCCCGCACTTTTGGCGGTTATGGAGCCGACACCGATATCATAGTTGCCAGCGCCAAAGCATATTTGGCGGCGCTGAATAAGATGCTTGTGGCATTGGGGCGCCACCAGCCTGATGAGCCACCAGCCTGATGAGCCACCAGCCTGATGAGCCACCAGCCTGATGAGACAACGCTCGTCAGCTCACCAGCCGATTGAGTTTATTAAGGAGACATTATGAACCAGATGATCGAGAGACCAAATGAAATCCGCTTTATCGGTCAGCTAGACCCTTTCGTTGAAGTTAGTGTTCTGCCATCCGGATGGGATTTATCCGACCTGCCAACTGAGAGGCACTACTACCAGGACTGGCAGGATGTACGACATGTAAATACCGTCTTAAGAAGCAGCAGTGGAGAGGAAGTGTGCCAACCGATAATTTTGCTTGATCACTATTTTGATGAGCGCATTTATCCCGCTTATTGGTATTGGAGCGCATTTTGACGCGCAGGGTTACGAACGCACGCACGCGAACCCTCTTCGATAAGATCTGGGAACAGCACCTTGTCGCTCAGGAACCCGATTCGCCCGCTATTCTGTATATTGACCTGCACCTCCTGCATGAGGTCACTTCCCCACAGGCGTTCGCAGGATTACGGGAGAAAGGTTTGCATGTCCGCAGACCCGGTCGAACGCTGGCTACAATGGATCATTCCACTCCAACTGAGAGTCTTGATTTTCCAGTAGAGGATGAGCAGGCACACCATCAGCTTCGCCAGCTGCAGATCAACTGCATGGAATTTGGGATTCGCCTTTTGGATCTGCATGACCCGAACAGGGGTATTGTGCATGTCGTAGGACCTGAAATGGGGCTGACCCAGCCGGGTATGACCATTGTGTGTGGAGACAGTCACACATCAACACACGGCGCATTTGGCGCACTGGCGTTCGGTATTGGAACCAGCGAGGTTGAACAGGTGCTTGCCACCCAGTGTCTGCCGCAAACCCGTCCTCAGACCTTGCGGGTTGTTTTTGAGGGGCATCTGCCTGAGGGGTTGACGTCCAAGGACATGATCCTGGCTCTTATCGCTCATATCGGGACCGGTGGCGCTACAGGTCATGTAATCGAGTACGCTGGTTCGGCTGTGCGGGCGTTGGGAATGGAAGCGCGTATGACCATATGCAACATGTCCATCGAAGCAGGCGCTCGAGCGGGAATGATCGCCCCGGATGAAACGACGTTTGAATATCTGGCTGGACGTCCTTTCGCTCCGCAGGAAAATGCCTGGGATGAGGCGCTCAAAGAGTGGCAAAAGCTGCCTTCAGAGGAGGGCGCGGTTTATGATCGTTCGCTCACACTGGATGTATCAAATCTTGAGCCAATGATCACCTACGGCACGAATCCGGGCATGGGAATTCCCATTACTGAGTCTGTACCAGACCCCGAGCTTGTGCAGGATGTGCGCCAAAGGGATTCTCTTGAGAAAGCTCTGATATATATGGATGTCCAGCCGGGGCGCCCCTTAATTGACCTTCCGGTGGATGTCATATTTATTGGAAGTTGCACGAACTCCCGCATATCCGATCTGAGGCAAGCAGCCGAAGTGCTGCGCGGGCGAAAAGTTGCCCTGGGAGTTAAACTGCTGGTCGTTCCGGGTTCCGAAGAGGTGCGTCGCCAGGCAGAAGCCGAAGGGCTGCATAATGTATTTACAGATGCAGGTGGGGAATGGCGCTATTCGGGCTGCAGCATGTGCATCGCCATGAACGGAGATCAGCTTCAACCTGGAGAATTGGCTATCAGCACCAGCAACCGCAATTTTGAAGGGCGCCAGGGTCCAGGAGGGCGCACAATTCTTGCCAGCCCGCTCACCGCCGCGGCAACCGCAATTAATGGACGTCTCACCGATCCAAGGACGATGATATAAAATGCAGCCTTTCACAAACATCACTTCACACATGATCCCAATGCCACGCCCCAATGTGGACACCGATCAGATTATTCCTGCTGTTTATCTGAAGGTGACAGGCAGGGACGGTTTAGCGGACGGGTTGTTTTTCGGGTGGCGTTACAAGGCAGATGGCACGCCTGATCCCGAATTTCCTTTCAATCGTCCAGAATTTCAAGACGCCCAAATACTGCTCGCAGGAGATAACTTTGGCTGCGGCTCATCGCGTGAACATGCGCCCTGGGCGTTGGAGGGGTGGGGCATAAGGGCTGTCATCAGCACTTCATTTGCCGATATCTTCCACAACAATGCCATGAAGAACGGACTGCTGCCGGTGATCGTTACTCCTGATTTGCACCAGGATCTTCTCACATTGGCTGCAGATGATCCCCGCTGCCGGGTGACAATCGATTTAGAAGCGCAGAAGCTGATCCTTCCAGGAGGACGGGAAGTAACCTTTCCTATAGACGCTTTTAATAAATCTTGTATGCTCACAGGCACTGACGCGTTGGGTTACCTGATCGACCATAAAAATCAGATTGAAGCGTACGAGAAAGCCCATTCAAAGGAAGGGAATCTGTTATGACTGCAATATTTTTATACGACACAACTCTGCGAGATGGTACGCAGCGCGAAGGTATCTCCCTTTCGGTCGATGACAAGATTAAAATCGCCCGCCGTCTGGACAACTTTGGTTTGCACTATATTGAAGGCGGTTGGCCGGGTTCCAATCCAAAAGATGTTGAATTCTTCGAACGCGTACGGGATATGGAGTGGCGGAACGCAAATATTGCCGCATTTGGTTCCACGCTTAAAAAAGACAACCGCCCGGAGGATGATCCCAGTATCCAGGCGCTGTTGTCTGCTGGAACATCGGTTGTAACGCTGGTCGGTAAGAGCTGGGACCTGCATGTTACCAAAGTGTTGGAGACAATATTGGGTAAGAATTTGGAGATGATCGGGGATAGTGTCGCCTACTTGAAGGCGCACGATAAAGAAGTGGTCTACGATGCGGAACATTTTTTCGATGGTTACAAAGCGAATCCCGCTTATGCTTTGCAGACTCTTGAGGCTGCTGCTTCGAACGGGGCAGATGTGCTGGTGTTGTGCGACACTAATGGAGGCACAATGCCCTGGGAAGTGGAGCAAATCTTGCGCCAAGTATCCTCGAAAATTAAAATCCCATTAGGCATCCACGCCCATGATGATGCTGGCTGTGGTACAGCCAATACGCTGACAGCAGTGCGCGCTGGGGCAGTGCATGTTCAAGGCACAGTCAATGGTTATGGAGAGCGAGTCGGTAATGCCAACCTGTGTACCATCATCCCGGATTTGCAGATCAAGATGGGTGTAACCTGCGTTCCTGAAGTGAACCTGGGAAAGTTGAGCGAACTTTCACGTTACGTAGCAGAAGTGTCCAACCTGCCGCATGACAAACATATGCCGTATGTTGGAGAAAGCGCCTTCGCTCACAAGGGAGGCATCCACGTAGCGGCGGTACTTAAAACCGAAGCTTCCTACCAGCATATAGATCCAACCCTGGTAGGTAACCAACGCCGCACGGTGGTTTCGGAGCTGTCCGGTCGCGGCAATGTATTGGATAAATCACGCCAGTTTGGTCTGGACGTCAGCCGCGCTCAGGCGAGCGAAGCAGCGGCAAAGATAAAAGACCTGGAGTCGAAGGGTTTCACTTTTGAAAGTGCCGAAGGATCGGTGAGAGTCATGCTGCAGCGCATGCAAGCTGATTACAAACCGCCATTTGAGCTTGTGGACTTCATGGTGGTCGTCGAGCGACGCCAGGGACGTGAAATGCTGGCGGAGGCCACGGTTAAGGTTCGCGTGGGCGATAAAGAGGTTCACACTGCCGCAGGAGGCAACGGTCCAGTCAATGCTCTTGACGCGGCGCTGCGAAAGGCTTTGATCGATTTTTACCCGCAGCTTGCCAGCGTACGCCTGACCGATTACAAGGTGCGCATCCTGGACAGCGACAGCGGGACAAGCGCCGGCGTGCGTGTACTCATTGATACTAAGAACGGTAAACAGCGCTGGAGCACGGTCGGAGCCAGCACGAACATCATTGAAGCTAGTTGGAGCGCCCTGGAAGACAGCATGGAATATGCCTTGATGAACGGAGATATAAAAGTTGCCAGATAAAGATGATTATGTGGAAATTAATATTGTAGTACTGCCAGGAGACGGGATCGGACCGGAGGTAACTCGGGCGGCACTGGCGGTTTTAGATGCCGTTGGGGAGCGATTTGGTCATAATTTTCAGACACAGGAATATCCAATAGGGGGCTGCGCTATTGACAATTATGGGACCGCGCTGCCTGAGGATACCCTGGCTGCCTGTCGTACAGCGGATGCGGTTTTATTAGGGGCGGTTGGCGGACCGAAATGGGATGACCCGAATGCGAAGGTGCGACCAGAAGATGGACTGCTCGGTTTGCGCAAGGAGTTAGGGTTGTTCGCAAATCTGCGTCCTGTGAGAGCTACCTCCGTAAGCATGCAGATTTCCCCCATACGCCCGCAGCGCTTAAAAGGTGTGGACTTGATGGTGGTGCGAGAGCTGACTGGAGGCATTTACTTCGGTCAGCCGCGTGGACGCAAAATCATCGGGGGTGAAGTTCAAGCCGTGGACAGCATGGTTTACACTGAAAGCGAGGTGCGACGTATTGCCGATTTGGCTTTCGACCTGGCAGGTCAGCGCCGGAACAAGGTGACTTCTGTCGATAAAGCTAATGTGCTGGAGAGTTCAAGATTATGGCGCGAAGTAGTGAACGAGGTGGCGGCGCAATATCCGCATGTGACTCTGGAGCACAATCTGGTCGATGCCGCTGCAATGTACCTGATCTCGCGCCCGCAAACGTTCGATGTGATCCTGGCAGCCAACTTGTTTGGGGACATTCTCACGGACGAAGCCTCGGTTTTGGCTGGGTCTATGGGACTGCTTCCGTCTGCCTCTCTGGGCGAGTCGCGCAACACGCAGGGGTATCCCTTGGGATTATATGAACCGATCCACGGGTCTGCTCCTGACATAGCCGGTAAGAATATAGCCAATCCGGTCGGTGCCATCTTATCGGCGGCGCTTCTACTACGGCATTCATTAGGGTTTGAAGCAGAAGCCGAGATTGTCGAAGATGCTGTTGAAAAGGCGCTTTCAACCGGAAATGTGACAATCGATCTGGCAGCACCCGGACAACGCACTTTAACGACCGGTGAAGTAACCCAGTTCGTGGTTGAAAAAATTACCGATGATGAGGGATAGATAAGGATTGGCGCTGCAAGTGGAAAATAGATTAATCGCATTTCAAGGTGAGCATGGCGCGTACAGCGAGCTGGCAGCCTATGAATATTTCGGCAGCGTAGTAAACACTCTTCCGTGCCAGACCTTTGAGGATGTCTTCCGGTCGGTAGATGAAGGTCAAACATCACATGGTTTAATTCCGGTCGAGAATTCGCTTGCTGGCAGCATTCACCGTAATTATGATCTGATGCTGCGCTACGAACTAAATATCGTGGGCGAATATTTCTTGCGAGTAAGCCACTGTTTGCTGGCTCTGCCCGGGGTACGCCTGGAGGATATTCGCAGCATCCATTCGCACCCCCAGGGTCTTGCGCAGTGCGAAGCAAACCTGTTCAAGTTGGGTGTAGAGCAGGTCGCTGAAGTTGATACTGCCGGCAGTGCTCGTTTGGTGCGCGATCAGGGGGATAAATCGGCTGCCGCGCTGGCATCCAAACGTGCCGCTGAGGTTTATGATCTCGAGATTTTAAGCGAACATATGGAAGATAACCCAGCTAACTTCACACGCTTCCTGGCTCTGGCGAAAGAGCCGTATGCGGCTGAGGATCCGGAACAAAATGAATACAAGACTTCAATTGTATTCAACCTGGTAAACAAACCTGGAGCGCTATTCAAGGCGCTTAGCGTTTTTGCCCTGCGGGATATCGATCTGACGAAAATTGAATCGCGGCCAATCCCGGGGCAGCCGTGGGAATACATGTTCTACGTCGATTTTGGTGGGCATGCCCAGGCACGAAATTGTAAGCGTGCCCTGGACCATTTGGGGGAGTTGGCTCCGATTTTAAGGAACCTGGGCTCGTACACGCGTCATTACATACAGAAATAGTGGCGCGATGTACTTATAAAGCGCTGAAATCCAACTCCATTAATACTTCCACTTGATGTTGCAGCCCACGCTCGGTCTTTGCTGTGGGCTGACCGGTTCACCTGCCAGGATATTATCCAATGCGGCCCGCATGTCTTCGCCTGTAACCGGAATCCTGCTGCCCGGGCGTGAGTCATCAAGCTGTCCCCGGTAGACCAGTTCCAATTCTCCATCGAAGATATAGAAGTCAGGGGTGCAGGCAGCCTTGTACGCCTTCGCAACGTCCTGGGTTTCATCGTACAGGTAGGGGAACCCGTAGCCCATGCGTTCGGCGACTTTCTTCATGTTATCGGGGGAATCTTCGGGATAACTGTTAACGTCGTTGGAATTGATGGCGATGAATGATACGCCTTTTGGTTGATAATCATTTGCCATTTCGACCAATTGTGCCTGCACGTGCTTAACGAACGGACAGTGATTGCAAATGAACATTACGACGGTAGCTTGATCCGATTGCAATTCGTCCAGGCTCATCATTTTACCGGACACGGTGTCTGGAAGGCTGAAATCGGGCGCGGTTGTTCCAAGTGGAACCATACTGGAGGGGGTTTCTACCATGATAAATCTCCTGTTATTAGAATGGAATGTCCCTTTTTTTCAATTTGTGCTGGTAGATTATAGCCCAATTTTTCCAGAATAAACACGTGGTTATCCTATAGTGCCCGGCACTTAGATTAAGACCCTCATAATCACGAGTTTATCGAGAAATACTAGGGACCTGGTGGAACGCTTTGGTGCTTTTTAGACAGGCGCGTGTTATCATAAGGGACCGCACGTTCGATATAAAGTCACAAAGATTTAGTGATGTAAAACACTTGCGGTTTACCCTACTTTTTGTCAAGATTAATGGAAGGAATCCTTGCCTTTTACCTTAGATAGTTGAACATCGAAAGGAGTTAGCCATGAAAACATGCAGCAACTGCGGCGCTGGAATACCTGATGATGTGGAATTTTGCCAGCAGTGCGGCGCGCCAAGACCTGAATCAGAAGATATTTCATCAACCGAGACAGTGATCGAATCCCCGTTAGAGGAAGTCCCTCCCGAACTGGATGCACAAGAATGGGTTCCCGAAGATCCTGCCACCGAGCCGGAACCCGAACTGGTAATTCAACCAGAACCTGCGCCGGCTCCACAAACGTACCAGGCGCCGCAAACAGTTGAAACCCAGCCGCGCAAGAGCAACACCTGTCTGTGGGTAGTGTTTAGCTGCCTGGTGCTGTTCTTAGTGTTTGTGTGTGTGATATTGGTTGTCGTGGGATTATCATTGTCATTCGTGCAGGGCATTTTTTAAGGGATATTTGCTTTCAATGTTCTGGCATTACAAGTCTGATAAGTGTGATTTGCTGTAGATTGCCCGCGGATTAAATATTCCTGGCTGAAATAAATCAGAAGATCTTGATCTGTACCTGGTATACAGGAGAGGTATTTGCTGATTATCTTCGAATGCAAACACCTCACTTTTTTTCGGAGGTATAAGGATGGAAGTTATTCAAACTGGTCTCGGGGAACTGATCCAGCCGCCGGACATCAATGGTTTTCGTGAATGGAACCGGCAGAAACCAAAAGGGCTGGTGGACAAACGTAAAACAGAAGCGGAGGCCGTACGCCAATTAATCGATGATGGTGATTACATCGGTACAGAGCTGTACGGAACAGTTCGCTGCCCGATGTCGCTCACAAACGAGATCGTGCGCCAGGGCATCAAGGACCTGCGCATAGCCGGACAGGGAGTGTTCGAACTGGATATGCTCCTGGCTGCCGGGCTTGTGAAAGCTCTTGATATCACCTATATTGGATTGGAGCTGTACGGTGTGTCCAATTGTTTGAGAAGGGAAGTCGAAAGCGGTCGGGTGGAGCAGGTTGTGGATTGGAGCAACGCAGCCATCGCCTGGCGTTTCAAAGCAACTGCTATGGGCGTCCCATTTATTCCAGTGCGCTCGATGCTGGGCACAGATACGATGAAATACAGCGCCGCCAAAGTGGTCAAATGCCCATTTACTGGTGACCCAATCTGTTTAGTCCCGGCATTGATGCTCAACGTGGGCCTGATCCACGTCCACCGGGCAGATAAGTTTGGCAATGCTCAGATAGACGGAATCAGCGGGTTTGCGGCTGAGTTAGCGCGCGCCTCGAAAAGGTTGATCATCAGCACTGAGGAGATCGTTGACACAGAAGTATTCCGCTCCCAACCGGACAGGACCATCATCCCTTACTATCTGGTTGATGCGGTGGTAGAAGCCCCCTTTGGCTCCCATCCTGGCGAAATGTGCTATCTGTATCGCCGGGATGAAGACCAGATCCGTGAGTGGGTGGCTGCTTCCAAAGAACCGGAGACCACTCAGGAATATCTGGAGCAATATATCTATGGCGTGCAGGACCACAGCAATTACCTGGAATCGATCGGACGTGACCACCTGCAGGGATTGAGGAGGGATTGAGCGATGATGAGCCAGACTGATATGCCAGGCAGTGATTACAATCCGGCAGAAATGCTGATATGCACGGCAGCGCGGCTTATGACAGATAACACCACCGCATTTATTGGCACCGGCATACCGATGCTGGCTGCATCGCTGGCACAAAAAATGCACGCTCCCAACCTGGTGACGGTCTTCGAGTTCGGCGGTACGGGGGCAATTTTGGAAGAGCTCCCGACATGTGTGGGGGGGGAGGCCACTTTCCACCGGGCGGTAGCCGCTTCAGGAATTTGCGACATCGTCGAGACCGCCCAGCGCGGTTTTATTGAATACGGATTCCTGGGTGGTGCGCAGATCGATCCGTACGGCAACCTGAACAGCACAGTGATCGGAGATTATTACCATCCCAAAGTGCGATTGCCCGGCAGCGGCGGCGGCAACGACGTCGGCTCGCATTGCTGGCAGACGATCGCCATTATGCGCCACGATCGCAAGCGATTTGTGGAGCAGTTGGATTTCATCACCACACCGGGATTTCTGGATGGTCCTGGAGCGCGCGAGACCGCAGGATTGCCCCCCGGCACTGGTCCTTACCGCGTAGTCACCAATCTGGCGCTGATGGGATATCATTCTGAGAGCAAACGTATGATGCTGCTGGCAACCCAGCCAGGTTTGACTATCGAGCAGGTGCTGGAGCATACCGGATTCGAGCTGTTGCTGGCTGACCAGGTAGGGATAAACCCATCCCCCACGGATGAGGAGTTGCGCATTTTGCGAATGGAAGTGGATAGAGACCGACTGTATATTTAATTAGACGGTTTCTCTTAGGAATCTACGCTCGCAGCCGATCGAGAACGGGCATATAGTGGTCAAACGGGGGATTGTGCGGGTACGTTGTTTTTACTCCTTTGAATAAACCTCCGGGTTGGCGCAGAATGGCAGGCGTTCACCCGCCAGACCGGCGAGCAAATTTTCGCAGGCGCGTTCTGCCATGCGCCGGCGCGTGTTCCTGGTAGCAGAACCGATATGGGGGGTGATGAGACAATTGGGCTGTTTGTATAAGGGGTGTTCAGGGGACAAAGGCTCAGGGTCAGTCACGTCTAGTGCCGCGGCAGCGATCCAGCCCTCGCGCAGCGCAAGCAGCAGGTCAGCGGTATTCACCACCGGTCCACGCGAGGTGTTGACCAGTATAGCGTCGGGTTTCATCAACCGCAGCTCTTTTGCACCGATCAAGCCGCGCGTCTTCCCGGTTAGCGGCACATGCAGGCTGACGAAATCGCTTTCTATCAGTAAATCCTCTAACGACAGGCAGCTTGCCCCAAAGCGCGACTCTGCACTTTGATTTGGGCATGAATCGCTGTAAACGATGCGCAGACCGAAGCCTGTGGCACGCTCAGTCACAGCGGTGCCGATCTTACCCATACCGACAATTCCCAATGTGGCTCCGAATAGATCCGCTCCCAGCCAGCCAGTCGGAGACCAGGTCTTCCAGAGACCATGCCTGGCGTCATGGACGGCTTCGTCCAAGCGCCTGGCGGCAGCCAGTAGAAGCGTTATTGCTAGATCAGCGGTCCCTTCGGTCAGGACCCCAGGTGTGTGACCGACCGGAATACCGCGGCGGGTGCACGCTTGCAAGTCGATATTATCCACTCCGACCGCCATATTGCTTACCACACGCAAGTTTGGGGCTTTATCCAGGATGTCCTCGTCAACCCGGATCGTGAGCAGCGTGTATAGACCATCGACCTGGCTTAGATGAGCTTTCAATTCGGGCGCGAGCACTGTGGCATCCTTGGGACCTGTAACAATACGGCAGCGACCATGCAGGGAATCCAGCCAGCCGTCAGGCAAGGTGTGGGTTACGAGTACCAGGGGCAGTTGGTTTGTCATTAGTATGTTCCATTGAATTTAATGTGAATTTTGGATATAAGGATGTTCCAAAATGGAGTATGCTATTGGCGCTAAAACCAAAAAACTCCAAATGGAACCCCTCGATGAGTCTAACTGAATTGTTCTGTGATGTCGATTAATTCAAAGTGTGGGGAGTCACAGACACTCTAAGATTGTCCTACAATTTCGTAATGTACAACCCGAGGTTCAAATTCGATTAAAAAGTCCTTGTCTTCAGGGTAATATTTTGCCAACTCGGCATCATCTCCCGCAAAACCCTTTATCACATCCAGACTCTCCCAATACGTCATCGTAATGAAATGAGTAACCTCACCTTCTTCGCGCTCTAGAATATGAACGCTGATATTGCCATCAACCGATCGATAATCGGGAATAGCTCGTTTGTTTAGAAATGCTCGATATGCATGTGCCTTGCTTGTTGGCACGCGTCCATGCCACATACGCACAATCATTTTGCCTCCTAACTAACGTTAATTCATGTAAATTGTGTTTATTACCATGCAAATAAGAACGCCAGATCGTTTACGTTGGTATGTGTGGGACCGGGTTTGAGCAAGTCACCCAGCGGTTCGAAGAAATTGTAGGCATCGTTGCGCCCTAAAAAATCATCCGGGCTTAATCCAATCTGGTGTGCCTGGTATAGGGTTTCGCCTGTGACTACCGCACCGGCGGCATCGGTGGGACCGTCACCACCGTCGGTTGCTAGTGTGATCAGGGCTGAGTCTGGCAGACCAGCAAGTTCGACCACAGCGCCCAAGGCCATCTCCTGGTTGCGACCGCCGAGACCGTTCCCTGTTATGGTCACGGTAGTTTCACCACCAACTACTACACAAGCTGGGCGGACGACGGGCTGGTTGTCGGCGTTGATCTGGCGACCGACAGCGGCTAAGAAACGACCTGCCTGGCGCGCCTCTCCCTGCAGCCAGGTTGTTAAGAGCAGTGTATGCAGCCCTTCCTTCTGTGCCTGGTTAACCGCCGCCCGGGCAGCCTGGATATTGCTGCCGATAATAACGTTTTGTACGCGCTCGAACAATTGATCTCCGGGTTTGGGGGTTTCAGGAAGCTCACCGCCCTGACCACCTTCTAAGCGTGCAGTGATTGAACGAGGTACTCGACCCAGTAAGTCGTATCTCTCAAGAATTTGATAAGCCTGTTCATATGTGGATGGGTCTGGAACTGTTGGTCCTGAGGCGATCACATCAAGGGGGTCCCCGACGACATCGGATAAGATAAGCGTTGCCACCGCTGCTGGAGCAGCCATGCCGGCTAACCCACCGCCTTTCACCCGGTCAAGGTGCTTGCGCAGGGCGTTGATCTCGTTGATATTCGCTCCGCTCGCAAGCAGGGAGGTGGTCAGTTCCTGCATGTCATCCAACGTTATACCTGGAGAAGGGGAGACCAGCAGCGCCGAGCCGCCTCCCGAGATCAGGCAGATCACCAGATCATCCGGTTGTGTGCCTGATAGCAAATCTTCAATCTGCTGGGCGCCGGTGACACCGCGCTCGTCGGGCAGTGGATGACCGGCTTCCAGGATTCTTACCCCACCCGGGTGTTCAGGCGCGTGGGCGTTAATCGTTTTTCCATAATCCAAATCATGTAATATATACGAGCCGGTATGACCTTCTTTGACGATGATGATGCTCCCGTTTAGACGCGGCCCGAGAATTTTGGCGGCAGTGCTCGCCATTGGCGCCCCAGCTTTACCTGCTCCGATTAAAAAAATGCGCCGGATTTTATTCAGGTAATATACTTGCTCAGAGATTATTAAACGCTCGTCCTCAAGTCGCATATACTGCGCCACTGCGGCGCCGGGTTCCACTGACCGGATCGCAGCAGCCATGATCCTGGCGGCGCGCTGACCCCACGGGGCAGCACGTAGAGAGTGGGTCATAAAGCGTGCTGGTAGGATTTGATCCACTGTATTCACAATTTAAATACTCAGGCTGATCCGCCCGTTGGACGATTGCCTTTGCGTTTGATCTGGGCGATTGCAGAGCTGAGGTGTGCTCCAATGAGGACGATCAAAGCGCTGATGTAAACCCAGGTCAACAATGCGAGTGCGGTACCGAGTGAGCCGTATAGTATATCGAATGCTGCCAACCCACTACTCAGGAGCCAGGTGAAGACCCGGGTAGCTAAATTTAAGGCAATGCTGGCGATTAACGCGCCCCAAAATGCTTCTTTCCACTTAACTTGGGTGTTCGGTATCCAAAAATAGAGACCCAGAAGGATAAGGAAGGCAAGACTCCAGGGGAGCAGATTGGATAGATAGTACCAGGTCTGGGTTTGGAAGATATCTATTTCCCCGAAGTAGGGAATCACGATTTTGGGAACCAGACCGAATAATATGGTGGAGGCAATCCAACCCCCAGTCAAAATGAGTAGAATGACGATCATCGTGAAAGCCACCAGGCGGTTTTGGATCACATTTCTTACGCTGGCGTCTGACCAGGCTCGGTTGATATTACGTGATACGGTGATAAAAACGCTCGAAGCTGCCCACATCAAGCCGATGATACCAATAATTCCGCCAATGCTGCGGGCATTGAGTATTTGAATCAAGTTGTTGTAAACCAGATCGCTTGAAATTGGAATCGCCTGCGTGATTAGTTCGGCGATTTTTACAGGCGCCCCTAATTTTTCAATAAAAAACCCTAATATAGAAACCAGGAATAGCAGCAATGGGAACATTGAAAAGAGGCTGTAATATGAAATACTGGCTGCTGCCTCTGCGCCGTGCTGCTCATCGAAACTCTTCCCGGCTGTGAGGATGATATCCCCAACAACACAGCTGTGATGGTTAGCGCTTTGATAGACTGATTGAATTGTGGTCCTTATTTTTTTCAGGAACATAACAAGACAAACACGTTTCTATCGATCTTGCGGTTTTGGAGTTGATACCGAACCAACATCAGCATTTGATTTCTCTGTGACCTGACTGACGGGATCAAAGCGGCTGGATGCATGCTGAAGTGTCGTTGGCGGGATTGTTGACCAACTTCGAGACTGGATAGGCGCTCATATTTTCTGCCGGGTACGGACGCAGCAGGGCTTTAATTTGGTTTAAATCTGGTTCTCCTGGATCCAACCAGAGCTGGTAAGACTCTTCCGGCAAGATAACCGGCATACGGTTGTGAATTTCGCGAATCAATTCATTGGGTTCGCAAGTTATGATCGTACAGGAGGGGATCTCGGAACCATCGGAAGATTGCCAGGTCTCCCATAACCCCGCGAGGAAGAAAGGCTTCCCCGAATCCAGCGTCACATACATCGGGGTTTTTGTCTTGCTTCCGGATTGGTGCTGCCATTCATAGAATCCGTTTGCCGGTATCAGGCAGCGCCGGCGGCGAAATGGAGCTTTGAAAGACGGTTTCTGGTCCACTGTTTCGGCGCGCGCGTTGATCATACGGCTGCCGATTTTGGGGTCTTTTGCCCAGAATGGTATCAGCCCCCAAACGAAAAAGTCAAGCTGGTTCTTGCCGTCGTTTGGGACTGCTGCGACAGGTTGGCTTGGAGCGACGTTGTAGCGGGGCTGCAGTTCGTCGGGCACTGTCAGCCATGGGAAAATCTTCCGCAGTTGATCTGGGTCGGCGGTGAGTGAAAATCGTCCACACATAAAATACCCTCACATTGAAAAGGTGACCTCTTTATAAAGCGCAAAGATCTAATAACTATAATTTTATCAGAAGAGTAGAAAACGCGTGTGAATTCCCGCCTTGATGTTCATTCTTCGGTTGGAGGTCCATGTGAAGCAGGTTGCACACCTGCCATAAGAGGCGGCAATGGAATGCCGTCTTAAGGCATTGGGTTGCCCTTTGCCCAATCGCTGCCGAGGAAGATTTCAACGTCAACCGGGCTGTTGGGGTCGAATTGACTGTGAATATTTGACGTTTTTATGCCCATTAATTCGGCAAAATAATTCAACGTGTGAGGGTTACCAGTGTGGTCTATGATTTTTGTCGCCGCGTATGGCTGGCTGGCTGGCGACGACTGCACGATGTTCGCTCCCTGACCCCGCAGGTACTCTTCTGTACGAGGCAGGATTTCGGGGATTCCGGTGCCGTCGTACAGGGCGATTTTTGCTCCTTCCGCCTGCATCCTTTCTTGAGAGTTCCCGGATGTTTCTGGACCGAGACCAAAAGTCGTGAAAATTTGATCCCGCAGGAGATGTATTTTATCGGGAAGCGGGATAAGGATGCTCAGCCCATCTGGTGATGTAGCAAACAAGACCGCATCCTTGCCGATGAGTCCTTTTTGGATGTTCTCTTCTGGGACGGATTGTGCCAATAAAGCCAGCTTGATGATCTCGTCAAGTCCGAGATTGGTGTTGATACCCGATGATAAGTCTTTATAAAGTGTGGGAGCTTTTTTGATCAGCGTGGGCAGCAATTCCCAGCTCAGGATTTGATCACGAATCCCCATGATGACCTGCTGCTGACGGAAAGCGCGGTCAAAATCCCCACCTTCCGTATAACGAGCCCGGGCGTACGCCAGTGCCCACTCCCCTGGAAGTCTTTGGACGCCGGGTTGCAGCGCCTTTTTGGTCTTGAATCCTGTGCCGAGCAAATCGATTTTTATCTTTTCAGGCACGTCTACCTTGATACCATCGATTTCATCGATGAAGCGAACGAAGGCATCAAAATCAATCTGGGCGTAATAATTGATCGGAACGCCTAAAAGCTGCTCGACAGTCTTTGCAGCCAGACCAGGACCGCCGCCGGGTAGTTTATAAGCTTCGCCCAAATAATGGGCCGTGTTGATCTTGCCGTGCTGATAACCAGGGATGGATACCCACAAATCGCGCGGGATGGAGAGCATTCCGGCGCTGTTCGTCAGCGGGTCCAGCGACAATAAGATCATAGTATCGCTGCGGGATGGTCCCTCGTTTGCTGCCCAGTCACGGTAATCCAATCCCAGCAGCAGGATGGTCACGCGGCTGGCTCCATCCCATTCCGTAAGCGACGGGTCGATAGGTGGTTGATCAAATCCAGGCGCACTTTCGATATAGATAGGATTTCCACCTTCATCCAGTTCTGGAGTGCCGGATGCGCTCTTGATGGATGGAGAAGAGCTCAGACCCGACCCGGGCCAGCGGATAACCAGTTCTCGGACGGTGACATAGGATGCAAGACCCGCCACACAGGTGACGCTCAAGATGACTAAGACCAGCAGGATCTTTATAATTAAAGATCGATTCAGGATTTGTTTTTTTTGATCGTTGGTGGTCATTTGGCTATCTTTGCGGCGACCCCTCGACGCGGATTGTGGATTACTATCCATCACCAGGCGGAGGATCAGGGGCTTCTCCGGTCGTAGCTGTAGGAATTGGTGTTTCCGTGGGAGGAATTTCGGTCGTTGGTGGCACTACTGTTGTTGGGGGAGACTCCTGCGTCGCAGTAGGGGTATCCGTGGGTAAAATGCCCTGAGTCGCGCTAGGTGTAGGTGTTATTAAAGGCGGGGGCGTGTTGGTAATCGTCGGGGTGATAGTAGTGGTCCCGGTTCCGGTTGGGGTTGGTGTGGAAGGCGAACACATTTCGGCTGCCTGCGTTGCTAATGCTAGCAATGATTCATCGGGGCGAATTGCCAGGGCAAGCTCATACTGGGTCTGAGCAGCACACCAGTTGTCTCTATGTGCCAGAAAGCTGCCGAACTGGATTAACACTGCCCGGTAGCGGTCGTTAGCCGTCCAACCCGAAGCATCACGCAGATAAGGCGCCGCGGCTGCTACCTGGCTGAAGTAGTAAACGGCTTGTTCGGGGTGCACTTCCCAAAAACTCAAGCCAATGATGAATAAACGAGCCCACTCACGGGCGGAGGAGGCTTCTGCATCAAGGGGACCAAATTTATCTGCTATGGCAAGATCGTAAATGCCGCCTTCCAGGTTGCTCTCTTTTAGAATTTTCCCCACGCCTCGATTTCTCAGGGCAATATAAAGCAAACCATCTACCCTGGCAACCTGATAACTCAAATCTTCTTTACGCAGAGCGATCAAAGTGTCGATACCCTTGCTCCAGTCCAGGTTTGAGATGAGCGATAAAGCCTGGTTAAATAGGTCTTCAACCGGACGTGGATCGCGAGTTGGTGTTGGTGTTATCCTCGGTGCTTGGGGAATCGGCGTTGCGGTTGAGTATAGCACTTGCATAGCCGTTGCCATTTGCTCGGTTATGCCTGGAAAATTTGGATCCTGAGCGAGCACGTATTCGAAGCGCTGAAGTGCAACCTCATAATTTCCCGCTTCCAGGTCTTGAAGACCAAGATCGTATTGTTCCTGGATTTGCCCCCTTGATTGGTCGGATTCATTCTCGTATCTGACTAGATTTCCGGACTGGAAACCCGCGACAGCCCCAATTGTCACTGTAAATGCGAGAATGAGGGCGAAAATGACAGCCCACAGCCAGGGTTTACCCAATTTACTGCCAGGCGGTGGAGAATCGCTGGGTTCAATTCCGGAAGGACTCGTCTGATCTGATTCCGAGCCAGCCGGCTGGGTCACTGAAAGATCTTGGTTTTTCATATCTTTTCAAAGACGTCAAATGTAAAAAAAATGTTCCCAGAAACTGATAGCAATGTCTTATATGAAGGGGTTGTAAAAGGTGCCCGACACTCAGAATTCGGTGTTAAAAATCAAGAGTTTTTCGAGAAGTGCTGGGCACCTGGTGGACTGCTGCGGTGCTTTTAAGATAGCCCAGAAGAGTTTATCCGTCGACTGATTAATCCGCTACGCTAAGTTCTAAATCCGTTATATCTTCTTCCTTTCCACTTTCAGGGACTTCAGTTACCACCACCTCATCAAGTTCTTCAACTACTGCAATTGCCTCCAGCTCAGGTGGGTTCTGCTCGATTGCTATGCGTCCTTGGCTGAAACCGCTGCCTGCTGGTATGAGTTTGCCGATGATAACGTTTTCTTTCAAGCCGTACAGCAAATCCACTTTGCCCGAAATTGCTGCGTTCGCCAGGACCTTGATGGTGTGCTGGAATGAAGAAGCTGAAAGGAACGACTCTGTGCTCAAAGATGCCTTGGTGATCCCTAAGAGTATTTCCTTGTACTCGGCAGGGAGTTTCCCCTCGGCGAGCAACTCATCATTGACCCGCCTTAATTCAAGATAGTCCACCTCATCTCCGGGCAGGTAACTGGAATCGCCTGGTCGGATGATGTGCACCTTCGACAACATTTTTCGGATAATGACCTCATAGTGTTTGTCGTTAATGTTCTGACCTTGGGACCGGTAAACCTTCTGAACTTCTGACATTAAGTACACCTGGCAAGGGTTGCGTCCCTGGATCCGCAGAATGGTGTGGGGATTTAATGATCCTTCAGTGATTGGTTCTCCTGCTTCCACCCGTTCCCCATCCTTATACAGCAGGCGAGCACTGGTTGGGAGGTCATATTCAACTTCTTCGCGCAGCTCGTAAGAAACGATCACTTTATCGCCGTTGTCGTCTCCGTCTCCATTGCTGTCACTGGTCTCAATACGAGCGCGGCCCGCATTTTGAGCTGTAATAGACGCCTCCTCGCCCAGAAAGGCGATCATTTCGTCCTTTTCAACCTCATCGCCGTCTTCCACTGCGATTGTCCAACCAGAAGGTAAATCGTACTCATCGTTGATCATCTCGCTGTGTTCGATACGGGCAATACGCAGGTCGCTGTAACGGTCGGATTGTTCGATATATACTATTCCTCCGATCTCCGCTACAACTGCCTCACCTTTGGGGGTTTTTCTAGCTTCGAACAGCTCCTCTACCCGGGGTAGACCGGTCGTGATATCTCCAACTGATGCCACGCCACCGGTATGGAATGTGCGCAGCGTTAACTGAGTTCCCGGCTCTCCAATCGACTGGGCAGCTACAATCCCGACTGCGGTGCCGATTTCAACCATCTCCCCCCGACCCAGGTCCATGCCGTAGCACCTGGCGCAGATCCCATGCGTCAGCTCGCATGTGAGAGGTGAACGTACTCTGATCTCCTCGACGTTTGAAGCGGATATTTGACGCACCAGTTTTTGATCTATCATCTCGTTCCGTTCTACCAGAATTTCTCCGGTTTCCGGATCAATCACCTTTTCGGCTGTCATACGACCGAAAATCCGGCTGCCTATTGACTGTCCGGCGATATCATCAGAGCGCCGGATTACGATGCTGTCTATTGTTCCACAATCTTCTTCGTTTATGATGAGGTCTTGGGCAACATCTACCAACCGGCGTGTTAGATATCCAGCATCCGCGGTACGCAAAGCCGTGTCCGCAAGACCCTTACGGGCGCCATGGGTTGAGATGAAATATTCTAGGGCGGTCAAGCCTTCACGGAAGTTGGAGCGGATGGGCAGGGGAATAATTCGACCTGAAGGGTCAGCCATCAAACCGCGCATCCCTGCCAACTGTGAGATTGGTCCGAAACCACCCTTTGTGGCGCCTGACAGAGCCTGGGCAGA
>SDBT01001742.1_pt1 | contig 38756 bp, 47 predicted proteins | sample 2277101 | NCBI WGS metagenome assembly SDBT01 (sample SAMN10404973, study PRJNA504765) | marine sediment metagenome | isolation source: marine sediment core GS10_PC15, 103 cmbsf | place: Arctic Ocean: Southern Knipovich Ridge | collected 2010 | reverse complement strand
CCTTTTACTGACGTCCTACGTATCAGTTAAGGTGCTTGTCTTTGCGCTTCCGTAGTTTTTGCTTACTCGATATGTAAGCCTTTTAGCTACAAGGGCTTACATTATACCTTATGTCAACTACAGAGTGCAATTTTTTTTGGGGTAACCCCCCATCGCACCTTAACTTGCACACATTCTTAAAGAGCCTGTGGATAACCATCACCACCAATTATACTGTTTTTTCTTCATTTGTCAAGTGATTTTTTAAAATAGTCCCTTGCGAACGGATTCTGCGTTTCCAGGAACTTATCACTCACCACCTGAATCACCGTTGGTCGGTCGATCATTCCACACTCTCTTGCCCGCATGATAATGCTGATCCACAAATCGTTCGTCGCTTTCGTGAAGTCAGTATTCATCATGCGGCAGAGTATCATAACCTTCTCGCTCATCTCCTTCGACATAGGCACGGTCTTGTTGATCTTGTTCCCCTTTGTCCGCGTTATGTCGTAGCGCGATATCTCCATCGCCCATCACCTCCTTCTCTACATCTTCTCACATCTTCAAAAATGGGCTTACGATATTACTCTGGAGATGAGCTTCTGTCAAGTTCTTTTTTTATTTTTGGGTAGGAAGCCCTGCCTCTGGTCGGCAACAAAAACAGGGCCTGTGGGGAATTGATAGACTCCTCTCAAAATCTTTAATTAGTCTTTTTTATTTTTCTCCTCCTAATCGCCCAAGGTATCCACCCTCCCAGGCGCACAGACCGGTACATTACTCTCTTCTTCCAAAAAGCCACGCCGAGTATATCCATTCCATCTATAAATTGTTTGTCGGCTTTTCTGCGAGGTATTGTCTGCGTATAGTATCGATAGTCATGAGGCACTGCGGCCTTGGCGTACTTGCCTCCCCAGGGACTGCCTATCAAAAGCCGGGCCAGCCAGGGTATGGATGCGCCGTCCGTAATAAATCCTACCGGCACCTCCAAATCCACGGGAGGATTAACATACTTGAACGGTTCGGTCAGCTTCCACTGTCCTTTGCCTACGAACTCGCCTCTAAGTGGTAGCGGGAATGCATCTGATATTTTCATTTCTTAATCTCTAAGCCCCCACTTATTTTGTCAACCTCATCGTCCTTGACTGTAACATCAGAGAACTTTGGAACCTTCCTCCCTTTTTCATCTGTCAAGTAAACCTGCCGGACAAATGTTCCCTTGACACCTTTTCCGGCAATAGGATTAACGGATCCGAATGGAACCGTAACGTTATCGCCCTTGACAAAAAAAGCGGTAGTCTTCAAGTACACGCACCCCGATAAAAAGCAGACGCAAATCAAAAGCAATATCAGCATCAACTTTTTCCTCATCTCACACCTCCTTCATCGTTTTTTCTCCTTGCCGCCCGTTCGCGCTCAATGGTCTTCTTCAGTATACCCTGGGATAGCGCCAGGCTTATCCGGATGGCTGGCATGTTGCCCTCGTGTAGCGACTCTATGGCCGCCTTTATGTGCTCGTCCATATGCGCTAAGTCTTTGAGGGATTGCCTATCATCGTTCTTGTGTTCTTCTGCCATTTTTCACTTGACCTCTTATGTGGATATGCTATACTCATCGAAACGGCTAAGGACAATCTGGTGTTATATATTTATCGGTTGCAACCGAAGCCGTAGGTTAACTTAGCCGTTTCCTACGGCTTTTTACTCTACGGAGGTGTTGTATGAAAAAACTGTTTTTGCTCATCGTCTTTCTTCTTTTATTAACCACTCTTGCTTTTGGCGAAACCTATCGCGTGCGCCACTTAGGTGGCAACCGCTATGAAGTTGACGATGGATCGTATACTGTTTTGCCCAGACCCGAAGGAACTCATAGTTATCGACAAAGCACTTCAGAGCAACTGTCTGGGATTTCAAAAACTACTGCAAATATATTCCTTAATTGGCTTATGCGAAACAACAATGAAAATTAGTATCTATGACGGAATATTGATATTTTTATTTTTTGCGATTCCTGTCATTCTTTGGTCACTCCCCATTCATGTACATTGGATCATAGCCGCTATTATTGTTGCGTTTCTCGTACTCCTTTATATCGTTAGCGACAAAACCCGCTTTACAAAATTTGACAATCATTGAAGAATCCACCTTAATTTTTCCCGTTGCTTCATAACCTCTTTCTTGTCCCGCAATATCTTGATAAGCTGCTTTTCTAATTCTGGTGTAATCTCCCCCTCTCCCTTCATTCTATTATATTCGATCTGGCCCCTCTCTTTCCCCAGCTTCTGCAATTTCTCTATGATCTTCCACGCTTCTTTTTTAAACTCGAATGTGATATCGGACTTGACCGCTGACCTCGCTTGCTTGAATAGCTTTTCCGCATTCAGATTATTGTTCAATGTCGCAGCGTATATCTCTCTCAGGGTCCTTCTGTCTTTTCTCTCAATCGCATCCTTGAAAAGCTCCCTCGCCTTATATGGTGTCATTCCTCTCGACACGGGCATGGCAAATTGGAATGGGCTGAAACCCGTGCGCATTTGCTGCTGTATGGAGTAAGGGAGGCCCATCTTCGCCACTTCCTTGCCTCTTGCCACCATGCCTTCTTTTGACATGAACGGCTTACCTGCAATCTCCGTCTTCCACCCCGTCGTAGTATACCCCGAAAGCTGGATTACAGCCTCCCTTAATACAGGGGACATCTTTCCGCCTAACTTTTTTATTGGATCCATCGCCCATTCAAATACCTCTCGGAACTGTTTCCCCCAACGCAGATATCTTTCTGTGCCATCCGGGTTGTATCCTATGAACAAGTGCGTTTTATGCCCCGGGGCGTTCTCCCACATGTATCGACCTTTTCCCGTATGCGCTTCTGTCAGCGACTTGTTGAGGAGGTTAACCCCGCCGTAGAAATACAGAAAGCCTCTCTGCCAGAACTTCTGGCCCAACTTCATTCTGATGCCTCTCGTCATCTCATGCATCGCCCCCACTCCCAGGGGCGACAAAGCCTGCCTGATCGTCGATAAAGTCCAATCAGGAGCCAGCAACAACCAATGGGCGACTTGTCTCCATTGAGGGCTCTTGACGAGAAGATTCCAGGATTGCCCACCGAAAGTATCATTCACAAATTGGGCCACTTCCTCTTTAACAAGTTTTGCGGGAATGTTCGGATTCTGCTTCATCATCTCTACTGTCAAGTGTTCATACCCATACAATTTCAAGGTGGTATGGTAATAATCCCAAAGTCCTTTGTCCCAAAATTGATTGGCCTTATTTAAAGCTCTCATCAATCCAGCAGCGGGTTTACCTAACAGCCTCGGCAATCCTTTTCTCAAGTTCCTCTCCGCCGCATCCAATGAGCGATATATTACATGGGCTTGCACGTCAGGAACGGCGCCCAGCTGAAGACCATGCGATACCGCATCCTTTGTTAGAGGCAGATTTTTAACTATGCCATAATTCCCCGACTTGAAAGCCTTAAAAATTCTGAAAGGGCTCCAGAGAGCCATAGTCTTTTTGCCTATTCCCGTCGCAACCGCTGTCTCGGTCAATGCCGTGTGATGGAACAATGACAATGACAAATTCAACCGCTTCGCAAATGCATTCAAAATTGTCACTCCCCTTCCGGCCTGAAAGGGTTTTCCCAGCACGGTCTTAACTACATCGGCTATCTCGGGGTGGACCTTGACAGGAACTTTATTGATCATCAAAACTCTTGCTTCCCCCTTAGTCATTATGCGTCCTATCGCTCTCCTCAACGCCGGATGATCAACTACAGCCCAGTTGTCGGGGGCCTTGTCTATTCTCTGGACCAACTTAACCCCCAGATTGTCTTTTAGATTAGTCAATGCCTTCGCAAATCTCAAATTCGCCACCGCCTTAATCTTGTACTGATCTACGATCTGCAGTATCTCCGCGATATCCAAAGTTTTAGGCGTAAGTCCGAATTTGTCGATACCTTCTTTTAGAGTAGGAATAATTCTTTTTTTCAGATGGGGATCGCGAGTCACGAACCAATTTACGACTTCCCTCTCCTTATTCTTAGGAATGTCCCAAATATGCGGGATATAGTTTTGTATGAAACCGATATCGTCACCGTAGTTATCCATCAGGAATTTGTGTCCGTCGTCGAGATAATTTGCCACTTTCGCAACCCAGGGTTCGATTTTGCCTCTCGACATCTTCCAGGCTTCCTGCAAATCCGGCCTGTTCAACTTCTCCGGCAATCCTGTTTTCTCGCGGATGAAAGGGATCAGCTCGCGCTCCTTTTTGGTGAGATTCCGGCGGAGTTCTCTTCTGAATATGAAGCTATCGATCTCGCCTCTTCCTATCTCTGCCTCTCGCGCTTTTAACAGCTCATATCCTTTTGTCTTCGGTATTGATAATGCTATCGCTTGCCCCCTCTTTCTTATCCAGTCCTTCGCTTGCGGGGGGACTCTTTTCCAAACCGCTTGGGATATTACCCCCGCTCCTTTTAAAGCCAGGGGTATTGTTGCAAATATAGTTCCCATTACACCGGCTTTTTTCGCTATTTCTTTCGGATCCTCTGTATCTGCGGTCACAGCCCCAAAGCCAGCACCTCTCAAAAATTCCTTTCCATAGGGAGCTACTTTAGTCGCAACTTTTCCTACAACGGGAACCTTGCTTATAATCTGACCAGCCTTGGCCACCCCGGGAACCTTTGCCAACCAAGCGGGAACAGCTTCACCTCCCATTATTAGACCTATATCCCTACCAAGCCGGGTCAGTCCATGTTGCCATTTTTCCGCCGGAGTATAGGGTTTGACTTTTCCGAATTGACCACCTTCTGGAAGTAGTTTGCGGACAAAGGGAACGTCTCCGAAAAGGGATTTTGGGATTATCGCGGCTTTTCTTTTTGCGGAGGCCATTAGCCTCTCACTCAAAGGTGGACGGACTCCGATTTCTTCGACCTTTGCTAACGCCGCCCACGGATCTGCTTGAGGTTTTTTTGGCTCAGCCTCTCTGGATGGGATATCATCAAAAGTAATTATATTTTTTTTAGGAGGTATTGGCTTTTCCTTTTTAACTTCCAAATCGTCAAAGGTTATTATCGGCATTATTTACCCCACAAAGCCTCGCTAATATCGACGTCACCCAGTCGAGCTGCAGGGATAAGTATTCTTTTCAGCTCCGCGCTCTTTTCTGGAAATGCCTGGGCGAGCTTCTGGAATACCTTCCAAGAATCCATTCCCTGTTCGACGGCTTGAATGGCATTAGATAAACTTTCCTGATATCCCTCCGGCTCTTCCTTCTCTTTTTTTGGCATCCCGAACGCCTTCCTTGCAAATTCGTCATAAGAAATCTGTTGTCTTAATTTGGTTCTTACCGGCTCCGCCATCCTTTCTCCTTCTGCGCCTGGAGCGTATTCGCCGATGATCTTGCCTGTCGGATCTTTGTATTGCCCCCCCTCTGCTGTCGTTCCGAATGGTGTCATGACTTCTCCGCCACCGGCTTCGCCTACTTTGAAAGGTGATATCTCTTCCACTTGCTTTTCAACACCCTTCGGAGGCGGTGCAAACCCCGCCAGATAAAGCATCATCTTCGTCTTGAAGTCCTGCTCCTTCGGCTTTTCGTATCCGACATCCCACTCCCCAGGGGCAGTCCGTTTGTACGAAGGTGTCATCCCTTCCCTCTCAGCTGCCTTTCTGAATATCATGTCAGTCATCCCTTTGGCTCCGGCCCGCGATATCCCCGACAATTGCGTGCCTATGCCCTGCTTGAAGGGATATGTCCCTTCTGGTCTGTCGAGTACCTGATAATAGCTCATGTTTTCCTCTCTTTTAAGTTTTTGCTGTTACCCACGAACTCTACTTGCTGGTCACTGGCTTTTTCTTTCCCATTCCCTTGAACATATCATATAGCCCCTGGTATCCTTCTCCGCCAGCGCCGGCTTTACCACCCGTTGCAGCAAACATCAGCGCTTGCTCTCCCATTCCTAACCATGGCTGTACCCATTTCTCGTATGCAGATGGTTCGTATCCGACCTGCCCGTACATCGGTGCCTGTTGCATCCCTGCGCCCATTCTTGCGGCTTCCATGGGAGCTTCTTGCGTACCCCTTACCCATTCCTGGTAGATGGCCTCTTTGCGGGCCTGGTCGATTTCCCTTGGCAACGCCCCGAGTGTCTGATACGCGGCCGATTTTCTCAAAGGCGTTTCTTCTGCTTCTTGGACAAAAGGAAGCACTTGCAGTTTTCTCGCTCTTTCCCTCTCGGCGAGTTCCCCGAGGAATTTGTTCAAACCGATGGTGACGTCCGTGCCTGCTTCTCTCTGCTCGCCCAGTCTCGCTCCGGCCCAGTACCGGCCTCCACCGGCTGCCATGTCAGAGATATCCGCTTGTGTCCCTTCAAGGTTCCTTGCTGCCTCTGCTTTGACCGCCTGGTAATAAGGCGATGATGTCGGATCATATCCGCCCTCAAGAGTCTTCTGGATCTCGGCAGTTGCCGCGCCTCTTACCGGCGAGGGTTTGCCATACTCTTCCAAGAAACCGAGGGACTTTTGCTCGTAGGGACTCATCCCGGCCACCATCTCTCCTTTGTATGTCTCCGGCTTCTGCATTTTGCCTGTAAGCCACGAGGACGTGCTTTCGCGGATCCCCTTGTACGGATCTGCAACTACCTCAACTTCCTGCTTTCTCTTTTTCTGCTTGAAAAAATCGCCCATGATTAAACCTCCCTTTTCATAATTGACGATACATGCTTAAATTTATATTTTCTCATAATAGCTTTTGTATTCCTCGACGTAATTGCAACGAGGCTCCTGATGCTCTTTTCCTGGGCCCAATGCTTCAGCTGCGTTATAAGCTCCTGGCAGATGTTCGGGTATTTCGGGTCCACGTAGGTTGCCTGGATAAATATGACATCCTCTCCCCTGAATCCCTCAATGCTCGCAAACATGAATCCGCGTATGCCGTTGTCCTTCTTGTCCACCAGGATTTTCGATCCGGCATCATTGATGCCATCTATAAGCATCTTCTCCAAAACCTTTTCCTTGATATCTGGAATAGCTTTTGCCAGCTTTAAGATTTGTGGTATCAGTATAATGCTATCGATTTGCTGTATCATATTATCCTAAAAGTTATGCCACTCAAGCTTGTCCATGTAGCATTACCATGTTGTACCTGAACCTCTCCGTTTGACATTACATCAATTCTCCCTATTGTATTATCATATATAACCGTTGGGAAAACGTGTCTTGCAGCAGGTCTATATCCTGAAGGCAATGTAAAAATAGCCGTACCTGCTGCAGTTGTCCCATCTTTTATTAATCCCTTCAAGTGAACTATTCCAAAAGAATCCTTATAGTATTGAGCATCTTCAAAGCCGCTTCCAAAATTAACCCAACTATTCTGCAATGAAGGTGTTTGCCAACTCTCGAAAATTATAATATTATTTAAATCGTCATAGATGTTCTTGAGGGTCTGCCTAAGCGCCTTTCCCATGTCGTCGATGTATTTACGGGTTTCTTCGTCTATAATCTCCAATCCTTTCGGAAGCTCAGTTGTCTTGCGATGCTTGAATATCATTTTCTTCTCCTCTTCGGGAACACATAATCGATCCAACCCAGAAGTGCAAAGTGATTTATTGCTGCTATTTGCGTCTGAAAACTCCTTCCTGTTTTATTCCATGTGACAAACTTTTTGGTAATGTCCTTCCCCGCTTCGACAAGAGATATTTGCTTGGCACCAAATTCCCACGTTGTCTCATCGTCTCTTCTTATCTTTGTACCTATGACTCCGGAGATATCCGCCTCGAGCCAGTATTCTCTTTTCCAAAGTCTCTTGAACTGCTGAGGTGCGCCATGGTTTTCTCTTATGGTCCTGAATGTCCTGGTGTAAGTGGCCCCATCGTCATTGTATCCGGTATCCGCCGTCCGGACATACCCGTCGAATCCGCCGTATATTGGGATGGCTGCGTTGGATTCAAATCTCCTGTCGTCCCAGTATCCATCCTGCTCGTCCACGTAGTATTCGCCCCAGACGGGATCATCCACATACAGATCCGTGACGATAAGATATTCGCCAATCGCACAACACGCCTGGGCAGATTTGTATTGCCAAACCTGCAAAATTTCCTTTGTATAATCATAGACTACGGTATAGTTGTTGTAAGGTTCTCCGGCCTCCATGCAATGCCATCGTATCTGATGCTTGACATCTATATCCCATCCGTAAACATACTGTTCTCCGTTAGGATCGAAGTTCTTCGTCTCCGGCAGAATCTCTAAACTTATGCTCTCGTCCCTCAGGAGATTCCATCTATGAAACTGATTATCTCTGCCGAAATAATAGACGTAATCTTTTCTTGGAATAAGAGATTCAGATGATTTACATCCTATGCAGGTCGTGGATCTCTCGTAGTCAAAGATATAGGTTCCGCCTACATGCCGGCCTATATACGCCTCGTACTCCTTCATTACAATGTGGTAGTCGTTAAAATTACATATTCCCACGATCCAGGTGTCCTCGTCGACAAAGTCGTGGAAGTCGCTATCATTCCAGTCCTCGCAGTTCGCAACCTCGGACCATCTCTCTCTCTGTGGTTGGTTCCCAACCTCTACCGTCCAAGCGAACATTACTCTGTTTTTGTAGATTTCAACATATTTTGCCGAGACAAAATTCGTCGGCAGATTTGCGAGCGCCTGAACCTGATTTGATCCTGTCCACCTAACCGGTTTATCCTTGCCGTTTACTGCGATCCACGTCTCGCCGAGGTTCTTGTCCTGAAATGTGGCGGACCACCAGTACTGATTGTCATCTCCAGTGAAAATCTTCCTTGCGACATAGTTGGTCCCTGGGGCTGTTATAGGCGCATTTGATGTCAGAGTCAACAAGGTGGCCGAATTAATCGTTTGTATTTCATACCAAGTTGATCCAGTATGAACTTCTCCTGATCCTATTTTTATAAAATCCCCAGCCTTCAAATTCGTATCCCATGCCGGCGTACCGCTCCCATAAACTTTGTTTAACTCCCCGACCTTGACTTCGATAGTGCCGGTTGTATATACCGGCGTAAGAATAGTCCATCTGGTATTCGCAAAGTCGTAAGCATAGATGTCTTTTTTAGTGCATACCATGAGCCACCAACTCGAGGTGAATTTCCAATACTGATCGACATTGGTGATCTTGCCGGAGAGCTGCGCGGCGTCGAACTTGACAAGCCCAAGCCTGCCCTGGATAAGCTCGTTATAAAACTCCATGTTGCGCGAGTGCGGGCTGAAGTTATGCAGAAGCATCTCCTCCGGCTTGTCAAGGACAATGCCTTTATTCGGCAGCATTCGCGGCATTATTTGAAGTTTCGACATATTAGCTTCCTAATGATCTCCAGGAAATAGCAACTGTTCCTTTTGCGCAAGTAACTTTCCAATAATCGTTTTTCGCAACTGGGATACATATACCGCCCTGGTGCCCGTAAGAAGTGCTGCCTCCTGTCATTCGCAATGTAGTCGGCGCAGTAAAATCATCGCAATAAATACGCGTAACTGAACCATCGCCAGTACTAACTAAGTTCACAACTACAAATCCATCAAGTTCAGCCCGATATATCGTATCTTTTACCATCGGATCGCCGCCCCCGCCGACTTGCTCATCATCATCGAGGTTCCAGGGCCCGATAACATCGGCTACCTTCGGCGCAGTCACGTTCTTATCCTTGATCTTATCCGTCTCGACCGCATCCGTGGCCAGTCCTGCGGCCGCCATTGCCTCAAACACGGGATCTGCTGCTGCTCCTTTCGTGATTAGAGGGAGTCCCGACGTACTTGGCGCAAGCCTTGCTGCGTCGCCGGTTGTGTTTATGAAGAATATGTCGCCGTGCGTCCCGCTTGCGATTGCTCCTGCAAGATGTAGCTTGCCGATCTTCGTCGCCTGGATAAATGTTCCGTCCTCGGTAAGATAGAACTTCTCGCACTTGCCGGCCACGTCACTGCCGAATGAGAGGATCGCGTTCGCCATCGATGACGGCGCCGTACCTTGCGCGTAATAGGCAAGCTTCTTCACCGCTTCCGTCGTCTCCCCGGCCGTAAAGCCGTAGAAGAGGTTCTTGAGCCGGTCCGAGATGTCCACCTTCAGCTCCCGGGAAGCCCCCGGCTGAGCTTTGAATTTGGTATGATCGGCCGGTGTGTTCTCCAGCCAGTCTCTCGTGTGCCCTATCAGCAAAAACGGTATTGTCATTAATAAACTATTTAACCAGTCCATGATTTACTCCTTTTATTTTGCGCCATTAACCCACACCCCCAACACCACCCCGCCTAAAATCACTATTGCGAAAGCGAAGTAGAGCCAGCTAACTCTCGTGGAAAGCCCCTTAACGCGCTCCTTTACTTTTACGACATCGTCGAGCTTCTCAAAGATTTTTCCGATGGTGTCTTTTATGCTATCAACTTTTTTTATGATATGTTCGCTTCTTTCTTCTACCCGAGCAAGTCTTTCTTCTACACTCATCATATCTCCTTAAAGTGGACAACAATGGGCTTCTGTTCTATCTCTGGCATATTGCAGAAAGACACTATCCCCCAACCTATGAGCCAGCATATTATAAATATAAAAATAGTTCTTTTCACAATCTCTCCTTATTGCACTATATCATCATCCTTTATCACGCCTGCTTCAGCTGCATTCCCCGCCTTTTTACACTCATAATTGTAGATAGAATTTTTGAGGTTATTGACAAACACTTTTCTGGCTATCTGAGCATCAGTAAAAGTAGGGTTGGCTTCCTCTATTTCCGCCCATTCCTCCATTTGAGTGTTCTTCATCCACTCTATCACTTTGGGAAGTTTTGCATCGGGGATGTTGATGCTTAACTGTACTGCAAAGACAGAGGTTGTGTAACACAAACAAACGAACAATAAAATGAGTTTTTTCATAGCTTCCTCCTTAACCCGCTGATACTGTTAATAATCCGTTATCGTTCCATAATTCTCCCGCATTACTTGGGTCTGATGTCGGCAGGGTAGGCATCATTATTTTGCCACTGCTTATGAAGAAATCTATTGCATTAAACCCAACTGCGAAAGAACTATTTATTGAATTTGTAAAACCACCTCCAAATGCTATGCAAATATCACCCGATGCCGTTATAGTATTCCCATACGAAAATGATGTAGAGCCTGTGGCCGTAGCTGTATGTCCGTGGGCAAAAGCGTATGCACCTCCATTTGTATTACAAGCATATCCAAACTGAACCGATCTTGTCCCTAATGCTCCTGCACTTCTACCAACCGAGAGACTTGCCGTAGATGTGTCCCAGAAAAATCTATTCCCTGAAGATGCGGAGTAAAAATTAACATCTCCACCGTGTGACGCATTTGCTCCGAGTGTTATTTGGTCATGTACTATTAAATCCTGACCTGTTGTTAAGTCTGACCCTGCTGTTATGGTATCGTTCGCTTCTATTGTTCCATCCGAACTTAGAGATGAAATAGCAGTTATGTTATCTGCGTCTATACTTTCACCGCCTATCGAAATCGTATCTCCAGATGTATAAGTGCCTGTCCCAGCGGATATATCTACATCCGAACCTGTGATGTTGCCCATACCTGTAATATTGCCATCACTTATGGTTAACACACCATCTGATATTGTGCCTGAGGTAGTGAGGTTGCCTGTTGCTCCGTCTACCGTTAATGTTCCCCCTACATCTAACGTCGCAGAGGGCCTTGTATTCCCTGCTATTCCTATCCCTACTCTGTTTAGACTATCTACCTTCAAAGTAGCGACATTATATGCCCCTGTTGCACGGGCATCAAAAAACAGATAACTTGATGTCGGGGGATCTCCCCTTGCTCCATACCAACCCCATAATCCAGCAGGGTCTAAATCTGAAGCATCATCAACATTAGTTATTTTTACATTTGCAAGACTAACAGCCAACCCGCCTGAACCTGCACCAGTATAAGCATAAGTCTGTCGAATCCCAGCAGGGGAGTCTATTCTCTTTAGGTTTAAGGCATAGCCATACCCAGCGGGTGCTTCTCCGTAAGATATACCGCTTTTGTCTATATAGAACATATCAGTAGTACCACCTGGAGCAAACCTGAATAATCCGTTTGCTTGTGTTGCCCTATTATAATATCTTAATCGTGCAACTGTTGTAGCGCCCTCTTTCCAGAGAATATCACCGTAAGCATTATCTACAGTAGAGAGTTGGAGTTTTTCTGATGCAGCACCGCCAATAGTGGCTATACCTGAGGTGGTGAGGTTGCCATCATAAAAATCAAAGTTTCCAGAACTATTCACCCTCAAAACATTTTGGGCTGAGGACGCGCCATTACCTGCTCTTATATCCCAATTCCCACCGCTAAAAGCAAAGACGGTATTTCCTGCGAGACCAGTAAGGAATTTCCCTGTTTGAACAGGGTCTCCACCTGTTGATATTATATTGCCTGAGGTGGTAATGTCATTAGACTTCGCATCAAAGGTAGTTGTTGAAAAATCATATTCTAATGAATTTCCAAGAGTTATCCCTATATTGTCTGCTCCTATCCTGTAAAAGCCTGTATCATCGTCATTGATAAAGGTATATGATGGTGCGTTCGCTGCTCCATTAGCTATCATCACCCCGTATGAGTCAAGTTTTAATGCGAGGCTTCCACCAGCTGCAAATCCAAGAGTGTTTGGATGTATATAATACATCCCTGTATCTGGGGCTGCCGTAAAAGAAAACGAAGGTGCTCCTACCTCACCAGTCGAAGCGAAGAAATCATCTCCAGTTATTGTGCCTGTAGTAAGAAAAGTGCTATCACCAGCAAGTATATTCCCACTCGCGTCTATCTGTATCTGCTCAACTCCACCTATATTAAACCTTATAGTCTGTCCTTCTAAGACAGTTCTTCCATCGGGGTCTCCGTAGGTCTGAATGCCTTCCTCAAATGGGTTTACTCCATCTTGAGATGAACATATTACTACTTCCACATCACTACCTGCTGTAGGAACATGCCCTGTTACCCAAACAGGCTCATCTCCATTAGGCAACAAGGTTCCAGGATGATTATTCCCTGAGGAGTCTGCAGCATTTGTACCCTCTCCATCAAGAAAGAGCAATGCCATTATACAGCTACCATCTCCCAGTGGGTCACCACCAGTAAGACCAGTTCCTGAATTATATAGAGCAGTCTTTTCACCACTACTTAATGCCTTGTTATAAAATCTACATAAATCAATATCGCCTGCAAGGTCATTGGTCATATTCCACCAAACCCCTATTAGTATTCCAGAGTTGCTATCCATCTCACCAATATTGGTTTCCGTATCTGCCTGAACAACATTATCTATAGTCATAGTCATAAGACCATCGGTATCTCTTGATACTATCATATGTTCCCAGTTACCACTCGGAGCACCATCACTTGTCACAATTTTATTAGTTGTATTGACAAAAGTGTAAAAACGCCATTTTCCATCGTGCATACCAAGGTTTACACCATCATATGAAGTCTCGTCATAAATAGTAAATAGAGTGTTCCTTGCTGCTCCTGTGTCATCAATTTTCGACCAGAATTCTATACTGAAAGCGTTCATAGTGAAGTCTGCGTGGTCAGCAACTGTTACTCTATCATCACTTCCTTCAAAGCTTAAAGCACCAGTACCACCTGGTTTTTGAGTTCTATTATATAGGATTACCTTTCCATCAGTATCAGAGCGAACCCATCGGGAATACTCGGAGTCTCCTGAATCGGTGAGGCGCATTTCGGGGTCGGCCTTAGTAATACCGAGATTGCCAGTCAAGGGGGCATTAGAGCCGTCGAGTTTGAGAAAGACTGAAGATATATCTGTTCCGCCATAAGTGATATCAGCCGAATATAGTCTGCCTTCGATATCTACATTGGCTTTATATGTACCGTCGGAGTTCCAAAATTTGAAAGTAGTATCCGCACTGGTCTTGTATGCGTCAAATTCCATATCGCCCCAAAGATTCTTCAGCCGCTCAACCCTGTCCAGGTCTACTACCATGTCGACAGTGCCGGTTTCAGAGTTGATCTCCTCGATATAGTGCTTCTGCTGCGCAAATGCGCCGGCGCAGAACGATAAAAAAATAAACGCGATTATGAGAATTTTACCCAAATGTCGCATCATAAAAATCATAAGACAGGCTCTCCTTTCCAGCCCATGCGGCAGCGTAACCGCTTCCACCCTTCACAAAGCGATAGGTTGTCCCTGTGGTGTTGTCCCGTTCCATAATATACCACTCGCCTACCCTGTTGAGAAATCCATAGTATCTTATATTCGGATCAGTCGAGTGATTAAGCTGGTCCGATCCCCTAAAGTCCTCATGGGCATAACGAATCGCGATTAAGTCGTTTATCGTGCCTATCATTTACTGAGGTTCCTTGTTATCTCGTCGGTGATTTTCTTCTTGTATGTCTTCTTGTTCAACTCAAGTGCTGCAACTCCGGTGTCAAGTTCATTGTTGCGTTTGTTGATAAGTGCCTTCTCATTGGCGATTTCGTCATCTGTCTTCTTCTTATACTTCTCGTATTCTGCCCGTGCCGCGATCACCTTCCCACTCTCGTCCTTCGCCTGATTCATCATGCTCTGCGCTCCGGCTCTGAACGCTGCGATGTCGCCAATCTCTTTATATTTGGCTTCACCCTCTTTGACGATCTTCTCTCGCTCCCCGAGTTCTTTCTTCAGGACGTCGAGGCCTGACTTCTCGATAGCGACACCCTGCTTCTCGTTATTGAGCTTTATAAGCCGGACAGTAAAGAGATCCACAAGCTCCTGGAGCTTCTTCATTAGTTCTTGCATATTACGCTTCCTCCACGTGCGAGGGCATTTCTTTTTCGAGATAGTCGCCCTCCATCGCTTCTAATCCCGCTATGGCCTTCGATGCTGCCCGGTTCGCTTTCACTTCGTCCTCTTCGTAGTCCCCGTAGTATGTTTCCTTGGCAAGGTTCTTCACGGTCTGGACCTCGTTAGCATTCCCGAAGAAGTTGTCCCCGAGCGCGAACGTCGCCGTTACCTGGTTCTTGAAGCAGTCAATATAAATGGTGTCCGAGGCCACGGATTTCCTGTTGAAGTATATCGTCTTGCCTATGATCCAGTAGTGATAGATCGTGCCCGCCTGATCTGGGTTCTCTGATAATCTGTTCGCCTGACTCAAAGGTATAAGCTCCACCGGCTTGCCCTCGGGGGTCTTGCGGTATATTGCCCGTTCCTTTATAAAATCTTCCGGCAAGGCAGCGTTGTTTGCGCCGGCTCCCAGGGACACAGTCTCTATTCCTGTGAGGGTCCTGGCCCGGACAAAAGTGGGCAGTTCGCGGATGGCTCCCTTTAGGCATGTAAAGATTTCACTCAGAAGCGTGGTATCGGAAGAATCCCCGCCGGTTTCTTCTACAATTTCATCCCTAATGTCTTGGATGGTCATTTATTAGGCTCTCCTGCCCCGCCTGGTCCTTGCTGGTGCCGTTCTGGCGCCTCTTGCCGGTCCTGTGTTTGAGGCCTGCGGTTCCAGTTCAGCCGCCTTAGCGCCCTTCTCTGCGCTTTTTGGCTTTTCGGCCACTCTCATGAGCTTCCTGCCTGTCTCTGCCTCAAACTTCTCGGCCAGACCGGTCTGTGCCTGGATACTGGCTTTCGGTTGTACGATATCGAGATCAACTGACTCCCCTGGCGGAACGGTATAACTCTTTCCGTCATACATAATCGAGATAATCTCCTTTGACACGTTCTTAAGAAACATTTGCCACCTCCTCTTGTTTTATAAATTGCGATCCGTTTCTACATCCTACGCACATCTTGAATCTTTTATTTATACTATGAGTGCATTCAAAACAGCAATAGCTTGCTCCAACGATAGAATAGCTTTTCCCTCTTGCCCTATTTCGTAGCGAGACGGCGCCTTCCTTTGCCGCCTGGTATATTTCCTTCTTGCCATAGTCTACTTTTTTTTGATGCTCCACCTGCGCTTCTTTACAGAGTTCTTTGCCGCGCTTTACGCAGGCATCGTTTACATATTTTCCGAAAACTTGTTCGCCCATGATATCCTTAATTCCAGTGGGGAGCCGATTAAGGCTCCCCTCCGGATCACAATTTCATCAAACAGTCTGCCCCTTCATTCTGGCCATAGACTTAAATTTGAGAGCTACCAAGTTGAGATAATACTTAAGCGTCCCTTCCCAAATCGTTCTATTGGAGGCACTCCTCTTCAGAATGCCGCCATGAGCATCAGCCTCAAGCCATGCAAACGGTTCAGACATCTCAGCGATCGTCAAGGCACCGAAGTCAACAAACTCCACATAACCCGACCATGTATCGAAGTCGAGCATGACTCCACATTGCCCGCCCATGAACTCAAGGCCCTTCCAACCACCGCTCAACACCTCCTTCAGATTCGTTGTCTTCTTCATGCTCGTCAAGAGCGAGCCATATTTAGAAAACATCGTCGGTCCCATAAAAGCGACCTTCGCTCCGCCGTAGCGAATCGTCTTCAGGTAAGTATTGATCATGTTCAGCTCAGTCAAAGTTGCGCCGGTGTCGTAGGTGTGCGCATTAGCCCATGGATCAGCCGACCTCGTAATGTTCTGGATTATAGCCACATTGTCACCATCATCAATGATGCCGGCTAAGCCCATACATTCAGCATCGGATACCTTAGTAACTGCCACGCTGTCCGCCCACGCAGTCCCTGCTGCGATAACAATCGTCGATGCAGTCTTGGATACCACCGTAAGTCCGGTACCCACGTGCGAGGTTCCGATGTTAATGTACATGCCCGCTTCCAGGTACTCAGTGGGATCTCCACCGTTCGGATTACTATCAAGCGTGATAGTCGTGCCCGTTGTTCCTCCGGTACCTGTCGTAAGGCATAATAGACCTGCTCCAGCGCCATGGAATTGGCGATTGAGGTCGAGTTTAAAGTCATCCTTCAGTGCCGATATTTCGGTAGCGAGAATGGAGGCAATCGCTTTCACGTCACCCTTTTTCGCAGCCTCGATCGCTTGGTCTGTCAACTCAAGCGTACCGAACGCGTACTTCATGCCCGTATAAGGCTGCTGGTACTTAGCCTTACCTGACTTCGGTTCGGTTCCTTCGGCCACGGAATAGATGCCCGTGTGCCTTCCGGTTCTGGCCGCGATATAGATGTTGTTATTCGCAATCGTTACTCCGACGTTCTTCTTGACCTTATCAAAAAGAACATTCTCCTTTGGGATTTGGCTCTGAAGCGTCGGTACTATAACCTTCTTCAGGACCGCCCCTATATCGCTAATCTGTAAGTATCCTGGCGAGAAGCCAAGAGTACTAAACAGAACTATCATTAAGTTCATCAAAAATTTCATATTTTTTCACCTCCTTCTGTTTATTTTTTTGCTTCTTCTGTAGCCTCGAGCGCTTTCTCGATGCTATCTTGGAGGTTCTCAAATGTAACCGGTTCAGGACGTTTCTCCCCACCGGGCCCGCCTGCTGGCAGAATCGGCGTCTTCTTGTCCTTGAGATATTTCGCGACCACTTCCTCACCATGTTTTTGAAGGGTACCGTGATACTTCTTACCTACTTCATTAATGGTTGTCACGAAATTTTTCTCGTCCTTATACTCCTTCGGGTTGTCCTTCAGGTGGGAGACGACAAGCTGCCTCCAAAGGCTTTTTGCCTCATCTGAAGTAAATTTGAGCTCTCCCTTCTCCGCATCAGTTAACACGGAGAGTGTATCATTAAGAACCTTGGTAGCTTTCACTACCAAGGCATCTTGTTTTTTTTTGGTCGTTGCGTCTGTTCTCTCCTGGATCCCCGCGCCCTGCGCATTGATCGTTGTCTTAAGATCTGTGATCTGTTTCAGGAGACCTTTATTAAATACGATGCTTCTCTTGAGTATCTTTGCCTCCGCAGTCTCTGGATCCATCCCCTCGAGTTCTTTCTCCATCGCCGTGATGTCGTCGGAGACTTCTTCCTTCTTCTCCTCGGCCTTTCCCTCTAAAACTTCGAGCACCTTCTTGAGCATCTCTTTGTTGCCGAGCCCGCTCTTTGATAATGCCAGAATGACCTTGGTCGCTTCTGGATCTCCCTTAATGGCATCTGCCCAGTTTACAAGGTCCTTTATCTTTTCTCTCTCCGCCGAAATGTCCTGCGTCTTCGTGGTGTAGTCTTCATTGAGCATGTAGCCTTTTTTGAGCTCCGAGAGCTTTACCTTCTTTTTCTCCTTCTTGCCCTCTTCGCCGAATTCTATCTCATGCTCCGGATTATCAGCTGCTGGTCCTGTACCTGGTGTCCCAGTCCCTTCGGTGCCGGGTGCTCCTGTCCCTCCGGTCCCTGGCGCATCTGTACCCGGTACCAACAACCCTTCCAACGCTTTCCCTTCTTCCCCTGGTTCCATGATACTCCTCCTTTTCCGACTGGCTCTCGCCTTGGTCGTGTTTGTGCGCTACTATGCGCGGTTTACTACTTTTTAGTTAATAGTTAATATATTAGATTTAAATTAGCATCCATTGTTTCTTTTACTCTACTCTACTCTACTCTACTCTACTCTACTCTGGGTGAGTGCTACCGTAGTGCTCACGTAGTGCTATGGTAGTCCTTGCCCTGGGGGTGGCTTTCCAGCCGATAATTGCGCCCGGGCTTGCATGGTTGCTTGCGCTTCTTGCTCTGCTGCTACGCCCTGCAGATGCGCCTTTCGATGCTCGATAAATTTCTGTCTTGTCTTCTCATCCAGTTCAAAAAACTGCTTCGTCTTCATGAAGTCTGTTATGGTCTTGGCGTGGATCGTATGATCATCCCACTCATCCACCTGGACCGCCATGCCCTCTTTGAGCATCGCCTGGTTTTCTTCCTTCTGCAGCGTTTCGTCGAGTGAGTGGAACACGCCTTCGATGTCGCCAAACTCGAGGAGCTCCCGGCCCTTCTCCATGGTGATGTATCCCTCTTTTACCAGACCTCTGATATATATTTGTCTTGCCTCTTTTGTGTGCGGCAGGCTTGATCCGAGTGATATCTTTATGCGTTTGTTGCCGGTTACGTTCTCGCCCTTAAAGGTCTTAACCTCTGCGCCCAGGAGCTCTCCTGTTATGGCCAGAAGTCTCGGCTCTTGATATTTTGCCTCCACGATATTCAGGACCGTCTCCGCGTAAAATGCGAGTTTCTGTTCTATCCCGATAAGCGCCGGCGTGAGCTGTCCTATGTCGAGCTCAGATAGGTTGCCGATCGCGACTCCGGACTTCGCCTGGCCAGGCACTCTTCCCATCGATGCATCGTGCTGTGCTGCAATGTCCTCCATCGAGTTCCGGATCCTCTTGTATTCCTCCATGAGAAACGACGGCGGACTCGGCGGGGCCTCGTAGTGCGGCTTCTGCGGATGTTTGTAAAAGATAAGCTGGCCGACTTCATCGTCCCACTTCGTCTGCATCTTAGATCCCTTCGGCACCATAATCTTACCGGCCATCCACTTTTTGTATGCCGCGAGACGCGTGACGGTGTTGTTGAGTTCCTCCTGTAAGCTGATAAGCTGCTCTATCATCCCCTGTGAGCAGGATGCGAGCATTAGGTCGAGATAGTCAAATTTAAAATAGGGGAGCTTCCCCTTATATTCCGCCGGCAGATCTCCCTCAAAGAGCATTACCTTCGTTGTGCATACTTCGTATCTTCCCTGCGGCCACTTCTTTGACGGGAGCTGTGCCTTCTCGAGTACCCTGGCTGCGTTGTCGTATTTCTCCGGCTTCGATCCTTCGAGAAGGTTGAGGAGCTTCTCCTCGCTATCCGAGAGGCCCACATCCTCCGGCTCTACCTTCTTCTCGTACATCGTCTCGATATCGTCCACGTCCATAATAGATTGCTCGATAATGTACTTGCCCATCGGGTCCGGGAAAACGTCGAATCCGTGCATGACCTTTGTCTCGATCTCGCCTATCTCGCCCTCGTCTACTTTCTCACCGAGGTAATGCTTCGCGGTTGTCTTCGGGTTGAAGTAGGGCTTGAGCCATCCTATCCCCGTCGTGAGAAGATACTGAAAGAGCTTCAGCATAATCATAAGCATGCTCACGTACTTCTGGCAGAGAATCGGGTTGTTCTTGTTCACCATCTGCCAGTGGTCCTCCAGGACCTCCTGGCTTACCTTGGCCGCCGACTTGTCTCTCTCTGAGTTCGTTGTCGCGTCCACTGTGATGTGCGACTTCATAGAAATCATTTTGGCCAGCAGTCCCCGGTAGAGCGGCAGGATGTAATTGTCGATGCGCCGGACCTTCTTCTTCCTCTCGAGGGATGTGAGTTCCCAGTGGATCTTCTCATCCAGGCCCGCGAGCGGTTTCTTGCCGATCTGGAAGTATTGCTTGCCGTGTAGGAATGCTATGTTAATAAGCCACTGCTTCTCAAAGGCGGCGCGGCCCTTCTGGATCTTGTCCTTCTCCTTGGCGATCGCCCCGCACTTCTCTTGCTCGGTCAGGTCCTTAACCTCTACCTCTTTTTTCTCTTCTGGCATGATTAGTCCTTTTTATTTGCGGCATCCTCGAGGCCATCTTCTAAATCTGCCTGGAGTGGATTCTCTCTGCCATCCCGCTTCTTATGAGGCTTGCCAATGTCTATCGCGAGGATATCGAAGTCATAGTCCTCTGTCTTCTTGACACCTTTATCTTTCTCGTCCCTTATGCGCTTGCCGGCTGCTTCAATCTTGAGCTTCACTGTCGCTATGACAGTCTTGCCCACGTCCTCTTCGTCGATGCCCAGGTCGATGTTCGATACGTGGAAGCCGGGATAATAAATCCTGCTCTTCGATTCTTTTGTTGTCTCGACCGGTCCTCCGAACTGCTCCTTTTTGCCTAAGTTTATCATGACTCCTCCTCGTTAAAAAATCGGCCTTTGTTTACGAGTTCTCTCCAGAACTGCCTTCTCTGTTGCCGGGCATATCCTTCGGCTTTCATTCCCCGGCTAAGTAGGTCTATGTATTTGAGTGCGTATTTCCTGATTCTATTAAGCCTCCACTCCCGGAACACCTTGGTGATCGCCGGCCAGCGGGCCGCGATGATCCACAGGGCCCAGGGCACGAGAACGATCGCTATAATGATTGCTATCTTAAGAGCCATAAGTTTCCACGCCCTCTTTCACCTTGCCGTCTTCATCCCGGGCTGGTTCTATCTCGAGGGCCTTGTCTATATCGAACTCTTCCTCTTTCACCGGCGCCACGCCACGGTCGACGAGAAGCCTGTCGACGAGTGTTTTCAGATAATCGAGTTCCCTCTCCTGGATCTCGCACTTCACGCATTTTTTCTTTTTAAACGGGTTCCGCAATTTCTCTCGCTCCTTCTTCGTTTACGTCTGCGGTTTCGTCCTCTATGCTCTTGCTGTTCTTAATGTCCTTCTTGACTCTGGTCCAGAAGTCCTCGGCCGGCGTCTGTGGTTCCTCCTTTATTGTCGGGAGTGCCGGTCTTGACATAAAAACGTATCTCGCCTCGTCCTGCGGGTGATCCTCACCATTAGTGTTCAGGTCCTCTGAGTTCTTATCATCATGGATGAGCCCCGGGATTGTGCGTATGAAGTTCGGGCAGTCCTGCGTCACTCTAAACTTTGCCGAGACTTCATTGTGTGCGTTCCGGAATGCCTTGAGGTATTCTCTGAATCTGCCCCATCCGATTACGCGCTTATTGTCACCCTTGATGATCGGGAAGCGTTTGCCGATAACGTTCTGCATCGTCTCCGCTCCGCTCTCGCCCTTAATCTCTCCGCTATCGCTGGTCGGCTTGTGATGCGCCTTATCGCCCCAGATGGCCGGGTCCGACACCATGTACTCAATGTCTTCGCCTTTCGAGAGCTTAAGGATTTCCTTGGCCAGCGATTCGTAGCTGTATCCTTCCTTGTAAAACTCCCGGTATCTCACGATGTCGCCGTCCGGGAGCAGTGCGTACCATCCGACACTGGCCGGCTTGGCGAATCCGTAGTCAAGTCCGATGATGATGTTGTGGGTCTTGCTCTTATTGAATGAGTCTATGACATGGATGTTCCGTCTCCACTCCGCAAAATATTGTCCCTCGTATGCGTCCCAGTCCCCTTCCTTCAGGGCCCGGCGTAGCTTCTCCGGGAGCTGGTCCAGCCTGGCCATATACCCCGGGTCGCTATTGAGAAGTATCTGGTTGTCATGGATCGTCGCGAATAGGAATGCCCTGGAGAGTGAGCCCGGTGTGCCCTTCGGGACCTCGACCTCTTCCTCACCTTTGCGGATGAAATGTTTCGGAGTGCCGTCCGGCTTCAGTAGGTCTATGAATCGCTGCTTCACCCATGCATGGCCGACGTTGCCCGGGTTCGATGTGCACCGGATGAAGCACTTGACGTTCGGGTCCGAGGACCGGTTCTGTGCCATGAGGAATCTGTATTGGCTCTCGGTGAATTCCTCCAGCTGGTCGAAGCCCATGTATTGGTACTCATGGCCCTGGTAGTTATACTTATCCTCTTCGTTCTTGCAGTGGCCGAACTTTAAAGACGCGCCGGTCGGCCAGGTCCATCTCCTGAGTTCACCGTTCCAGTGCGCCTTGTTCTTGAACCACTTATGTGACCGGTCTATCAGCTCGAGGAGATTCGGAAACATGCGCCGGAATATGATAGCTTTATAATTGGATTGTGTCACCTGGTAGGTAGCATCGAAGAGCAACGCATCCGTCTTGCCTGGTCCCTTGGCCCCGCCGAACATAGCCTCGTCATATGCCATGCGGAGGAACGTCTCTTGTTTCGGCTGCGGTCTCCAGTCCATTATGTTTTGTCCTTCTGTGGTAGATAAATGTTGAGGCCCTTGATTTCGCCGGACACTTCTTGCCGGTCCTTCTGGTCGAGCAGTTGTTTGCCTAACCAGATCTGCATTGTTACGTTGCCTCCCAGCGCTGACTTGTACTGCATCCTGCGAAGCGATCCCTTTAGATGCTCCTTCCCTTCTTTTACTATGGTTGCAAAACGTCGCATCAGCGTAGCCTTTGAACACTCCAGCACCGCTGCCATCTCCGGATATGTGCAACCGATACGCGATAGTTGCAAGACCTGGTTCGCATCTATCTTTGCCGGAGGCCTGCCCGTTTTCACTGGTTTCGCTGAAATGACCTTTTTCTTGCCTTTTTGCTTTTTAGCCATTTTTCCCTCGAGAAACCCTTTCACGTTTGCCCTTGGTTGCATGTTGTTTGCCCGAGCCTTGCCTTACCCTGACCGCCTTTTGGCCTGTCAGCCTCTCCCATCTTCTGATGATAACTTCAACATAAATGTCTGAGTATTCTATCAGCCGGCAACGTCTCTTCATAATCTCGCATGCTATTAAAGTGGATCCGCTCCCGCCGAAAGGTTCCATCACGATTCCGTTGCGCGGGCTCAGTATCTTTACATAAGGCACTAAAATAGCCACCGGCTTCGTGCCGAACACAAGGTTCTGACCGGATTCTGCTTTATTGCCCGCACCGAACGTTACATGATCTGTAAATCTTGCCCACCGCGTTCCCTTTGGCTTGTCCCATGCGCTCTTGCCTTTCTGCGCGTATAATATAACGCTGTAGGTGTCCAATAACTTCTGGCCTTTTTCCTCTATGTATTTATCGAGCTCCTTCTCATATTCTTCGTTGAGTTCTACGCCGCCACTGTCCCCGAGCATTGCAATATCATATTTGCTGAAGAATCTTCGAGTAGGCGCGAACCCCTGACATCTATTCGGCAAGTGCCATATGACCATGTTCTTAATCTTCCAGTACTTCTCCATCGCGTCCCAGAGTTCAACTACATTCTTCCAGTTCTCGTATATCATAATGCTCGCGCCGGAGGGGTTCTGAAATTCATTTGCGATTGAGAGCCATTCGTCAAACTCCGGCACGCCGCCCTTTTTCTCTACTCCTTGGTATTTTCTATTGGCCTTCCGGCCGAACCCTTCCTTCGTCTTTACCTTCCCGTATTTACAGTACTCAATGCGGTAGGGCGGATCTGTGAACATGAAGTCGAATCGCTCGCTTTTTAGAATGTCCTGCCAGTTCTCGCGCTTCGTTGAATCGCCGATTATAACGCGATGCTGCCCCAGCTGCCAGATGTCTCCATGAGCTGTCCTTCTTTTTCCGCCAGTAACTGCTTCAATCTCCTTTGCCTCGTCAAAATTGTCTACCACTTCCAAGTCGAAAATGTTATCCAGTTCCTCGCTTGAAAACCCTACGGTTTTGAGGAATACCTCATCGAAGTTGGCCAGCGAATCAAAGTCCCACTCCCCAAGGTTCTTGTTGAGTCTGAGGTTGAGCTCCCTCTCCTCTGCCTTGGTAAGAAGCCGATCCGGAACTCGGACGTCTACTTCGGTTGTACTGCCCCCCCCCCGCTCCTTTAAAATCTTGAGCCGGAAGTGGCCGCCTATCATGTGGTTGTTCTTATTTATGATTAAAGGTGCTGCGAGATTAAATTTGGTGAGAGATTCGGTGAGGTCTTGTACTTGTTTCTCCCCTGCTTGGCGGGGATTGTACTCTGATGGGATGATGTCCGCTATTTTTCGCTTCTCTTGGTGCCATGTGATTTTGCTCATGCATGCTCCTGGGTAAATAAAAAAAAGGCGTGATATTTTCAATCACGCCTTCGTCACATCTTCAGTTTGTTTTGTGCTTTACATTTTCGCCTTTAAGTATACATTATAATTTCTGTTTTGTCAAGCCGCCCACTATTAGTTACAGGCGGGTAGGGAGTGGAATATTCGCCCGGCCCGCCTGTCCTAACCTCAATAGTTATGGAATTATGTACCTACCGGTGCTTCATAGGCCTCACCTCTCTTATTATCCTTCTACATTCCTCCAAAGTTACCTCTTTTTTGCATTCGGGATAAAGGCATATCAACTTTCGCTTTATGGAGTGCCAATCCCATTCATGCTTATGCTTTTTCACTCTTCCCTCATCGCTACCTCAACTCCGTATTCATCCGGCGAGTATTTCTTCGTGAGTGCCAGCGCAAATATCTGGCTGTCTGTTTTGTAGATTATCCCTTGGAGTGCGTCCTTGATCGACTTTGCCAGGTTATCCAGGTCCGGCTTCTTGATATGATGCACGACCTTCTTCGGCAAACTCTTCGGCCGCGGCATTAAAAAGAGCAGTTCCATTACGATCGGCCCTTCCCATAGAACCTTTGGCCTATGTTTAAGCGCCTGGTGCCGCACAAACTCTTCCCACTTCCGAGTATTCTTAGGCGTATAGGTCCCGACATATTTCGGAGTCCTAAAAAAGCGCGGCCTGCCCTTTGGTACCGGTTCGCCTATGATCCGGCATCCCTGCAAATTCCTTCTGCTTTGCCATCCTACACCTCCTTTTTTATTACAAATCTTTCGCTATGTCAATAATCTGCTGCTTCTGCCCCTGGTTCATTTTCGTAAACCGTAAGCCTTTCGTCATGTCAAAGGCGCGCTCTTGGTTCTCGTTGATCCCTTTATTCGCCTTTGCGTTTATAATCTTCTTCTTGGCCTTATCGAATGCCTTTTTACTTATACCGTCGTCATGCAATTCCTCTTCAGAAGGCTCTTTAACTCTCTTTGTATACTTCCTCTTGCCTGGCTTTGGGCCTCGCTTCTTATAATGCCTTTTTGCTGTTTTCTCCTTTTTGCCTTTTTTTAGTTCATCGGAGTCCATTCCTACATAAAACTTACACGCCTCGACAATAGCACAGGGACCATCCGGCTCATCGCCCAAAACAATAAGATGCTTACAAACACCCTTATGGAAACATGCCTTCATCCTACACCTCCTTTTATTTTATCTCCTTAGGGACCTTGCCCTCGAGCTTAAATCCCTTCTTTAAGAAGAACTCGATTAACTCCGTCTTTTTCTTGTCGCCCAACCTGTCGCAAATCTTTTTCTCTTCCAGGTATTTCGTCAGACCTATCTCTTTGGCCAGGCCAATTAACTGATTCTTTGTCCGGGCCTGCAGATATGTTTCGGTGATCACATATTCTTTGGCTATATTAAATCCGAGCTTTGTTGAAAGGAACTCGAGGTCATCATCATTTAAAACGTCTGATTTCTTAGATATGACTTTGACAATGAGCTTCTGGACATCTCCGTCTCCGAGTTCATATAACTTCGGGATGGTCCAACACCTGCCATACTCTCTGCCTCTTACCTTTCCTTTCAATAAATCTTCCGCCTCACTCCAACCTATATCGTTCAGCAGTATATCCAGGACCACTACGTTCATACATCGATGGTCCCTGGCTACGGATACCTTGTTGATCCAGAATCCCCTCTTGGCCTCGCGGATCCTGTTGCTTGCCTTGGCCTTCTGCAGCGCCTTGGGGTCGAAGCCAGAACCAGAGCCGTCGCTGCGCATCTTCAGGCCGATTTTCTTAAAGAGTTTCGGGACTTCTGTCTTCTCAATCATTTCGATGAGTTTGTTGTTAAAGGGCTGCACGGCATAAATCACCGGCACGTCCTTAGCCCGCTTGACCAGCTCTCGATACTTTGGGCTCTTAGGTAGTTCGTAGCACGTCTGGTCCAGACTCACATATTTACCATCGGGAGTAGTAGCATGCTCATATGGGAATAACTTCTTTGATTCCTCAAAGGATAGCACCTGTTTACCCGAGGTTTTTGCTCGCTCAAGTGTCCGTTGGGTAAAAGCGTTTTTCTTCATATTAAAGCATCCCGGATCTGTGCAGACGTCTGCACTGGAGATGTCAGGAAAAAGCTCCTTTTGGTTGCCGGTGCGTTTAGGGCACATGGCACAAGGCCCGGCTTTTGCACACAAGGTTTTGTCTTTGGTGTCAAATGGCGCCCCTCTGAGCTGCAGCATAAACTCTTCCGTAATATATTCGTGGGCCCTGCGATAACTCATAGGTTCGCTTGAACCATAATTCTGTGGACCACCCCGGGCAATATTCTTGCCGGCTTCCTTCTGCAGGTCCTTAGGTACCCGGGCAACCAGCAGAGCTACCGAAGGTGAAAATTTGTCCTTATAAAAGAGTTCCCGGTTCTCAGGGATAAGGTCGCATAGTTTAAGCCGCCCATAAATATAGGATCTACTTTTTCCTATCTTGACAGCAAGATCATCAGCTGTCTTATAGCCATGTTTCTTTAAAAGTACCTCATATCCCTCAGCCTCTTCCAGGGGATGAAGGTCCTCCCGGTGCAAGTTCTCGATGACCTGGAACTCCAGGACCTGTTTGTCTGTTAACTGCCTAACAATACTCGGGACTGTTTTCAGTCCGGCTTTTCGGGATGCCTGAAGGCGCCGTTCACCGCAGACCATTTCATACTTTCCGTTAAGGGGCCTGACAATGACCGGCTCAATGACTCCTTTTTCTTTGATGGACTTCTGCAAGTCCTGGAATTTCTGCGGATTGAAGTGTTTTCGAGGATTGAATTTTGAGACCTGAATATCTGTTACAGCTATTTCTTTTATATTCACGACGTCCTCCCTTTTTTTGATATGCACGCAGAGCATATCGTTCTTTTTCTATTTGCCCAAGCGCATGGCCCTGCGTTAGTAATACATGGCGTTATGTCTGTGCATCCGCACTTTGAGCATATTCCTGTTATGTCTTTTTTCTTCATCTCAGCCCTCCTGGTCTTATAATCCGGCTCTTTCCTGCTTCGTGCATTTCTATTCTCTTTTGAATGATTGCCCGTGCTTTGACGAGTTCTTTCTTCGCCTCCTCTCCTCCCTCCTCGGCTATCAGCCCGTCCCCGGCCGCGAGAAAATATTTGTTTGCCTCTGCCAGATATCCCATGCCTCCCATGAGCTTGCCCAGATTAAAGTTCAACCGGAAGTCTGTCGGCCGGTACCTCAGCCCCATCGCCCATCCGGCCATGGCACTGAACAGATAGTTCTTGTCCCGGGCCAGGATCCCCTTCCAGTTCCAAAGCGCGAAGTGATGCGGAAACTCGTTGATGCTGTACTCGATGTAGTTCTCCATGTTCTTGTACATGGGCATGAAATATAATAGCTTCGCGAGATAAAAGGTCCCGAATACTGCGATGATGATATAGGTGTATGGTGTTTGGAAGCATAACCATGCGAGCCCGTACATCAGGCCGGCGTTCGACAGATAAAGATATCGCTCCGCCATGGGCTGTTGAGCTATGACAATGTTGCACCACATTCCGATAAAAAGCCCGTGCCAATATAGCGCGTAACTCAGGGGACTTCCCCAAAATCTAAATATCAAAAATAAGTTTGTGGCCAGTGTTATAAGGCCGCACCAAAAAAGCGGCGACATCCTCTCCCACTTCTTGGTATCGTCCGGGTGTAGCCCATAGGAGTATCCGAACTCATGGTAGAGCCCGAGCCTTCTCGGCAGGAGCCCCATAAAAAAAAGGTATCCGTAGCTTTTTATGATGAACACTGACTTGCGAAGCGATTGCTTTCTCATTGCTTTGTTAGGGGCCTTCCATCTCACATTCAAGGTCGCGTTCTCCTGCGCCTTAAATAAGGGGATCTTCCAGTTGATAAGCCACCCGAGGAGAGGAAAGATTAAGATGTACACGATGGGATAGTGCGGCACCTTCATCAGAAAAAGAAGCGGCGCGAAAACTGCCGTCACATGCCAGAACATAGAATAAAAATAAGGCATGAAACTCCACGCCGGCCATATCGCCATAAGAAGCACGCACATCGCCGACATCGAATAGCCGACGCCGTTGAGCCAGCACACCGATTGGCTGTTCCCGGCGTTAACGGAAAAGAGAAGCGCGGCCATGAACGAGATATCCGATTGCCCGAATACAAAGTAAATCAGCACACAGTTGATCGTATGCACAAGGATCCTCTGCAAATGCTCGATCTGGTAATTGGAATATTTGAGGGCATGAAGCTGCAGCAAAAAGGTATGGAAGATATTCTTGCCCTTGCCCTTCGGCACGAGCTGGTCATCGATGATCCACTCATAGTTGATGCACCGGAAGTAGACGATGAGATTTACGACTATAAGGATTAAGATTTTTTGCATAACGTTCTTCCGTCAAAAATAATATCTTTTGGGTTGACTTTGCCACCTCTTTCAAATCTTTTGTGTGCGGATTGACTTGTAAAGGCCATAAGCATATGAGGGTGATTGTCGTCTTTGTTGCCGAGATGGTGAGTTACTTCTCGTAGTTTCAGGTATCGTCCTATTTGCTTTTCTACAACAAGACGATGTTCTGGATAGTACCGGCGATTATTACGATAAGGATGTTTTGGCGAGTAAATATAGACATAATCTAAAAGCTTTATTCTTCCGCCTTTCCAATGTCCATTCCTTGCGGCATACAATCTTTTGCCATGCATAGGATTATTTTTACCCGATACATCGGCATGATTCTTCCTTATCTTCTCTCTTGTCTCTTCTGTATGTTTAGAACCCTTTCGCATAACACATCTCCTTTAACGGTTTACGCCAAGAACCGATTTTACAGATTCCCGCAATATACTGGGCTTCACAACTTGCCTAACCACAACTTTCCATCTTCTCGGATTACTATAAAATTTTCGATAAGCATATCTGGCCAATTTGATAAGGAGTTCTTTTGGCAATCTCGGCTGCCCAAAATAAGGAATAAAGATTTGGAACTGACAAGTATCCACATTCAACTTGCAAGCCCAATTAATAGTTTTTTTAATTTGTGCTTCTGTTTCATCTATGCCGACCATTACATCCCCATGTATCCGGAGACCGGCGAGCTTCGCCCAAGATGTAAATAGTTCCATCTCTACTGGAGTGATCCCTTTTCTTATTCTCATAAGTGTCTCGATGTTCCCTGACTCATACCCCACGTGGAGATTAAGACATCCTGCACGTTTCATTAATTTTAAAGTTGGAAGGGTCATCCCTGCTCGAACAAGACACGACCACGGAATTTTCAGTCCCATTTTTATCTTCAACTGGCAAAACTCCTCGATCCTATCTTCTGGGAACGTGTCGTCTTCTATCATGATGGACTTGTAGAATCCCGTCTTCTCGATCTTCGCAATCTCCGCCATGACGTTCCCTATGGATCGTGCGACATAGCCGGCCTTGTAGGTCCTCGGCCATAGGCAGAAGGTACATTTGCCCCACTCGCATCCCCTCCCTGTCATGATGTCAACGAAGGGCCATGGCTCCGACGGAGTGCGATAGTATTTAGGGTCCAGATGCCTCATAAAGAAATCGCTCACAGGAGGAATCTTGTCCATCTCCTCTGACGAGAGATGCTCCCCCACTATCGGGTTCTTTGCGTCCGCCTTGCCCTCGATCCATGCGAGGACTCCCGTCTCAAGGCATCCCTCAATACCAGCCACCGCCATCTTCATTCCTGCGTCTTTGTATTTGTCACGCCTGAGTTTGTAAAAGGGTCCCACCAGTTTCGTTGGACAACCGCTCATGCTCTCTATCTTCTTTGCGATCGCCATGTCGACCTCAAAACTATCGTTGCCGGCATAGACCACTACGTAGTCCGGCATAAACATCCATAGGAACTGTCCTACCTGGAAGTCGTTATATCCGTAGGCCTGCGCGTCTATGATCTTCACCATGTGCTTCTTTGACTCGAGAAACGCCCCGAGGTATCCGAGCTGCATCGGGTACCAGTTCGTCCCGGACCAGGATACAAAGTCGCACCTGGCGTTGCGCATGTAGTGCGGCTTATAAAAGGATGATAGCAATAAAATCTTTTTCATTTTTCTTCCCTCTCGTTAAGGAGTTTTAATAAATCTTGTATGTCCTGTTCATTCATGCTTCCGACGTGGCCTGTCCTGGTATTCTCTTTGAGCCATTCATACATCTTCGCTTTGTCTTTCTTCGTTATAGTTTTCCAGTCGCCGAAATGCTTCTCTAACGCTTTGTGCGCCTCTATTCGTCGTTGCTTCAATTCTTTATTGGCCGGCGTGCCGAGAGGCTTACCATTTGGGTGCGCACCATGCGTGGCTCTACATAAAGGAAATTTTGAACAGCCATAAAAGTTTCCATATCTGCTATGGCGCAATACCATTTCGGCGCCACATTCGGGGCACTTCATCGCTTCTTCTCCTTCTCCATAATCTGTTTAAGTCTTCCCAGGACCGCGTCCTTTATCTTCTGACCTGCTTCCTTTGTAATAGGATGCACCGTTGTGAGCCTCTTTCCCGTTATGAGCTTCCTCGTCGGATAAAGTAGCCGGTGCCCTCCGTCCAGTTTCTTGTAGATGGCCACGTTCCCGACGTAAATCTGGCCGTTGATTACAAAGGAGCAGAATCCCACAAGCCCCTTCTGAGGCCTCACCAGAATAATGTCAACTTCCGTGATCTCTGTTTTTATCGATATCTCTATCATTGCTTCACCGCTATAATTCTCATAAGCGGGGCCTTGCCCTGGGCATAGATATCCTTAAGGGGCAGTACTCCCTGCCAATGGTAAGTGATATATACCGTGAACCCTATGGTTTCCAAGGCGGTCCTTATGTTGCCTGCGTCGATTCCTTCTGACCGGTACTCAACGTCGTCATACAGCCTGCCCGCTTTGGGATGTACTCTTGCGAAATGCTTTTTTGAATTCCTTATAGCGCGATATGCCTTAAGCAAGAATCTATGCCTGTCCACAAAGTGCTTCTCGATGTCATGGTCGCTGTAATAGATGCCTCCCGGTTTGAGGACACGGTGGATCTCCCCAAATACCAGAGGAATATATTTAATGTGATGCAGGACGGAAAAGGTGCAGGCGACGTCATAAAAATTGTCAGTATTAGGTATATTCTCTGCTGGCCCGCAAACATACGCCATATTATTTACGTGTGGTATACGCTCCAACATTTTTTGAGATATGTCATAAGCAGTTACTCCCGCGAAATATTTTGCTGCTATCAATGAAATATAACCAGTGCCTGCTCCTATATCGAGAAAGGTCTGGGCTTCTGTTTCTTGCGCCAATAATTTTATTGTATGCTCGAGCCACTTCGGCGCCTTCAATCCTCTCCGACCATCCACTCTCTCGTAACTATTCGCTATAAGATTATAAAATTCTTTATTGACTTCTGCGATATCCACTGTATCCATTTTTTATCATCTCCTCCAGGCCAATCTTCGGCTCCCATTTAAGCTCTATCCTGGCCTTGTCATTGGAATAGTATTTGTAATAAAATGAGTTTCCGACGGTGAACGGCGACGTGAAGGTGTCCTTTGAGTTCCTCGCCAAAAACTTGCAGAACCCCATCGATCTTTTGGGCAGCACAAGGACTTTCTTGTGGGATCCCATTTCCTTAATGATCCGATGATAGAGGTCCTCGTATGTGATGTTGACGTTCGAGAGGATGTACCTCTGGCCATGTCTTCCCTTGTCCAGGGCCGCGATGATCCCGTCCGCCACGTCCGCCACATCGACAATATTGGTCCCTCCTGGCGGCGCGACGATAAAGTAATCCTGGGTTGCTCTTTTGAAAAACAAAAAGACGTTTACACTTGTGGGATTCACGATCGCTGTCGGCACCGGGCCCATCATCACCATCGATTCGCACTTGAGTTTACTCGAGCAATAGGAGTTGTCCCTGGCCATCTTCGCGTTGTTCGTCCACGATTCGTTCAGTTGATGTGTCGGATCGTCCGATACTCCTATCGTAATTGCGGAGGAGGCGAGCACCACCTTTTCTATCCTCTGCACTTCTGCTGCCATCATGACGTTCATAGTCCCTATGGTATTGGTCCTCTCCACCATCATGCCGTCACTGGCCTTGAAGCTCACAATGGCTGCCAGGTGTATGATCCTGTCGCACGAGACCAGGGCCTCGTTGAGCTGTGCGGAATTGAGAATGTTCTGGTCCCGGGATCTACTGAAGCCGACAACAGACTCACCCCTCTTAAGGAGCTTGTCCACCACCACCTTGCCAATAAAGCCAGTGGAGCCGGTCATAAGTATTCTCTTAATCCCTTCCCTTCGCCCACCAGACATCTTGGGCCATAGCTTTGGAGTGCTTTGTTCCATAACATCCTCTTTCTTATTTTTTTTATAGAGAAGTGCCTCACGTTCCCGAATGGTATGTGAATAAACGGGCATGGATAGACGTCGCCGTATGGGCTGATGTACAGGATCTCCTTCGCGGCCCCGCATCCCTCGTGGATATAATTCGCTTGGAAGTCTGTCCGAACATAGGGATTCTTTTTGCAAAGGTCCCTGACATATTTAACATCGTCCGGCGTGAGCATGACATCGTCCTTCCACTGCCCCATCGGGACCGCAAAAATCAGCATGAGAATTGTCTTGTTACTATAAGCCCAGTGGATTAACTTCGCCAACAGCGTTTCCTCGTGCCTCCTGCCCGCCTCTATATCCTGATGTGTTACAACCGTTCCTATTGTCACATTGAGGCCTATCGTCTTCGCCAAATATATCTTTGTAAAAATATCGCCCGTGTCTATATGTTCCCTATGCCGGTCCATGCTTATCGTTAGAATATCCACTCCCCATTCTTTAAGTTCTTTCATTTTATTTATAGTCAGCAACACCCCATTCGTCGTGACCGATATCAGATTCTTGTGCGGTTGCGTCGCCTTAATATAGTCTTTTAGGTCCTCATAGATAAGCGGCTCTCCTCCCTGGAACGAGAAGTTGACCGCCCCGAGCCTCATACACTCCTTTACTACCTTCGCGAAGTATTTCGGAGGCATCCTTCCCTGCTTCTTGTCGATGAGACTCTTCGCGAAGCAGTGCGGGCAGTTAAGGTTACACCGATATCCGATCGCAAAATCGACGTAGCGCAAGAGTTGACGCCGGAACACGATGATCAGGATGTAGTTCCAAATCAAGCGCAGGGTAAGTAGCGGCTTATGCGGCCGGAAGGCGTACTTAAGGTTTATCAGGAATTTCTGCATCGTCTCCCCTTCTTATTAAGATGCTTACTTACCAACCTAATGCTTTTGAAATTTCAGGTGTAAATCCGCCTTTTTCCTTAAGTTTATTAGAAAAATAATCACCACAATCTCCTTGAAGTAATGGCTCACCAACTTTAGCAAATCTCCACATACGACATAAGTCGTGTTGGCTCATATTATCAATCTTCTTCTTTTGTTCGTCGGTCATCTCCCCTCCTTTTAAGATGCTTTGGGTGAGGCAGGATTCCCCACCCCTGCTCCTTTTCTTTGTCTGGTTCACCATACCACCGCAACCTGGCGCCAGAACGCCACTCACCCAAGCATCGTAATTACTACTAACTACTATTAACTACTAATTTAGTATTTCGCTCTTTTCTACTGGCGCAACTTCTTCTTCCGGCTCTTCAGCTTTCGGCGCAACTTTCGCCTCTTCTTTCGCTTCTTTTTTCGCCTTCTCTTCGGCCACTATGCGCTCTGCCTCGAGGCGCTCTATCTCTCTCGCCTCAATGTCCTGGGCCTGGAGTTCCTTCACCCTTGCCTGCGTCCCGACAATACCATTCTCTAAGCCACGAATGTGGCGCCGAAAATCATCCTCGGACATAAGAGCTATCTCTTTGTAGCTTGCTATTTTATTCCAGATTTCCTGCTCCTCCCGCTTCAGTTCCATAATCCGCGCCGAGTTGTCCGCAAAGGCAATATTCATCAGACATATAACCACAGCCAGAAACACAATTATGGCTATGAGTATTCTCCTCATCATGTCAACCTCCTTAGTTCGCTGGTCTGTTTGAAAAAGGGATAGTCCCATCCGGCTACTGCAACCAGAAACAGAAACCAGAATATAAAGATTACTCTCCACGCCGGCCTGGCATAGGCCATGCGGTAGGAGAAGCGCGTAAACTCCCGGAGCAACGCGTTCGCCTTCCTTCGCTTGTGCCAGAAGAACTGCTGCCAGCTCTTGGGGTTGCGGATCTCCCAGACCTTCGCCTTCTTTGTGTAGAGCGTCTTATACCCCTCAAAATTCGCCTTCAGTGCGATGTAGACGTCGTCTGCTACCACATCCTCCGGGAACTGTACCAGAAGCTTCCGATCAAAGGCATAACAAGTTCCAATCACCCAGGGGCATGTGATCCACTTTCCCTGCAAGTGACGCAAAATGTTGCTGATCCACCAGATAAACGGATCCAAGAATTTGGCCCTATCTGGGATTGACCATGCTCCGACTACCACAACATCGCCCCATTGAAGTTCTTCAACTAATTTATTTATGCAATTCCAACTCATGCGGGTGTCCACGTCGGTGACGATAATAATGTCCCCTCTGGCCACGTCCAGGCCCGCGTTTATCTGTATGGTCTTGCCGGGCAGCGCATGCTCGAGGTATACGTCTCCATCCCCGTATTCCTCGAGTATCTTTACGGTCCCATCTGTCGATCCCCCGTCTATAAAAATCACTTCCATATTTCCCTGATATCCCATGTGCTGTTTATGTAAGTCTTCGATTTTGCGCCTTATCAGTTCGACTTCATTGTAGACCGGCACTATCACTGATACGATTGGCTTCATTTTATCTTCCCCATGATCTCTTTTAGTGAGAGTGCTACTGGGGCCTTCTTAAACTTCTCACCTTCTTCTCTGTTCTTCTGCGCATAATAAATTCCACACTCGGCCTCAATTACCCTTATAAACCATGCCCAGGGCTTTTTGATAATTGTTTTTTGCTTGAAGTATTGATCACATACCTTGATTAAGACTTCTTCAGGGAAATGATCTTCCGGCTTCCATCCCATCTTCTTTTTAAGTCGGTTAATAAGGGCTGACATGTTTAGTCCTTCTGCGTGAACTCTCTTTATTCGTTCTTTAAGAGCGGCCGAAGGCCCTGCTTCTTTCTCTACTCTACTCAACTCTACTCTACTCTGGGTGAGTGCTAACTTACCACTACGGTAGTCCTCCCGTAGCCTCTTTGGTGGGTCCGGATATTTCTTCTTTGATGGATGGTTTATTGTCTGGTGTTTTAGCAATGTCGGACACCAGAGCCACTTTTTATTATCGGCATCAAATGGGAAGATTCGTCGCTCGGCAATCACTCCTTGGATTATTGCCTCCATGTCAATGTCGTCGGTAGGAAAAATCAACCCTTTTAACTTATAGGCATCGTAAGGGAGCACTCCATTGGTATCGTCCATGTGACACCATGCGAGTATGTAAAAATACCGGCAGGGTATCGATAGCCGTGCGATCTCTTTTTCAAAAGGATATTCTGGATCGATCTGTCGTTTTCTTCCCATCGTCTCTCCTATAATAATGTTCCTTGTTTTTGGTCACCCTGGCCTTTTAATGTTAAGCGAAGCGCTGTTGCGTGGCTGCAGGATCCACGCTTGTGAAAACCCTGGCAGTTGCAACGGAAGTCGCCGTACTGGGTGCGGTACAGGTTATATGTTGTTATGTTGTATCCCGGGGTAGGTTTGCATATCCAAAGGTCGGTATGTATTTTTTCAAGTCGCTCGGTTTCGATTAGTTTGCGGATTTTACTCTCTTGCGGATGTTGTAGCCTCTCAAGCATATGATCATAATACTGCATAGCCATATGTGTCATATGTTGTCCCTTCTTATTTGCTCCCGCCTGCCCATAGCATTAGAAAGGTTTAGAAACTAACACCAGAGGGGCAGGACAGACGGAGCTATTATTCATTGAGCCCTGCTCGCCACTATCTTTTCGCTGTTATACTTTACGCCAGGGACCGGTATCTTGCCCTTTGTAGCCTGTGCAAGCTTGTTGAGCATTGAATAGTTCGGTTCAAGGTATTCGATAGGTAGTTTAGATTTATCGACGACTTCGGCCGTCCACTTTATCGTATACGATATGCCCTTGGGCGCCTCTACGCGCGAAGCCAGGACAGGAGCTTCGACCTTTACCTCTTCCTTCTTCTCGCGCCGCTTCTCCGCCTCTTCTTCAGCCTTTTGTGCCTCCGCCTCGAGCCGTGCCTTTTCTTTTACATCTTCGGCCTCTGCTGCCTTGCGCCGGGCCTCGGCGGCCTTCTCCTCTTGCTTACGGGCTTGCTCCTCAAGAGCTTTCTTCTTCCTGGCTTCCTCGACTGCGGCCTGTTTGCGGAGTTTCTCTTGCTGCTCCTGGCGGATCCGCTCCTGTTCTGTTTCATATGTGACCATTGTGTGCTTGATGATTGATTCAGCCTCACCGAGTTTTGCCGCTGCCGGCCGGAATAAGTCCATCACTGCTTTTGTAGCAGTTTGAAGTGGCACAGTGATCTTCTTTCGTTCGGCATCAAATGCCTTCGCATGGCCTTTTATCTTCTTTAACCATGATCCGGCCATCTCATAATCCGGTTGAGATTTAATAACAAGACCATTGGCTTGCTCAAGACATTGTATCGCTGTGTCTACGGCATGATCCGCAGACTTTGTTTCGATCGGTTCTACCTTAATGACTTTACTTTCCATGTCTCCTCCTCCAATTGCGAAGTGTCAGCGCGCTTAAGAACACGCTGAAATCGCTTTTTTCATAGTGCTTCTCTGGTGGCAACTTATATGTTCCATCTTGGCAAAGTTGCACCACGAGCCTATCCTTTATTTTCTCCTTCACCGGCTTACCCTCGTTCCATGCTTCCTTGTATGCCTCGAGCTGGATGGCAGCGGTTGGATCGAGGATGCCAAACTTAATTTCGATTATGGTGTGGCGGGCCTTTATCAGGCCGCGCCGGTCCAGGGTCCCTGCGTATCGGTAGCGCTTAGAGAACACGGGCTCCTCTATAGATAGGACCGCAAACATAGTATCTTTCTTAAACTTCCGCCAGCCCTCCAGGTAAGGCAAAAGAGCTGGATCCAGGCTCTCCATGTTGAGATTATCCTGATCATCCAGCTCTACTGCTTTATGTCCTGCTGTTCCAAACTTCTGCGCCCTGTCAAGAATGTCAGCCGGTATCTTGCTCAGGTCTATCAGCCCGGCATCCTTAATGGTACGCGTTACGCCGGGGATCTTCAGTCCCTCATAAAAATACTCATGTGTTTCGGCGTTGAAGGTGATCATTTTTTGTTGGCCTCTTTGTCGGCCTCTCTATTCATCTCATCGAGGATTTTATTCCCGTCGGCTACTATGCGAATCTTGTTCGATTTCTCGTATCCGTTCCGGCCGAGAACCTCATAGTACTTCTTTTCCCCAAGCACCTTCTTTGCCATCTGGAATCTTTCTAACATGGCTTTGTAGTCATTATTCTTGCTTTTCACCTGTTCCTCCTCTCCTGCCGGAAGTTGTCTGGCCTCGGGCATGGCGACTACCGGCTTGCCCGCCGATTTCTCCTCTATTACCTGCGCATCAAGGATCCTTTCGCCCTCGTCCGGATCGTAGATTCCTGTTATGCCGAAACCTAAGCGAATAGCTTGTATCAAGGCCTTATGCCTCAGCATGCGCTTAGTGTGCGTCTGCCAGGGGCCGGAGTAGCCTTTTCTCGGGGGGACATAGACTTCGTCCAGGTATTCCCGCACTATTGTCGGATGCTCCCTGTTCTTATGGTAAATCTTGACCTCTGCCCACTTCGGGCATGACTTCGCACTTTCCATGGTCGCTTCGTCCTCGTCGTAAGTCATCTCGTAACCGTTGAACTCCTTCTGCCGATTCATGATGGTCGTAAATCCGTCGATGCCAACGATCGGAACGATTCCGCCCTTCTTGCCCGGGAAGGCGTATATCTCATTGGTAAAAGGGTCAAGGTTGTACTTCTGCGCGACTATGAGGAATGCGGCAATCTCCGCGTTTGAGGCAACCTTGCCGAGTTTATCGGGCGACATAACGGTTGCCTTGAGAGTGTTTATAAACTCGTCTTGTGGCAAATTAAATTTCACTGCCATTATTCTGAATACACTTGGTTTTGCTACCTGTTTTTTCTTTTCTTCTACCATCTCTTCCTCCTTAGTTATTTTTCCTTGTAGAACGTATGCTCTCCTATCTTGACCGTTCTCTCCATGCCCTTTACCCAATACGGTATCCCATATCTTTCGATCGCCTCATAATGTGTCGCGCCTCCAGTTGTATCTGGCGCGCCTTCAACAAATACCTTATGGTCAAT
>SDBT01001741.1_pt1 | contig 38761 bp, 34 predicted proteins | sample 2277101 | NCBI WGS metagenome assembly SDBT01 (sample SAMN10404973, study PRJNA504765) | marine sediment metagenome | isolation source: marine sediment core GS10_PC15, 103 cmbsf | place: Arctic Ocean: Southern Knipovich Ridge | collected 2010 | reverse complement strand
TCAGGTCGGAAGTGCTCCGCCACCCAGCGTTTGGCTTGCTGGCGGCTTTTCAAGCTTCCTTCTAAACGTTTTTCTTCCACCTCTTTCAGGATTCGGCCGATTTGCCGGCCCTGCTGGAAACCCGCCTCGATGAGATCGGTGCCTCGTATCAAAGGGGAAGCCGGAAGAGGCTCTTTCTCCAGCTCTTTGATCTTCTCCTGCACGAAGTGCCAGTGGGTAAGATCGCCATTGCTGGCGAGACAATCCAGGCGGTGTAGCTCGAGCTCCTCGGTGAAGTTGTCTCGAGACATGAATCGTCGGAGCCTGGCGAGCCGCATTTGCCGAACATCGAGGAATCGCAGGTGGTTGGCAACCGCATCGACCACCCGTTCTCGGGTTTTTCGATCGAAACGAAGCCGGCTCATGATGTCACGAGCCATTTCCGCTCCGACTTTGGGGTGATTGGGAAAGAGCACCGATCCGTCCGGTTGATAAGTGGGCGGCTTGCCCACATCGTGCAAGAGGGCGGCAAAAGCCAGGCTCTCGGTAGGCTCCGACAGCAAGGAAAGGATCTTGACGGTGTGAGTGAAGACGTCGCCCTCGGGGTGGTGGTGTCCTTGTTCGATACCTTTCATGCGTGCAATCTCGGGAAGTAAAGGCTCTAGAAGCCGGTACCGATCGAGCAAAAGGAGTCCATGGTCGGGATGGGCTTCGGTGAACATCTTCACGAGCTCTTGACGGATCCGCTCGGCACTGACGACCTGGATTTGCCCGGCCATCTCACGAATGGCTTCCCCGGTGCCCTCTTCCACTTCGAATCCCAGATTCGAGGCAAAGCGGACGGCTCGAAGCAATCGCAGCTTGTCTTCCTCGAACCGCTGGCGCGGCTCGCCGATGCTACGCACCAGCTTGCGCTCGATATCTTCTTGCCCGCCTACCCAATCGAGAAGCTCCTCGCCAAGCGGATCATAAAGGAGGCCGTTCAAAGTAAAATCCCGGCGAATCACATCGGCGCGCGCGTCGGTGAAAGAGACCCAATCGGGACGCCGGCCGTCTTTGTAGGGGCCCTCGGCTCGGAAAGTGGCTACCTCGAAGGCTTCTTCTTCCTCCACCACCAGAACGACTCCAAATCCTCTACCGACTTGGATGGTTCGCTCGAAGAGACGACTCACGGTTTCAGGAGAAGCTGCCGTCGCAATGTCGATGTCGGAATGAGGCCGCTCCATGAGCCTGTCGCGCACGACTCCGCCAACGAAGTAGGCGGGATAACCGGCTTCTACGAGCCGCGAAACGATTGCTTTGGCTTTTTTGAGAGTGGGGCTTTGATGGAACACCTTGCGACCCTTTTACCCTTTGGAGGAGCATGCTAGCAGGCTGTCTTGCCGATCGCCAGATGCTTCCCGGCTGCCATAAAAGGGCGAGGGGGCCCGGCCCCCAGATTAATTATGGCAATATAATTTGTAAGTAACATTTTCGTATGTTAAAGTGGCCGTTGCCTGATCAACCGTTAGGGAGATCACCTTATGGAGATAAGGGGAAACCCCTATAGCAACACGAGGGAGTGTATTGAGTCAGCAAGGATTTGGAGGCTATCTAAAGTGAAAGTCGGCGAACGAATTCGTGATGTCCGAAAGAACAAGAGGATCCGTCAAAAAGTGCTAGCCAGTATGGTGGGAATTTCGCCCGGGGCTCTCACTAATTTCGAGAAGGGCCGTCGGCGCATCTCTCTTGACTGGTTGCAGAAAATCTCTGAGGCCTTGGATACGCCCATGGCGTATTTCCTGCCCGATGACAAGGACAAGGGCCGGACTTCCCCTGGAGACCCGCGAGAGAGGCGGCTCTTGAACGCCTGGCGGCACATGGGAAGAAACGACACGCTTCGGACTGATTTTCTTCAGCTAATGGAACATCTGGGAAAATCGGTCGGACAGAAAAAAGCTCGCCGTCGCGCATCTTAGCGTCCCCGGCGGGGGCGAGGATTGTCAGTCGATCAGCGCCGGCTCAAGCCGTCTCGTTCAATTGGGCCGCGAGCTCGGAAAACCTCTGCATGTAGAGCCGGATCGACTCCTCAGCCGAGGACGAAAGCTCGGTGAATTGGAGGCCCACTCCCGAGGGTGGGCCTGTCGTAGTCTGGCGCCCTGAGTCGACCAGCCTGACTACCTTTGCTGCCACCGTAATCTGCCCGAGTTTCCAGGGCAATGTGATGCGCAGGCTGAGCCTATCGCCTGCTGAAGGCATCTCATCGACGGCCAGGAAGGCTCCGCCCAAGCTCAGGTTCGTCAGGTATCCTTCGCCACAACGGCGTTTGCTTTCAAACTCGACTTTTATGATGAGAGGACCCAAACGGGGATGTTCTCTCAGATCCTTCTCTCTCAACATGGTTTTACCCTCGTCTTGTCTCTTCTCGCTCCCGGGTAAGCATCGATTCGAAGAAACGGAGCTTGCGATGAAGCGATAGGTTCTCTAAGGCCATACCCGCTTGGTTGAAGAAAAGCTCCAGACCGCGTAGCTTTCCCAGTGGCTTTCCTGTTTCGGCGTTGTCCCCGTAGAGTACGGCGATGACCTCATTGTTGTTGAGCATGGGCATCAAGATGCACTCCTGCGCTCGACCTCGACCTATCTCTGCATAGAGGCTCTCCTGAAGGGTGTTCGAGCTTGCCTTGAAACGGCACGAGCTGCGAGTATGAACCACCTCGGCGAAAGGCTGCACTTGGTGTAGGTCAATGGAGAGTTTCTGGGCGGTCTCGAAGTTCGATTTTTTCGTCTCGCCGAGTCCGAATCCTCCGAGACCTCGAGCCTTGTTTTGCTTGAGAAGAAACAAGATACCTCGGTTCAGGTATCGGGAAGCGACATGGAGAACCACTCTAGAGACTTCGCCGCTGTCCCGAGGACGCATGAGATGCTCGGTCATGGAGGTGAGGAATTCGAGCAAGCTGCTGCTTTTTCCATCGCCCCCTTCGCCCAACTCTGTCTGGTCATCCGGACGGGCGTAAACCTCGGCCAGGCCGCCGATTTGTTGGGTAAGAACGGAGGCAAACGAGCGAAGGTCCTCTCCGTATTGCTTGGGGTCGAGCTTGGACAGAGCCGGTTTGAAAGCCACCCGCCGAATACCTAATTTTTTGGCCCGGGCGCGAACTTTCGGGGGCAGCTTCTCGGTCATGAGCAGTATGGGTACCTTCAGCCGGCGGCGTTTGAGCATTCGGACCAACTCGAAACCGCCGAAGAAGCTGGTCCCGCTGGTGGTGGGCATTCGGAGGTCGGTGACGACCAGGACGTGCCTCCCCGACTCGACGAGAGAGCGCACCGCGGACACCCCCTCATGGGGATTCGATGCCGTTTGAACCTGGTAGCCTGCCGTTTGAAATTCCACTCCAACGATCCGGGTGATCAAAGGCTCATCGTCGACCAAAATGACGGTCGGTGCACCATCCCCTTTATCGGCGGGAAGAGCGCTTTCGTCCACCTCCTTCGGTGGCGTTTCGAGCTGCACGCCTTCCCGAGTCGAGTCTTCCTTGAAGGACGACTCCAGCAAAGCGGTGGCCTCCCGGCGCTCGTCGTCGATCTCCTTGACCAATCCCAGCAAGAGACCCTGGATGTCGATGCCTTCGCAGAGGTAAAGAGAGGCCAAGTCGATTCCGTTGAGCTCTCCGGGTAGGTCCTTGGTCAGCTCGAACTCGAAATTCCCTTCCCGTAGACTGGTGAGCTCCCTGAGAGCCACCCGGACCTGTTTCGTGAGGAGAGCCTGCATCTCTTCGGGGTGATGGCCGGCGTTCAGGAAATCACGAGTCGACGGAGAAAAGGCGGAAAAGACCAACCCGTCCTTGAAGACCACCGCGCCCTGGCCGAACGCGCCCGAGACATGGAGGGTTCCCGTCTTCTTGGAAAACCCCACGATCTGGAGAACGTCCAGAATGGATAGCTCGTCGAGGCTTCCCTTTAATCCCATGGCTTTTTCTCGAAGAAACTGGAAGCTGGGGCCCCCTGAGGCCGGGGTAGAACAGATTGTCGAGATACTTTAATTAAACAATGAAATGCTCACCCGGAGCAAATGCTCTTCGCCTGAAGGCAATGGGTTCAACCCTTCCCGGAGCGGTCAAAAAAGGTGTGCCCCGACTGTCGTCGGGGTTTGTCAATAAGATTAGGTGACCTTGCGGTGCTCGTCCAGGGCAAACCGATCGGTCATACCGGCAACGTAGTCGCAGACCACGCGCTGCAGGCCTTCGTCGGGAATTCGACCGGCGATATGGGGAGGGAGCTCACCAGGATTCGAACAGTAGGCCTCGAACAAGTCGCGGACGATGCGGTGAGATTTTTGCGCCACGCGCATGACCCGGTCGTCGCGATAGAGGTTGCTTAACAGGAACTCTTGCAGTTTCCGTTTTTTCTCTGCAACGGCCGGTGTGAAAGTTGCCAGGCGAGACGGGTGTCGTCGGACGTCGTCTTGGCTTCGGATGGCGTTGGCAGAGAGGTTGTCCAAAGTCCGGCGGATGAGATCGGTGGCCAGGGTGTTGATGATTCCCCGGATCGCGGCTCGGATCGCGAGGCCGTTCTTCACCTCGTCATCAGGCCCGCCGGCGGGCTCGAAGTGCTCCTTCCACAAGACCACTTCATCGAGAGAGTCCAAGTTGAGAATCTGCGAGCGCAGGCCGTCCTCGAGGTCATGATTGGTGTATGCGATCTCGTCGGCCAAATCGACGAGCTGAGCCTCGAGCACCGGCTCGATTCCGTCTGAAAACTCGGCCGGCGCTCGTTCTCGGTGTTTGGAGGAGTGCTTGATGAGCCCTTCCCGCACCTCGAACGTCAAGTTCAGGCCAGGAAAATCCGGATAGCATCGCTCGAGCAAGTCCACGACTCGGAGGGCCTGCAAGTTGTGCTCGAATCCTCCAAAGTCGCTCATGAGCTCATTCATCGCGTCCTGTCCGGAGTGGCCAAACGGAGTATGTCCTAGATCATGGGAGAGGGTGAGCGCTTCGGTAAGATCTTCGTTCAAACCGAGCGCCCGGGCGATGGTTCGTGCGATCTGGGCCGCTTCGAGCGAATGGGTCAGCCGAGTGCGGTAATGATCCCCTTCATGGTTTACAAAGACCTGGGTCTTGTACTCGAGTCGACGGAAGGCGGTCGAGTGGATGATCCGGTCGCGGTCTCGTTGATAAGCGGTGCGATAGGGGTGCTCGGGCTCGGGGTGGCGCCGACCACGGGATGTGGAGCTCAACGCCGCGTAGGGGCTGAGCTTCTCGGACTCCAGCTTCTCGAAAAACTCACGGTTCAGCACGAAGGCTCCAAACTTCTCTTGTCTCAAGCTAACCGCGATATCCGTCCGCTGTCAAAGAGCTCGAAGAAAGAGAGCCGGCAGTGGGTTGGATCCTTGTCCGCAAAAAAGAAAGGCCGGACACTTGGGTCCGACCCTTCTTGCCTACGATAGGAGGGAGCTTGTGCTCCCGAACCGAGCCCTTTCCCGATCCGGGAGCGTCCAGTTAGTAGACACTTTAGACTGCTGCAACGATAGTGCCAATTTCGATATCGGCTCGTTTTATTCATTAAACCTATATATATCAACGAGATAGATTTTTGTTGAAACAGGTGAATAGCGTTGCTGTGATGTAAACTTACTATACGCCTCCCGGAAAAACTTAGCAGACCAACGTGAGAGGATAACAACACGTTCCTGATGGGTTAATCCCACAAATTCTCACGCGCTTGCCGATCCCAGTCCGGTCCTATCATCCAAGTCGTTTATTAACAGTAGTTTACAGAATGTTTTTTTTGTAGAAAAAAAAGGAATTTGGAACGTCCTTTGCTGATAAGAGCCTGGAACAGGTAAATCGGGGAGGAGAACCATGAAATCCGATCGTTGTCGCGCCGTGACCGCAGAGCAGGGCTTTACTCTCATCGAGCTTTTGATTTCAGCGCTCATTACCATCGTGATCATGGGAGCTGTCTTTATGCTCCTGCGCAAAGGCCAGGATAGCTTTGGCCGGGAGGCCGAAGTCGCCGACCTCAATCAGAGCGCCCGTGTGGGGCTCGACAGGATGAGCCGGGACCTCATGATGGCCGGCTATAGGACTCCACCGGCCATGGCTATCACGTGGATCGACGGGGGTGGCATCAACCCCGACGAGTTGACGATTGTTTACGCGGACGACTATGTCCCGCTCTCCAATCCGATGACCTGCGGCGGCGGTGGTGGTGGTGGTGGGCCCTGCAAAACCATCGAAAAGTCGTCCACTGTCAACCTCAACGTCGACTCGATAGATCCGCCGCAAATCGATGCAACCCAGGCTTATTCAGACGGCATGATTCTCTTCGCCATTGAAACCGAAGATTGTAACGGGGATGGACAAGTTGGAGCGATTCCGTTCGAAGTCACTCAGCCACCTCACATCACCAACGCTGGGGGCAGCCCCGTGCTCCAAATCAACCATAATCCGGGTCAAGGCGATGCAGACATCAACCGTCCTGGAGGATTCAACCGAGAAGTGCATCCCGATTGTGCGGTGATTGGCCTTTTCCGGGTAGTTCAGTACCGGATCAATCCCCTGCCTCCCGCCGCGAACCCGATGCTGGAGCGCCGAGATTTGAGCACCGGTGAGCCCTGGATACCGGTTGCGGCAAACATCGAAAACCTCCAGGTGCAGTACGGTGTAGGCTCCACAATCACCTTCGTGGACGTACCGACCCAACTGCCGAATCCCGAGGTTCCGAGCACCTGGATCACACGAGTTCGGGTGACCATCGCCGGGCGGACCCAGAGCACCAACCTTCAAGGAGCTTCGGCGGGAGTCTTCGACGCCAGCGATACCCACGTACGGAAAACGTTCTCCACCGTGGTGAGCCTGCGCAATCAGGTTTACTCCGCAGCAGCCAAGACCGACCTGGCGGACTACAACTGAGTCTCGCCCTAGCGGCCACCCGTTTGATCGCGAGGCGCGTAGTAGCCCAGCTTGGTGCGGACCAGCAGGTTGGACTGGTCGGTTTGAACCACCACCCGCCGCCATGAACCGTCCCGCCTCGTGTTAGCCGAGATGTAGCCGATGCTGTACTGGCTCTTCAGCTCTTTGGCGATACGATCGTAAACCGACTCCAGCTCCTCGATCCGGTCGGGGAAGAACCATTGCCCTCCGGTTTCCTCGGCCAGTTTCTTCAAAACGTGCTCGGCCTCGGAGAAATGCTTGCTACGCTTCTTGGAATCCTGGCGCAGGGAAATGGTGTAGATGGTGACATCGGTATCCTTGGCCAGCTCCATGACCTGCTCGAAAGTGACCAGGGAGCTCGTATCTTCACCGTCCGAGAGAACCACGATGGCCTGGCGCCTGATGTCAAGCCGTCGACGGGCTAGATTTTTAAGCGCTATATAAAGGGCGTTATAGAGGCTGGTGGTACCTCCCGCCTGGGTGATTCGGATGACCCTGGCCAGCTTTTCGTGGTCCCCGGTGAAAGCTTGAAGCACCCGCGCTCTGCTGCCGAACTCGACCACCTGAGCCACGTCGTCTTGCTTGCCGGTTCGCACGAACCGGATCGCTGCTTCCTGGGCAAAGCCGATCTTCTCCTCCATGCTGGCGCTGGTGTCCATGAGCAGCACCATCCTCAGGGGAAGGTCCTCTTGTGAGAACACCGAGATTTCCTGCGAAATCCCGTCCTCATAAACGGAGAAGTTCTCGCGCGTCAGTTCGGTGACGAAGCGGTTCCGGGTGTCGGTTACGGTGACGTTGAGTGAGATCAAATCGACCGTAACTCGAAACTGGTATCGGTCTTCCGATGTTTCCTGGAGCGCCCCGGAAGGACGAGCCAAGAGAGCCCCCACCGAGATCAAAGCCAAGAAGTAAAGCCACTTTTTTTTCATGAGCGATCACGCCATCCCGCCAAGCTGCCGCCCCCAGGCAAATGACGCCCCGCGAGAGGCTAGGCTGTTATTATATAGCAAGTCCGCTGGGTCTCCGGTTTGAGTCCCAGGGATTCCAAATCATGAAACGGAAGGCAGTGGTACTCACCGTGAGCGACGGGGTGGCGGCAGGCCAAAGGGAGGACCTTTCGGGGCGTGCCGCCGAGGAGAAGCTGCAAGAAATGGGCTTTTCGGTGGTAGCTCGTGCCACCGTCCCCGATGAACGGGTGGAGATTTGCCAACGGTTGCAGCAATGGGTGCGCTCAGGAATCGCGGAGTTGGTGATTACGACGGGCGGAACCGGCCTGGGACCGCGCGATGTCACTCCCGAAGCGGTGGCTGACGTGATCGAAAAGGAGCTCCCTGGATACGGCGAGCTGCTTCGAAATGACGGCTTACGTTACACTTCCACTGCGGTTCTCTCACGCAGTCGTGCCGGGGCGGTGGGGCAGACTCTCATTGTGGCCCTGCCCGGTAGCCCCAAAGCCGTTGTTCAGGGCTTGGAGGCGATCCGGCCGTCTTTGACTCACGCCCTGGATCTCCTGGCCGGAAAAACGAGCCACCAGGAGCCCGTGAGCGGAAGCGACTGAGTTACAGGGCGCCTTTGTGAAAAAGGGCACATGCGGCGTAAAATAGAGATGTTCACCTGGTTGGACAATTTCTGAGCTGTGGAGCTATCTGCCAATGTTTGGCTTTTCGAAACAACCCCGGGTTAAGAGCCTACCTCCGCCCGAGGGGGGCACCAGGCGGCGTCATCCCCGAATCGAGTCCCTGGGGCGGGTTTTCGCGAGTCTGGGCGCCGGACAGGAAGGCTCGGTCCTCAACCTGAGCCTATGTGGCTTGCTCCTTCGGGTAAGAAAAGCCTTGACTCCGGGATCCTCCTATTTCCTCAAGCTGCTCTTCGACGGCCAGGTTGCTGTGGTCGAGGCTCGCGTGGTCCGCTTGCTGACTCGAAACGACGATTGCTTGGCCGGGATGGAGTTCGTACGCCTTTCCAGCCGCGACAGAGAAGCCATACAGAACTTCATCGGTCCAATGTAAACCAACCCTTCCTAAACCCTTCCTACATAGGGCTTGCCTGAAAATCATTGAGAAGCTATAATGTAAAATTCTCAATGGAGGCTGCTTGCCGGGGCTCGAGGGGCCGCGGCAAATAAGTCGATTGACGATGAAGAAATCAGAACTAAATCAATACAAGAAATCCCTCCTGGGTAAGAAAATCGAGCTCGAAAAGTCGGTTCGTGCCGGCTTGCTGCCGGCCAGCCCGGGCACCGACGGTCACGGAGACTTCGCCGACCGGTCCTCGGCGGCGAACGAGCAAGAGATCAACATACACCTCAAACAAACCGATGCTAAGCTGCTGCGGGCTATAGAAGATGCTCTTCAGAGGGTCGAATCCGGCGCTTTCGGAGTTTGCGTCGATTGCGAAGAGGAGATCGCTGGGGTCCGCTTGAGCGCCGTTCCCTGGACCAAGGTCTGCATTGCCTGCAAGGAAAAAAAGTACAAGTGATCCGGCGGCGACGCGCACTCCACTCCTCACCTCCAACCTTCCCACGACCACTCGAAGAGGACCGTTCCATGGATCCCCTGGTGACATTTTTAGCCACGGAAATACACAAGCTACATCACCGGTACCTCTGTGCAGGTGGATGGGTGAAGAAGACTCTCCGGTCTCCAAATCTCCTCCTGTCCCCATATCCCCTTTTATGATTCTTGGCTTTCCCACAAGCTATTGAATAATCAGCAATTAATCGACACATCTCGCCATGCCTTCGCCTTGACAGACACTCGCCCCCATGCTATAAAACTGCCTCTTTTTGGCGAGGATTGGAGGCTTCTTGGCGGCCTCCTGTTTGGTGTTTTGGACCTTGTTTTTCGCGGTTAAAGGACGCGGATCTTGAGCAACTGGTTCTGGCTGATACCCCTCATCCCCGGCCTGGGAGCATTGATTAACGGGCTCTGGGGAAAACGACTCTCCAAGCCCGCGATCTCGGCGATCGCTTGCGGGAGCGTCGGTATCTCTCTCCTTCTCGCCCTCGTGAGTTTCTTCGGCGTCTTTTGGGTCGAGGGTGGAGAGGCGGTCGTTGAACAAGTGCTCTTCACCTGGATACCCGGGATGGGCGTCGCCCTCGCCGATGGTAGCTACGGCGCTCTCACCGTCACCTGGGAGTACCGTCTCGATTCTCTTTCCATGGTGATGGTTCTGGTCGTCAGCGGAGTCGGTTTTCTCATCCATCTGTACTCGATCGGATACATGGATCACGATCCCGGTTACTGGCGCTACTTCACCTATCTGAACTTGTTTGCCTTCTTCATGCTGAACCTGGTCATGGGCGCCAACTTCCTTCTCATGTTCATCGGTTGGGAAGGGGTGGGGCTCTGCTCTTATTTACTCATCGGTTTCTGGTTCGAGAGACAATCCGCCGCCGATGCGGGGAAGAAAGCCTTCATCGTCAACCGAATTGGGGATGCCGGCTTCCTGCTGGCGATCATGTTGATCTTCGTGAGCTTTGGAACCCTCGACTTCTACGAAGTGATGGGTGGCATTGCCGAGCGCTTTCCCGAGTCCGAAGTCGGCCTCGGACTCCTCACCGTCATCGGACTGCTTTTGTTCACCGGAGCCGTAGGGAAGTCGGCTCAGATTCCCCTCTATGTATGGCTTCCCGATGCCATGGAAGGCCCCACGCCGGTCTCGGCGTTGATTCACGCCGCCACCATGGTCACCGCGGGAGTGTATATGGTGGCCCGCTGCGGTGTGCTCTTCGAGCACGCTCCCCTGGCCCTCATGGTCGTGGCGGTGGTCGGGGCGGTAACGGCGATCTTCGCGGCATCGATCGGTCTGGTGCAAAACGACATCAAGCGGGTACTAGCCTATTCGACGGTTTCGCAGCTCGGCTACATGTTCCTCGCCTGTGGGGTAGGGGCTTTCGCCGCCGGGATCTTTCATCTAATGACTCACGCGTTTTTCAAAGCATGCTTGTTTCTCGGATCGGGCAGCGTCATCCATGCCATGGAGCATGCCGAGCATGCCTCGGGTGGTCACCGGCCCTATACCGAGATGCAGGACATGCGCAACATGGGAGGACTGCTCTCCCATATGCCGCGAACCGCCTGGACGTTCATGATCGCCACCGCCGCCCTTGCCGGCCTGCCGCTGACCGCAGGCTTTTTTAGCAAGGACGAGATCTTGTGGAAAGCCTACAGCAGCTCCCACGGCCACGTCTTGCTATGGGGGGTTGGGGTGGTGGCTGCGGGCATGACCGCCTTTTACATGGGCCGTCAGGTTTTCTTGACCTTTTTCGGTCGCTTCAAAGGTGGCGAGAAGATGCAGTCTCATCTCCACGAGTCTTCAGGGATGATGACCTGGCCGCTCATTTTGCTGGCAGTGGGCTCGATTGTCGCCGGCTGGGTGGGGATACCTCACGCCTTTGGAGGAAGCAATCACATCGAGGCCTTCCTGGAGCCGGCCATACTGGCCGGCACCCATGCAGGAACGGTGGCGCAAGCTCATCACGCCGCTGCGGGCACCGAGATCGCCTTTGCCTTGTTCTCGATTGCCGTTGCCGTCAGCGGTCTTCTCCTGGCCTATCAGTTTTACATGCGACGGCCCGAGCTGCCTTCGAGGCTGGCGGAGAGGTACTCCGGCGGGCATCGAGTGCTCTACAACAAATACTACGTGGATGAGATCTACGACGCGACGGTGGTTGACGGCACGCTCAAAGCCAGCGAGGGCTGCAACAGTTTCGATGCACGGGTGGTGGACGGTGCGGTAAACGGTACCGCCCGGGTAACGCTCCTCTCGAGCTTCATCTCCGATTTGGCCGATATGAACCTGGTCGATGGGGCCGTCAACCTCGTAGGGTACCTCTTGGAAAGACTCTCGGGAGTTTTCCGTCGCCTTCAGACGGGGCTGGTTCAAAACTACGTCCTGCTCATGCTCGTGGGAATCTTCCTGTTGGTGACTATTTTTTATGTTTGGACCTAATGTGGGCGCATCGAGTCGAATACCATTCGATGCGCACACAATCCCCCAGCGTAATCCGGGGGATAGTCGACTAAGGTAAATCCGATGCTTTGGAATAATCCGTTCAACTTTCCGATTCTTTCCTGGATCGTTTTCCTTCCCGCTGTCGGCGGCCTCATCATTTTGTTCTTCGTCAAGAAGGATCAAGATAACCTCGCCAAGTGGCTGGCCAACCTGATCGCCTTCGCCGGCTTTCTCATTTCTTTGCCGCTGTGGTTCGGGTTCGACGCCGTCGGTCCACAGTTTCAGTTTGGCGAAACCTACCAATGGATCCCGAGCATCGGCGTCCAGTACAAGCTTGGCATCGACGGAATCAGCCTGCTTCTCATCTTGCTGACCACTCTGCTCGGCTTCCTAGCCATTCTTTCGTCCTGGACCGCCATAACCGAAAGGGTCAAGCAGTACTACGCCTTCATGCTTTTCCTCCAGACGGGAATGTTGGGGGTGTTCGTTTCCCTCGACTTTTTCCTTTTTTACGTATTCTGGGAAGTCATGCTGGTTCCCATGTATTTCTTGATCGGGGTGTGGGGCGGGCCGAGGAAGCTTTACGCCGCCATCAAGTTCTTCTTGTACACACTGGTCGGCAGTGTTTTGATGCTGCTGGGAATTCTGGCACTCTATTTCTACTACTACAGCCAGACCGGGGTCTATACCTTTGACGTCACCGAGTTGATCCACGTCAGTCTTCCTTACGAACTCCAGTACTGGGTGTTTCTTGCCTTCTTCGTCGGTTTCGCCATCAAAGTTCCCATGTTTCCGTTCCATACCTGGCTTCCCGACGCCCACGTCGAGGCGCCCACCGCCGGATCGGTCATCCTCGCCGGGGTGCTCCTGAAAATGGGGACCTACGGATTCGTTCGCTTCTCGCTGCCGCTGTTGCCGGAAGCGAGCATCGAGGCGGCATGGTGGATAGTCATTTTAGCCATCATCGGGATCGTTTACGGCGCTCTGGTGGCGCTGGCTCAAAGCGATTGGAAGAAGCTGGTTGCCTACAGCTCGGTGAGCCACCTGGGCTTCGTGATGCTGGGAATCTTCGCCTTGAATCCGTTAGGACTTCAGGGAGGAATCCTGCAGATGGTGAATCACGGGCTTTCCACCGGCGGTCTGTTCTTGATCGTGGGACTCATTTACGAGCGACGTCATACCCGCGAGATTGCGGCCTACGGAGGCTTGGCCAAAGTGATGCCGGTTTACGCCGCCATGTTCCTGGTGATCGCGCTGGCGTCCTTGGGCTTGCCCTTGCTCAACGGCTTCATCGGGGAATTTCTCATTCTCCAGGGAGCCTTTGCGGTGAGCTGGATCTGGGCCGCCTTCGCGGTGTCGGGCATCGTCTTGGGCGCCGCTTACCTGCTCTGGCTCTATCAACGAACCATGTTCGGCTCTCTCGATAAACCCGAGAACCAGAACCTCAAGGATTTGAACTGGCGGGAACGCTGGACCCTGATCCCCATCATCGTTCTCTGCATCTGGATTGGCGTTTACCCCAAGCCGTTTCTCAAGATTATCGAAGTTCCCGTGCAAAAGATCGTAGAGCGTATTAATCCTGAAATGATGGCCGCGGCTCCCGTGCCCTCGTCGGAAAATCGATCGGCAGGGCCGCCCTCGAGCTCTCGATAAATCTATTTCTTCCGTGCTATTCGCAAGCTTTCTGGTCTTCGCCGGGCTGTCTCTAGCGACGGTCGCGGTGTCTTACCTTGTGAGCGGTCACCTCACCCGCCCGACGAGAAAGCCGCCCGGGCCGACGCCCGCCGACGTGGGACTTCCATTCGAGAAGGTCGCCTTTCCATCTCATGATGGACAGCCGCTCGTGGGGTGGCTGGTGGGCCCCAAGCTGGCCGCCCCGCCCCTACTCATCCTGCATGGCTACTCGGATAACAAAAGCTCTTATCTCGATCGGGCTCGATTCCTTTTTGAGAACGGCTACCCCAGCTTCATTTATGACCACCGGGGCCACGGCGAAAGTGGCTCGGCTCGGGTCTCATTGGGCCCTCTCGAAGCGCGGGACGCCATCGAAGCGCTTCGGATGCTCAGCGAGAAGACGAAGGCAGAGCGCTTTGTTTTGTGGGGCGTTTCCATGGGGGCCGCTAGCGCGCTTCTCGCCGCCGCCAGGAATCGGAAGGTTGCGGGAGTCATTTCCGAGTCCAGCTACGGGAGACTGGATGAGGCCTTGGCCGACACGTTTTGGATTCGATATCGCCTGCCTCGATTTCCCCTGGCACCTCTCGCCCTGCGCTTTGCATCGAGCCGTCTGGGGGTAAGTTTGTGCGAGGTCGATATTGCGGAAGCGGTGGAAGCGCTGGGTGCCAAACCGCTTCTTGTGATAAGCGGAGGACGAGACCCGCGCATGCCTCCCGCAGTGGGCGAGCGTCTCCTCGCCCGCGCCCGAGGTGAAACGGATCATCTGGTGGTGCCGGAAGCCGATCATGCCGAGTGCTGGCTTTTGGGACAGCCGGAATATGGCGAGAAGGTGCTTCAGTTGATCCGTTCGGCCGGTATCGAGCCGGCCTTCTCAAGCGGACGAAGATAAGAGCGGATTCACCGTGGAGGCGCGGACAACGCAGAGGGTGCGCCTTGCGTGGGATGGGAGCGCTTTATAAGATGATCCAATCCGCCGGCATGAACCGGCGGATTGTCATTGAGGAGATAGGTGTTGTTGGACACGATCCGTTGGGATGAAGATGCGGTATCTTTGATCGATCAGAGGATTCTGCCCACCCGGGAGGAGTATTTAGCTTGCCGGAGCGCTGATGAAGTAGCCCGGGCCATCGTCGACATGGTGGTTCGAGGCGCACCGGCGATCGGCGTAACTGCCGCCATGGGCATTGCGCTGGGGATGAAGCAGTCGATTCAAAAGCAACCGGGGAGCGAAGCGAAGCTTCAAAGCACCATGGAAACCATTTGCGAGACGATGCGCAAAACCCGCCCCACCGCCGTCAACTTGACCTGGGCGATCGATCGGATGAAAAAACGATTCGAGGAGCTTCTTGCCGACGGCGCGGAGGCGGTGGAGAAAGGTCTGGTCGACGAAGCCCTGGCGATGCAAAAAGAAGACATCGAGATAAACCGGCGCATGGGGAGACACGGCGCCGAGTTGATACCGGACGGAGCCCGCATCCTGACCCACTGCAATGCCGGAGCCCTCGCCACCGCCGGTTACGGAACCGCTCTGGGTGTGGTTCGCGCTGCCGTCGAGGCGGGGAAGAAAGTCGAAGTTTACGCCGATGAAACCCGTCCGTTCCTCCAGGGAGCGCGGTTGACCGCCTGGGAGCTTGCCAAGGATGAGATACCGGTCACCCTCATCACCGACAATATGGCCGGTAGCTTGATGGCCCAGGGGAAGATCGACGTCGCGGTGGTCGGCTCCGATCGAATCGCAGCCAACGGAGACGTGGCCAATAAGATTGGAACTTATTCGGTAGCGGTGCTGGCGAACCACCACGATTTACCGTTTTACGTTGTGGCCCCGACTTCCACCTTCGATCTCACCTTGTCCTCGGGAGAACAGATCCCCATTGAACAGCGACCGATCGAGGAAGTGACTCACGTCCAGGGAGTGAGGATCGCTCCCGAAGGGATTCAGGTGGTCAATCCGGCTTTTGACGTCACCCCGAACCGTTTGGTAACCGCCATTGTTTGCGAGAACGGCGTTGCCCGAGCGCCGTTCGTCGAGGAGCTGAGGCGCCTGGCGGCCGCTTCGGGGAATGCCTGAGAAAAATTGCTCATTCTAGGTATCGAAAGCTCCTGCGACGAGACTTCGGCGGCCGTCGTGGAAGACGGCCGCCGCATCTTGTCCAACCGCATTGCTTCCCAGATCGCGGTTCACCGCCCTTACGGCGGGGTGGTGCCGGAGCTGGCTTCGCGTCAGCACCTGGTCCATATCGGGCCGACGGTTGCCGGAGCCCTGCAGGAGGCGGGAGTCGGACTCGAGCAAATCGATGCGGTGGCGGTGACCCAGGGGCCTGGATTGGTCGGATCTCTGCTGGTGGGGCTTTGCTATGGTAAAGCTCTCGCTTACGCGCGTGGGATTCCTCTTCTCGCCGTCGATCATCTAGAAGCCCACATTCGGGCGGCTTACCTGGAATGTCCTGAGCCCATGGCTCACCCTGTGATGTCACTGGTCGTCTCCGGCGGGCACACCAGCCTCTTTCTCATGAAAGAGGACTCGCACTACGAACTGATAGGAAAGACCCGAGATGACGCTGCCGGGGAAGCCTACGACAAAGTGGCCAAGCGCTTGGGGCTGGGCTACCCCGGAGGACCCATCCTGGATCGGCTGGCCCAGCAAGGGAACCCGGAGGCGTTTCGGTTACCGATTGCCAAGATCTCGGACGGTAGCGCGGACTTCAGTTTCAGCGGACTCAAAACCGCGGTGCTTCGAGTCATCCAGTCGAACAACATTCGACCCATGGTTGCGGGCAAGGATCCCGAAGAACGGCCCGATATTCTCGATCTTGCCGCGAGCTTTCAAAACGCAGTGGTCGAAGCGCTGGTCAGGAGAACCGAACAGGCGGTGCGGAAACATCGGGCGCGAGCGGTTCTCGTTTCGGGAGGAGTGGCCGCCAACAGCTCTTTGCGGTCCCGCTTCGAGGCCTTGGGCCGAAAGCTCGAGGTACCGGTGTGGTTCCCCAGCGTCGCCTTGTCCACCGACAACGCAGCCATGGTTGCCGCTGCCGGCTACCTCAAGCACTCGAGGAAGGAGTTTGCAGGCTGGGACCTGAATGCTGATGTGGAGCTGAGGCTAGGAGAAAACTCCAGAAGACGATCGAGAAAGTATCGGTAAGCGGGCGCGTTGATTTCGGCTTTCCGCGCCTTGATCCAAGAGCGCTCTTGGCCATCCGGCGTTCTTGCATCGTGGATGGCAACAGCCTCAGACATGTCCCCTTTGGACATCGGGAGAATTTAAATGTCCAAACGGGACATTTTTCTACCAAACAGTTTGTACATGGGGGTAGTCCAGAATCTTCTTGTCCGATGTAATGATTGGGCAGCTCATTTTCCTCGCCGTGGCCACAATAATCCTATCTGCAGGGTCCTGGTGAAACGGCCCCGGCAACGAGTACGCCTCTTCTATCACGTCCAGATCGATATCCTTCAGCTGCCACCTGTTCATGTCGACATAGTATCGAAACCAGAGACGCCAGTGGCGATCGAGGGTGATGCGACCGCGATCTGCTGCACAGGCAACCTCAGCGCAGCTGATGGGTGAGATCCAGACCTCGGTCTCGTCCAGGGTCAACATGTTCCTCGCCGTTGGCGAAAGCTGATTCGGCTCGCCTACAGACCAGATGACTGCACAGGTATCAAGAAGAACCTGCATGTCCGTCCGGTTGTAGCATTTCCCAGTCACTCTCCGGAATGAGAGGCTCTGTCAGGTCGCCGGTGATCTTGACGCTGCCGCGTCCACATCCAAGTACTGTCGCATTCTTTCTCTGCTTTTGAATTGGGACAACCCGGGCAATCGGGATATTGTGTTTGCGAATCTCGACCTCTTCACCAAGCTCGACCGCTGCGAGATAGCTGCTGAGCCTGTTTTTGAATTCGGCAATATTGGCTACCTTCATACCCATAATATGAGCCAATAAGTTGGCCATGTCAAGCTCGGATTGGGTGACCACGGCAAATCATGGCACTGAAATCTGCTCATTCGGGTGAGCCCGGCTCCACTACGAACTGGTAGGAAAGACCAGAGATAACGCTGCCGGGGAAGCCTACGACTAAGTGAGTGGCCGCCAACAGCTCCTTGCGGTCCCGCTTCGAGGCCTTGGGCCGAAAGCTCGAGGTACCTGTGTGGTTCCCCAGCGTTGCTTTGTCCACCGACAACGCAGCCAAGGTTGCCGCTGCCGGCTACCTCAAGCACTCGAGGAGGGAGTTTGCAGGCTGGGACCTCAACGCCGATGTAGAGCTCAGACTTGACCAAGTAGTATCTAACATTGCGGATGGCAACGGCCTCAGACATGTCCCCTTCGGGACATCGACGAGGATTTCAACGTCCCGAAGGGAACATTAGCCGCCGGGGGATTGTCACTGAATTGGGTTCGTTAGAGTGCCGATGCCTTCGATATAGCTGATCGCTGTATCCCCCTTCTTCATGAAAATCGGGGGAGTGCGACCCGCCCCCACCCCGGAGGGGCTTCCTGTGGAAATAACGTCGCCCGGTTGCAACGTCAATATGTTGGAAGCGAAGTGGACCAAATCATAGACGTTGTGCCACATGTAGGATGTATTCGAGTCCTGCATCACCTGTTCATTCAAAGTGAACTTGATGGCCAGGTTCATCGGATCCTTGACGAACTCCTTTGGAACAATGAAAGGGCCCATGGGCGCGAAGGTGTCGTGCCCCTTGCCGATGAGCCAGTCGGAGCCGTGCCGAGAGTCTCCCCGTCCTCCGCGATCGGAAACGTCCATCTCGATGGTGTAGCCGAAGATGTAGTCGTTGGCTTCATCGACGCTCACGTGGCTGGCGGGCCGACCGATGACAACCGCGAGCTCACACTCCCAGTCCAGCTGTTCGCGCTGGGGGGGCATTCGGATGGCTTCGCCGTCGGCGATGATCGCGGTTCGCGGTTTCATGAAAAAGTACGGGTTGTGGCGAGTGTCGCCGGACTTCCGCTCCCAAATGCCCGGTATGGACTTGGGGGCGTCGGGCTGGTCTCCGGTGGGTGTGTTGGCGGAGCGCCCCGCCATCTCCTCTGCGTGCGCCTTGTAGTTGACGGCGGCGTTGAGCATGGTCTCGGGATACATGATGGGAGGCAAGATTTTGAGAGCGTCGAGGTCATAAACATAGTGCGGACTTTCCGCTGCTCCGGAGCGGTTCACCGCATTCACTATCTGGTGCACACGTTGCTGCAATCCGAACGTGTAGCGACCGATGAGCTCCTTCATGTTTCCAGCCATGGGCAATTTCGCCCATGTGCGTTGCCGCTGAAGCTGTTTGTTGGCGGCCGCGAGGTCGATGACGGTCGACTCACCAGTGACCGCTCCCACGAATCGATGTCCCTGGGCCTCGAATGTACCCAGCTTGAAGGGCTCTGAAGATTGCCCCGAAGACATCTGCGCAGGAAGCTTTTGACCTAGGACCAGGATGCCTGCTGCGAGTACCAAACTATAGATAACTCTCTTCATCGTCGTCCCTCCATGCTAGTAAGATCTGTAAAACATGGCCCGGCTGTTGCATTCAGTCTCAGGGGGGAAGGGCAAGAAATAACCCTCTTCGTAGCCGATGGTGGCATTCTAGGTCAATGCAGAATGGATAAGAAGTCGGTGAACGTAATTTTTTGTCAAAAAATGTAGTCGGTTGAACCGCGAAGTATCGTGCTCAGGCTACTGCTGTGCTGCTTTTAACTCCTCGATAAACACCCGAGCGTCGTTCGCTTGCGGGGATTCCGATGCGGTCGCGACCAGACGTTCGAATAACTCGAGCGATCTCTCCTGGTCGCCCTGGTTGAAGTAGCACTTGCCGAGCCCCAGCAGGGAAGCGGGTGAGCCCGGCTGTGCTTCAAGGGCCATTTCGTAAGTGGTGATCGACTCCTCCACCCGGCCTGCCGCGAAGTAGAGCGACGCCAAGCTAAGCGTTGCCTCGAAGGTCAGCGGATCGGAAAGGTCGGACAAACTCTCCAAAACTTTCTCGAAACCAACGATGGCATTTTCCACCTGTTCCCCCTGGGCGTAAGCAGCGGCTAGTTGGAGTTGTGTCTTAATCGGTTCGGGGTCCAGCTCCACCGCCTTCTCGAGCTCCTTTATTCCGTCATCGATGCGGGAAAGTTGCAGATAGAGAAGTCCCAAGTTGGTGTGCGCTTCGGCGGAGTCGGGTGCGAGCCGGACAGCCTCTTCGAACTCCTCGGTGGCCTTGGCGACGTCGCCCTTGCCGAAGGCCTCCATTCCCCGCTGGAACGCTTCCTCGGCCGAAGAGGTTGCCGCGCCGAGGAGGAACTGGAGCCGTTTCTCCTCACCGGCTTTGAAGGTCAGCCGGTCGCGGAATGGCTGGTAGCCCTCCTTCTCGATGGTCAGCTCATACTCGGAGGCCTTTATCCCCCGTCGATAGAACGAGCCCTTCTTGTTCGACTTGAAGGTGATCTCGCTTCCCCGGGCAAGATCTTTCATGTGAAATGTGGCTTCCGCTATCGGCTGACCCGAGTCATCCTTCACCGTCCCTTGAAACGTGCCCAACTCCAGTTGCGCCAGTCCCCAGCCGCTTGCAAGGACGAAGACGGAGAAGAAAGCTGGGGCGGTTATCAAGCATTTTCCGACAATCCTCGAGTGTGACATAACTTGTAGATCCTCCCGTCATGAAGTTGCCCATACAGACTATTGAAGCTCAACGATCGTGTGGTAACGATCGATCGCCAGATCGGCAAGCTCCTCTACGCTACCGTTTGGCCAGCGGATGCGAAGGGTTTCGACTCGATTGCCCACGCCCAAGCCGAAATGTGCCCGCAAGTCGCTCGAGGAGAGATAACTGCCCGAAGGCCTTATGTCTCTTAATTGGCGCCGACCTCCCGATTCCAAATCCAACCGCGCACCGATGGCATCGCGATTGCCCGTGCGACCAATCAGCCGGAAGCCAACCCAGTGGCCCCCGCCGGCAGCCCAGCCGGTGTTTTTGAGGAGACTCGGCTGCGCATCAATGTTCACGATTACCGCGTCCACGTGCCCATCATTGTCGACGTCACCAAAAGCGCCGCCCCGACTGGATTTGACTTCGCTCATGGCGTCGTCGGCGAGAAAGCCTACTTCGACAAAACCGCCGGCTCCCTCGTTCTGGAAGATCTGGTTTCGCTGCCGGTAGGTTGTTTCGCTTCCGAGATCCACCTGTGGATATACGTGCCCATTGGCAACAAACAGATCCTCGTCCCCGTCGAGATCCAGGTCAATAAAGCGAGTGGCCCAGGCCAAATACATCAAACTCGGCCGGCCCGGGAAAACCGCCTCGGTACGATCGGCAAAGAGGCCTTCGCCCAGATTCATATAAAGGGTGTTCGTTTGGTGGGAGTAGTTGGTAACGAAGAGATCGATCTTCCCGTCACCGTTGATATCACTCGTACCCAGTCCCATGCTTCCCTCGGCCCTGCCGTACTCATTGCGGGCCACTCCGGCTGAAAGCCCGACTTCTTTGAATCTGCCTTCACCCTGGTTCATGAAGAGGTAATTCGAAACCGCATCACTGGCGACATAGAGGTCCGGACGGCCATCATCGTTGTAGTCGAGGACGACCACACCGAGACTGAACGCTTGTGAGGGATCATAGAGACCCGAGGCCTCGGTGGCTTCGGAAAACGTGCCGTCGCCGTTGTTGCGATAAAAGACATCCGAGGCGCCCACAAGCCCTGTCGGACCGCAGAAGACCGGGGCCTCGATTTCCTTGAATCGACAGAAAATGTCTCCCAGAAGCCCCGCTGCATGAATGATGCTCGTGCCCGGCAAGGGGATCTTCTTCAAGGAAGGGTCCAGGTAGTTGGTGACATAGAGATCCAGGTCCCCGTCGCCGTCGTGGTCGACCCAGGCGGCGCTTGCTCCCCAACTGGTGTGACCTACCCCCGCCGATGCGGTGACGTTCACGAAGGTGCCGTCGCCCTGGTTTTTGTAGAGCACGTTGGGTCCGAGGTTGGTTACATAGAGATCGAGGTCCCCATCGTTGTCGTAGTCTCCCGACGCGCAACCGAAACCCCAACCTTTGTCGCCCACTCCGGCCTGGTCGGTCACCTCTTTGAAGGCCCATCCTCCCTCGTTACGATAAAGCTGGTTGGGAAACCTGCCGACAATATCCATGCCCTTTGCCGCCGCGCCATTCACCAGATAGAGATCCAGATCCCCATCCTCGTCATAATCGAAGAGGGCTGCTCCTGAGCCGAGGGATCCCGAAATTTGGGGTTTGTGCGGCTCACCACTGACATTGAAGTAATCGATACCCGAATGGGGTAAAACGTTCAAGAAGTACCGTCGCCCGGGCGACAGACCCTGGTTGTCGGGACCCTGATAAGTCTTCGCCGCTGCCAGAACGAGCGTCGCTATCGCAACAAGATGCGGCGTGCCTATCCTCAAAACGTCACCTGTTTTGCGTTTTGCTACTGGACATGGAAAGGCAGCTCGGCGGTCGCCGTCTCTCCGACAACCTGATCGGTCACCGCGATAACGAGTGTGTAGTTGCTAGGAGGGAACACTTTGAGTGGGATGGCCGAGATGACGGTTCTATCAAGGCGGTCGGTAGGGTAGGGGTAGGTGGACGAAACCTTGCGGTAATCTTTGCCCTCCCTCCGGAAAACATAGTTGATCTCGATGGAGTTTTTTCCTTCTTCGTCCAGCGCCAGGTTGTACACTTCGAAGCGGAGATGAAGTGTTCCTCCTGCCTTGAAAGTCCGGGTGGCGTTGGGTAAGACCTTGTACTCCCCGAAAGTAAAGGGATCTTTCTTCCCGGAGGGGGGCGCTGGGTCCTGCTTGACGATTTGATCCGCCAGGACCACACTGCTGATCGATAGCGAGTCCCCGAAATCCGGGACCTGGAGCTCGGTCTCCATCATCCGGATGCTGTTGCTGGCGTTGTCGCGCACCACCAGTTGAAGCTCATGGGTGCCGGGCGGAGCGTAGAGGATGAGCTGATAAAGGAGGAACTTGTCTTTGTAGCTCTCGAACTGGTCCTTGGGCACGGCGAAGAACTCCTGCCGGCTGGACTCGTTGACAACCTGCTCTTCACCGTCCAGGATCCGTCCCAGCACGTCAAAGCGAGTTTCGTAGTAACGGTCCTTCTCGAGATAGGTGAAATCCCGATAGGGAAGCCTGAGGCTCACCGGAATGCAGATGTAGCCGTCGCTGGCCCGGTAGAACTCGATCAGGCGTTCGACCTCGAGCCGGCTGGTGTCGAACGTGACCCGCGCCGTGACCTCCTCGGCGAGCGGCTGCAGGTTTCTTGCCGGGATCTGCGACACTAGGGCCAGCTCGGAGAGCCTCTCCAACTCGGGGCTCAGTCCGTCGGTCGCCGGCCGCCAGGTGCCCGGCCGCCCGAGGTTCATGGCGCGTACTTCCGCCCTCGCCATCGAGTCCAGGAAACCTTCATCCATCAGTCTTTCGGTGCGTCGCGTCGCATCGGAGTCCCCGAGTAGATCGAAGCTGAGCTCGTAATCGCCGGTGAGGCGACGGTCTACAAAAGCAAACTCCATATTGGGAGGGAGCAAGGGGTGGGGAGTATCGCGGTAAATCCAAACCTCGGTCGGATATTGATGGGCCCAGCGGCCCATGGGATCCGAGTCGATCTGGTCGGGTGGGCCGAGAAGGATGTAGATGCGACCCCGGTCGGTTCTCCATCCTGGCCGTCCGGCTCCGAAGAACTTGTTGGCGAAGGCGAGACGGTGGTAGTGCTCCAGCTTGGCCTCTTGTTCCGGTGTCTCCGGTGTGGGGTCGCGACGCTGCCAGAATCGGGCAATAAACGCGACCCTTTCTTCGGACGTCGTGAGACCCTTGAACTGTTCACGTTCGGCTTTGGTAATGATGTAGGGGACGATTTCTTCGAGCCACACCTTGGCCGCTTTTTCTTCCGTGAGGTTGTCGTATCTGCTTTGAGAAGCAATCTCCGGGGCCCAAGTGAGAAGTGCCCCAACGAGGAGTAAGAAAACCGCGACTCTCATGTCAATCCCATGACGATGTTACTTCATCTCGGAGCTACTGTACCACCCGCACCGAGCCTGACCGAGGGAGGGGAGGCCGGATTCTACGAAAGAATCCGGCCTCTTGTTGCGGTAACTAGAACGTGAACCGGACGCCCAATTGCATCTGGCGCGGGAACTGAGCTGATGTAGCCGTGCCGAACACCGAGCTCGAGCGGTTGCCCGAATATTGGAAAGGGTTCAGCCGGTTCGTCGCGTTGTAGATGTCCCAGAACAATCCCAGTCCCATTCCTCGATTGAGCTCGAAGTTGTAGCGGAAGGAGAGATTCAGCACTACATAGTTCGGGCCGTCCATGCCGTTGACGACCGCCCGACCCTCGGAATCGAGCTCAGACTGAATCGGCCGGCCGGCGTCGGTGAGCCCCTGGATGGGCCGGTCATTGCGGTCTTGGTCGCTATTGTCGTCAGAGCCGGTCGTCTCGTTGACCGGCCGCCCCGAGCCGTAAGTAAAAATTCCCGCGATGTTAAATCCCTGCCAAACGTTCACCGTGCCGCCAAAGCTCAAGATGTGCGTTTGATCGAACTCGAATCGACCGTAGTCGGCGCGAATATCATTATCCAACCAGACCCTTCGGTTCTCCGGGTAGCTCCGTCCGACGTAGTTGCTTTTCTGGAGTGTGTAAGCGGTGCGCATGCTCCAGCGATTGGAGAAGCGTTTCATCAACCCGATTTGGAGCGACTTGTAATCGCCGTTGAGGTCGGGGTTGGTTTGGTACTGAAGCACCCGCTGGTAGTTGACGTCGCGCGCCTCGGGCGGAATGATGGTGCCGTTCGGGTCGAACACATCCACCCCCGGCCGGACGCCCAGGACCGGCTCGTTGATGTCGATGGCACCAAATTGGTCACGGGAGGCGCTCCCCACGTAGTCGACGGAGAGAGCAAAATTGGGTATCAACTCCCGCTCGACGCCGATGCTCCATGACCACTGGTAGGGCATCTGGCGGCCATCCTGGTCCACCCAGGGATTGCGGTTGAAAGTCTGGCCGGCGAGAATGGCTCTCCGCTGTATTTCCAAATCCACCTTACCTGCCTCGCTGAGCTCAGCGACTCCCGAGTTGCCGGCCGAGTCGGTGGTGACATCCGGACTGAGCACCGGGCTGTTGGGATCGGCAACCGTGATTCCCGGGAAATCGGTGAGGACGGCCCGTTGCTGCAAGCGAATGTCGAGTCTGCTGCGTGTATACTCGAAGAACCGCCCGAACCCGCCCCGGAGCACCGTCTTCCCATCGCCCATGAGGTCATAAGCGAAGCCCAGGCGAGGGGCAAAATCGTTGCGGCTGTCGGGAACGATGTTCTGGGCGTCGTATCGAAGTCCCAGGTTCAAGGTCAACTTTTCGTTGAAGCGCCATTTGTCCTGGAAGAAGAAGTACAGGCGCCAGTCTCTACTGAAGGTGTCAAAATCTCCTCCCGACGGCCCTACGTCGATATCGAACTGACTGGGGTAAGTCGCTGGATTGGCGGGATCGTAGGGCAAATCGGATTCAAAGGTGAATAATCCCGATGAGGCAAGAGCCCGAGGAACCAGGCGGTTCAAGCTAAAGCCGCCGCCGAACTTGAAGTTATGGTCTCCCTTGAGGTCGGGGACGAAGTAGCTCATGGTGTCGTCGAACGAGTAGCTGCGGACAATCGTGTTCGTACCTTCCCCGCCCGGCCCGGTGACAAAACCGGGATGCTCGTTTCTCGACCCGATACTGAACGGATTCCGTCCACCGAAGCCAATATAGTCGACATCGTCGGTGAAGAAGGTCTTGGCGCCGCTTCCCAGCATCTCCCTGATCCATCCGAAACGAACGGTGTTGGAGATCCGATCTCCGATGATGCTGGTCAAGGAGAAGGCGTTCGTCATGTCATAGTCCGACTCGAAAGCCTTGGCGTCTTCGGTTTCGTTACTGGTGGGAAAGCCCTCACCCAGCGCCGGTGCTGTCTCCAATACGAACCGATAACTCAAGAAATTATCGGGATTGATCTGCCAATCGGCACGTGCGAAGTAGTTGTTGGCCTCGACGGAGAAAAAGCCCAGTGAGTCTTGCGCAAGGGGGAAGGCGGCTTCAGGGAACTTCTTGAGCCCGCCGAGCTCTTCCTCGTCCCGCTCGTAGTTGAAATAAAAGTGGAGCTTGTCCCTTATGATGGGCCCGCCCACGCCAAATCCCGCCTGAAGGGTTCTCTCCTCGGGTTTGGGATCGTTCGGCGAGAGGAACTTATTGCGGGCGTACAAATCATCGTTCCGGTAAAAGGTGTAGGCTCTGCCCGAAAGGTCATTGGTCCCGTTGCGGGTGACCATGTTGATGATGGCTCCCCCTCCCCCGCCAAACTCGGCGGCGTAAGAGTTGGAGAGAACCTGGTACTCGGAAATCACGTCCAACACCACCCGTACCTGGGTGCCCTGGCTTCCCCCCAACCGGTCATCATTATTGTAAGAACCATCTAGGGTGTACACGTTGCTCCAGGCGGTGGCACCGTTGGCGGTGACCTGGCCGCCTTCAAAGGTCGACTGAGCGGGATTGGGCGTCATGCCGGGAATCAGCTGGGTGAGAGCGGTAAAGTTTCGGAAGTTGGATGGAATCTCTTCGATCTCTCTCTGGCTGAGTGTGCCCCCCAGTTGGTTGCTGGTCACCTCGACGACGGGGGTCTCCGCGGTGACGGTCACCACCTCCTCGATGGTGGGCAGCTCGAGCTCGAAATTCATCGTTATCTCGGCACCGGCGGTTAGTAGCAGCCCCGTCTGGTTCACCGTCCCGAATCCGGACATCTCGACCCGAACGGTATAAGTTCCCGGCTGCAGGTTCGGCATGATGTAAGTTCCGGTCTCGGCGGAAACCGCCACCCGTGTGTATCCGGTAGCTTCCCCGGTGAGGGTGATGGTCGCCCCAGGCAAGACCAGGCCGCCCGGGTCGAAGACTTTTCCGTTGAGCTCTGCGAGCTGCTGCCCGACACCGATTGCGGGTAGCGCAAGCAAACCCAGCCCGACAACGATTAAAAGGAATTTCCTCGGCATTAAACCCTCCTAAAGTGATTGACGAGAGAGGGAAAAGATAAGAAGCCTATCACCATCTGTTGGCTCCTCGGATAGTATGTCCGCGCGTCATCGTAACGGTTTACGACTCGACTCAACGTCGCGGAATGTAATTAGTTGTCTTCTAATGTTGATGATCTGGAGGCATTCCACATCCGATTGGATGGAATTCAGGAATTTGGATCGTGGTTCGGGACTAGAGGTTCACCCGTCCGAGGGATCCGGAGAGGATCGGCGCTCCAGGAGAGCCTTCACTCGACTGGATAACTCTTGGAGGTTGAAAGGCTTGACAAGGTAATCGTTGGCCCCCATTCGCAGGCCCTTGGCTCGATCGGCCTCGCTCCTTCGGACGGTGAGCATGAGGACGCTCGGGTCGAGTCCGGACCTGCGGATATGGCGGCAAACCTCGAAGCCGCTCATTGCCGGCAGCATGATGTCGAGGATGACCAGGTCCGGTTTCAAAGTGAGCGCCGCTTCGAGGCCACCTACCCCGTCCGCCGCGGTCGAGACACGATAGCCTTCGAATTCGAAGTTCCTCCGAAGCCCTTCACGAAGCCCTTCCTCGTCCTCGATGATGAGCAGATGGTGACTCATGATTCGTTGTTTCTTTGAGGTTAGCCGAACGATGACCAGCGATCCGCCACAACTAGCAATCCATCATATCCTGCTGAAGGATAAGTAATCGTCACAGAATGTAATTGCTTGTCGTGGAATGTTCGAGGTTCGAGCTTCGCCTTCATTCGACCAGCTTGTAGCCAATGCCGTGGGCGGTGAGGAGGTGTCGAGGAGCGTGGGGGTCGACCTCGATCTTCTTGCGGAGGCTCACGATCAGGTTGTCGACCGCCCGCGAGAGCGCCGAAGGTGAGTATCCGAGAGCCTGCTCGAGAAGCTCCTCTCGGGTAACGACTTCCCCCATGCGCGCCGAGAGGCAACGCAAGATCTCGAATTCTCTAAATGAAAGCCGTAGCGGGCGCCCGCGACGGGTTACCAGCTGGCGGGCGAGATCGATTTTCACGCCACCCAGCTTCAAGGTCTCTCGTCCCGGAGGTTTGTGGGGGTGGCTGCGTCGCAGGAGCGCCTTCACTCGTGCAGAAAGCTCCTGGATGCTGAAAGGCTTGAGCATGTAATCGTCGGCGCCGATCTCCAGCCCCCTCACCTTGTCGGCTTGCTCTCTCCTGACCGTGAGCATGAGGATGGGGGACTCGAGCCCAGCGTCACGCATGCGGCGGCAAATCTCATACCCGTTCATTCTAGGCAGCATGATGTCGAGGATCACCAGGTCCGGCTTCAAAGACAGGATCGACTCGAGCCCTAAGATGCCGTCCGATGCGGTGGTGATACGATAGCCTTCGAACTCGAAGTTACTTCGAAGTCCCTCCCTGAGCCCCTCCTCGTCCTCGACAATAAGGATATGCCGACTCATACTCGGTGCCTTTTCGAGCTGAGAGGGAGGATGACGCTGAAGCGGCTGCCCTCTCCCGGCCTGCTTTCTACCTCGATTCTGCCCTGGTGCGCCTTTACAACCGCATCCGCGATAGCGAGGCCGAGCCCGGTGCCCTTGATGTCGCGGGCCGATCGTGCCCTGTAGAAGCGGTCGAAGACATGGGGTAGCTCCTCGGCCGAGATACCGGTTCCATGGTCCGTGATCACAACCCCCAGCAGGCCATCGTGGTGGGTCGCATTCATTTCGATGGGCTGGTCGGGGAGGCTGTATTTGGCGGCATTGTCGAGCAAGTTGTAAATCACTCGGACCAGGCCATGTCGATCGCATTCGAGCTCAGGCAGGTCGGACTCCAAGCTAAGCATGACGGTTCGCTCGGGGCGCGAGATCGCCAGCATCTCCATGGCTTCCTCGAGGATCTCTTTCGGGGAACAAGGCTTTTTGGGTTGCGGCTGTTCCGCCTCGAGACGTGAGAAGTCCAGAATCTGTTCGACCGTGTCGCCTAAAGCCTCGGCCTGTTGCCGCAGCGTGCGATAAAAGACCTTGCGCTCCATCGCGTCAGGTACCCGGCCCAGCTCGAGCATTTCCGAGTAAAGCCGGATCAAGGAAAGCGGGGTCTTCAACTCGTGGGAAATTCCGGAGATGAAGCGGGACTTCAGGTCGGAGAGCTGCGATTCGCGGGCAGAGGTACGGGCAATGAGCACCGTGCCCCAGGCCAACACCAGGATCCCCGCTGCAACGATGGCCAGATTGCCAAGCGCGCCCTGCACCAGTAAATTCTGGACTCCATCTGCGTTGGCTTCTCCAACCGAGAGACGCCAGTGAGGCATATGAGATATCCCCGGCGGCCCTTCCACGGGTGATGCGAACGACAAATGGAACTCGACCGAGGAGTCGGATCGTGGAGCCGCGCCGCTACCGCCAGCGCTAAACACAGGTTCCCCCTTCTCATCGAAAATCGCTACCGGTGTCTCTTCTTTTCCGAGCGTTGTAAGAAGCAGAGGTAGGATGCTCCCGGCGTGAAAGGAGGGCAGGTAATCCCCAGCAAAAGTGCTGAGATCGACTACAAAGCCGACGATCCCTTCCAGACTCGAATCATCGTCGTTTAGAAGCCGGTGGATTACAATCTGATAGGGAGGATGGCCCGGAAGGCTCGGGAACTCGCTCCAGCGAAGGGTGTCGGCGTCGATCCCCCAAACCTGCAAGGGCATGAAGGCCACCATCTCGGGAGCTTGGCAAAAACGCCTCTCCTCGGGAAAGTAAAAAAGGGAACCCCCGGGGGGCGCAGGGGGGATCCAAACGAAAAACCGCTCCACATAGGGATAACGTTCCAGGCCCTCGTCAAACTCCCTGGCCAGCGCGTCGAGCTTCAACTCGAGCACATCCGCGTGCACCACCGCCGGGAGCGTGTCCAGTCGGGCGCCGCTCATCGCATCCTCCAGCATCGACACGGCGGCAAGCGCAGACTGGCGATTTCGATGGGACTCGATCATTGTTGACCGGGTGCGGAGCTCTTCCAACCAGCGGTACTGGACCAAGGCAATTGCGACCAGCGGGCCACCGAAGGCTAAGATAGGGAGCAGGTACCTCTTCCGCAGGTGAGCTCGCAGCCATGAAGGGAAGCTCTTCGAGAGCATGATCGATTTGAAATATAACCGGTTTATTCGAGGCGCTGCAAGAGGCGTCCCAGGACCGAAAATCGCTCATTCACTCAAGTCCGGCTCCTCGACCTGGTGCCGGGCGGCTTTCAAGATCCTCCACTCCCCGGATTCTTTTTTCAGCTCCACTTGAAGCTTCTCCGGCTGCATGGGCTGGCCCACCAGCAGGTAACGCTCCTGGCCGCGAACCGCGACGATCGTAAGGCCGAAGGTGGTGGCGGCCTCGTCGCCGCTCACTTCGGAGCGGACATCTTCCACGGTGACATTCAGACGGTCCACCTGCTGGAACCCTCGCTCGACCGCCGCGGCGAGAGAACTGTAATCGGAATTGCGGAAGTCCGAATAATCCTTGGAAAAGCACGAGAGCAGACGGTCGGTATCTCTTTGTTCCGCCGCGTCGGCGGCGCGATGGAGAAGCCGCTCCACTCGGGCTTGGGGCGATAGGTACCATTCCCAGGCGAAGAACGAAACGAGCAGAGCCGCCGTACCGGCGACAAAGATCTTGTGTGATGGCTTCATGGAGGGAATTGTATACCGAGATTGCCACTGGCGGTTCCGATAGGATGGCTTGGGCAGCGGAAAATCTTTTAGCTGTTGACATACACGTTAGCTCCGAGATAAGAAAGGGCGGTTCTTTGTTCTGCTTGTGGGTTTTTCAATGAAGGAGGCTCTGGATGGCTGATCAGAAACCCTTCGAGCCCTATGTCCCGGCAGATACTCGTATGAAAGAGTTCACGCTGAGGGCGGTTCTTCTGGGTCTGGTGATGGCTGTTGTCCTGGGCGCGGCCAATGCCTACATCGGCATGGTGGCCGGGCTCACGATCGCGGCCACGTTCCCGGCGGCGGTCGTTGCCATGGCGGCACTTCGCCGTGTGGGCGGCACCATCTTGGAGGAGAACATGGCGCGCACCACCGCCTCGGTGGGTGAAGCGCTGGTTGCGGGCGCGATCTTCACCATCCCTGCCTTCGTCATCTCTGGGGTTTGGGATGGAGTGAACCTGTGGATTTCCGTGTTTATCATGATCGTCGGCGGCCTGCTCGGCGTGCTGTTCGTCATCGTCTTGCGGCGCACGTTGGTGGAAGACGCCGGGTTGCCCTTTCCCGAGTCCGTCGCCGCATCCGAAATCCACAAGGCAGGACAAAAGGGGGCCACCGGAGGCAAGTACCTCCTGGTGGCCGGGTTGCTGGCGGCCCTGCTGGAGATCATGAAGAACGAATTTGGACTGCGGGTTTTTAACTCTTACATCTCCGGGTTTTGGTCATGGGGTAGCGCGCGACTCAACGTGGTCGATCAGACCTACTTTGGTGGCGTTTTCATGAACACTCCCTCGGCCTCACCGGCCTTGCTGGGAGTGGGCTATATCATTGGGCCGAGATTGGCGGCGGTGGTCTTCGCCGGAGGTGTGCTCGGCTGGTGGTGCGTTGCCCCGGTTCTGACATTCGTCAACCGTGATCTGATGGCGCTGGCGGAAACGCGGGGATGGGCGGACGTCGCGCTCAACGTGGTATGGGCCCAGCAGGTTCGCCCGTTGGCGGTGGGCATGATGGTGGTCGGAGCGATATGGACCCTGTGGAGTATGCGCGTAAGCCTGCTCACCGGCTTAGGAAGAGTCTTGTCTGAGCTGAAGGGTGCGAAAGCGCTGGAGACACCCAGTCGCATCCAGGTGGACATATCCTACAAATGGATCGTCTGGGGTATCATCGGCCTGCTTGTTCCCATCACCGTCCTGTACTACTACTTCAGCGAGAGCTTCGGTGGGTCGATTCTGGCAGCCCTGGTCATGGTGGTAGCGGGACTCCTGTTCGCCGCAGTAGCCGGTTACCTCGTAGGGGTCATTGGCAGCAGCAATAATCCCATCAGCGGCTTGACTCTTTCCACGCTCATCCTGGCCGCCATTCTAATGGTCGCCATCGGCCTGCGAGGAGACCAAGCGGTTCTAGCGGTTTTGGGTGTGGCCGCGGTGGTTTGCTGCGCCATGGGGATCGCCGGAGACATGATGCAGGATCTCAAGGTGGGGCATATTCTGGGCGGCACGCCGAGATTGATGGAGAAAGGCGAGATAATCGGTGTGATTATCGCGGCTCCCTTCCTGGCGATCGTGCTGGACTGGCTTCACAAAGCTTACACGTTCGGCAGCACCACCCTGCCGGCGCCTCAGGCGGGCTTGATGGCCCTGATGAGCCGGGGCATCGTCAGTGGTGAGATGCCGTGGCCCCTATTCCTCGCGGGCATGCTTTTCGCCGTAATGCTCATCCTCCTCCGGGCTCCATCGCCCATGCTGGTGGCGGTGGGGATGTACATCCCCATCTGGAGCACGTTCGCCATCTTCGTGGGTGGAGTCTTCAAGTGGCTCGTCGATGAACGGCTTGGTCGGCGAAACTACACGCCAAAGCAAATGGATCGGGCGCGGAACACGGGTGTGCTGGTCGCGTCCGGCTTTGTTGCCGGTGAAGCGCTTATAGGAGTGATGATTGCAGGCCTGGTGGTTGCCGACATACATCTGCCTGTTCTGGTCGGCAACCCGGCGCTCCGGGGCTTGATAGGGCTGCTGGTTTTCCCGTTTACACTGTGGCTCTTCTACCGCTACTCGAAGCTGGAAGCTCAGCGGACTGACTAGTCGCGACTCAGGGGGCTCACGTTTTCGGCGGGCGCTGTTTGCCGTACAAGAGCACGTACAGGGCACCGCTCCCTCCATCCGTCCATCGCGCCGAGGCGAAAGCAACCACGTAACATCCGATTGAATTTGACCACCAAAAAAGCGGCGGCTAGGATGGTAACTATGTGGCGAACAACGGCGATTTGCCTCCTCCTCCTGGTCCTGTCTGTGACAGATTCCTCCGGTCAAATTGGGCCCGGGGGTCGGCCGGATGAGCAACCCGAGCGGGTCGAGGTCGCCGATCTGACCCGGTCCCCCGGCCTGTACAACCAAAAAACGGTCATCGTGATCGGCGAACTGCGGGGCGGCGATGCAACGGACTATGAGATGCAGGTCTATCGGCTTCGCGGTAACGATATTCTCAGAGAAATTCGTGTCGCGGAGCAAGGCTTCGGCGGGGGCGGCATGCGGTTTATCCAAGGGCACAAAGTCGAGATCACTGGAATTTTTTGGGATCTCTCGCAAGAGTGCTATTCAGATCCGAGAACCGGAGCCTTCTGTTACGACATGCGGGTGCGCAGATTTCCCGCCATCCGGGACGGCTGGAATAATGAAGAGAACCGCTATTTCATCGGTGTACTCCACGTGGATTCGCTGGAGATGGACATCCTTCCGGAGCTGGAGGAGCCGGAGGAGGAGCCCGAACCGGATCTCGATATTCCCTCCGGAGAACTCATCGATCTACGCGCTCTACTCAAAGATCCCGAGCCTTTCACCGGCAAGCGCATTTCGGTCATCGGTAAATTTCGCGGCAACAACCTCTACGGTGATCTTTCCATCCGTACCAAGAAAACGCCGCGAGACTTCGTGATCAAAGCAGCCGACGCCGCCGTCTGGGTAACCGGACGCCGGCCGCGCGGAAAGGACTTCGAGCTGAACCCGAGAATGCGCCGCGACACCGGCAAGTGGCTCAAAGTGACCGGAACACCTTGGATGGACGGCGGAATGACCTACCTGAAAGCGGAGAAGCTGGAGCTCATTCCCAAACCGGATGATCCCGATCTCGAGCCGGTGGATACCGCTGAAGAGGAGGCTGAAGCTGCAGAGCTAGGGCCGCCTCCAGAGGTTTTTTTCTCCCTTCCTCTGGACGGCGAGCGGGGAATTCCGCTGGACAGCGAGTTTCGAGTTCAGTTCTCGAATGACATGGCGAGCGCCAGCTTTGACCGCAACGTGGATCTCCTGTACGCCGAAGACGACGGTATTGAAAATCCTTTTCCCGGCATGCAGATCCAATATGAGGAGCTCAGCCGCACGTTGGTGGTGATTCCCGGCCGCGATCTCGAGCCGGGAAAACAAATACAACTCATTCTCTACAGCGGTATCCTCGACGAGGACGGACAGTCCCTGGTGGTGGCTTCAGAAGCGGAGGAGATCCCCGACGCGGCGGCGATTTTAACCTTTTTCACCGCAAACCGGTAAGACGAGCTAGCGCCCCTCGGAGCCTCGCGGGTCTTTGTTGCGGCTCTTGTCTTGGTACATGGCCTCATCGGCCAGATGGATGAGCTGTTCCTTGGTTGGGGCGTCGGTGGGGTAGGTTGCGATTCCGATGCTGGCACCGAGGCGCGAGTTGATCCCCTCCTCCTTCAAAAACACATGTTGCATGATGAGCTGGCGGATGCGCTCTCCGAGACGTTTGGCGGGTGCCGAGTCGGTGTCGGGAAGTATGACCACGAACTCGTCGCCACCGTAGCGGCAGGCAATGTCCGTTTCCCTGATAGCGGCTCTCAAGAGAAAACCCACCTCACGAAGAGCCCGGCTTCCACGAAGGTGGCCGTGAGCATCATTGATCCGCTTGAAGTTGTCGAGGTCGATGAATATCAGGGACAGCCGCGATTTGTGGCGGGTCACCAGCTTGAGCTCCCGGTCGAGGGCCTGGTGAAAATAGCGAAAATTGAAGAGCGAGCTCACTTCGTCGAGGATGGCGGTCTCCTTGGTGCGGCGGTAGAGCCTGATGTTCTCGATAGCTACCGAGATCTGCTTCGATAGCTGGGTAAGCAAAGGAAGATCCCCTTCAGAAAAAGCTTGCCGTCGTTTGCTGCCTAGACCGAATGTTCCCACGACCTGCCTCCTCGATTCCAGAGGCAGGAGAATGTAGGAGCGAATTCCTTCCTCCCTGAGAAACTGGTCCTCTATGAAGTGTTGCTTCTCGCTCGTGTCGGGATGGATGAAGTGTTTTTCGTTTAAAACCACCCAGCCCGGCCCGCTGCCTACCAACGGAATAATCGACTCCATACCCCAACCGGATTCGGTGCGGGCGCCGGAAGCAAAAATGCGCAGATAGCTGGCCGACTCGTCGATAAAGGCTAGCGAAAGCCGATCGAAATCAATCAGTTTTGCCATCTCGTGAGCAAAGGAGTCGAAAACCTCTTCGATTTGGAGGCTGCTGCTGATGATGCGGGCGATGTTGTTCATGACCTTGATCTGTTTCGCCTGCGAAGCGGTGTGGTGGAAAAGCAAGGCGTTTTCGGCCGCCATACCGATGAGATGGCCGATGGAGGTGAACAGTTCGAAATCAAACGTGGGAATGAGTTGATCGGTACCGATGGCCAACTGCATGACCCCTAGGACTCGGTTCTTCGCGCGAAGCGGGATACCGGCAACCGCCGCAAGATTCGTTTCGTCGCCGAGGATGCGGGCCAGGCGAGGATCAGCATCCGCATTCTCGAGCAAGACCGGCTTGCCTTTCTCCATGACCCGGGCGGCCAGGGGACAAGCTTCAGGAGCCAGTTGGGTAGGCTCGGATGCCTCCGTCTCGCCTTGGCAACATGCCAACTTGAAATGCCGGCGTTCGTCTTGATAGAGGAGCATCTCGCCGTAGATACTGCCACTCATTTCCATGATGACTCGGAGGGCGTCGGACAATATTTTCGTGAGGTCGAGCGATTTGTTGAGCGCCGAGGAGAGAGAATTCAAAGCGGTGAGCTTGAGGTTTTGAGAGATGATCTCCTTCTGAAGGAGTCTCTCTTTGCTCACATCGCGGAAGACGGCCACGACGACACTTGCCCCTCCGAAGCCAACTGTGCCCGCCCGCACCTCGACGGGCAGCTTGCCCATTTTTTTGGTCTCTATAGGGACGTCGTCATAGGTGTGGTTGCCGTCATCCAGGGTCTTCTGGAAGTGGGCGATGATCGTTTCCCGGGTCTCCCGCGGGTGGAGATCCTCGATCCGGAGATCGAGCAGCTCTTGGTGTTTGTAACCGGTCAACTGCTCGGCGCTTTTGTTGGCGTCCAGCACGGTGCGATGATCGGGGTCGAAGATGACGACCGCCTCGAGTCCCTGCTCGAATGAAATTCGGTGGAGCCAGCTTGTAGAAGAAGGAGCGTCTCTGATATCGCGGATCTTGTCGCGGTCACGATACCGGCGCTCAAAACGCTCGATTCTGCGTTTAGCCATGGACGTTTTACACTTTGGCGGTTGTCCCGAGGACCGCGTGCCTGGGATAAGTTCGGGATAAAACCAGGTTAGCTGACAAACGGCTCCGCCGTCAAGGAACAAAAGCTTTGGCTAGAATGGTTTGCTGGATGAGGTCCGGACGCCCCGGCCAGGCATCGCCCGGGCCAGGGTAGAGGCTCCGGTGACTCGGACGGTGAATTGCGGTAGACTCGATTCTAAATCATGCGAAGAAGCAAAAGCTCGAGGCCGCGTCCTGTGGTAGCCCTGACCCTTGCCGGTTCGGATTCCGGCGCCGGTGCCGGCATTCAGGCCGACCTGAAGACCTTTGCCGCCTTGGGGGTTTATGGAACCAGCGCCCTGACGGCGATTACCGCCCAAAACACGGTCGAGGTTCGCCGGGCGTTCGATCTTCCGCTCGAGATAATCGGCTCGCAGATTGATGCGGTGGTCGAAGATATCGGTGTGGATGCGACCAAGACCGGCATGCTCTCCTCTTCGGCCATCGTCGAAACCATAGCGGACAAAGTCGTAGAGCACCGCCTCGAGAAGCTGGTGGTGGACCCGGTCATGGTGGCCAAAAGCGGTGACCGTCTCCTTCGGGAAGAGGCGGTCGCCTCCCTCATTCGCCGTCTCATTCCAATTGCTCGAGTCGTTACTCCGAACCTTCCCGAAGCGGAGCGGTTGGTGGGGTTTCCGGTGGAGGATCGCGACTCGGCCCGACGTGCCGCGAAGACCCTCGTGGAAATGGGAGCGGGGGCGGCGGTCGTCAAAGGGGGGCATGGGCAGGGCGAGGAGGTTGTGGATATTCTGTTTACCGGAAGAAGATTCCGGGAGTTTCGCGTCAAACGGGTGGATACCCGCACAACGCATGGTACGGGATGTACCTTCTCCGCCGCCATCGCGGCTCACCTGGCGCTGGGTTGGTCGGTGGAGAAGGCCGTGGAGCTCGCCAAGGCCTACCTCACACAGGCTCTCGCTCGTGGAGTCCCGATTGGTCGAGGACATGGCCCGGTGGAGCATTTCGTGGGTTGCCGTTTGTGGCGCGCGCCCCGGCGGCGATAGAGCCGTTGTGCTAAGATGAGCGGAAAATGAGCGTTTTTCGTATTTGTATTTTAGAAGGTGGTGACTTCATCAATGAATGAAATCGTCGAAAACATTTTAAACACTCGTGAGCTCGTCCAAAAGGTAGCGAGCGAAAAAGACGGCGCCATCGTCACCTTCGCGGGGATCGTACGAGGCAACAATCAGGGAAAGAAAGTGCTCTTTTTGGAGTACGAAGCCTACCCGGAGATGGCTCTCAAGATGATGCAGCGTATCGAGGACGAGATCATGGAAACCTGGGGTCTCGACAGTGTTGCCATCCAACACCGGGTGGGAAGACTCAACGTGGGGGAGACCAGCGTGTTCATCGTTGTGTCCGCTCCCCATCGTGGAGACGCCTTCGCCGCCTGTCATTACGCCATCGATCGCTTGAAGAAAATGGTTCCCATTTGGAAGAAGGAGATCTTCGAAGATGGGGAAGTTTGGGTGGAATCGCCGGTGGAGATCGTCGGGACGGCCCAATGATAAAGGTCCGGGTTCGGTTCTTTGCCGCGTTACGTGAGATAGCGGGCAAAGAAATGATCGAGGTGGATGTCTCGTCGGGCACTACTGCCGGTCGGCTTCTGGACCGTCTCATCGCCGACCATCCCAAGCTGGCCCCATTTGCCGGAGTCGTCCAGGTCGCCATCAACAAGGAGTTCGCCGATCGCGGAACCGAGCTTCAAGCGGACGATGAGGTTGTTTTCTTACCGCCGGTTAGTGGAGGATGATGTCCCGTTTCGAGCGCAGCTATACAGCAGCAGATCGTAGCCGGCGCCGAGAGCTTATCCTCGAGTCCATCGCCCAGAAGGATATCCGTACCCAGGAAGAGCTCATCAAGGAGTTATCCCGACGCGGTGTGCTGTTGACTCAAGCCACGCTGTCCCGGGAGTTGAAGGAGTTGGGCATCGCCAAGGGTCCCGATGGCCGTGGCGGATATCTTTATATGGCGGGAACGGCCACCGGAGGAGGACCGTTGCATGCAGTGGCCAGCTTCATTCAAAGTATTTCCCGGGCTCAAAACCTCCTTGTGGTTCGGACTCCCCCCGGCAACGCCCAGGGCGTGGCCCGCGGCCTCGATCAGTCCGATTGGGCGGAAGTGATGGGCACGATTGCCGGCGACGACACCATCCTCCTGGTTTGCCACAACGATCGCAAGGCCAGCCAGGTAGAAAAGCGCCTCAAGCTCATTGCTCGGCTTTAATCGCGAGTAACTTTTAATCCCGAGAATTCCGCGATGCGATCAAAGTCCGCATCCTTGTGCAGAAGAGACACATTGTGGTCGAGAGCGCAGGCTGCGATGATGCAGTCTATGGTTTTGCGTATGGTGACTCCGTGTGACCGAGTTGCTCGGTAAATGCCGGCAGCCCTCAAGAAGGTCTTTCGATGAATCGGAAGGTATATAAGCCCGTCAAGAAGTTTCTTGACACGAAGATAGTCACGGTCAGATTTCATTCCCTGCAGAATTTCGGTGAGGATGATTCCGCAGGTACATAGATCCTGATCTCGTTCGATCAAGTCTGCCAGCCGATCGGTTTCTTTCGTTGGGATCCCCCGGAAGAAATCTATCCAAACGCTGGTGTCCACCAGAAGAATCAAGAGAACCTACTCTGACGCTGATCTTCTAGATCGCCCTCCCAGTATACTTTGCCGCGTAGCTTTAGGATGTCTCTTTGTCGGCGATGTCTCACCAATTCATTCAAAGCATGCTCGAGGACAGCGCGGGTAGTCTTGATGCCGGTGAGGCGCTTAGCCTTGTCAACCAAGTCCTCATCCAGCACGACGTTGGTACGGCCCATGCGAAATCTCCTGAAATTGTATACACATAATATCTAGCAAAATTGTGTATGTCAAGAAATGTTAGGCGCTTTACGGCGCCTGAACGACAATTTGTTGTCGCTAAAGCGCCAAGCGGTCAGCAATCAGCACTCAGCGGTCAGCTCAAGATTGTGTTTCTCAGCGCTTACGCGCTTCGGGTGAGAA
>SDBT01001740.1_pt1 | contig 38770 bp, 35 predicted proteins | sample 2277101 | NCBI WGS metagenome assembly SDBT01 (sample SAMN10404973, study PRJNA504765) | marine sediment metagenome | isolation source: marine sediment core GS10_PC15, 103 cmbsf | place: Arctic Ocean: Southern Knipovich Ridge | collected 2010 | reverse complement strand
GTTCCCGTAGTCCCTGAAGTTCTGGAGCGCTTCGATGTCACCGGAGATGAGTTTGTTATGGTAGTCCCAGGTCTCTGCCTCGCCGAGTTCATTGAACATCATCTTGAGGTCATCGGGCAGCGCATTAAACTTGCTCGTCTTGACCAGAAGCTGGTACACCTCGGTGGGTGCCCGGATGGGGTTGAGGTAGATGTACTTGCCCACTTCATTCAGGCCCATTTCCCAGTCAAAGCGCGGGGAGCTGCACTCGTAGGCGTCAATGAGACCGCGTGACATGGCTTCAAAGACTTCGCCCAGGGGCATGAAGACCGTGCCGACGCCCATCATGGCGAGGACTTTGGCACCGTCACCGGCGCTTCGCATCTTCAACCCTACCAGGTCTTCGAGGCTGTTCAGCTCCTTGTCTATGTGGATGAATATCTCGGGCGGCCCGGCGAAGCCGGCACCCTTGATATGGGTCATATCATACCCCAAGTCCGCGTACGCCGCGTTGGCTATGTCGCAGCCTTCGATGTCAAGCCATATCTGTAGCGGCTCCGGAGGCATGCCTGCTGCGGGCTGAATGAGCTGGCCGTTCCAGGGAATCTCGGCGATAGCATAGCCGCCGCCGCCGCCTGCCCAGTCAAGCACGCCGGTATGCACACCCTTCCACTCTTCAGTGGCCGGGGTAATGGAGCCGGCTGGCTCAACTTTCAATATGAAGCGCCCTTGGCTGGCGACTTTCATTCGCTTGGCAAAATCCTCCATGCCCCAGGTTACCGGCATTCCGGCGGGCAGGGCTGATTGTCCTATCCAGGTGATTACTTCTGCCGGTGCAGCCGGTGCTGGTGATGGTGCTGGTGTGGGAGCGGGAGCTGGAGCTGGAGCTGGAGCTGGAGCTGGAGCTGGAGCTGGAGCTGGAGCTGGTGCTGGTGTGGGAGCTGGTGCGGCACAACCGGCAGCAATAACGCTGCTGATTAGTGCCAGAACCATAACTACAGCAATTATTCTTCCTTTCTTCATTTACGCCTCCTCAGAGAATTTTAATCCAGCGATTCCTCAATTAATCTTTAGAAATTTATCACCCCCTTTTTGGTATCCACCCTGAATTATTTTAAATAGCAACATTAACTACTGTTGAATTTTCTGATTGGGGGATACAGATTACCCGATTGTTCAGAATATTAGCTGCTGGAGGTGGGCGTTTACCGCTGGCTTTGGATTCTTCACTGGTAGAAGGCCATTTTCGTTTGGCTGGCCGTTTTATGCCATCCGCCAGTTTGAGTTCTGGATAATATCAGGCGATTATTTGGGTAATCTTTATCTTTTCCCTTACGTCTTACTCCTTCCGCCGAAGGCCAAAAATTTCCTTATAGCTATATACAGACGAAAGATTAGTATCGCTTGATATTTGATTGTAGATTTCTGAATCTATTATAACACGGCGTGTCAAGTATGGTTAGGGGTAATAATATAAAATTTCCTCAAAATCAAAGATAAACGGTTTACTCGATGGAAGATTCCCGGCTGTACAGACGCTCTTTCCGGCGTACACAAGCCCCAACTAAGCGCCGAAAAACAGCGCAGAAGGAGGCCAGAAAAAGGAATGAGAGCCCGAACGGATGCAGGAAAACTGAGATAGACGGCAAAGGGTGCCAAGTAAATACCCGATTTAAATTACTCCATATAAGGTACGGCGTTCAGCATCATTCAGTTGACGGGTTCTGAGGACAGGTGCTATTCTTGGTCTGAAAATCAAGGAAGGGTTTCAGCCATGAAAAGTGAAAGCATCGTTCTCATCGGCATGGCCGGCGTCGGTAAATCAACTATCGGGATGGCGTTGGCTGAGGACCTCGGGTTTGATTTTATTGATGTGGACGATTACATCCTGCAGAAGGATGGTAAACGTATACAGGAAATCATTGATAGCGAAGGTGAAGAGGCACTGCTGCAAGTAGAAAAGCGCCGCATGTTCGAGATACAATTGCCCGAAATGGTGTTGGCGCCGGGCGGCAGCATTATCTACCATCCCGACCTTATGGACTACCTGAAGAAGAATGCGGTTCTCATCTATCTTGATGATTCCTATGCCAATATCGAGGCCAAGCTGGTCGGAGGTCTTGACCGGGGAATCGTCGGCCTGAGATATAAGACATTGCGGCAGATCTACGAGGAGAGAAGGCCGCTCTACTTCAAGTATGCCGATATAACCATCGATTGTCGGGGAAGAGAGCAGGACGAAATCGTCGACGAGATACTGAAGCAATATCGCCAATACAGCGAGAAAAACTAGCCTTGTTTCCGAAGTGACTTCATGGCAGCGGTGGTCCCGGCACCGGCCTCCGTCTTGTAGCCTTCCTCAGCCAGCAATTTCTCCAGCGCGGAAAGGAAGAGCAAAATATTCTGCTCACTGGAGGAATACCCCATAAGCCCGATGCGCCATACCTTACCTTTCAGCACACCCAGGCCACCTCCGATCTCGATGCTGTAGTCGCTTAGGAGTCGATTCCGTATGCGGGCATCGTCGATGCCTTCCGGAATACGCACTGTGGTCAGGGTGCTGAGGCGATGGCCGGGCTGGGCGTGCAGGGTAAGCCCCATGGCTTCGAGGCCTGATTGAAGCGCTGCGCCGTGTTTCAGGTGGCGCTGGATGCGCGCTTCCAGACCTTCTTCAGCAATGTGCACCAGCGCCTCGTGCAGGGCGTATAACATGCAGGCGGGCGCGGTATGATGATAGGCACGACCGCCGTCTCTTATCCAGTATTTAGCCAGCAAAGAGAGGTCCAGGTAATAGCTGTTTACATCGCGGGAGCGGTTCTTGAGCGTGTCCATGGCCTTCTGGTTGACGGTGATGGGGGATAGCCCGGGCGGACAGCTGATGCACTTCTGAGAGCCGCTATAGCAGATGTCAATGCCCCAATCGTCTATGGCCAGTTCATGCCCACCCAGCGAAGTAACCGCGTCCACCAGGAATAGAGCATCATGCTGTTTGGCCAACTGCGACGCCTCATTAAGGGGTTGAAGGACTCCGGTGGATGTTTCGGCGTGGACCAGCGCCAGCAGTTTCACCTTTTTCCGGGATTTAAAGGCGGCTTCGATTGCCTCTGGCTCGATGATGCGGCCCCATTCGGCGTCCAGTCGGATAACTTCTGCGCCGCAGCGCGAGGCGATGTTTATCATTCGGTCGGCAAAGAACCCGTTATTCGCGATAACGGCAACGTCACCCGGCTCCAGAAAATTGCAGAGGCCAGCCTCCATACCCGCCGATCCGGTGGCCGAGATGGGGAAGGCGAGCGCGTTCCTGGTTCGGAAAAGGTAGCGCAGGAGGCTCATATTACCCTCCATAACGGTGAAAAAATATGGGTCCATGTGCCCGAGGATGGGCGCCATCATAGCCTGCTGGACGCGGGGGTGGACATTGCTGGGGCCGGGGCCGAGAAGAATACGTTGCGGCGGTTTCAATTCTTGATATGGAACACTGGGCATGGACAATCACCTCTTCAAATTTTGTGACATAGGAACCTTATAATTTTAACAGACTGCCGAGCATTTTATCAATGAGCGGTCTGGCCTTTTCCCCGGGCAGGCAGTAGTGCATGGTGGTGAACCTCTGCCGGAAGCGGGCCACCTCATCGGCAACGTCCTTCCCTTGAAGGATGACCGCCGCCATGTAGTCCGCCAGCTCGGCGAAATCTGATTCCTCCATGCCGAAGCGGGTCATCTCCTGGACGCCGGTTCTCAGTCCGCTGCTGGCGGTAAAGCCCTCATCATCGGGCAGCGCCTGAAAATTGACGATGATGTTGTTTTGCTCCAGCCGTTCCGCCATCTCCACGCCGCGGGCATAACCGACGCGCAGGACAACCTGGTGCGTCTCCGTATAGTCGATTGCAGGGTCTCCCTCAACTTGAACCCCCCGTTTTTTCAGGGCTTGAGCAAAAGCCCTGGCATTGGCCAGCACCCGGCGCTGGTAATCGCGCCCGAAGGTGTTCATCTCGTAGGCGGCCATGAGCAATCCGAGCAGGGTGCCGAGGTGATGGTTGCTGACACTTCCCGGGAAAGAGCGCCGTACGATGCTATCCCAGAGTTCGGCGTAATCAGAGTCCTGGCTCATATTGCTGGCAATGATGCCGCGCTGCGTACCGAAGAACGTCTTGTGCGTGGAGGCGGTGACGATATCGGCGCCCTCATTCAATGGCTTCTGGAAGTAGGGGCCGAACAGGCCGAGGACGTGGGCAGCATCATAAATAATAATCGGCTTCGGCTTGATATCAGCGATTATCCGGGCTATTTCTCTCACCGGCTCGCGGTGCAGGACCATGCTCTTGCCAAAGATAAACAGTTCCGGCTGGTATCTGGCAATGAGTTCAGCGGTCCTGGATATGTCTATCTGATACGGGTTTTCGGGAAGAACGGGGAAGTTGACCACCGCCCAGCGGTCGGTAACCGGGTCAATGGCAACGAAGTCCCTCAGAGCGCCCATGGTCTGGGCGCTCAGGTGACCACCCCGCCCGATATGGTGGTTCATGACGTACCTTATCCTTCTCGGCTCGGTGTGCCTGTCGGCCCGGTTCAGGTAGTCCATAAGGCCGCTGTAGACCGTGGCGTTGGCCATCTGGCCGCTGATAAGTCTCGCCTCCACCTCGGAACAGCCGAGGAACTTTTTCAACTGCGCCTGTACTTCCTTCTCCACCTCGGCAATGAACTTGGTGCCCTGATAATAAAAAGTCTCCAGGTTTCCCAGCGCTTCAACTTTACGGTGTTCGGCGTACCGGCCCGATGGGTCGGCGATGGTCAGCAACTTCACCAGCGGCGATGCGGTCTGCTCCGATGGTATCAGGTTGACGGTATGCTGCTGTCGCCATATGGTATTGTCGCTGGCCCTCTGCACCAGGTTCACCGCCAGCTCTTCCATCGCCTTTCCGCCTTCCGCGGAGGCATCTTCGTCCGCATTGTCAGGAAACAGGGGGTGGGTGTAAGGGGGTGCCTCGCGGCCAATGTGTCTGCGAACGATGACCGCGTTAACCGGCCTGTCCCGGACGATGACCTCGGCTTTCTGCCCCTCGGGTAAATCCGCATCGAGATAGGCCAGGCAGAGCATCCGGCGCGCGGATTCATCGCCGGGCCTGGACATCGTACCCGGACCTTCGAATTTCAAGTAGGGTATCACCGTGCCGCTGGTAACGTTCCCCACGTTTTTGCCATCGACCAGCACCTGGCTGCCGGCCCTGGCCACGCCTTCGCCCAGCAGAGACATCAGGTAAATGCTTCTGGGAACGAGCAGTTCATCTCTGGGTGCATCCAGTTTGCCTTCGCGCCGAAGCTTTACTTCCTGGGACTGCTTGAGCAGTATCTCGCGCCCGATAAACTCCCCTTTGACCGGGCTGAAACTGACGGCAAAACGGGCCGCCGGCAGGGCGAATACGGGTATCTCTTTTCCGTCGGCGTCGGCCCCGAGTTCATGCCCGTAGAGAGGGAAACCGGCTTCCAGCCTTAACGTATCCCTGGCCCCCAGTCCTACCGGCACGATGCCATGTTCGTTGCCCGTATCAAGCAATTTGCGCCAGAGCGAAACCGCTATACTGGCAGGGGGAAACAGTTCAAAACCAAGCGGCTCGCCGGTGTATCCGGTCCTGGCGATAGTAATAGAAGTGCCCATAAATTCACTGCTGGTCAGGTGGTTCCAGATTGGCTCCGGGATTTTGGTCTTATCGCCGAGGACGGCTTCCAGCACCGCCTTTGTTTTTGGGCCCTGCAGTGCCAGCATGGCAAACTGGCCGGTAATGTCCTCCAGAATTAGACTGGGGAATTTGGGGGCATAGTTCTGCAGCCACTGCCAGTCTTGCTCCGTATTGGCCGCGTTCACGACCAGCAGGTAATCATTCTCATCGACATAATACAGGTACCCGTCATCAATGGCACCCCCCGTTTCATTGGGCAACATGGTATATTGAGCCGTTCCCGGCAGTAAGGCCGCAGCGTTGCTGGTCAGGACATACTGCAGGAAGGGCAGGGCACCGTGGCCGCCGATGCGAAACCTGCCCATGTGTGAGATGTCGAAAAGTCCGCCGCATTTTCGGGTTGCCAGATGTTCGGCGAGGATACCCTGAGGGTAGTGGAGGGGCATTTCCCAGCCGCTAAACTCCACCATCTTGGCGCCCAATTTGAGGTGCTCGCTGTAAATCGGAGTACGTTTCGTGCTATTCATAACTAATTTTCCTTTAACTTGCCACTGGGGGCGGACTAATAACGTGAAGCACCTATCTCAACCATTTTACCGGTAACGGTAAAAACAACGCGCTCGCAGATATTGGTCACCCGGTCGGCACTGCGCTCCAGGTTGTGGGCTACCCAGAGAAGGCGTGTGGCCCGGGTTATCGTCTTCGGGTCCTCCACCATAAAGCCTATCAACTCCCGGAAGACATGGTCATATAACTGGTCTACTTCATCGTCTTCAACAGCGATTTGCTGGGCGATACTCTCATCACAGCTCATGAAGGCGTCCAGACTGCGGCGCAGCATGTCTATGGTCTTTTCCGCCATACGGGGGATGTCAATCAACGGTTTTAGAGGTGGCTCATCACCGATCATGACTACGATTTTGGCAATGCCTTCAGCGTGGTCACCGATACGTTCCAGCTCTGTGATGATGTTCAGCACGCTGATAAGGGTGCGCAGGTCTCCAGCCATCGGCTGCTGTGTAGCGATAAGCTGAATGCAGGTTTCCTCGATTTCAAATCGCTTTTCATTTATCTTCTGGTCATCGGCAATCACCTGATTGGCCAGTTTCAGGTCGCGATTTTTAAGCGCTTTAATGGAGCGGCTGATTGCCTTTTCCACCATGCTGCCCATGGCAAGTAACTCGTCCTGTATATCCTGTAACTTTTTATGAAAGTTGGTTCGTATCTCCATGGTCGGAACCTCCTTGCGGCTGCTTACCCAAACCTGCCGGTAATGTAGTCCTCGGTTCGTTTGTCTTTCGGGTTGGTGAAAAGCTGGGAAGTAGGTCCATATTCGATAAGTATGCCGGCCCGGTCTTCCTCCATCATAAGGAAAGCGGCATTATCTGACACCCGTGCCGCCTGCTGCATATTATGGGTGACTATGACAATAGTATAATCGGTGGCCAGACTCCGCATCAAGTCTTCGATTCTGAGGGTAGCGATAGGGTCAAGAGCACTGCACGGCTCATCCATGAGGATGACCTCCGGCTCAACGGCCAGAACGCGGGCAATGCACAGGCGCTGCTGCTGACCGCCGGAGAGGGTAAATGCCGACTGCCCAATCTTATCTTTCACCTCGTCCCACAGTGCGGCCTGATGGAGGCTGCGTTCCACGATGCCTTCGAGTTCGCCGCGATTTGTCCGGCCATGTCGCCTGGGACCGAAGGCGACGTTCTCAAAGACTGACATCGGGAACGGGTTGGGTTTCTGGAAGACCATGCCCACCCGCTTCCTGAGCTCTACCACATCGATGTCTTTGTCATAAATATTGATATCGTCAATCTCCACAGTACCATCAACGCGCGCCCCGATAATAAGGTCGTTCATGCGGTTGAAAAGGCGCAGAAAAGACGACTTTCCACAGCCGGATGGGCCGATAATTGCCGTAATTGACTGCTCCTGGATATCCAGTGATATATTTCTCAGCGCCTGAAACGTTCCGTAGTACAGGTTTGCCTTATCTGTTTTCAGCTTTGTCTTGTTGCTGCGAACTGCTCGATGGTTGAACAGTACGTGGTTAACACTCATTAACCAAACCTCCGCTGCCGGACTCGCACTCTGATGAAAACCGCCAGGGAATTAAAAGACAATACCACAACCAGCAGGACCAAGGCAATACCCCATATGGTGGTTTTCGACATGCCTGGAACATGGGCAGCTGCGGTGTAGAGGTGGTAGGGCAATGCCATGAACTGGTCAAGGGGCGAACTGGGCAGTCCGGAGACAATAAAAGCGGCACCCACCACCAGTATCGGGGCCGTCTCCCCGGCGGCGCGACTCATTGCCAGGATGGCGCCAGTGATAATGCCGGGTAAAGCCTGAGGCAGAACGACGTGCCGTATTGTCTGCCATTTGGTAGCACCGACGGCCAGGCTTCCTTCCCGGTACTCCCTGGATACGGCAATAATCGCTTCTCTTGATGTGGTAATGGTCAGGGCCAGTGCCTGGCAGGCCAGTGTCAGACTGGCGGCAAGCAGCGACATACCGAATTTCATGGTCAACACAAATAACCCGAGCCCGAAAAGACCGTAAACAATGCTGGGCACGCCGGCCAGGTTGAGAATGGCCATATTAATGAGGCGGGTCAACCAGTTATCGCGGGCATATTCCGTTAAGTAGATGCTGGCGAAGACGCCTACCGGGAGTGAGAAGATGAGCGTGCCGAGCATGAGGTAAAAGGTGCCAACGATGGCCGGGAAAATACCCCCCGCCTTGCCCGCCTGCGAAGGCGATTGGGTCAGGAATTCCCAGCTAATGGCGCCGGCACCATTGACAACAATGTAAATGATGATGAAAAGCACCGGAATGGCCACAATGGCTGTGGCCAGTACCAGCAGGCTGAAGGCGGTGCGCTGCGTTAGTTCTTTTCTGGTTATGGCTTGAACTGCCATATCTCGACTACCTCGCAAACTTCCGTTTCTGGCGCTCAAGCACCCGGTCGGCAATCAGGTTCACTGACAGCGTCATGAGAAAAAGAATCAGGCCGATGGCAAATAGTGCCTGGTACTGCAGTCCGCCCCGAACCGCGTTGCCAATCCCGGAGGCGATTGCTGCCGTCATCGGCATCATTGGCTCGGTGGGTGATAACGGTACGGCCAGCGCACCACCGGCCACCATCAGGACGGTCATGGTCTCGCCGATGGCGCGGCCCACCCCGAGCATGATGGCCGCGGCAATGCCGGATAGCGCTCCGGGAATGCAGACATGACGGATAGTTTCCCATTTTGTGGCCCCAAGTGCATAGGACGCCTCCCTGAACTCGTTCGGCACCGCCCGCAGCGCATCCTCGGAGACGCTGACAATAATGGGCAGGCTCATCATCGACAGCATGATAGCGGCGGTGAGGCCGCTCAAACCGGTATTAAGGTTGAAAGCGCTCTGGACCAGTGGCGATAGAAGCATGAGGCCGATGAATCCCATGACCACGGAGGGGATTCCGGCCAGCAGCTCGACAACGGGTTTAACCGTCTCCCTGACGCTAGAAGGGGCTACTTCGGCGAGGTAGGCAGCGCAGCCAACTCCGACGGGTATTGCAACGGCGGTTGATACCAAAGTAACCCAGAGCGTAGCCGCGAAGAAGGACAGCATGCCGAAGGTTGGCGGCTCGGAGACCGGATACCATTGTGTGCCGAAGAAAAATTTCAGAGGGGAGGTATAGGCAAATGCGGGCAGACCCTCACGCAGTAAAAGAAAAAGAACACCCAGAAGGATAATGATGGCCAGCAGGCCGTTTAGAAAGATGAAGCTTTCTATGGCTTTTTCGCGGAAACGCCACCGCCGCTTGAGACTCATGGCGAGTCCAGCATGGGCGGTGGTGGATGATACTCCCCGCGGCTGCATGGGGGCAACCTTTCCTTTCCCTCGTCTTCCCAGATAGGGCTCTAACCTATTTCATTATATATTATTGCAGAGGCACATAGCCAACTTCGATTGCCTTTGCCTGGCCATCCGGTGAGAGGCAGTAATCGACGAATTCTTTAATAACACCGGCAGGCTCGCCGTTGGTATAGTAGAGGAGGGGGCGGGCAACCGGGTAGGTGCCATCCAGCGCTGTTGCCACGCTGGGCAGAACTCCCGGGTCATCTGAGGTCTTCTTTATCGCCAGGGGTTTGCTCTCGTCGGTCAGATAGCCTAACCCAGGATAGAAGACGGCATTGGGATTCTTGGCTACCTCGGTTACTCCTCCTTCCGTGGATGGCAGAAAGAGCACTTCCTGGCCGTACTCGAGTTCTTTGTTCTCGGTGTCCAGTCCCTTCATCTGGACCACCTGCTCCTTGAAGAAAACATGGGTACCGGAGTTGGTATCGCGGGAGATAGCCACGATAGGGGCATCGATGCCGCCGACTTCCTTCCAGTTGGTTATTTCATTGGTGTAGATGGCGGAAATCTGGGCGATGGTCAGTTCGGAGACCGGGTTGGAGGGGTGCACGACGACGGAAAGGGCGTCCGCGGCTACCTGAATTTCATAGGGGTTCACTCCCTGATTTGTAGCCTGCTCATATTCTTTTGCCTTCATCTCACGGGAAACTTGAGCAATATCGGTGGTGCCGTTGATAAGAGACGCGATGCCGACGCCGGAGCCAGGGCCACTCACGGCGATGTTTACCTTGGGATTCATTTTCATGAACTCTTCCGCCCAGACTGTGGTCAGGGGTGTTACCGTGTTGGAACCGGTAACCTTGAACGAGCCGGACAGCTCTGACCCGGATGGTTCCGGTGCCTGCGGGGCACAGCCCGTGATGGCGGGAGACAGCAGAATAAAAAGCACAATAATGCGCCAGCCAGTACTCACAAGCATCTTACTCCTCCAGCTTGTAGCCGACGCTCCTGACGGTAAGGATGCGTCTTGGTTTTCCGGGGTCAGCCTCTATCTTTTTTCTGAGCCACCTGATGTGGACATCAACGGTGCGCGTATCTCCGGCGCAGTCATAGCCCCAGACTTTTTTCAGCAGCTGTTCCCGGCTGAAGACCAGCCCCCGGTTACTGGCCAGGAAAGCGAGCAGGTCAAATTCCTTGGGTGTGAGGTCGAGAGCTCCATCGCCAAGGCTAGCCTGACGACGGGCGACGTCTATATTGAGGTTGTTGACACTTATAATAATCGTTCTTTCCATTATCCTATGCCGTCGAGATGCGCGGTGTCGTTGAGGGTAACGATTCGTATCCTGTCATCTTCTACTCTGATGATACTGAGTGAGGCGTTATTGATTTCCAGGCGCCGATAAATGCTGTTGGATGTCTTTAAGACGTATGCCACCAGCACCCGAATAACCACATCATGCGTTACCGCCAGAACCTGCCGGTCGGCGTTGTCCGCTACTATCCGGTTGAAGGCACGTACCGCCCGGTCGGTTACCTGCTGGAAACTTTCACCGTTGGGCAGGGCGATGTCCGAAGGGTCAATTCTGTACTGCTTCCAGATTTCCGGCCACTGCTGGCTGATTTCGTCCCGGTGCAATCCCTGCCAGTCGCCGAGCCCGATTTCAATCAGGTCGTCCATTACTTCTGGTTCCAGTCTATGCGGTTCGGCCAGAATGAGTGCCGTATTCATGGTTCTTTTTAAGGGGCTGGTATATATGGAAGCAATCGAGAATTTGGCCAGACGCGAGGACAAATTATGCGCCTGAGCATATCCCACTTCGCTGATATCTTCATTGGACCAGCCCATGAAGTAACCGGTGATATTCGATTCCGTCTGTCCGTGGCGGACCAAAAGTACCGTCGTGCTCATTATGCCTCTTTCAATAAATCGTTATAATCACGCCCGATTTCTGTCTGCGTATCTCAAATTTAAAACAGCCGCCAGTCCCGCAGGCCCTGCTGAATTATCGCCAGATATTCCTTTGAGGGCGCTGCATCCTCCAGTCGGCCGGTCTTAACGTAGGTTATAGCTTCGATGTGCTCATCGTCCTCACCGACCACGGTGACTTTCAGTCGATTGTAACCGCTTTCATACCGGTCAAGTCTTTGCAGACAGGCTTCCGTAACCTCGTAGATAGCTCCCCGCACCCGCTCCCCCCGAAACGACCTGATGCTGGCAACACCTCCCCGCCACTGTCGTGACCAGTCGACAAAGACGAGCTTGTAATTGGGCAGGACAGCGGTGAAAAGCGGTTTGCTGTCCGGGCACCGCTCTTTCATCTGCTTCTGGTTGAGATTGGAGCCATAGGCAAAGTAATACAATTCGTTACCTTAAAGACTCCCGCAATCTACTTAATTGATTTAACCTGAGATACGGCTCCATAGTCACTCAATCTTTTCCATATCCTCGCCGCAGCAGACCAGGGTACCGCCACCGACAGCGGTCACCACCACCTCGTTGCCGCATATGTTGCAGCGATATTTCTCGCCAACGTTCTCTACCGTCATGTCTCAAACCTCCTTTTCTTCTCCCGCACCGGGAGTCGACTCCTTGCGTTCTCAGCAGCCAGGCTCACCGGGATGCCCGCAGCAGCTCTGCTTTTTGATAATCTTGATAAAGTTATTCCGAAAAAGAAGGTAGACCTTTCGGGGAAAGGGCATCGGCACTGACATATTGGTGATAAAAGCCCGGAGAGCAGGCATAATCGTCTATCCTCTTCAAACTCCTTTATTACTTTATCACAAATCCTTTTCCAGTCCAAAAACATTGTGACTAAAGTCATAGGCAGATGGGAAAGGCTGATATAAAATTATATAAGGAGAAAAATAAACTCGATAAAGCAAAGGAGGTGTGAAATGGTTGCCATTATAAGGAGAAATCCGGGCCGGGCTTTGAGAGTGGTAGAGCGACCCTGGGGCTTTCTTGATGACATGGAGAAGATGGTCAGCGAGCTCTGGGAGTCGTGGGAACCAATGGCCACAACCTTGACGCCAAGGACCGATATTTTTGAGGACAAGGACGGGCTGGTGGTCAAGGCGGAGCTTCCGGGAATCAAGAGGAGCGACCTCGATATTGCCCTTGAGGGAGATATGCTCACCATAAAGGCTGAGAAACAGGAAGAAAAAGTAGACGAGGATATCACCTACTATCGCTGTGAGCGCTGTTTCGGCCAGTATACACGGCGTATCTCACTGCCCTACCAGGTTGACGCCGAGCAGGTTTCGGCCACGTTCAAGGATGGTCTTCTGAAAATCAAGCTCCCCAGAGGTGAGGAGGCCAAGAGCAAGCATATTGAAATCAAGTCGCGGTAGTACGCAGGCGGAAACGGGGAGCAGGGAGCCGGATTTTCCGGCTCCTTTTATATAATTTATGAGTCATTTGTATCCATCGGTTTCCCACCCGGCACATACGGTGAAATTTGACATATTGGCACAAACAGATATAATAGGAGAAACGGCGTTTCCACTACGCACAGCCCGACGAACCGAGTAGTCACCCGTAATGTGCATTTGCGGGGTAATCGGGTAGAGAGCTACCAAAAACAGCACAGGGGAGGTGGTGATTACGATGGAAGGAGTCGTGGCGATAATTCTGGCCGGTGGTCAGGGAGAGCGGCTGGGAATTCTGGCGGTGGAGAGGACAAAACCGGCGATTCCGTTTGCGGGCAAATACCGCATTATAGACTTCACATTGAGCAACTGTGTTAACTCCGGCATTTACAATGTGGCTATAGCTACTCAATATCAACCACGCTCCCTGACGGACCATATTGGTATCGGCATGCCTTGGGGATTTGCCCGTCCCGATAGTAAAATACAGCTCCTGAATCCCTACCTGGCACGTGAAGAAGGCCGAGGCTGGTATAAAGGTACGGCGGATGCCGTCTATCAGAACTGGCAGTTCATTGAGGAGCAGGGTGCAGAACTGGTGGTGATACTGAGCGGGGACCATATCTATAAGATGGACTATAACGACATGATTGATTTCCATCGGAAGAACCAGGCAGATGCCACCATTGCGGTCACCCGTCTGTCGCGGGATGAGCTGATACATTTTGGCACGGTAACCGTTGATGAGAATCAGCAGGTCACCGGCTTCCAGGAAAAGGTAAAAGAAGCAAAGAGCGACCTTGTTTCCATGGGTGTATATGTGTTCCAGAAGGAACTGCTTCGCCAGATTCTGGAGGATGATGCACAGCGTCGTTCCTCCAAACACGATTTTGGTCGGAATATCTTTCCGCAGTTGGCTGGTAATTGCCGGCTTTGTGCCTATAACTTTGAAGGATACTGGCGGGATGTCGGTACCATCCGAAGCTACTGGGAAGCCAATATGCGATTGCTCGACTCGCCACCGTCAATCAGCTTCAGCGCTGACTGGCCGATTCGTACCAAGGAAGATGAGCCCAGGGCTCCGACGGTCATTTCCCGCCGCGGTGATGTGGTCAATAGCATGGTATCGCATGGCTGCATCATTGAAGGCCGGGTGGAGAATTCAATTCTTTCTCCCGGGGTCAGAGTGGCGGCCAATACCGTGGTCAAATACTCGGTGATTATGAATGATACCGTGATTGGCCGGGAAAGCGTAATTGATTATTCCATCCTCGATAAAGGGGTTATCATTGAAGCGGGAAGCCACGTGGGTACCGGTAATGATTTCCAGGTCAACCGTGAGGAACCGACCATACTTAACACCGGCCTCACCGTCGTCGGCAAGGGAGCCAAAATTCCAGAGGGCGTAAAGATAGGTCGTAACTGTGCCATTGCCGGTGACGTTACCGAGAAGGACTTCCGCAGTTTCATTGTCCAGAGCGGTGAAACGATAAGACCAAAACGGCACCGTTCTTCCCGTAAAGAATAAAATTGCCATCGGAAATAATCTGGATATTCAGGAAAGAGGCCGAACAAGATGTCAGAACTCAGACAGGACCCCACCACCAAGTTCTGGGTGATACTGGCGCCGGAAAGGGCCAAGCGCCCTCAGCAAAAACACCGCGTCAGACCCGCCGACGAATTGCCAAACTGGGATTCATCCTGTCCCTTCTGCCCGGGCAATGAAGAACTAACGCCTCCGGAAGTTTTCCGGCTTCCCCTATCGGACCAGGATGCTCCCTGGGAAGTGAGGGTGGTGCCCAACCGATTTGCCGCGCTAACGCCGGGTGAAAACGGAGACATCGTGGAGGAAGCGCGATTATTCCGCAAAATGGATGGCATCGGGGCACATGAGGTCATCATCGAAACGCCATCGCACAACACGCCCATGGCGTTGATGAGTTACGAACAGGTGGAGAAGGTGCTTATCGCCTACCAGGAGCGGTATAATGCGCTGAAAAAGGAAAAATACCTGAAATTCATCACCATCTTCAAGAATCATGGCTGGGCATCGGGCACCTCGCTCATACATCCGCACTCGCAGATAGTGGCCACGCCCATTGTGGCGCCTTCTTACCACCAGCAGTTCGATATTGCCCACGAGTATTATATTGACCGGGGCAAGTGTCTGTACTGCGATTTACTGGCGGGGGAGCTGGATAAAGGTCAGAGAGTTGTGGTCAAGACCGAGCAATTTATCGTCTTTCAGCCTTATGCCTCACATGCTCCCTACGAGACATGGATTATGCCCAGAGAACACCGTGCTTCCTTTGGCCTCTTCCCGGATACATACATGAACCAGTTAGCCAAGGCGTTGAAAAACGTTCTCCTCTGTCTGTACGAGTCGCTGGATAACCCCGCCTTCAACCTGATGGTCGACAGTACGCTGACCGAGGATGAGGAAGACCCGTATTACCACTGGCATATCCGCATTATCCCCCGGCTTACCACTATCGCTGGCTTTGAAATGGGCTCTGGCATTTACATCAGCACTGCCCTGCCGGAGGATACAGCCAGCGAGCTAAGATCCTGTTATCAGAAGCTCCTCAAAGAAGGTAAAATCTCGCTCGAGTAGATTTCCACGATGGCTGGTTCCGCAGCCCGGAATTCGGCGAGGAATTGGCGACAGGTTTTCCCCTGTTCCGTTTATCATCAAGCGTTAGCTTTTTTCAATGGGCGCCACCTGCCCAGACTGAAGAGCCCGGGGAACAGCGTTTTCCTGGTTTCCTCGATGACAAACAGGGAGCCTCCGGCGAGGAGCACTATCACCCATTTATCCGCAGTCAGCGGTACCGTACTGAAGGCTACCTGCATGAATGGCGCGTAGACAACGATTAGCTGGAGGATTACGGCGCCGGCAATTGACATGAGGAGCCAGCGGTTGCGAAAGATACCCAGTCGGAAGATGGTATACACATCGGAGCGCGCATTAAAGGCGCGGAACCACTCGAAGGCAACTATGGTACAGAAGGTGATGGTGCGCGCTTCTTCAATGCTCATTCTGGGCTCCGCCCAGCGGAAAACGAGAAATACACCCACGCCCATGAATGTGGCCATGAAGATGATGCGGAGGAGCAGACCGGGGAAGATAATACCCACTCCAGGATGGCGGGGTGGCTGTCTCAATTCATCACCGACCTTTGGTTCCAGTCCAAGGGGCACCGCCGCCGTGGTATCCGTTACCAGGTTCACCCAGATAATCTGAACCGCCAGGAGAGGTGCCTTGCCCACGAAAAGGAGTGCCAGAGAAAGGGCGAGGAGCTCTCCCAGGTTGGTGCTCAGCAGGAAAAAGATGACGTTGCGCAGCCGGTTGAAAATGGCTCTACCTTCCTCCACTGCAGCCACCACCGATGCAAAATTGTCATCGGCCAGTATCATGTCTGAGCTTTCTTTGGCAACATCCGTGCCGGTGATGCCCATGGCAATGCCGATATTGGCTGTTTTCAACGCCGGCGCATCATTGACGCCGTCGCCGGTCATGGCAACCACGTGGCCGTGGCTCTTCAATGCGTTTACAATTCTGAGCTTGTGCAGCGGCTCAATGCGGGCGAAAACGGAAACATCTTCCACCTGAGCATATAGTTCTTCATCACTCATCTGTTGGAGTTCCAGGCCGGTCACCGTTTTCCCCGGCGGCAAATCCAGTTGACGGGCGATTGACTCCGCGGTGACTTTATGGTCGCCGGTTATCATCACCACCCTGATGCCCGCCTGCTGGCAGAGTCGCACCGCTTCCTTTGCCTCCTCTCGAGGCAGGTCAGCCATGCCAGTCAGGCCGACAAACACCAGATTGCCCCTGATATTTTCGTCCTTTAAATCCTCCAGCTCGCTCGGCAGCTCGACATAGGCGGCGGCAATGACCCTTAACGCCTGGCTGGCCATATCCGTATTGGCCTGCATGATGACATCGGCGTCCTTTTCGGTGAGAGGAATAACCCGGCCTCTATTGAATCTATACTTGCTGAGCGCCAGCATCTTTTCCACCGAGCCTTTGACATAGACCACCCGGCCACCGTCGCGCGGGTGAAGAGTGGCCATATACTGCTTTTCACTCTGAAACGGGATTTCGTCAAGGCGGGGGAAGGTTTTTTCCAGTTTTTCCTTGTTCATTCCCGCTTTGGTTGCGGCAACGAGCAATGCTCCCTCCGTTGGGTCGCCGTAGATATCGCAGCACTCATCATTATCCCGTCTGGTCAGGAAGGAATCGTTGCAGAGGGCGCCTATACGCAGTATTAAGTTGATTGCGGGCTCTTTTTGCGGGTCAATCAGCTGCCCATCGCGGCGGAATTCACCGTTCGGGATGTAGCCTTCACCGGTTATTTCAATCCACTGGCCATCCGCATACAGACGCTGCACGGTCATCTCGTTCAGCGTCAGTGTTCCGGTTTTATCGGAGCAGATGACGGTGGCTGAGCCGAGGGTTTCCACGGCCACCAGTTTGCGGATGATGGCATTGCGCTTGGCCATGATGCGCATACCCACCGCCAGAACCACGGTCACCACGGTGGGCAAGCCCTCCGGTATGGCGGAAACGGCTGCCGCCACGGCCAGCAGGAAGATCTCCAGTCGGTCCAGCCCCTTGAGCAAGCCGATCACCACCAGCAGGGCACATATGCCGAGGAAGAGAACAACTATGTACCGGCTCACCTTGCTGATGTTTTTCTGCAGAGGTGTCTTCTCCGGCTTGATTTCCTGGATGGCGGTGGCGATCTGGCCGATGTCGGTTGCCATGCCGGTCCTGACGGCCATGGCCGTGGCCCGACCGTAATTGGCGATGGTGCCCATGTGTACCATGTTCTTTCTCTCGGCCATGGGTACGTCTTCACGGATGGCACCGGTGTTTTTATCGACCGACATGGACTCGCCGGTGAGCATGGCTTCGTTGACCTTTAAATTGGAGACCTCAATGAGTCTGGCGTCGGCCGGGACCCGGTCGCCTGTTTCCAGAAGCACGATATCGCCGGGCACCACCTCTCTGGCGGAAATCAGCCTGATATTGCCATCGCGCCGGACATGGGCCCTGGGCGCCGCCATCTGGATGAGCGCCTCCATTGATTTTTCAGCGCGCGTCTCCTGTATGAAGCCGATGGCGGCATTTAGCACCAGCACGCCGAGGATGACTCCGGCGTCAATGAAATGCTCGACGATGAGGGAGATGATGGCGGCGACCATCAGAACGTAAATGAGCGGACTGAGAAACTGCCTCAGGAATACTATTATCGGCGGGGTCTTTTTCTTGCCCTTCAGCTCATTCGGGCCATATTGAAGCAGGCGGGACTTGGCCTCGGTAACGGCGAGCCCGGAACGTCGAGAACCAAGTGCCTCCAGAGCTTCACTGGTGGAGAGGTTATGCCACTGAGCGTTCATACTAGATAGTTTTGGCTTCCTGTTGGCAGAATCTGAGCTGCTCGGCAAAATTGCTGATTCTGGCGGCGTTGTTCGTTTCAAGGAAACCGTCATAGGTGAGGTTTATCCAGGGCTTCTGGTAGGTGGCGCTGAACTTCTCCGCCATGGCGGCCACAATGCCGCCGGGCATACAGCCATGGGGCATTACCGAAATGACTCCGGCGAATACCGGCGACTCCATCCATTCCACACCGCTGCCGATGCTGAGGACAGCCTCGCTGCCACAACGCGGGGACAGATACAGGTCCGACTTGGCCAGTACGGCGGCCGTAGAAGGCTCTCTACCATCGAGTAGCTCGCGGTAGTGGCTGGAGACCTTGTGCTCATCGCGTTCCTGAATCAGTTTCTTCAGGTAGCTGGAGATTATTTTTCTGAAATTCCGGTCTTTCACCGCGTCTTCGAGGTTGCGGTGTGCAGTATACTTCAACCACTCGCCAACGGGGGAAACAATAACTTCAAGCCCCACCTCTTCACACGCTTTAGCTAGGTCGCGGTTGCTGAAACAGTTGGAGCGCAGGTATATCTCGCCATTAATACCGACGAGCGGACGCGGCGGCAGTTCTGGGTCGATGATAGATTTAAAGGCGGCGGTTGCCTGTTGCAGCACATCGTAGAACGGCTCCCTGCGGCGGACTCGCTCGGCAATTCGTTTCAGAAATTCATCGAACAGGTCTTCGGCCGACCCCTTCACCTTTTCATAGGGGCGGGCGCGCCAGAGGAGTCTCTGTAGCCCGTCCACGGCTACGATGCCGTTCCAGGTCAGGCGGGTAAAGCCAGGCGCAAGGTTCAGGTCACGATAGGCATTATTGGAAACCGAGTTTATCATGGGCAGGTCAAAGCCGAGTTCTTTCAGTATCCGGCCCTGCTCGACGACATATTTACCGAGCCGACATGGCCCATAGGCACTGGCCATAAAGCCCTCGTAATTTTTGAGGTTATCGCCGCTGTCATAGCAGAACTTCATGAAGTCGCCCAGGGTAACGCGGTAGGGGAGGCATTCCGTCCCTGAGGTAACCTGGTTGCTGAGGAGAAGGGCGCGTTCGTCCGATTCAGGCAGCACCATTGCCCGTGCCCCGGAAGCATTGATGGCCTCGACGATGACATCGGCGTGGGGGCACATTCTGGGGACAAGCAATGTCTTCTCTGCGTTGATAACTGCCGTTGCGCCGCGGTAAATGTACCTGTCTGTCTCTGGAATGTGCTTTGTAGACTGGGCATAACTTGCTATCGTATCCACGTAGGCTTCAAGGCGGGTAACAATGCCGGCCTCGGCAGCATGCTCGTCGATTTCCAGTTCGCCGAGCGGCTTTCCGCCCATGATGTCGGCCAGCATCTTGAGCATAAAGGAGTTGGGGCCGCAGCCAAAGTTGGTGAGGGCCAGGCCGTAAAGTTGGGGGTCTTTAACGGTTATAGCGCCGCCGGCGATGAACTTGCTCTCGTAGTGCCAGTAGGGGCGGTCCGAATATTCCTTGGGGTCGACGGATTCCAGCGGCAGGAAATCCAGCGGTATGGGCACCACGCCAAGCTGGGCCAGTTTTTCCGCTATCCCCAGGTTGGCACCCGAGTCCTGCGACATGTAGGAGCGGGAGAAAAGCACCACGCCGAGCTGGCGGCCAGCGTGTAGTTGTTGCAGTAATTTCTCACCCAGCGACAGGCAATCGCTTTTGAACTTACGTTGCGCTTCAATGCCGGCGAGGGCGGCTTCTTCGCCCTTTTTACGGCTGAAACCCAGCTTCGCTGCCACAGCGGTGAGGTTCTTCAACGTCTCCTCGTCGCCCTGGCTGAAATCGATAATCGGTGTCAGCAGGCGTTCGCCGAGGTTGAGCACGTGGCGCACGATGAACGGCGATGCCTGGATGAGCGGACAGGAATACTTCTGGTTCTCGGCACCTTCTTTACCGCCCAGACGAAGGAAGCAGGGGTAGAGAATGTAATCAACCCTGTCTTCTATGGCGGCGATATGTCCGTGGAGTAATTTAAGCGGGAAACAGCTGTCAGTATAGCTTAGCTCAACGGACTGCTCTGTGATTTCCTTGGTCGTCTGGGTTGACATAACAACCCGTGCATCAAGCGCATTCAGGAAACCGATGAGCAGCGGCGAATAATCATACGCCAGAAGGGCGCGCGGGATACCCACGGTGGGACCGGAGCCTGCGCCTTCTTTATAATCGCGGAAGAGCAATTTCTCACGCTCGTCGAAGAACGTTTTCTGACGAGCAAGACTGATGGTGCTGTCATAGCGGTCGCAGCGGCTGCCGTAGAAGGTGGCTTTCTCACCGGGAAGATGCATGCGGGTGATGGTGCAGTTGTTATCGCATCCCTGGCAGAGGAAGGTGGAAAGTGTACACTCACTCTTTACGACCTGCCCGAACCCCTTGAACCTGGACTTATCGCCACGTACTGTTTCTCTGGCGAGCAGGGCGGCGCCAATGGCACCGCTAACCTCACGGTGCTCGGCCACGGTCAGCGTTTTATCCTCAAGCTGCTGCTGGAAGGCAGATACCACCGCCTGGTTATAAAAGACGGCGCCGGTAAGGATAACCTTGTCTCCGAGTTTACGATGGCCCACCACTTTGGAAAGGTAGTTCTTGGCGATGGAATTGGCCAGGCTAGCGGTGATGACTTCAAGGGGCACCCCTTCCTGCTGGGTGGAGGCGACGGCCTGTCCCATGAAAGCAGCACACCTTGTCCCCAGGTCGATGGTATGCGGAGCATTGAAGGACAGGTTGGCGAACTCGCCATTGTGCACGGAGATGTTGAGCATTTCGGCCAGCTCGTCGATGAAGCTTCCCGTACCGGCGGCGCAGGCCTTGTTCATCTGGTAATCAACAACCACGCCATTACGTTTGATGACGAGTTTCGAGTCCTGCCCGCCGATCTCTATAATGTCGGCCTCCGGGTCTATCTCAATGGCGGCTCTTGTCTGCGCGGTTATTTCGTTTTTGATGAGGTCGGCCCCGATAAAGCTGCCGACCAAGTACCTGCCTGAGCCGGTAACTCCCACGCCGGCAATTCTGACCTTGGCGGCACCATCTAATAGCAGGTTACTGAACACCTGCTTCACCGCATCAAGGGGCCGGCCGGCGGTCATGAGGTAGTTTTTGGCCAGCATCTCAGTGCCTGACTTGTCGATAATAACTGCCTTGGTGCTCGTGGAGCCGACATCAACGCCCAAGTAACCGAGGCAGGGTTCGGTTATCTTCCGGCTGGCACCATTGCCCGGAAGAGACACTTTCTCAAGTCGGGGCATCTCAAAATAGTCCTGGCGTACATCGGCTTCGGGGAGCAGGCAGACCCTGGAACTTTTTTTCCTGGAAAGCAAAGCCGTGCCGAGAGCTTCAACATACCGGTAATCCTCCGGCACAATGACCTGTACCTCATGGCCATTTCTCGCTGAGAGCACCTCGTTGAGTGCCCTGACAATGGCGCTGTTAGCCGCGACGCCACCGATGAAATAAATTGGCTCTTCAAAAGCACCTTTTTTCAGGGAAGCGACCATCCGGGCGATGCTCTCGCAGAGGGCATAGAGCATTGCCTCCATGGGAACACCCTTCTGCTGCAGGTGGATGAGGTCGCTCTTGGCAAAAACGCTGCATCGTGCGGCGATTCGTGGCGGTTTACCCTGGCATTTGAGGGCCAGACGGGAGAAATCATCAAGGCTTATGCCGAGGCGGTATGCCTGCTGCTCAAGAAACCTCCCCGTTCCTGCGGCGCAGAGCGGGTTTGAGGTGACCTTCCACGGTTTTTTCAACCCGTCTTCCAGAACGATGACCAGGGAAGTTTGACCGCCAATCTGGATTATGGTCTTTGTCTCGGGGTATAAATTGAGCAGCCCGGATGCGATTGCCAGCGAGCTACTGTATTCCGCCCAGTTGAATTCTGCCGGGATAGCGCTTCTACCTGAACCGGAAACGCCAGCGCTGTCAATGCCGTCCAGCGGCACCGCCTGCCCGAGCCTTGAAAGCAGCGTGTTGATGGCTGCCTTGGGGTTGGTGGCTATTTTTTCGCTATCAAGCTGAACGATACCGTTACCGTCATCGATAAGGCAGAGTTTGACGTTAACCGAGCCGACATCTATTCCCAGTGAATATTTCATTTCGTACAATAAAAATTTTAACAGAAGTACAGCGCCTTGTGAAGGCGGCTGCCTAATATCCCAGCCAGCCCTTTCCTTTCAGGAGGCCGCGAATATAAGCTATCTGGCCAGCATGCTGGAGGTTATCGGTGAGAACGCTGATAAGGCGTACACCTATCGTGGGAAGCGGCTGATACCATGGCTCGTCGAGTTCCCGGTCAAGGTCGCCTGCCGAAAGCGAACGGATGTAGCGCTTGGTCCGCTCCAGCACGGCACGGTGGTAATCGAGCAAAGTGTCAGCATCAGGTGATTTGAAGGCGGCCACCTGTTCCGGGCTGTGTCCGAAACCGACGTCTCCCGTCTCGGGTGGTCGCTTGAACCTGGCATGCCATCCTTCGCTTATCCAGAGCTGCGCCTCTTCCATCAGGTCGGCAATATGACCGTCCTGCACCCGGGTCAGATGCCAGGCAAGCCAGCCCATGCTGTTGCAGTCGGGTTTGGGCTGTTGGTCCAGGTTCTCAGGAGTCATTCCCCGCAATGCCCTCTCCAACACTTCCAGAATCCTGCCGTAGCCATCGATAAGTAATGCCTGCCATTCCATAGCTGCTCAACTCCAGTCATGCATTTCCAGATGTGAAGCACATGATGATTTAAAAATTAATCCTCCACCGGCACGTAGATTTCACCCTGGAGCGGATAAATAACCTCCAGTAAAACGGTAATCGACTGGCCTTCATCCTCATCGGCGGTGTTGCGGAAGAGCAAAGTATAGGTATCGCCCTGGGCTTGACTGGCGCTGAAGGAAAATCTATCGTCTTCTGTAGAGCGATACAACTGCGACTTACCGGTGATGCGGAAATCGACGGTGTCGCCCCGTTCCAGATAGAAAAAACCGTCCGCTTTATCACCATCAGCAAGCTTGAGCAGTATTTCCACCTTCTGTCCGGCTCCCACCTTGAAGCTTATCTGCTTCATCTGCCAGGCGGAGCCAAGCTCTACCGATTTCACTATTTTAAGATTGGCCTGTGATGTGGACGTGGAGACTCCCTGGGTTAAATCGGATATTTCCTCACAACCGGAAAAGGGAATGAGAAGGGTGAGCAAAATGACGGCGATGATAACCTTTTTCAGCATCGCTGCGACCTCACTTGTCACTGTTCTGTTGCCCTATTATACACCGAACCGAGCGGGAAAAGAATAGCGGAGTACCCTTTCGCTTGACGGATTTGTACTGATAAAATTAGACTGGTAATATCGCTTCGTGGTTTAAGTCGTTGACCACAAGGAGGCTTTAATGAAACCACAAGTACCGGTTATTTCAGTAAAAGGAAAGCCCTTTGAACGGGGTAAGCAGTACGGTTCTCAGGTGAAAGGCCTGGTACGGAAAAATCTGGAGCTGTACTTTGACCTGTGGGGTTCGTTATGGGGCGCCAGGCGCCCTGAAGTGTTGAAGCACTGTGCCACGCTGGTCCCGCTTATCGGCGAATATGACGCCGAGATACTGGAGGAAATGCAGGGGATTGCCCAGGGAGCAGACCTGTCCGCTGAAGAAATCGTGGCGCTGAACGCCCGGTACGAGATGACATTCGCCCGGAGCACGGTGGCCGGGGTGGGTGGTGGCTGCACCTCGATAGCCACCATGCCCGCGGTGACCAAAAACGGCCACACCATTCTGGGGCAGAACTGGGACTACAAGGAGAGGTTCCAGGGACTGAGCGTTATTCTGGAAATAGAGCAGGATGGAAAGCCAAACATCGTAACCCATACTGAAGCTGGAGTGCTTGTCCATAAAAGCATGAATTCAGCCGGATTGGGGCTCTGTATTAATGCCCTGGTATCAAGCCGGGATAAATTTGAGACGACTACACCGCTATTCGTTGTGGCGCGCAGCGTCCTCAATGCCGACAGCCTCAGCCGGGCGATAAAGGCGGTTCTGAATGCCAGAGTGACTGTATCCTTTAATTTCCTAATCGCTCACCGTGATGGCGAAGCGATAGACCTGGAGGTATCGCCGTTAGACGTCGGCTTCCTGCATCCGGATGGCGGCATCCTCACCCACAGCAATCATTTTATCGCCCTTATTAATCGCCCCGATATGGTCGACATCTTCAAGGCAATCGCTCCCGATACCCTGTTCCGTGCCGAGCGAGCGCGACACCTTATCGAAGAGGAGCGGGGCCATATCAATGTTGGCAGCTTCCAGCGCGTGTTCCGCGACCACTTCAGCTACCCCAATTCCATCTGCCGGCATGTGGACATCAGGGAAGAAGAACCGAGGCAACTGGCCACGCTATCTTCTGCCATCATGGACCTGACGGCAAGGGCATTTTACCTGACCGAGGGCGCGCCCTGCCAGAACGGATACTATAAGGTAACCCCAAAATGCCTGTGGCAGGACTGAGGCCTGTCAATCAGGGCTGACGGGATGCTATGCCTTCTCGACGAGCTGACCAGCCTTGGCCTTGGCGCAAAGTTCGTCTTCCCGCTTCACGTCCTCCAGTGTCCTGGCTTTGACCTCGGCGGGTGGTTCTTCCAGACCGTACTTCCACTTCAGGAAACGCAGTCCGGTTATCGGGTAGATAGCCGCCGTGATTACATCACCGATGTCATCGGTGATGTCTTTGACCAGCTCTCTGGCAGCGTCAAGCTCGGGCTCAAGGAGGTCCGCCGGCCGACTGGTAATCGGTTCATGACCTTTCTTGTAGAATTTGAGGACCATTTTCTGCACCTCGGGGTCTATCGGCGCCGGTGGCCTGCCGTAAAGCCCGTAACAGTAGTCCATCACCTGCGTTGAGACCAGCTTATAGCGACCGGCAAGTACGTTCTGGACTGCCTGTACCCCGACGATCTGGCTGGTAGGGGTAACCAGCGGCGGGTAACCGAGTTCCTTTCTGACCTTGGGCACTTCTGCGTATACCTCGTCAAGGCGGTCCAGGGCATTGGACTGTCTGAGCTGCGACACCAGATTGGAAATCATGCCGCCGGGAGTCTGGTGCACCAGGACGTTGGTGTCAATGACCGACATTCGTGTGGTGTTCAGGAAATCGCGGTACTTCGGCGCGACGGACTCGATGTAGTCGCCAATTTTCAGCATTTGCGCCAGGTCCAGGCCGGGGTCACGTGGCGTCCCACGCAGGGCGGCAATGAGCGGTTCCACCGCCGGGTGCGAGGTGCGCAGGGCGAAAGGTGCCACGCAGGTGTCAACCATGTCCACTCCCGCTTCCACTGCCTTGAGGAGGGACATAGACCCCATGCCACTGGTGTAATGAGTGTGTAAATGAATGGGCACCTTGACCGTGTTCTTCAGGGCGGAGACGAGCGTATAAGCGTCATCGGGGGCAATAAGCCCCGCCATGTCCTTGATGCAGATGCTGTCGGCACCCATGTCTTCAAGGATGCGCGCCTTTTCCAGATAGTAGTCGAGGGTGAACACCAGTCCGCCCATTTTAGGCTCGGTGAGGGAGTAGCAGATGGAAAGCTGGGCATGTTTGCCGCATTCCTTCACGGCTTTGCAAGAGGTCTCCAGGTTACGCTCATCATTGAGAGCATCAAAGATTCGGAAAATGTCAATGCCACATTCCGCAGCATGCTTTACAAAAGCTATTACAAGATCATCGGCGTAATTGCGGTAGCCGACCAAGTTCTGCCCGCGAAGGAGCATCTGCAGGGGAGTGTCCGGCATTAACTTTTTCAGGGCACGCGGTCTATCCCACGGGTCTTCGTTCAGGAAGCGGCAGGCTACGTCGAACGTAGCGCCCCCCCAGACCTCCATGGAGTAAAACCCGGCCTTGTTCATCTCTTCGGCTATTGGCAGCATGTCTTCGGTTCGCATGCGGGTGGCCAGGTTCGACTGATGCCCGTCACGCAGGGTTAGATCGGTGATTTTCAGAGGGTTATTGTTTGGCGTACCCATCACTATATAATGACCTCCTAACGCTAATTGCGATATCCTCAATATCTCACCTATTTTACATTGTTGATTTACAATTGGCAAAGGTGTGGTCGTGACCACGGGCAAGGTTCGTTTTACAAAGTTCACAGGTATAGCGTAGAATCCCCTAGGGTTGGGATGTGATGTTCACCATGATGAGGAGGATTTTTTCTGATATCTGCCAATCAATACCCCCAGAATCCTGAGGCTACCAGACGCCCCTTATTTTACGGTTGGGTCATTGTAGCTGCCAGTACCGTTATCATGTCGATGCACGTCGGGCTGATTTACAGCTACGGTGTCTTTTTCAAGCATCTAATTGCTGATTTTGGATGGAGCCGTGCGGCCACTTCTAGTGTGCACTCCCTGTTTATGATTTCCCATGGGGGCTTTGCCATCCCTGTGGGGTGGCTGGCTGATAGGTTCGGACCTGCCAGGGTGATGGCAACGTGCGCCTTCATTGCTGGCGTGGGGCTGGCGCTCACCAGTCAGGTCAATACGCTGTGGCAGTTTTATGTGACCTATGGAATTATCTTTGGTATAGGCGAGAGCGCTGGTTTTACCACCACCACGTCAACCACCGCCCGCTGGTTTATCAAGCGTCGTGGACTGGCTCTGGGCATTGTCGCCAGCGGTGCCGGCCTGGGCACCCTGATTATAGCGCCAGTTTCTGAGCGCCTCATCACTACCTTCGGCTGGTCAACAGCATATCTGGTTCTGGCCGCGGCGACCTGGGCGATTATGATTCCAAGCGCGCTTATGCTGCGACGTGACCCCGCTGAAAAAGGACTTCGTCCCTATGGGAAGGATGAAGTAATTACAGCAGTAGATAACGAATGGCAGAAAGAAGTGACTGCTGGGGAAAAAGGCATCGCCTTGAAAGCGGCGGCACGGTATAAACCGCTCTGGATGCTCTTTATCGTCTATTTTCTGTTCAACTTCTGCCTGCAAATGGTGATGGTGCACCTGGTGAACTATGCTACGGATATCGGGATTGCGTCACTGATTGCGGCCACCTTCATCAGCATAATAGGCATCGGCAGCTTCATTGGTCGGCTGCTCATGGGTACTGCCTCAGACCGCATAGGCGCCAGTAACGCCCTGCTCATCTGCTGTATTATAATGCTGTCCACCCTTGTCTTTCTTATCTTTACCCGGGAGCTGTGGATGTTTTACCTTTTCGCCATTGTCTTCGGCTTTGCTTATGGCGGGGAAGTACCGCAGATGCCGGTCTTGGTCGGGCGTTTCTTCGGTCTGCGCGCCGTGGCTACCCTGGTCGGGGTGATTGTTTTCGGGGCCACGAGTGGTGGCGCCCTCGGTGCCTGGGTGGGCGGACAGGTATTTGATGTAACGCAGAGCTACCAGCTCGCTTTTACCATCGCCGCGGTTACCAGCTTTATTGGGGTGGTATTGACCCTGATACTGAAAAAATTCAGGCCGGTTATCCAGAGATGACCGTTACCGCCTGCGGCGGTTGTTTTTCTTGTCATTGCAACGGGAAAAGAGTATAATTCTGTTCTGATTGCCACCGTTTGGGGATTGGCTGCGACCGGCGCTCGGCATGAAGTCGCCTTGAAAGGATACGGTTATAAGTAGACGTGGAGCTTTAGCATTCCTGACGGGAATGTTGCCCCTCTTAGTTGTCGCTCACTTTGGGCATCATCTGATGATGGCATTGCTCTCACCTCTCCTGCCCTTTATCCGTAGCGATTTTACCCTCTCCTATACTCAGATAGGCGGACTGCTTTTTGCCTATAACATTGCCTATGGTATCAGCCAGCTTCCTGCCGGCTGGGCGGCTGACCGCTTTGGGCCCCGCATCATGCTCACCGTTGGCGTTGCCGGAGTGGCGTTTGCCGGGCTCTTGATTGGTCTCTCTCCAAACTATGTCATCCTGGCGCTTTTCCTTGTTATCCTGGGACTGGTGGGGGGTGGTTACCACCCCGCCGCATCACCGCTGGTCTCCGCCTCTGTTAAGCCGGAGCGCCGTGGCATAGCGCTGGGTATCCATCAGATAGGTGGCACGGGTAGTTTCTTTCTGGCGCCATTGATTGCCGCCGGTATCGCCAGTGCCCTGGGGTGGCGCGGCACTTTCCTTGCCCTATCAATACCCGCCATCGCCTTCGGGATAGTCTTCTACATGTTCCTGGGGCGGATGGGGTATACCAATACCGCTCGAAAGAAGGCAGCCGACGCTTCGACTACAGGACCACCTGAACCGCGTGACCTGCGCCGGCTGTCAGCGTTCATAGCTTTAGGTATTGCCAGCATGGTCCTGGTATATTCCTCTCTCCAATTCGTTCCACTCTATGCAGTTGATGTGCTCGGTACCAGCGAGGAGTGGGGTGGTGCTATGCTGTCCATCGCCTTCTTCGGTGGTCTCTGGGGCGGGCCTCTGGGGGGCTATCTATCGGACCGTTTTGGGAGGGTACCGGTGATAATCGCCGTCGGCATAATCGCTGGGCCAACTATTTACTTCTTGAATCTGGCATCTCTGGGCGTCGGCTTCTACGCTGTACTGCTCATCATGGGTACGGCGATGCATGTCGGCATGCCGGTGGTGGAGGCTTACATCATCAGCCATGTTTCACCGCAGAAACGTTCCACAGTGCTCGGCATCTACTATATGGGAAGTCGGGGAGGCCCGGCGATAACACTGCTGATTGGTTATCTCCTTGACCAATACGGTTTCTACGCCACCTATACGGGGGTGTCGGTGGTGTTGGTCATCATAACGCTGGCCTGCGCGGTATTGCTCTGGGGCAAGCGCGGGTGATTTATTAACCCGGTTCCTTCATCCTGCCCCATCTGGAGACGTATTTCTCTTTGGCCTGAGGATTGACGATGGCTTTGGGCCATTCGCCGCGCATTACCCTCGCCACCTCCAGAACAGGACGGTGCCAGCGCTCCGCCTCAGAGGCCGGTGAAAAAAAGGCGGAATGGGAGGTGCTGATGAAATTCTCCAGAGTGAACAGGGGACTGTTGGGGTCGGGGGGTTCGGGGTCCATAACATCCAGCGCCGCCATAGCTAATTTGCCTTCTTTAAGGGCCTGAAAAAGCGCCGCCTCGTCAATGAAGCCGTCGCGGGCAGTATTGATAAGGTAGGCGGTTGGCTTCATCTCTTGGAAAGCGTCATGACTGAAGATTTTTCTGGTCTCTTTGGTCAACGCCGCGTGTATGGAAATAAAGTCGGACGCGTTCAGCAGGTGTTTCCAGCCCACCATTTCCACGCCCATCTGCCGGGCAACCTCTGGAGCTACATACGGGTCATGGGCGATGATGCGCAATCCGAAGCCTCTGGCCTTGGGAACGAGCGCCCGTGCTACTCTGCCTAAGCCGAACAGGCCAAGCGTCTGGCCCTCCAGACGGGTCATGGTCGGCCATATGCGCTGTTGGATTTCGACGCCGCTTGCGGAGAGTCCCCACTGGCCTTTCCTGACGGCTCTATCCAGGTGGATAACTTTGCGGGTGCAGGCCAGAATCAGTGCCATGGCGTGGTCAGACACTTCTCCCACGCAGTAGTCGGGCACGTTGGTCACCAGAATACCGCGCTCGGCAGCGGCTGCGGTATCGATGCTGTCATAGCCTATCTGGGTATTGCTGATGAGCCGGCACTGCTCCAGGTTCTCGATGATTTTACGGGGTACGGGACGAATGCTGCCAACGGTAATTATGACATCGGCATCCTTGGCCAGTGCGATGAACTCGTCATCATTTTCACAGCGCTGGCCGATGAACTCTGCCCCCAGTTCGGCGAATTTCTGTGGATACTTCTCCGATTCTCCCGCAGGAGCTAACGGTAACACCACTTTAAAGCGAGTATCGCCGCTCTTCAAGATGTCATCTCCCTGCGTTCAATTCCGTGCTAGCTTTCCTTATCGATGGTCACCTCGGTGCCCGAGCCAACCTGTTTGAACATCGTGGCATCACCGACGACCTGCCCGAATACGGTAACCGGACTGGCCGGGCGGGGCTTGTCGCCTTCGCTCATCGGTGTGGGGCCAAAGAAGATGCAGAAGCCCTGTCCGGGCGGCCAGTAGCCAAGGTCGCCGACTTCCACCAGGTCCTGCCCTTTCTCCTGGGCAATGCTGAGCGGAATGCCGAAGTATATTTCATCTCCCCAGATATTGGCGCGTCCCTTGATGGGTAGGGCATCCCATATCGACTGCGCGGTCTCCGTATCATTCAGTTCCGCCAGTGCTTCCACCGACCCTGCCTTTATGCGAATTCGTTTATCCATAATGCAGACCTCCCCTATGGCAATGTTAGCTGAGGTGGAAAATCAGTTATCTAGTGTAGCATAACACGTAGCAGTGTAGCAATAATCCGTCCGCCCGTATTGACAAAGCAACGCCGCATCAATAGGATTTGTGTAACAGAAATAAACGGTCGAGGCATCAGAATGAAAGCGTATCTTGTCCTGCTGGTGGGGGTGGTATCAGTTTCCTTCGCGGCGATATTTATTCGCCTGGCGGAAGCGCCGCCGCTGGTCATCGCCGCTTATCGTCTGACCATCGCCTCACTCATTCTCATCCCAATTGCCTATAAGAAGACGATACCGAGTATGAAGCGGCTATCCGGTCGCGACGGCCTGCTTCTCATACTCTCCAGCTTCTTTCTGGCATTGCACTTCGCGCTCTGGATAACGTCGCTCAGCTATACCTCCATTGCCAGTTCGGTCATCCTGGTGACCTGCCATCCGGTCTTTGTGGCCGTCATCTCTTACTTCCTCTGGCACGAAGTGCTCAATCGGCTGACCATTGGCGGCATGGCCATCGCTTTCCTTGGCATAGTGCTGATTAACTACGGTGGCTTTGCTCTTGGTTCGCGGGCTGTTCTGGGAGATGTGCTGGCCCTCATCGCCGGCTTCGCTATGGGCGGTTACCTTATCATCGGCGGTCAGCTGAAAGCCAGAATCGAGATTTTGCCCTACCTGACCGTGATTTATACCGGGGCGGCAGTTATACTGTTATTGGCGACAGCTGGTTTCGGCTACTCTTTTACGGGTTATTCCGGCACGACCTACCTGATGATGGTTCTGCTGGCAATCGTCCCGCAGCTTATCGGGCACTCGAGTTTCAACCTGGCGGTGCGGCTGATACCGGTAACCTTTGTCTCGGTGGCCATTCTCGGCGAGCCAATCGGAGCGACTTTACTGGGCTATTTCATCCTCAACGAAGTGCCCACGGCCAAAGAGCTCATCGGCGGCATCTTTATCCTGGCTGGCATTTTCATCGTCCTCAGACAAGCTCCACGGTATCTGGGAACAAAGTGACCCGAATTTGACAGGGTAACCGTAATCGTCTATGTTGACTATAGGTGGACCGAGGTACCGGAGGAGGTTTTTACGCAACTGAACATGCCCGAAAAGCAGACGTCTAAGCCAGATTCAATGGCACATGGTATCCCGCTGAAAACCGGCATCATTTACGGTCCGGTTAGGTCGCGGCGACTGGGCCGGTCACTCGGGTTAAATGTTGCGCCGGTGCGCTATAAGCTGTGTTCCTTCAACTGCGTGTACTGCCAGTATGGCTGGACCGATATCAGCACGCTTGACACGGTGCCATATGCGAAGGATTTTCCGACCGTGGATAATTTTGCCAGCGCACTGGAGCGCGTCCTTGTCGAGCAGAGTAATGAGGGAATAGACAACATCACGTTCTCCGGTAACGGCGAGCCGACGATGCATCCCCAGTTTGCTGACCTGGTAGATATCGCTGCTGCGTTGAAGGAAAAGTATTGCCCTGCCGCCCGTCTCGGTGTTCTGTCGAATTCCTCAGCTGCGACCATGGAGAAGGTACGTGCCGCATTGGAGAAGCTGGACTTCAAGATAATGAAGCTCGACGCCGGAGACGTTGAGACATTTCGGGAGATAAACCGCCCCTGCCCGCAGGTTGAATATCAGGATATACTGGCAAGTTTGAAATCTATGCGGAATGTCACCCTGCAGACGATGTTCGTTGACGGGGCATTTTGCAATATCGGTGAGCGGCAGGTGACGGTGTGGATGGAACGCGTTGGTGAAATAAAGCCCGAAAAAGCCCAGATTTACTCCCTCCACCGACCGTCCGCGGCTTCATCACTAAAGGAAGTTCCGGCGGAAAAGCTGAAGGAAATCGCCGCCAGGACCGAAGGCGCAACCGGCGTTGACGTGGAAGTGATTGTGGCCGCCGCACCGTATCGCCCCCATTTCAGTGGGCCAGGACAGAGGTAGTGAGCCGGGGATAGAAAGTGCTACCTTGAAGTCAATAATCGCAATTGCTACAATAGGTCTGGCCATCAACCCGAGTTAAGCACAAAGGGGGGGTAACTTATGGCGGATGAAGCTGCCGAAAAAGCTTATGAACTTGGCAAGCACTACGAAAAGACCTATCGAGGCTGCAGCCAGTGCGTGATTGCCGCGCTCCAGGACGTTTTCGACGTCAGAAACGATGATATTTTCAAGTCGGCCACGGGGCTTTCCGGAGGCTCGGCGTTGTCAGGGGAGGGCGGCTGCGGCGCCTATGTCGGCGCCCTCATGGTCCTGGGCCATCTGGTAGGCCGGGAGAGGGACGATTTCGCCGACCCTGAGGGAGTTCGCTTCACGACCCACAAGCTGTCGAGGGAATTTTTCAACAAATTCATCGACGAATACGGTTCCATCGTCTGCCGCAATATCCAGACCAAGGTGCTGGGCCGGTACTACTATCTGGCCGACCCGCAGGAACTCCAAAAATTCCATGATGCCGGCGCCCATGATATCCACTGTCCCGAAGTCGTGGGCAAGGCAGCACGGTGGATGGCGGAAATAATACAGGACGCCAAACTGGTTTAGCCTGGCAGGTCTTCCCGCTGCCAGGCCGCTTTTATCTGGGCAAACGTTTTCGCCGCCAGAACTTTGTCAGCGCGTTCCTGCTCTTTGGCGGTAAAAACATCGATGTTCCGGCAAATGTCAGCCAGTTTATCCGCCGGGAATTTCACGGCACCGTTTTCATCCATATGCACGATATCACCGGGGGCAACATCCATTGCGGCCACGGATACAGGAACGTTAATGGCACTTATCGCCATTTCACCATGTCCCGGCGTTATACCTGTGGTGAGATACTGCATCTCCATAGGCCGTATTTCATCAATGTCTCTCGTCGGGCCATCGGTTACTACCCCAACCACTCCACAGGCCTGGAGGGCGGTGGTCAATTGACCTCCCGCCAGACCTACTTTGGGTTTTATCTCGGGTGGGAAGTCCTGCTTGATGACGAGGATTGCCGGTTTTTTCGCTTTGGCAATCGTTTCATACAGGTCGATGATAGACCAGTGCTGGTAAGTGGGGTTGGGCAAGGCGAAAGTAACAGTCACGGCATACCCAATCCTTGCGCTCAACTCAGGAAAGAGGCAGCGGACTGACTGGTCAGTGTACCAGTTCTGACGCCAGGGCTCGTAAAGCCCCAGGCAGAGCGGGTTGTTCGGATACGTGGCGACGATATTGGTGATTGAGGGAGTATTGAAGCCGCGTAATTTCTCCAGCATTTCCTTTTCTGATAGCTCGGGCATATTGACTCCTTTCCGTTTATTTCAACAATAGTCGTCCCATATTCTAGCCCAATCGCACCTCATTTTCCAGAAACATTTAAAAATACCGGCCTTTGGAAAGAGGTCTTAACTGATGTTATTATAGTAGCGATGTAAGTTGGCCTGATAGAGGAGAAAAAAGAGGTGAGCGCATGAAGTATACTTTTCCGTCGCGGCGTACAGAGGTGATGAGCACTGGTGGTATGGTGGCATCGAGTCAATATCTGGCAACGCAGGCCGGTGTGAGCATACTCCAGCAGGGCGGCAATGCCATTGATGCCGCCATTGCCACTGCTGCTGCCCTGAATGTCGTTGAGCCGATGATGACCGGGTTGGGTGGTGACCTCTTTGCCCTGGTATATCTCCATAAGAGCGGGGAATTGAAAGCCCTGAATGCCAGCGGACGCGCCCCGTATGCGGCCAGCCTGGAAAAGATGAGAGAACTGGGTTTTCAAAAATTGCCGGAAACGGGTATCCATACCGTTACCATCCCGGGGACACTGGATGGCTGGTGCACCCTGCTTGAATCATGTGGCACCATGAAACTGGACCAGGTGCTGGCTCCAGCCATTGCCCTCGCTGAGAAAGGATATCCGGTTACCGAGATAACGGCTGACCGGTGGCAGGACAGCCAGCCAAAGCTGGAGACGAATGCCGCCGCGAGCAAGACCTACCTGCACAAGGGAAGGGCACCTGAGCCGGGTGAGATATTCGTGCAGCCTGACCTGGCGAATACCCTGAAAAAGATCGCGCGTGGAGGGCGGGATGTCTTCTACCGTGGTGAAATCGCCGAGGCAATCGTGGCCTGCTCTCGAAAGCACGACGGGCTGATTACCGCCGAAGACCTGAAAGACCATACCTCCGACTGGGTAACGCCCATCAGCACGGATTACCGCGGATACGAGGTGTTCCAATGCCCGCCGAACGGGCAGGGCCTGGTTACGCTGCTTGCCCTGAACATGCTGGAAGGCTACGGTATAAAATCCATGGCGCACAACTCACCGGAATACATGCACCTGCTGATAGAAGCCCTGAAGCTGGCTTTCGCCGATGCTGATAGATATGTCGCCGACCCTGATTTTGTCAGCATCCCTTTAAGTCAACTGCTCGACAAAAAATACGCGGACAGTAGACGAAGCCTGATTCATAGAGATAGGGCAGGGCAGAAGGTAACAGCCGGTGTTCCAGATAAAGAAGGAGATACGATTTATCTGGCGGCGACGGATAGAGATGGCAACAGCATTTCTCTGATAAACAGCCTGTACCAGGCCTTCGGGTCCGGCGTCGTTGTCGAGGGGACGGGCATCTGCCTGCAGAACCGCGGCGCCCTGTTTTCCCTTGATAGCGACCATCCCAACTGCATCGCCCCGCATAAACGACCGTACCACACCATCATCCCGGCCATGGTCTTCAGAGATGACCGGCTGCTTCTGACCTTTGGCGTGATGGGCGGCTTCATGCAGCCGCAGGGACAGTTGCAGGTGCTCCTCAATATCATCGATTTCGGCATGGACGTGCAGACAGCGCTGGACGCGCCGAGGTTCAGGTATATTTCAGCCAGCAACGAATGTGTCTTTGAACCGGGAATTCCGGACGATGTACTCCAGGCACTGGCGGAAAGGGAACATCGTGTCGCCCGTCTGAACGACCCCTACTCCCAGCAGTTTGGCGGCGGGCAGATAATCATGATACATCCTGAGAACGGGGCACTCATTGCCGGCTCAGACCCGCGTAAAGACGGCTGCGCCATGGGGACATGGTAGACGTGTTCCAGGTATTTTGTTTTCAGCAAAGGGCGAACTGGTAAGTAAAAAAATTACTGTAAAGATATTGACAATGGCCAAATAAGGACTATAATTAATGACACCTGTGGTGATATTACCTTAAGAACTGGTTGAGATGAATGGTGCGAATGCAGGCGCCGGGACCGCTCAGTAAAAGTGCGGTTGCTGGCGTCTTTTTATATTAATTATAAAAGGAGGTAAGCAGAATGCCGGAAGAAAAAATCCCTTCTATCATGCGGGAATTCGTCAAAACTATGTCGGACGGTGACGTGGAGAAATCGCTCGCCTATTTTACGGAAGACGGGGTATGGGTAAACCCCAATGGTACCGCCAGGGGTAAGGATGAGTTACGACGTTTCTTGGCGGTGATGTATGACCAGATGAAAGATATCGAAGTCAAAGAATGCGGTATCGGTATCATTGTCCAGGGGAATAAAGCCTTTTTCGAGCATGTCATCGCCGGTACGATGCAGGGGAAAAGAGCCGAAAGCCTGGCCATGTGTGCCTATGAGTTTGAAGGTGACAAAATCAAAGAGACCAGGACAACCTACGATAGACTTGCTATGGCACAGCAGGCAGTCAAGGGCTGGGTGCCCAAGATGATGGTCAATATGATTGCCAAGCAGGCGGAGAAGGGTCTGCGTTAACCAGTTTCAAGTCTGGGTTGGAGTACAAAAACAAGACTAGCAACTCCCCAAATATTTGGGAGGTTGAAAGGAGGATACTATGCCGACTTATATCACTCTTGCCAATTGGACAGACCAGGGCATCAGGAATGTCAAGGAGTCACCCCAGCGCCTGGATGCTGCCAAGAAAGCTGTCGAGGCTGCTGGCGGGAAATGGAGCGGTTTCTACCTCACCATGGGCCGGTATGACATGGTGGTTATTATCGAGGCTCCGAGCGATGAGGTAGCATCGGCAGTGCTTCTGGCAATAGGAAGCGGGGGCAGCATCCGCACCGAGACCCTGAGGGCATATCCTGAGGCGCAGTATCGGGATATCATCGCCAAGATGCCCTGAGGATTGTCTCTTCAGGCTAATCCATAATACTGGGGTCTGGTGCGCACCTCATTGATGAAGTCGGCCACCATGTCTTCCAGATTGCTGAACTTTGGCTGCCAGCCCCATTCCTCACGTGCCCGGCTGTCGTCAATTACCTTCATGCTCTGGGTCCGGTGAAAAGCCATGACCACCGGGTCCGGCTGGTAGGTGACCTTGAGGTCGGGGATGAATTTTTTGATGGTGAGTTCCAGTTCCTTGGCCGTGGGCGCCGGCGAGAATTCGCTGATGTTATAACAGACCGTCTTGATATTCTCCGCGGGTGCCTCATAGAGCAGCAATGTGGCGTGGATGGCATCTTTGAAGTAGGTGACGGGACTATATGCGTCCTCGGTGACAAAGCACTCATATGGCCTGCCGAGGGCGGCGTTTTCAATCATCCAGGCATTGTACTGGACAACCCCCGGCGTCTTTACCCCCGGGCCGATAACCCCGCAGTAACGCAGGCTGCGAAAGTCAAGGTCGAACCGGCGGCGGTAGAATCTGCCGAGGAGCTCGCCGTAGACCTTGCTCGCACCGTACATAGTAATCGGCCGCTGCAGGGTTGTGTCGGTGATGACCTCACCCGTATCCAGACCGTAGGAGGCGATGCTGCTGGGAAAGATAAATCGGTTGACGCCGAAAAGCCGGGCAGCCTCCAGTACGTACATGATGCCGGCAACGTTGGTCTGGAATGAGCCCCAGGGATTTCCCTCCGAGGGAACACTGAGCATGGCACCGAGATGGAAGATATCTTCCACCTTATTATCTTTGACCACATTCATCACTTCGGGCCAGACTTTAAGGTCGCCCTGGATGATTTTGACATTGTCCTTTATATCGGCCACGCGTTCCGGCCTGACAGCAATATCGAACAGGATAACATCCTGTCCTTTGGCGACAAGCTCATGCGCCAACCCGACCCCGATAAAACCCATGCCTCCGGTGATTAGTATAGACATACCTGTATCAGTCTCCGTCCTGGTTCAGCGGTATCGCCTATTCCGGCAATTTGTCCTTACCGGCTATTTCCCTCAGCAGGTTAATGTAGTAGCGAAAGCCTTCCAGAGGAACGTCAGGTGGTACCACGTGGTCAAGGCAGGGGAAGTAGCCGCCGGTCTCCACAAGATACGGGACTTTGGACATTACCTCTTCCTTGATGGCGTCCTTACCTTTAGCAAATACCCGCTTATCGATATTGCCGCCCAGGATGATATCCTTGCCGTACTTCTTCCTCCACACAGCGCCGTCCATCCTGGAGGCTACCTCTAGTGGCCACGGGAAATTGACACCGACCTCCATCCAGAGAGGTATCAGTTCGTCGATATTGCCATCGCTGTCCACGTGGAGGATGTCCACCCCCTGGCTGCGGAGAAAGTCGGTGACCTGGCGGTAGCGCGGCATCTCGTACTTGCGGAACATAGCCGGCGAAATCAGTGGGCCGCTCTTGTAGGCCATGTCTTCCCAGAAACGGACGCAGTCTATTTTCATGTCCTTCAATACCCGCTTGGCCACTTCCAGGTCAAGGTAGAGCACCTGGTCCATCATATCCTCAACCAGCCTGGGGTCGTCATAAAACATGAAGAGGAGCTGTTCCAGGCCGGTCCACTCGCGCAGCACCCCGAAGAAACCCTCCAGCAGGAGCATGGTAGGTACGTCCTCAGCGTTTCTCTGCTGCACATACTCATCCCAGGGAGAGGGCCAGCGTTCGGGAGTGTGTGGGTCAAGGCGTTTTTTGTATTCATTCCAGGTGGCCCTGTCCTTGACGGGGCGGTCCAGATATTTGGGCATGCGCCAGGGGTGCTCTTTGGAGACCTCCACCAACGAGCCACCATAAGTTGTTTCCACACGGTGGCGCTCGTCTTCCCGGATAACCTTGATTTCAAAGACGGGCATGACCGGCGGGGTAACGTGGTAAGCGCCCAGGCTCTGCGCAGAAGCAATCGCCTTTAAATCAGAGCGGTTATGTTCCGAAATGATTTCCTGCAGGCCATGGAGGTGTTCAAATCCGAAGTATTCGTTAAGACCTTCCTGTGTTCTAATTGATTCCGGTGCGCCC
>SDBT01001738.1_pt1 | contig 38799 bp, 30 predicted proteins | sample 2277101 | NCBI WGS metagenome assembly SDBT01 (sample SAMN10404973, study PRJNA504765) | marine sediment metagenome | isolation source: marine sediment core GS10_PC15, 103 cmbsf | place: Arctic Ocean: Southern Knipovich Ridge | collected 2010 | reverse complement strand
GGCTTATTCATAAGCAAGTTTTTTTCATCATTCGAGGACGTGTTAATGCAGGTGTTAAACCTTTGGTGCAAAAACACCAAGAAGAGTTACGTCAAAAAGGAACACATTTGGTTGTAGACTATCAAATGAATAAAGGTCATACTCGGAAACGGCTTCCCGTTAAGCTCGCTCTTTGTCGAGCAGGTGATCGTATCATGGCTTTAATTGTACCTCCCACCTGTGTTCTCTCAGGAAGACGGATAAATGAGCTTTATCGACAACGTTTCACGATTGAGACCTATTATAGACAAATGCATCGATTTCAGATTTTCAGTTGTTCCCGACACCCAGCTCTTCGATATATCATCGTTCTCCTAGCATTTTGGTTATGTAATTTCTGGGCTTACTTTAAAGCACCGCTTAAACTATTGAAAAGAACCAGTCGCAAGTGTCGAGCGGATTTTGTTTATACAGCAAACGATTTCTGTGAAAAGTGTTAAGATCGTTAAGAAAAGTGTAGCGTGCTTGTTTTCTGATGTTCTATCCTGTAATCTATTTTAATCTAAGAGCCGACTACAGAGATAATCCAAAGTTGATGAAAAATCCTTTTTAATAGGTTCTTTATTAGTTTAAAACGATCTGATAGTAATAAGAAAACGAGGCGATATAAAAAATGAAACCAAAATTAAAATTAGTAGGTGAAGACGGTAATGCTTTCTCTATACTAGCTCGTGCACGCAAAGTGCTACGTAGGAACGGTATGGAAGATAAGGTTGCCGAATTTACTGAAGAGGCAACTTCTGGAGACTATGATCACCTTCTTGCGACTTGTGCCAAGTGGTTCGAGGTGTCTTAGTCTTAAATAACCAGATAACGAATTTGTGGAAAAAACAGAAAAAACGATAAGTTTATCATTACCTTTATGCTCTACTATATCTGTCGAGTGACATCTTTTAGGTTTTTAGGCGAGAAATCATACTAAGATCAGAGAAGGTCGGTAACGGAGAACTCTGTGAGTCATGTGGATTGTACAAAGACCATAGTGAGTATTCAAAACATGCTAAATCTAAGGATGGCTTGAGGAAGGTCTTAGAAGACTAATCCTCTCTCTTTTTTCCCTTTTATCGAGATGTCAAAGTCTCAATTGGGAAATATAATACCAACCCAATCTATAGGGAGAAAAATCTCAAAAAGAATGGAGATGAAAAAATGGAAAAAAATATGTTAATTGGACTACTGGTGGCTGTTTCTATTGTAGGAGCCACTGGATTACTTGGATCAGGAGTATTACTTCTTGGTAATCAGGATTTGAACTCCCAACTCCAAGGAACAACAGATGACTACGAGCAACTACTAGCTGAGTACGAAGAACTCAATAATAGTTACAATGACCTACTAGGTCAATATGATATGCTACTGGATGTTCATGGTACTTTAACCAATGAGTATACCACAGTTACAAATCAATACAACGTGGCTATGAGTACTCTTAATAAAACTATTGAGGATTGTGCCGAGTTAAACCAAACATATAACGATTTGATCCTAGAACATAAATTGTTGAATTCTACTTATCACAACCTTATGGTAGAGTATGGGATGTTGAATCAAACATATTACATTCTTACTGGAGAGTGCTATGAGTTAAACTCAACTTATTATGAGTTAATAGACGAATATGATAACCTTAATTTAACCTACTATAAATTAATAGACCAGCGTGAACAGTTAAACCAGACCTACTACAATTTGGTTGCCGATTATGAAATACTTGAGTCCCAGAATGCTACTTTAACTACGTTGTACTCGGATCTGTCCCAAAACTATCAGATACTTCAGATTGAATATGATGAGTTACTAGATAGCCATAACACTTTACAAAACAATTACGATACACTACAGAGCGATTATAATACTTTACAGAGCAATTATGACACTCTACAGAGCGATTATCAGGTTTTGGAGAATGATTATTCTACCCTTTCCGATGACTATGATACATTACTACAGAGTTACCAGACATTGAGTCAGAGCTATCAACTATTGCAACAGAGTTATCAGGTACTACAACAGGATTATAGTGATTTATCGGATTCGTATGATCAGTTAAATCAGGATTACTCCCAGTTAAGTGCTGAATATGATTTATTAGATAGTGAGTATCAGAGCCTTAATTCATCTTATTATGATCTACAAGACGATTACCAACTATTGAATGATTCTTATACTATTTTAACAACATTGATTAGTCAGCAGATTCTGCCAGTACAGTATTGTCTTTTTGCAGAGGCAGTCAGACGTTATTATGAGCCTCTCTATCTTGATGGAGCAACCACTAAAGAATGGTATAAGGATGCAGCTGAATTTGCTCGGGATATAGTGCTACATGACTCCTATCAGTATAATGCCTTCAGTGATGTGTCTGATGCTCTCTCTGGTGCTTTAACATATGGAAGTGATACAATGGAGTTATCTTGGCAGACAATGTTCTGGGTATTCTATCCTTGGCTACCCTATTGGGGTGGTTGGTATTCAACAGGAAACGAATTGACCGATATTGATACTATCCATCAGTGGTGCATAGATACAATTGACTACGAATATGATTCTAATATTACATGGGGTACAGAACCAGAGTTCTGGGATTACTTCAAATTCCCTGTAGAGACAGCATTCAGGACTTTGGGTGACTGTGAAGACCAAGCGATTCTCGAAGCAGCTTATCTGGAATCTTGTGGCTTTGAAACAGCAATTGCAATGATTCATGACCCTGCCCACCCAATATATGGTTCGTTTTATCATGGGACTCTACTGGTACATATAGAGGATACTGCAACCTTCTGGCAACAATATCCTGGTGCTTATTTATGGACTTTTGGTAGTATAGATCCCTATTATGGGGATTTTACTTGGTGCTGGCTTGACCCTACATGGGATGTTCCCTTTGGCTCAACACCTGCATGGCTAGAAGCGTATGCTACTGGAGGTCTTACCTATGATATTATATCTATTGCTTTCTGTGATGTAGGAGGAGCAGTCGGATAGGAGGTAATATCCTCCATCATCCCTTTCTTTTTTTCCTTGCGAAGAGAGAAGAAGAAAAGGTGAATAAAAATGAATGAAAAAACTAAATTGATAACTACCCATGAGAAAGCCATATTAGCAATATCTATTGGATTAATAGTTTCTACGTTTTTACCTTGGGCTTCTGCATTATCCTTAATTGGTACAATAGATCTAACAGGTATGGATTTTGGTCTTGTCTGGCTTTTCCCGATAATAGGAGGAGTCTTGTGTGCAATAGTCTTCTTTTCAGACTCTCACACTCTAAAAAAGAGGAGTTCACTGATTATTGGTATTATCTGTGTTTTCATTACTATTGGTGCTTTCATCGGTGTCTCTAATACGATTGATGAATACACCAGTAGCGAATACATACAGGTGACATACGGTATTGGTCTTTATCTAGCGTTTCTTCTTAGTGTCGGGTTAATTGTACTCGGTGTTGTTCGTGATAAGGAAGCACTACTTAAAGATATAACCCAACAACCAGTATTAATCCAACCACAAATATCAGCAACCCCTCAGTTTTGTATTGTTTGTGGAGCGTCTATTGTAGGTGTAAAATTCTGCACCGAGTGTGGAACGAAAGTATCTAATAGTTAGCAGAAGAAGGACAGGTGACTAAGAAATGAGCGATAAAGAATTTGGAGAATTATTATTTGAAGAATTAAAAGATGAAATTCTTGCGTTAAACAAACGAATTGATAAATTAGAACAGAAACTTGAAGAGCACAGCAATAAAGAAGTAAGATAGGTTCACAGAATTGATGTTAGAAGGTTATAAACGTGAGATTCTTACGAGGACTATGTGTTGGAGCCTAGTCCTCTCCACCAAAACCTCCTTATTTCTACTTTTTCTTTATCAAACCTCCCTTATGACTGGAAATACTTTCTAGTAATGTAATTACTATTTATTCTTCTTCCCGTGACTAATATAGACTTATACTGAAGATTTATGAAGAAAAGAAATTGATAAAAGGAGGATGGGTTCCTCAACAAACAATTCTTAAGAATGATTATTTCTTAGAAACGTGAGAGGATAGAATGAAGATAATTAGTTTTGTTATTTTAATTGGTCTAAGTGCTTTATTAATGGCAAATCCGATTCCAATGCCATTAGTGAATCAAGAAACAGGAGAACCGATCACTTTGGTGACTCCTCCTGAAAATTTCGTAGTTAATTCAATAATTCCAATTAATATCATTTTTATTGGGTTCAATGAGAGTCTAATAGATACTTCTTTGCTCGCTAAGCAGATGATGATCTCCTATATCAAGTCCTTTATCAATACCTTCTTTTAATGCCTTATCTATTTCGGGATGATGATGTCCTAAATTAAATACTCCTCCACTGGTATGACAATCGATTAAATCTAATGGAGGTTCTCCCTCCGAAACTCCTTCAAGCATCTTTATTCTAATTCCCTCTCGTATTCCTTGAATAGCTCCTAATCCTAGATTCTCAAAAAAATTCGCCTTTGGTTTTGATACAAAGTCCGAATATATCTTCACCAGTTCTTTTTGACTTAATGTACCTATAATTCTATCTCTAGATGGCATTAAACGAACCTCACAACTCAATTTTCATTATTCAATAATAAATATTAGCTGAATTATAAATAATTTACCTCGAAAGAGAAACATTTTTTATTTAGTTTGCTTTGATTGATCTATGTCACCTTTTTATGTCCTAGCGACCAAATTTAATGATATAGATTTTGACAAACGTAGGGAACAAGGAGAAAAATGGTACCAATTAGTCAAAGAAAAAGTTCCTAATATTCGCTGGATTTCACATTACGCAATCTTAGGCCCTTACGATTTCTTAGACATTTTTGAAGCTGATAATGAAGCTGACGCAGCCAAAGTATCCCTGCTTTCTCGTTCTACAGGAGCTATTTTCGCTGAAAGTTGGACAGCCATTCCTTATTCAGATTTCCTTAAGTTTGTCGAAGATTTAAAGTAGTTCTGGGAATTAGAAACGCTAATTTCTACTAAGGAGCATAGAGGATACCGAAAATAATGCAATCAATGGGTAGCGCATTCCTTATTCGAATTTCCTCGACTTTTTAGAAGAGCTAAAATAGTTGTGAAACTATTAAACAAATAAAATGACTCCTCTTAAGAGGATTGTAAACTGACAAGATAGTGGATGAACATGGTAGGCCAACCAATTTATGGAGTGTCTAAGGATAATTTCTTTCAAGCAGGCCAGCGATACGGTATCAATCCAGAAGATTTTATATTTGTAGGGAGGTTCGAGAATTTTGTCTATGAATACCGTAAAAATAGCCTTGATCACGTTATGCGCTTCAGTCACAGTTCACACCAATCGACCGATCAAATCGAAGCTGAGATTGACTGGATCACGTATCTTAATCATAATAAGGTGCCTGTTTGCACACCGATCAAATCAGATAACGGTAATCTTGTTGAAGTCATTGATATCGATGGAAATAGCTATTTTAACGCTGTTGCTTTTGAGAAAGCAAGTGGTGGCCTCCTAGATTTTCAAAATCCCGATAAATGGCCAATTGATGTTATATTCCAGTGGGGACAAATTACTGGACGGATGCACGCCTTAACAAGAGAGTATAACCCTGGTAAAAACCAGCGTAAAGCATTTCTAGATGATAAACGCTGGAATCCAGCTAAATACATACCCCAAGGTCAGGGTGATGTCATTCAGGTTATAGAAGATATACTAAGTGGTTTATATAGACTTCCTATAGAACCTGACTCCTTCGGACTCATTCATTCAGATCTTCATGCAGAAAACTTTTATGTCGATAACGGGAAGATGACTGTTTTTGATTTTGATGATAGCTGTTATAAATGGTTCATCTCGGATATAGCAGTTATCCTCTACTACCCACTGTACAAGACCAGGCTTGTTACCAATCAAGAACATCAAAAAAAATTCATTGAGTATTTTTTACCACCATTCTGGAAAGGTTACTGTTCAGAAAACCAACTGGGTGAGGAATGGACATCAAGAATCCAGCAATTCATAAAATTGAGAGACGCCCATCTATGTATCATCATAAATGAAATGATGGTTGATGAAAAATTCAGAGAACAAAACGAAAATCGATTGGAAGGCATAAAAAAGCGGTTACTGGGAGAAATACCTTACACTCCGATTGATTTCAATTTTTCTTATGACCTTTAACTCACAAAGAAAATATCCTTAATATAATGAAACAATTTCCAAATTTATTCCTTTTATAGTCCCGTTAATACCTGGTTCGAGAACATCATTGTCAGGTTTTACTGGATCATGATAAACTATTGTTCTACTGCCTGTAGGAAAACGTGCGACGCTTCTGGAAGCTCCTCCGCTTCCGCTGCTATAACTTTAGGATCCAACGTAAATCCGTTTTGAGAAATATTGCTTGTAATTGCTCTAATATCTCCTAACTTTAAAATAAGTCTCATTATTATTCTAAAAGGCGGACAATTATATCAGATTTTTTTTAAAATACCATAACCTAAAATCTATGTAGTGGTATTTTTAGAGTGACAATAAATCAACCTGATTCATCACATAACAAGATTAGTTATAATACTCCAACTTATCTGGATTTTCTTCCTCCTTTGAAAAAATTGGATTTAACACCTACAGAACAAATACACTATCTACAACTATCATTTGAATTCCAAATTGTCTTAGATAATGCTCCCAGTTTTCAAATGGGTGCTTACAAGTGGTATCAATTACTTCCTAATAGATTACAAAAATATGGAATAACTAATGAAGAGTGGGAAAGAATTTCTAACATTGGTGATAATTGTGATGAGATTCAAGATCAATTAAATCAATTAATCGCAAAGCTTGAGACCCCTTCTTAGTTAATAGAAAATAGTCCATCGAAACTTAATCAGGTTCGAGAATAGCTTTAATTAACTTCGATGAGAGGTTTAAACCAAGTAATCAGATTAATTAAGCCAAATTCTAAGATGGAGTATAGAGGACACCAAAAATAATACCTCCAATAATTGAGGTTGCAATAATCGTTTTCCAGAGTAGTTCTACTGCACTTTGATCCTTTCTCAACAGTAAATTAATTGCTAATACTAATTCTATCCCACCAAGTACGAAAGGAATAATGGATTTGATTAATAAACCATCATTCATTAAAATTACGTTCAATAAGGCAAATCCAACTACTCTAATAATAATCCCACTTCCAGTCAGATAGGATGATTTTTTCCAACCTAAATATACTGCTGTAGTGTTCTCATCATTTTGTATATCAATCTCCAGATCAGTTAGAATAGTTGGTAAGTGTATACCAATAACAAGAAAAATGCTTAATAGTATCCCGAAAATCAGCAATTCTACTTTCACAATATCAGCTGAACCCAGTAATCCAACGTAAAGCGGAAAACAGACCCCAGCTATAGTTAATGTAATTATTATATCTATAAACGGTCTTGATTTCAGTCTTAGAGGGGGTACAGAATATAGAATTGAGCAAAACGCTGCTAAGATGTAAAACAAAAATGCTACTGGTACTTTAAAAGAATCTAATGAGTATGGAATAAAAAATAAATTTAGGGGAATAACAGACAGCCAAAGTAAAGCTACCCATAAATAGATTATTCGGGGAGTCAAGAGTGTTGAATATGCCATTGGATTTCGAAGAGATAATTTTCTAGGATTAATTGCGTCTGATTCTTTATCATAAAGACCATTAATTGAAAAGTGACCACAAGAAAAGGCATATATCGATAACCACCCAATGATCAAAGATTGTGTTGGTAATAAAAAGAATAGACTTAACATATATGCAACTCCAGCAAAAATAAAGCCCCATTCAAGCCTAGAAAGAATTAGAAGTTCATAAATGATTCTCCAATAGTCTCTCAGTTCTCTATTCATTAATATACCCTTTGAAAGAGAGTTAAAAATCACTTGAATAACTTTTTTAGTTTAAAAAGGAAAAAATAGAATTGATCTTAGAAGATTAAGAGCAATTTATACATCGTGCGATTACATCCTCATTTTTTATCCTCACTTTCACTCGGCCGCATTCGGGACAGACTAAAGTGCTACATTTCCTACAAGGAGAAAGGTGTTCAGGACAAAAAGCTTTACTACAACCTTCACACAGTTTCATGGATTCTTGCGAATTAATTTGTCCACACTGGTCACAGGGAAATAGATACCCTTCTTCACATTCTTCACAAACTGGTTTTTGCTCTAGATGACCCATTTTATAAGAAATTTTATCACTAAAAGCGCGAGAACAGACGATACAAGTCCACGAATGCTCTGAACAGAGAAATACACCTGTTTCTGAAACAGCTGCACAAGACCGACAGAGAGTTGTTTTACAGACAGAACATTCCATTGAGTGGTCAGGACAAGCTTTTTTGCCACATTCCTTACAGAAGGCAACATGCTCACTACAAAGGGCTCTCGCACACACAGAACATATAAATGTTGGAGGAGATATTTCTGATTCTAATAAATTTTGGTAATAGTCTTCTGTGCTTATTGTTGGTCCACAGCCAGTACAAGCAATTTCTCCATTACCATTGTATAAATTCAAATTCACTAATGTGAGCTCTTCTATCTCAGTATCAGGTATAGACATTGTAACAGGTATTAACAATCTAGGAATCCAATAAACAGCTTTTTCAGATATTTTAACATCACTTTTGGCAAGTCTGTGGAGATCAGGTGGAACCCCTTTTGATTTTAGTACTTCTATTGTTTTATGAAACTCTGCATAGGTCTCTTTTTGCTCCTCTAGTAATTTTTGACGATTCTTCTCGGTGTCTTTGAGTTGAGATTGAAAATTTTTAACTCGATCCTCATGTTTTGAGATTTTTAATTCACTTGATTCAATTGATCGTTCAATTGCTTTTGTCGATTTATATTCAGCTTCACGAGCTCGTTTTTCACCCTGAAGTGTTTCAAGACGAAGAATGGTCTCATCTAATTTTTGATTCTCTGTTTCCATTTTCTCTTCAATTGTACTTATTTGGTTAGATATCTTTTTTAATGCTTTTGAAACCTTTTCTCCAGCAAGTTTATCGATTTCCTCTCTCTCAAATTCTCGTAGTCTTTGCCGATAGATATTTGCAGCTTCTGGGAATGGCTGTTGGGTAAAATACCAAGTGAGATTGTCAGGTAGTTTCGGGATGATTTCCTTATCTATTTTATAGTATTTCCAACCCTCTAGAGGTTGAATAGACAGATCATTTGGTGGAAGAGAGGATGCATGGATACCTTCAATGACAGTTGAGTCCCATCTTATTTCTCTTTGGCTTAGATCAAATGTTCTGGGCATTTCCTCATTAATTTCAATAGGAAATTCTATAATACCCTCCTTGATCGTACGTTTGATATTGATAACAGTTTTTGAGAAATAAAGCGGTGAATAAAATTGATCAGCTTCTCCTAATACTACTTTAAAACCATCTAGAGCTGGATCACCCAAGATATTCATCCGATCAAAAACAGCTTTAATTAATCTTTTACCCTCAAGTGGGATTTTTGGGGACAAGAATCTTTCTGTAATTTTCCCAATTGCAGGTTTCTTCATACTTAAAGGAAATTCTCTTTCTTCTACCTTTTCAACGGCTTCAGCTTCAGTAGTTTTCTTTTTCTTCTCTTTTTTAACCGGTTTAGGAGGTTTAAGGGTAAGAACTTTTATTTCTTCATCAGTTAATGGGCCTTTATGCAGGCTCAATAACCAACGAGTTTTGATTCTTTTAACACCAACCAGTGGATTATACGCGATAAAATTACCTGGTTTTAAAGCTCTAATTTGGTTCATCAAGTCTCGAAATTCACTTTCGGAACCTCCAGCACCTTCAAATACTGGTTTCAGTGCACCTTGGACTTTTGCTATATCTTGGTTGGTAGCTAGTCGACCTAGAATCCATGTTGCGATATTTGATAAACCACGATAATCGAGATCCCCTGGATTTTGTGTAGCTAAAACACACCCAAGACCAGCTGCACGAGCTTGCTTTAAAAGAATTAATAAAGCTGTTTTCGATGGAGGACTAAAAGATCCAGCAGGCATGAAGCCATACAACTCATCGAAAAACAAAATAGCTCTTAAACGACTGGTACCGCCTTTTGACCAAGCCCATCGTTGTACTTCGCCCAAGATTTCAGCAACGAATGTATTTTTTTCATCATTATCAGTGATTTTCCGTAAATCAAAAACTATTATAGGAGTTTTCTTTTCTTTCTTAGCCAAATCTATTAATTTATCAAAATTTAGCTCAACACCAGGTACAGCACGAACCATTAGTGCATTAATATTTCTAGCCAATTCTGCCCGCTTATTTTTTGATATAAACTTTTCAACAGACAATGAACCTACTTTTTCAAATGGTGGTTCTTGAATTTTTTCTATAAGTGCCACTAGTTCAACATTTGTAACTTTCTCCTCCCACAAATGTCGAATGAGAGTATTTATAAATATTACACGGTTGTCAGTAGAAGATGACGTTCCAATTCCACATCGAGAAAGGAGGAGCTGAATTTTTAAATCTAATGCACTTAGTAGCGCATCAGGTTCTTCAGTCATTAGTTCTTCATAATTAGATGGTTTTTCAAAAGTAGGTGTTAAAGAAATTTGTATACCAGCAGAATTCTTCGGAGTGATTAGAATAACGGCTACCTTCTTTGAAAAATCCTCTTCCACTTCCATATATTCCGAACCAAAGGATTCTTCAAGCTTTTCTCGGTATAATTCTAGCCATTCAACCGCTATTTCATTCGGGTCTCCTCCACCTCTATCATCTGCTTCAACTTTAGCATGAATGATGATTTTTTCTGGATCACTAAAATCCCCTAAACCTATTCCTAAAGCACCGATATCACCTTTTGGGTCCACCGCAATGATTGGAATGCCATTCCTAACAGCTTCTTCTACAATAGATTTACACATAACAGTTTTCCCAGACCCTGATGCTCCTAGAACTGCAGCATGTGTCAGAAATGTTGTACTTGGAAGATTAAATCTCTCTTCTTCCATTCTTCCTAAGAAAAACTCCGGATCACTCATTTTTTACACCAAATCAAGTTTTTAAAATGTATTAATGATTTACTATCTATTAAACTGTGAAGTAATTAAATTTTTAGATAGTTCAAAATAAAATTTACTTAAGGTATATTTTTTATAACATACAGGTTTAAAAAAATGCTCTATATGAAATATCTAATAACAACTAACATAATTTCAGGAACATTTCATAAAAACAAATCATGTTTTTATATCTATATTTTAAAATACTTTGTGATCTAACATAAATAAGTAATAGGTCTGGTTTCAATGGTAAACATCGGTATTTTAGGCAATATGAACTGTGGCAAAACCTCAGTGTTTGTTCATTTCATGAATTCATTAACTTCAGTTAACGAGAAAATATTAGCAGGTTCACCTGGAGGGCCTGAGATGTACACAACTAAAACCGTTGATTTCATCCGATTCACTTCTAAGGGGTTTATTCACGTGCTTTACGGCACGGGGGGACATCGTAATCCAGTAGTTGATTATTATAGAGTTTATGTTTTAAGAAATGCTAATCGTTTCCTGTGTATGTTTGATTTAAATGAGGATTTGGACTCCCAAATTGATTTCTATAGACATTTCGAAATCCCCACAAAACAAATAATTGTCTATCTAAACAAATATGATCTCGCTTCTGATAATTTTGATAAATTTCAGGAAGAAATTAGTTCATTCTTCATTAATGAAAAGAAAAAATTAATTAAGAACTTTTTCCCTACTGTTGCTTTAAAATCAGCAGAAAAAGAGTTTGATAAGTATAAAAAGAACTGTTTGACTGGTATTTTGAGTTTATGTGAATTTGACGCGGATAGCTCAGCTTTTGATGTTTGGGATGGGCAAGGATAACAGGTTCCGATATTATGAGCGAAAATGATCCATTACGTCAGCTTGTAGATACTTTAAAAGCTCTAGAAAACCCAGATAGAGCACTCTGTTTAATTTCTGTTTATTTAGGCCAACGAGCAGATCAAAATACAATCCAAGGTATTACTGATTTATATATTGCACTATTAGGTAAAGGTAAAACAGCCACTCCTGCCAAAATTAGAGGTCTAATTACAACTCTTGTAACCAATGGTCTTCTAGAACGTGAAAGAGAACGGATGATAAGTAAAACAAAAGTTTCTTTTCACCAGATTTCCCCTCTAGGAGAAATAGCTCTTCTCTATGTTTCCATATTCCTGATAAATAATCCAGCAGATCTTAATCTGGATAAGTTGCAATTCATGTCCTATATGGCCGGTGATAGTGAATTTAAACTTGTCAGGTACATAATAAATTCCATTTTGAAAGAGAACCCTCAAACTAAGCGAATTCTAGCTTCCCTGAGAGATGGAAAGGACCCAGAAAAGATTCGTGTCGGTAAATCCACAAGTCTCGCTATTCCTAAACTTTTTACCGGAAAAAATGGTTATAATACATTTAAAATTCTTGAAGAGTTAATATGGGATTATTTACATGAGGACATTGGCATTTCCAGAAATGAGATCGAAGGTCACTTCGATGTCCCAATTGGAAGCAATATAAATAGATTAGCCCCATTTATAAGTGAACAGGCTTTAGGAAAAGCAAAATACTACAAGATTTCAACCCTAGGTATCTTTATGCTTCCGATTCTTGCCCTTTTAATCAAATACTCGTCTTTAGATACAACAATATTACCAACATTACTTTCAACTAGCATTGATTCTGATAAAAATGCATGGTTCGTGTTAATTGAACAAGCCAAAGCTTTTTTTAGGACTTTGTATAGCTTGACTTAATAGAAATAGAATTCAAATTCAAAGCACACTTCTTTTCCAGAATAACACAGAATTTGTCATAATCGATAGGAAACCAGAGGAATTTTTAACCTCGAATAAAAAGTCAAAAAAAGGGATTCTTTACAAGACTAAGATATCACACTAATTTGATGATGTGAAAAAATAATGATAATTACGCTGGATAAACAGAATGAAGAGCGATGTCTTCCTCTAGTTGACTTTCATACGCATATAGGCCGTATTAAAATTGAAACAACGAAAGGTTCTTCTCAACGGGTAAATATGCCTAAAAATATTATTCAGCTTTATGAGAAACTCCAGTATGAAATTCATAAAAGGATAACTCAAAATCCTACTGATTATTATGTTTCTTTACCACCAGCAGATGAATTATCTAAACCGATGTACCCATTTCTCAAACAATTATTTGACTCAAATGATAAAAAATCTAGAGGTTGGATAGTAGATCATATAATATGTTTCCCCTTTAATGATATTTTCCATCAAAAGACTGATCCGAAATTCGTTAAGAGTAATCAATTTGTTCGGCATCAATTGAATACTTTTGATAATTCCTTCCGCTTTATTCCATTCTGTCGATGTGATGTAACTGATGAAGGTGCAGAGAAAGAAGTTAAAAATTCCATTAATTCTGGAATGAGGGGATTAAAGTTGCACCCTTTATCACAGGGATGGATTGATAGAATTATCTCTGATCAGTGTAAAAGAGTCTTAAAAACTGCAGCTGATTTACTTGTTCCAATTATCTTTGATGTTCCAAACAAAGGGGTAGCTATTGATATCACAAACGTATCAGAGGAAGCCAGATCTGAATTTTCTAAACCAATTAAAGTCGTTCTTGGTCATAATGCATTCGATTATAGTTCTAAAGAAATCTTTGATTGTATTAACACAAACGATATGTACACAGAAACTTCAGGCATGAGGGGAAAAGATGTTGAGATATTTTTCAGCAATGTTATGGAAATTGAAGGATGGGAAAATAAAATTCTATTTGGAACGGATTCTAATTATTTTGGAGTATTACAAGCTGCTGATTTTATCACTTTCTTGTTTTCTAATAAATTTTTAGACCTTCTAGCAGATAAAAAGAGTACGGTTGATCCATTAACGGCAGCTTCCAAAATTCTAGGAAGAAATGCACTTCGGATAATTCCGAACTCTTGGAAAATGAATATTAAGGAAACTGAAAATCAAACAATGAATTCTAGTAAAAAATTAAAACAAACAAAACTGAAGGGAGATATTCCAGCATTTGTAAAGTCTCTTAAGAAATTCTTAACCCAACAGAATAACTTTTCGGAGATAAATATCACAGAAAATACTCTAATTGACGGAAAAATTCAAGTTTTGACACTTGGAAATCTTAGTAATAATAAATCCTATATTATATCACTGGATAAGAAATTTCAAAAGTTAACATTATTCCCTTCCTTAAATAATCTAAAAAGTGATTCTAAATTTGAATTAGATGATATTTTGAAAATTAAGCAGGTTTTCAAACTAAAACAAAAGGGTCGTTCCCAATCTTTATCTGAGAACTCATTTTCTGAAATTTGGTGAAATACATGGTTGAAAAGATATATTTACCTCAAACAGAACTTAATTTCACACATGGAATGGAAATCGAAAATCACTTAGTTTCACGTAAGACAGGAGAAGTTGTGGTTGGAAATGAGTTAATAAACATTTGGGAGGAGATGTTTAACGGTGCTGCGGAATATTTAAAACGCTTGAAGAAAGATAAAAAAACCCCAAAATATATTGCAGATAAAATAGGTAAGATAGAAGTGAAAGAGGAGCAAAAAAGAGAAAAACGTCTTTCTTTCATATTTGTAAGTTATAAGTTGGGTAAGAAAACTATCAGAGTTAATTGTTTTGGACCAGATCCGAATATATCACAGATCACATGGTTACTTGAGTTAGTCACTCCACCATGCACTTATCTTGAAGAATTAATCTTTTGGATTGATAAGTTATACGAAGCTGCAATTTACGGCTTATCTAAAACAGATGTCGCTTTATTACCAATGGGTCTTAATCCAACGGAAAAAAGAGTAAGATCAGGATTAACATGCGGAGAACACCATCATATAGGAGTGCCTTCTTATTTTAGAGCCTCGGTTTATAATTTATTGAGAAATTTCATCCCCCATCTAATCGCATTGTCGTCAACATCCCCATTCTTGGACCAAAAACCAAGTAAACCAGTTATTATCAAAGAAAAGGATGGAAAAAGTAATATTATAGGACGATGCATTCATTCCTACCGATTATTAAACAATACTGGGCAAATGGGGCCAAATATCCCTCAGTACTTACCTCCAATCGATGATCATATGGACGGAGAAGATTTTGCTAAACTCGTTAAAAAAGCACCTCCAGACCATCGAATGGTTGATATGTTTCCCTATACTGATTATTCGACGATTGAGTTAAGGTTTTTTGATGCTCAACCATGGTATGAGAATCGTTTGGCAATTGTGTTATTGATTCAGGCTATCGCCCAAAAAGCAAAAAATTTAATAGGAGAAAAGAAAGAAATTCACAAAGTTTCAGGCCTGAGTCTTTACAAAAATCGTAGAAAAGCTGTACAATTTGGACTTCTCGCTCAATTTACTCCTGATGATGAAATACATCCTGATTTTGCGCGATTTTATAATTATGATAGTTTAACGGGAAAAAAAGCTTCAAAACTACTACATTCTGTAAACTCATTAGTTTTTTTCCTTCAAAAAGAACTTGAAGAACTTGGGACCGATTATTTAGATTACATATTAATTCCTCTTCTTGGAACTCAACAATTCAACCCCCCATTATCAGTTACTGATTATCTCCTCTCAATATTCGATCCATCAAAACCCGTATCAGAAATATTACCTGAACTATATTATAGCAATCAATTGAAATATCCATTAGCTTTAGATGGGAATACTCTTTTAGAATTTGTTGATGTTGAAGCAATAAATATAGAGGAGAAGGAAAATGTTCTACGCCAATTACTTAGAACTGATATTAAAAAGCGAAATATCTCAAGTACAACTACACTCGAAAAAAAGAAGAAAGTGGTGAAAAAGAGAAGAAAGAAAAAAACCGAAAAACCTGTTAGTAAAGCAAAAAAAACTACGCCTAAAGCAAGGAAAAAAACCAAACCCACTCCATCAAAAAAAGATTTAAAAGTAATAGAGAAAGCAAAACCAAAAGCAAAACCTGTTAAAGTAAAAGAGGTTACAGAAAAAATAAAAGCTCCTCCAGCTAGAGAGAGACCAGTAACGACAAAAAAACCACCGACCAAGAAAAAAGTCATTTCTGCTTTTGAAAAAACCGATGATTTGGAAGTTTTCGCTCATACTATAGATATTGAGCCAAAATACCACAAAATCGAATCCAAAATTGCTAATGTTATGAAGACAAGAAGGAAAGAAATCGAAATAAAACGACAAGAATTTTTCAGAGAACATCTAGAAGTAGAAAGAAAACAATTTAAATATACTAAAACGGCTAAAGCAATCTTCCCTTCAGTTGTTTCAGGGAAAGAAGTATTTGGTTATATAGAAATCAGCTTTAGTAAAATCGGTTCGACCCTTTACAAATTCCGAAATAACCCAATTACTTTCATCTTCACTGCAAAAGGTACAACAGAACTAATCACCAAAATAAACACATCTATGGATATTTCAATGCTCGAGAAAAAAGGAATGAATAAAATTCCATTTTCAATAGATCTAGGGAAGCTGGTTGGAGAAATAAAAATCATGGTTGAAGCAATAACAGCAACCAATGAATCTCTTCTTCCTGAGAATTTTTCATTTAATATAGTTAGAAAAGATGAAATACAAATTGAAGCAAAAGAATTCTATATTACAAGCAACTATGGACCAGTTGAATGTGTATATCGTGGCCTTAGTCAATTTAGTAAGGCAAAAAAGGGTGAAATCCAATTATTTCTTGTATCTCAATCCTTAACAGAACCGATATTAATTCAAAAAACCAAGTTCAATTTGAAACCAACAGAATATCTCGAACTAGCTCGTAGTCTTGATCTTGATGTTAATTTTCAACATTGCCCCTTTTATATTGTTGCTAGCATAAAAATGAAAAAAAATCGTATTTTTAAGACCATTCGTGTGCCTAACCTAAAGGAAATCATAATTGACTGGAATTTTGTTGTTGACCCCAGTAAACGATCAAATCTATGGGAAGGGGTGTCTCCAAATACAAAATATGAAATTAATTTTGTATTCCAATTTTTAAAGCTTCTCCCTCCACTAAACATAGAAATATTTGTGAATTCATTCCCTACAGGAGAAAGGAAAAAACTATCAAATTTGAGAATTAAAAGAGAGATAGATGAAGGAGATGAAGTTGTTGCTGAAAATATAGGTTTTAAGACACCTAAAAATTGTCAATATATCTTTCTTGATACAGAAATAAGGACTGAAAAAGGTTTAATTCCTATGGATCTTATTTCAGAACCAATTGGGGTTCAGGAACTAGGAAAACAGATATCTACTTATGAAGAAAGATATGATTTAACCTTATGAAATATATAGACTAATCAAAATGAATTATTTTAAAACATATTAACTTAAAAGAATGAATAGAAATAATATAAAATTAATTCTCTTATTGTGATGAAAACACGTAAAAAAGGATTTGAGGCTTCAAAATGAAATTAACAGTTGTAAATGTCGGCAATATTGAGGGGAGAGCATACATGCACCCCGGAAATATTGAAATGATTGAAATTGAGGAGTTTGATTACGTAAAAGTATCTACTGAATGGGAAGATTGGGGAGCTGTTCAAATATTATTATCTGATGAAGTAGAAGAAGGAACAATTGCCATTGATGATAGTGTGTTAACTTCAGCTAACATTTCAGACGGTGATGTTGTTGAAGTAGAACCTGCAAAAATGTCAGGGGGAATAAAATCAATAAAATTAGGAATTGAACCTTTAGCAGGACAAGAAGTTGAAGAAGCGATTCTATGGATAGCCACTGAATTTGAAGAACTATCAAATTTACTTCGTAATCGCCCTGTATTTTCAGGATTACAAATTACTTGGGAGGATTGTCCAATCGGTAGTATAACTGTTCGTTTTCTTGGAGCGGAACCTCCAATAGATGAAGGAAAAATCGGTATTGTTGATCCTACTGGACGAGAAGTAGAAATAAATATAATTCCATTTACTGAAATGAGTTTCAATGCTGTACTTGTGCTAGATGTGTCTGGAAGCATGTCAAAGAAAGACATGAAGGTCCAAAATATTAGTGGTGCACTAGAAGGACTTAGAAAAGGTTTAGAAGAATCTAATGAATTAAGTGCGTTTATCGAAAAATTTCAAGAAGGAAAGAAAGTATCTCGTGTTGATGCTGCAGCCATGGCAATTATGCTATTTATGTCACTAAAGATTGCAAAAGGTTGGGGAGAACAAATCAGTCTTATTACCTTTTCAGGTGAAGTAGAACAATTTACATTAGAAGGCGCTCCTGTTATCTCATGCGTTGGAGAAACCAAAAAAGCAGGAATCGAAAGTATTATTGGCCATGTTGTGAAGAAGACTGAAGAGAGCACAGGCTTAACCTTCCTAAGCGGGGGTATCAATGAAGCCTATAACTGTATTGAACATTTTGATGACAATCCAAATATTAACAAAAAGAATCCTACCATGATAATTGTCCTAACAGATGGAAATCCAAACAAAGGAAATGGATTAGGGGTTAATCCAATACCAGTTGTTAGAAAACAAGTAGAAAAGCACCCAGAAGTGGTCCTTTATGCAATTGGCCTGGGTGAAGCTGATAGATTGATGCTCCGTCGAGTTGGAGAGATTGGACGTGGTGGATCACTAATGGCTGATGATCTCGAAACATTAATCGATTTTTACGATTCATTAGCTCAAAATTTCCAAATGGTTGTAAAAATGAAAAAACAGGATTCCTAATTGGATTTCATTCCCCCCTTTTTCTATTTAAATATTGAATTTTTTTTAGAACTGTCCTTATTCTATAATTAATAAATTGTTTTAGTTTATTTTTTATGAGTCCCTTTTAGAAATGAAAGTCCGATATACAAAAGTTACCTTTTTATAGAATAAATAGAGAGGGCCAGCTCCCCTCTATATTATGATTTAAGCGTATTAGCAAACGGTGGGATACATGACTAAGTATAAAATCAAAAAAATATCAATAGAACCAACAGATATTGTAATTATCTCAAAAGCTCATAATAAACATGTTGTACCACAAGCAAAATTTCGACTGTGTTTTGGACAGAATGAAATTCCAGTAAGCAATGTGCTTAAACTTGAAGGAATAGTTCAAGAAAATGAGATTGGGCTTTCTAAAACATTAATCAGACGATTAAAGGTAAAAGTTGGAGATGAAATAAATTTACAACCTCTAACTAGAGGTGTTTCTCCAAGCTATAATGTGATCAAACAGCAGCTTTCCCATCCTAGAATCCCATATGAAAAGGATGAAATAGAGAGTATTGTTCATGATATAACTACAGGAGATTTAACTCCCTTAGAATCATCAGTTTTCTTAACAGCGCAAATTTTCCAAGAATGGTCCCTAAACGAAATTAAATATTTAACTAAAGCTATAGCTTTTTCAGGACAGACGGTTAAATGGGATGATGGCATAATTTATGATAAGCACAGCCTAGGAGGGGTTCCAGGTAATAAAGTGACATTATTAATTGTACCAATAATCGCTGCTGCAGGTTTAATCATTCCTAAAACTAGTAGTAGAGCTATAACGAGTCCATCAGGTACAGCTGACACCATAGAAGCTATGGGGTGTGATATTAAATTTACCATAGAGGAAATGGTTGAAGTAGCTCACCAAGTTGGGGGTTTGATTGTATGGACAGGTGGGTTGAATATTGTTCCCGCTGACGAGAAGATTATTCGAAATGTACAATTTCCTCTGGGATTTGATCCTGAACCTATGATGATGGCCTCTATAATTTCTAAAAAATTAGCTATGGGAGTTAAATTTTTAGTACTTGATATTCCATGTGGTCCAGGAACAAAGGTTGCTAATATGAATGAAGGTAAAAGAATTGCACATCGTTTTTCAGAACTAGGCCAGCAGCTTGGTATCAAAATTGAAAGCGGAATCACTTATGGTAATCAACCAATTGGCCACGCGATTGGCCCTGCATTAGAAGCACGTGAAGCCCTATATGCACTAACTACGCCCAAAATAGCCTCTGACTCATTAATTGGAAAGAGTACAGCTTTAGCAGGAATATTACTGGAAATGTCAGGAAAATCCCCACCAGGAAGTGGACAGGAATTAGCTTTAGAATTGTTAAATTCTGGTAAAGCATACCAAAAGTTTCAGGAAATTCTAGAAGCTCAAAACGCAGATCCAAAGATAGTCCCTGAAGACATTGAGATAGGGTCGTCAGTTTATGAATATCTTGCTCCACAAAACGGCTGGGTTGTTGAAATTAACAACAAAGTTATTGTACGAGCTGCTCGAGCTGCAGGTGCACCTATGGATAAACGAGCGGGAATATTATTCTTAAAGAAGATGGATTCTGTTGTAAGAGGTGAAGTACTATTCCGAATTCATGCTTCGAATGAAAAGAGGCTTGCTGCTGCCGTAAATGAAATTGTAAAAGAACCTCCAATAGTAATTGAAGGTATGCTTTTAGCTCGTGGATAAAATAGTGAGTAGGCGTAGTTTTTTTTGGTTAAACCTCGTCCAAATATCTCAGAATTTGTAAAATATTGTAATTCATTAGAAGAACAAACAATATTAATTGTTGAAGGTAAACGAGACACCAATTTAATACGAAAATTAGGTATTAATGCAATAATTATAGAAAAATCAGGATTTTCTATCCCAGAATTAGTAGATCAAGTTTTCCGTTTTGAAAATATCATAATATTAACTGATTTTGATGCAGAGGGAAAAAGATTAAGACAGCTCATCAAAAAGGAAATCCAGAGTAGAAAAGGACATGGCAGGATTGATTCTCGTGCTAGACAAATCCTTTTCATATTCTGTCGTACTTTTAACATAACGGAAATCGAGGATCTCAAACGATTCATCCCATTAAATTACTATTAGCAATTTTCGATTTTTTTGTTCTCTTCTAACTGGGAGAGAAAAGAACATAAATTCGCATAAAATTGTTATTTTAAACATTCTAGGTGAATAAAATGAAGGCGATAATGAAGACCAAACCCGAAAAGGGATTTGAAGTTAGAGAAATTTCTGAACCTGAGATCACTCATGTGAACCAGGTGAAAATAAAAGTCGATGTAGCCTCTATATGTGGAACTGATTTTCATATGTGGACCTATGATCAATGGGCTCAAAAAAGACTTTCCCCCGCTATCCCGTTTGTTGCTGGACACGAAGTTGGAGGGACTGTTATTGAAACTGGTAACGATGTAATAAATATTCAGGTGGGTGATAAGGTTTCATTGGAATGTCATGAGGCCTGTGGAACATGCTATCAATGCCGTAGTGATCGTATGCACATTTGCCGTAATACAAAAATATTCGGTGTTGACAAAGACGGAATATTCGCTGAATATGCGGTTTTCCCAGAACTAAATGCATGGAAAAATGATGATGATTTAGATCCTGCCCTTGCTTCGATTCAAGATCCCTTAGGAAATGCTATTCATTGTATTCATCCGAAAAACAATATTGCTGATATTGCTGGAAAAAATATTCTAATCACTGGTTGTGGACCCATAGGATTGATGTCTATCCCTATAGTGAGAATGTTGGGAGCTGGACAAGTTTTTGCAACCGCAGGAGGAAATAACATGCTTAGACTTAATATGGCAAAAGAAATGGGTGTGGACATGGTTCTTAATGCTCGTGAAGAAGGTGAGAATATTCCGAAATTAATCAGGGATGCCACAAATGGTGATGGAGTAGATGTACTTTTAGAAATGTCAGGAAATGTTCACGCGTTGAAACAGGGATTAGATTCCCTTACATACGGGGGCAGAGTATCACTTCTAGGATTCTTCTCTGGACCCATTACATTTGATATGAATTCCTTTATAATTTCAAAAGGGGCCCATGTTTATGGAATTACTGGTCGTCGAATGTTCCAAACTTGGCAAGAAATGAGGGGATTATTGAAATCAAGAAATTTACAGGAAAAGCTAAAAAAATTAATAACACATCGAATTAATATGACTGATTGGGAAACTGGGATGATTGAAATTAACGAGAAAAGAGCAATAAAAGTAATAATGAATCCTTTCAAATAAGAATTTCTTTCTTTACCTGCTATAAACGCTTTAATATTCTTTCTAATACCCCTTTCTTTTTAAAATTTTTATGCCAAAGTCTTAAAATTTCATCAGCAAAGTCGTATGGACCTGATAAGGCATAAAAGTTTATTCCAACATTTATTGCCATTTTCCGTAAAAATTCACGGTCGAGTTGGTTTTCAACAAAATTTAACTCCTTAATTTTCTCACCAACATGAAAAAATGACAACTTATACTTTGATTTAGTTTTTACTATCTCACAGTAATAGTCTCTACTTGAAGGAATCTGAAATCGCAATTTCAATTGGATTTATCCTCTTTTTACATTTCTATATTCTTCTAAATAAGTTTTTTTTGACTCATTCTTATAAAGGGATTGAAATCTTCAATTTCTAAATCACTTTCTACATTTTTAATCAAATTATGAAATTAGAAATATTTTTCAAAACTAGTTCAATTCTTTCATATTCAATTTTTGGGTACAATCTCTTATTCAGAGGGTTATGTCTTGTCTGAAATACAAAAAGAACTTGAAAAAGCTAAAACAAATGAAACTGCAGGTAATTTTGAAAAAGCTGCAAAATCTTTTTTTAAAGTCGCAGAAAGTACAACAGGAGAACAGAGTCTAAAACTATATAATAAAGCCTTTTTCACAAGCAGGAAGAGCGCAAATACTCATTTGATGTACACGTTAGGTAAAGCATATTATGAGAATTTGCAAGCTGAAAATCAAGAAGATAAAATCAGAGATTTAATCCCAACTTTTCTAGAAATCACAGGACGAATGCGGGATCAACATGCAGAACAATCACCAGAAGAGGCAATTGATGTATTCAGTTGGTCTATTAATCTATATCTCAATCTTGGGAATGAGGATGCTGCATTTGAAATTTCTCAAGACGCAGGGGATGCATTTTTTGCATATGGACAAGAGTTCCTATCATCTAGTCATCTGCTTGGGAAGCAAGAAAAATGGCAACGAGGTTTAAATTTATTCGATGAAGCGATAAATGTATATCAGCTAACTCGTTTGAACAAAGAAGCTCTTGAAAAGATTACAACAGTTAAATTAGACAAAATTGGAAGATTAATTGACATTGGAAGACATAAAGAAGCTATTGAAAACACAACGGAATTATTAAATTACTTTTCTTCTCAAGATACAGGTATTCAGCCATATTCGAAAGACGAACTCACACTTAGGATAGCAAAAATTTTAGCAAATAAGAGTTTAGAGAAGGCCAGTAATAAGCAATTTGAAGTTGCTAATGTACTCCAAAATTCTGCAAAAGCAGGTTTTGAAAGTTCTGGAAACTTTACAGAAATAGTTCCGTTTCTTTGGAGTTTATCTCAAGTTTTTGATGAATTAGATCAAAGAGAACTATTTTTTAGTCTTGTTGATGACACATTTGAGAACTCATTGAAATATCAGGATGATACTATTCAATCATCCATCTTTGGATATCTTGAAAGTAGAGGGAAATCAATCAGTGAAAATGTAATAAATTCAAGATTACTGATGGTGAAAAAAGGACCTATAGAGTTTAATAATCATGAGGGACTTCAATACTTCTTTAAAAGCATGGATCTCGCCAATAAAATTAATGATACAAACATTCCAGATAATATAACTAGCTTTCTTTTTCAGTATGCCCAAACAATGTACGAGAAAAAACTCAAATTCAGAGCGCTTCCATATCTTAAATTTTGTGCTCAAACCTGGTGGGGGTTACCCAACGGTTCTACCCAAACGAAAAAGATTATATCTTATCTAGATACAAAATATAATGAATTACTAAATGAAGGACGAATTGAGGACGCATCAAAGTACTTGGAAAATATTTTCTCTATCAAATTTTTCATTAAAGAAGAAGAAAATGCAGGCGATTTAGCTCTATCTTTTGCCCAGATTGCAGGTCGAGTATCTCAAGATAAAATCGAATTAGAGTTTTTAGAACGAGCATTACATGCATATTCCAGAATCCAAGTAAAAAACAAGCTCAAAATATTGCTTGATACTATTATCAACCGTTCAGATCCATTATTCAATACAAAAGCTAAAGCTAAAGCTCCTCGAGAGAAATTTATTGGGTTAGGTAATTTAATTGCAGTTGAAATTTCTCAAGAAACTCACGGAGAATTTCTTCAAGCAACAGCGTTCAAAAGCTTCAATAGTGGTTTAATTGAATTTGGAGTTGAATCAACAGAAAAAGCTTTTGAAGTTCAAAAGAAATATGATCCGAACCTTGCTGCAGATTTGTATTTTCAAGCAGGGTCCTTACTGATTGAAGTAAATATAGAAAAAGCTATTGAATTTATCACGAAATCAACAGAATTTGCTGCGGAATATGAACCATTACAGGACCTCGTTGACAGAAATCTCAATTATCTCATGGAAATAACCTTATCTGCCAATATTTTAAAGACAAAACTATTTCTCATCAATAAATTTGAATTGATTACAGAAATTATTAACCGAAATGTGATATTTAACGAATTCCTGTTTACTTTCACCCAGAATTTGGCAGAAAGCATATCTGAACCAGAATATTATTCACAGATGAAGAATTTTCTTGAAAAAACATTTACGGCCTTCTATTCCCAAGATAATCGACATCCTAAATTGGGAGAAATTATTACATGGACAAACAGTCACATTATGGAGAATTATAACGAAAATGAAAATGAAATATTACTTGAAATGGCACTGCAAATTATGCAGTTTTATGAGAAATTAGGCCGATCTACAGAATTTATAGAATTCTTTTGGCCTGTATTTGAAATTTTCGTTTCATCAGAAGATTTTTCTAGTGCAGTTGAGATATATACGGAAATAGATCACTTTCTAGAACGATCAAATCATTCACCTGAGGATAGACAGGTTATTACAGAAAAAGTAGTAGCTGACTTAAATCGAAATATAAAACCTAAAATTCAAGATGAAAAACTAGAAGAAGCATGGATAATTATTAAGGGTCTTTTCAATATCCTCAAAAGTAAAAATCTCCTGTCTCAAGCAGTAACATTATATCAAGAAAATGCAACACTTTTTGCCAATACAAGAATCGACCTATCACTAAATATGTGGTCAGAAATCACTGAAGTTGCTAAGTCGATGGATGATTCCAAAACGATATTTATTGAAATTATTAAGTCACTCAATGAAATGATACCTTTATACACGGAAAGGGGAGAAGTAACTATCGTAAATGATATTTATTCTAAAGTAATAGAGATGAATGAGCTTATAGGTGATACCGAACAAGTTCAAGAATTGTTTCTTCAAGCAACAAGATACCAATTGATGAATGGGGATTTCAATGCTCTTCTTGACTGGGGAAGTAAAGGGTTTAAGATGTCCCTAGAAGAGAAGAATACTGTATTTCTTTCAGAATATTCTAATATGTTTTTCTCAATAGGAAGTGGTTTACTATCAGAAGATCCTGAAGTGGGTACCTCATTAATAGAAACTGCTTCGAATTTTCTAAGAGAATCAGGATCTTCTGGCCTAGAATTATATTGTATTAAAATGGCAGAAATTTATGAAACTCTAATACAAAATCCTGCAACTCAAGAACTAGCTCAATCTGAGCGAGAGAATATATTAACACATTTCAGAGAATCTGGCAATAAAAAAGAAGAAGGAAATTTTCTTTTAACAACTGGGAGATTAACTTTAGAAACAGGACAATTCAAGGAAGGATTTGACCTAATCACTCATGCAACTGATTTGTTTCAAGAGATTGAGGATGAAAATGGTTTAGCAGAAATTGTTAGTTTTTGTTTAAAAACTGGTTCGAGATTTGGAGTAAGTTCCCAGGAGTACCAAATCTTATCTCAGCATGCAGCTAAAATCCAAGATAGTGGAGTAGAAATCTCTGAAGAAAAAACTCAGGATGCATTTGGTGATCTATTTGATGGGATGTTGGAAGATATGACTTCGCTAATGGATCCTAATAAGCGAATGAAGAAAGAAAAAGAAAAGAAAAAGAAAAAAAGATAACATTTTCAATCATAATATTGTTATATTCTTATTATACTTATTCTTATTCTCTTCTTTTCTCCCTTCCATAAAGGGATATCTTCTAAATAGAAGTGCACCAAGAATTAATATTGTACCTGCAACAGGTCCTACTAAAAGCAACCCTAGAGGCCCTGTATTTAATAAACCAGCCTCAGTTTTAACTCCTGAAAGAAAAAATTCTCGTCCAAATACTGTTAATAATATCCCAAGTATCAAATCACCTAAAGCAGCGAAGAACCAGTCGACAACTCCTTGAGCAGCGAAGTACATTGATTCTCTTCGTTGCCCTGTTAATTTTTCATCATAATCTATTATATCACTAAAAACAGAATAACCTAGAACCATAACTCCTCCTATAGGGATACCAACTATTATTATAGTAATAAGTGTTTGAAGAAGAACAAAATTCATCCAATCAGGTGATGTAGCTAATTGAAGACGCGTTCCATCTCCAGTAACGACATCAATGAAGGAAACGACATTTTCCGGAGTTATGAGAGGAATTTGACCAAGAAAAAACATCATCCATGGGAGAATACCGAAGAATAAACAACAGTAGTAATATACACGTGCTTTACCATATTTATATGATAATTTGGATATAACTGGCACAGAAATGATAGCTGTGATAACAAAAAATCCAGAAATTAGCGAAACCATAATATCATCTGGATATAATCCAAGATAATTTATCGCAATCATAGGAATGGCAGCTAAAAGCATAGATTCTGCGAGCATTTGTGTACTAACTGTTGCTAAGTAGCTAGGAAAAAAAGCCTTATTCTTGAAAGTTAGTTTAAAAGATTCAATTAAGCCTAGACGAGTCAGAACTGCTTTATCATTTTCTTTAACACCGAAAAAGACTATCACCATACAAAATAAGGCAAAAAAAGCAATAGGTAATGTTGATAAAAACGCAGTAGTCCTTCCTTCTCCAAATATACCAGAAAATATTCCTCTTAGAATTGGGAATAGTAATACGCCTAATATAGTACCAACTAATGTAAATATTGTTCTGACAGATTGATAGGAAGTTCTTTCATGTGTTGTTGGGGCAATTTCGGGGAGTAAAGCTAGATAAGGATTAATCACCGCTGCATTAGTCCATCTAAATCCCATGAAAGATATCAGAAGCCAGATTAAAGCGAATAGAGTTTCGCTTGTAGGACAGGAGAAGGTTAGTACAAAAAAGAAAACCCATAGAGGAGATAATAGTAAGAAAGGTCTCCTTCTACCAAATCTTGTACGTATATTATCCGATAATCTTGCAATGGGTACATTCATCAATCCTTCACTAAGCTTGCCTGAAAAAGTTATTATGGTGACCAAGAGAGCGTCCCAGTTATTCGGACTGACAAGGACTTCTTCAAGATAGAAAATGATCACAAATATTGCAAGAACATTCGACATAATAGCGTTGCCAAAACTGCCAAAGGACCAAGAAAATCTTTGAAAACGACTAGGTGTATATTCAGAGACATTCATTTGTGTTAACCTTACTTAAAATTATCATAAACCTCTTTCAATTAACTGTGATTTGATATCAGCTACTTTTTCAGTATTCAGATTATTCAGTCTCCAGAAAACTAAGATACCAGCTATTAAGAGAATTGCTGGAATTAGCGCCATATGAATATGGATTCCAAACATAGCTGTCGGAGTTTGACTATCAATCCCCGAAGGTTGGCTAGCTACAAATCCAGTAATTTCATGAACTATCCAAAAACTCAATGCTTGAACAACAAAAGCAAGTCTTCCGAAAAAAGCTCTAAATCCCATGTAAATTCCATCATTTCTCTTTCCTGCTTTTAGTACGATTTCATCGATTACATCAGCTAACGCTGGTGTCATGATCATCCAATAACCACCGAATCCTATGCCAAATAAAAACAAAAATAGCATAAATCCTTCATAGCTACTCCCAATAAATGTCATAGGAAAAACAATAATAGCCATAAATAAAGCAGAAGCCATTAACATATTCTGATTGCTTTTGAATCGTTTATTTATGTTAAGCCATAAAGGAATTCCAATTAATGCTCCTACAAGATATAGTGCCATTATTATTGTAACATTATTTGGATAAATAACATATTTTTCGATGAATAAGATACTACCAGTCATTGAAATAACAGCAGATTGATAAAAGAAATAAAGAACTATCCAAGCAAGAAAATTCCTTTGTTTTAATGCCGTTATGAATTGACTAACAAAGCCTTCTTGGTCCTTTTGATCACGATCTTCAAAATAACGCTTAATCATATCAGGATTTTCTTTTACTCCAGGAATTATTAGAAATACAAGGAAAAATCCTACTACTGCAAAAATTAAACCATTATTTGCGTAACTAGATGTTACATCAGGATCAGAAATTATTGTTGGTAGAATGGAGCCAATAGCTATTCCGAAAACACCAATAACCGTTGCTATACTTATTGCTTTATTTCTCGCTTTATCATTTCTAAATTTATCAGGAAAGATGGACTGATAATTCACATCAAAAATGGAATATAATGTATCATAAAGACATGTTGAAAAGATCATCCAGCATAATAACAATAATTCGTTTTCTACTATAAAATTTGGAGCCAAAAAGATTAAAGCAAAACTGAGAACCCAAAGAATAGAACAAACGAATATCCACGGGAACCGTCTTCCATATTTCGCAGATAAGCGAGTAGGTTTTTCAGTTAAGTATCCTACAAGTGGATCGTTTATCGCATTCCAGATTGAATAAACAATGAAACCAAACGCTGCAAGAAATCCAGCTAATCCCAGAACATCTTCATAAAAAAACCATACTACAACACCAAAAGCTTGACTAAAAAATTCTGTAACAAACTTACCTGTGCCATAAGAAGCCATTACTCCTGTACCCACAGTATTAACGTTATTACTTTGTATATTACTCATGTAATTAAACACTCCAAATTGTATTCATGAAACATATTTCGCAATTCTCTACTTTTTCTCAATACGTTCAGTATTAGAACAAATTATTGAAATATTTGGTAGGTTCATTAATATAGGAGTCATGTATTTGAATTTATCGCTTTAAAGATTGAAATGACCTCTTGATCAAATCATTTTTTTTTTCCGATCAAAAATGAGGATATTAAAATAGAGAGAATTAGAATTAGAATTAGAATTAGTAATACCCTACGATGTATTAATGAGACAATAGGGTTTTATGAAAATGGATTCAACTCTTTCGATTAGACGAATTCATTGTATAGTAATAAAAAGCTAAAAATCCCCCTCCATTTTACCATCCAAATCATCCATGAAACTGTAATATGGATGAAATAAGGCATTAATAAGCATAAATAACATTTTTTTTGTTAATAATACTGTAATGTCAAGCATGGAGAATAATGAGATGAATGAAATACCTGAACGCATAGAACGGCTAAAAGAGCTTGCAGAAAATTTAGTGTGGGTTTGGAAGCCAAAAGCACGAGAATTATTTAAAAATCTGGATCATCCCTCTTGGGCTTATACAGGACACACTCCAGTTCGTATGCTTCAGATAATGCCACCAGACCGTTTAGTTAAAGCTTCTAAAGATCCTGTTTTTCTTAAACAATATGACGCGGTCATGTATGATTTTGATAAAGAGTTAGAAACAGAAAAAACATGGTTTCTAGAAGAATATCCTGATATTAAAGGTGAAATTGCATATGTTTCTACAGAATACGGATTACATCAAAGTCTACCTGTTTACTCTGGGGGTTTAGGTATTTTGAGCGGGGATCATGTCAAGGAGAGCAGTGATTTAGGATTACCCTTTGTAGGAATAGGATTTGTGTACCCTCAAGGATATTTTAAACAAGTTATCCCTCGTGATGGCTGGCAACAAGCTGAGTACAAGGATCTCAAGTTTCATCAAACTCCAATTAATCCTGTACTTGAAAATGGAGACGAGCAATTAATAATCGAATTGGAATTTCCGAAATCATTATTTTTACGCGTTTGGAAGTTAAATGTTGGAAGAACACCACTTTTCTTGATGGACACAGATATAGAGGAAAATAAACCGTGGGATCGCGGTTTATCCGCAAGACTTTATGGCGGAGATCGTGAAATGCGTATCCGTCAGGAAATCGTTCTCGGGTTTGGAGCAGTAAAAATCTTATCATATCTAGGTCATAATCCTGTGTGTTATCATCTTAATGAAGGACATAGTGCTTTCCTTGCTCTAGAGTTACTCAAACGAGAAATTCTTAAGAATGGGAAAACTTTTGAGGAAGCAAAAGAAGTAGTAAGACAAAAAATTGTATTTACTACTCATACCCCCGTTCCGGCAGGTCATGATCAGTTTTCATTTGAATTAGTAAGCAAATACTTTCAAAACTATTGGGAAAGTATTGGTATAACGAGAGAAGAGTTTCTTTCATTAGGAGCATTTGACTGGGGGTATGGACAAGGACCTAAATTTAATATGACCGTTTTAGGTATAAAATTAAGTCGCTGTCAAAATGCTGTTTCCAAATTAAACGGAGAAATTGCCCGAGATATGTGGAAAGGTCTTTTTTCATCTCCAGAATTCTCTTCTAGACCAAAAATTCAACATATCACTAATGGGATTCATGTCCCAACATGGATCGGTTTTCCTTTTCAAAAATTATACAAGAAATATCTAGGGAAGAATTGGCTTTCTAATCATGATAAACCTGAATTATGGGATAAGATAGATAATATCCCAACGGAAGAACTTTGGCAAACTAGATTAGAATGCCGACATCGAATGTTTTCCTTCTTACGTGAAAGAGCACGTATTAAAAGAACTGATGAAAATAAAGACGCACGACAGACTTTAGCTGCGGGAGCCTTACTAGATCCAAACGCGTTGACAATTGGATTTGCACGAAGATTTGCGACATATAAAAGGGCTAATTTAATTTTCAAAGACATTGAAAGAATTAAACGTAATCTTCTTGATCCGTACACACCAATTCAGATTATATATGCTGGAAAGGCTCACCCCCAAGATGAACCAGGAAAGCATGTTCTTCAGCAGATACACGAAAAAGTAGTAGATCCACAATTTGGAGGAAGAATAGCATTTATAGAGAATTATGATATGCAGGTTGCACGTTATATGGTATCTGGATGTGACATATGGCTGAACACTCCTCTGAAACCATTAGAAGCCTCTGGAACTTCTGGAATGAAAGCAGGAATTAATGGATGCGTGAATTTCTCAATATTGGACGGTTGGTGGCCAGAAAGCTACAATGGGAGTAATGGCTATATCATCGGCAATAAAACATTTAATAATCGGGAGGAACAAGATAAATATGATTTAAATTCTTTCTTTGATGTTCTCGAAAATGAAATTCGTCCTTTATTTTATAAAAGAAATTCTGAGGGAATTCCAGAAGATTGGTGTGAAGTTATTAGAAATTCATTAAAAACTGTCACTCCAGAATTCGCTGCTCGACGAATGTTAAAGGAATATACAAAATTCTATTTCACAAAATCATAGAAAAGTAAGAAAAAAGGGATAGAAGGATGATAAGCATTAGTTACTATTCTTGGAGTAGAATAAAATGCTTATTTCATCATTTCATGAGCGTTATCTTGCCATTTTTTTACCTGAGTATCTGATTTTCGACCAATTAATGTAGCAATTTCTTGACTGTGTTTACTAATTAAATCTCCTATAGTATTTATTTTCACAGCTGATAATTTTTCAGCTGCAGCTTTACCTATGCCTTTAACTTCTGATACGGAGGTTAGTGTTGTAGCTGATGATTTTTTAGGAGCAATTTTTGCCACAGGTTCAGGAACTGGTTCAGGTTTAGGTTCAGGTTTGGGTACAACTTCCTTCTTGACCTTGGGTTTTTTAGTTATTGCTTTAGGTTTTGGTTTAGCTTCAACCTTTGGTTTAACTTTTGATTTAATTGGCTTTTTTAATTTTGGAGCAGATTTTAACACTGTTCCTGTTTCCATACACACCCATAGATTAACTCGTTGGTCTGGTTTATCAGGTAGAAAATGGCTCCCAATATCATAAATGTCTCCATATTCAGGATTTTCATGAAGAGGTTTTGATATTCTTTTTGATTTTGGTATATTCTTTTTAACCCAACGTTTACCAATGATATACTTTTGATTCGGTTTTCCCAAAATGACTTTCCATGACAAGAACATTCAACTCTTTTTATCAGTATAAAAAACATATTTACGTAGAATACCTTCAATTCAAAGAAAAAATTAAAGCTATTTTATTTTTATTAATGATTTCTTAATATTGACATTTGTTTGAAAAAATAAATGATACATTTAAAGACCCAATACTTATTTTGATTAACTCATCTAATCAATCCATTTAAGATTAGATATTTTGATTAATAATTTATTGCATAGAAGAGATTACTATGAAAAAGATTGGAGTCTTTTGTTCTGGTGGCGACGCTCCAGGTATGAATGCCGCAGTACGTGCTGTTGTTCGAAGAGGAATTGCAAAAGGGTTGAAAATTATAGCGATTTATAGAGGATATAATGGGATTTTTCAGGAATCTTTTGAGGAAATGACTCCAAGATCCGTAGGGAATATAATACAGGAAGGAGGAACAATAATTAAGACAGCACGATCAAAAGAATTTTATACAGATGAAGGGGTTCAGAAAGCGGCACAAATATTAGAAAAACATCAGTTTGATGGCCTTTGTGCAATTGGAGGAAATGGCACGTTTAGAGGGTTGATGAAACTTCAAAAATATTGGAACGGGCAGATCATAGGAATTCCAGGAACAATTGATAATGATATTGGAGGAACAGATTATACAATTGGCTATGATACTGCAATAGATACTGCAATTTCGGCTCTTGACAAAATCCGTGATACAGCTGATAGTCATGATAGGGTTTTTCTTGTAGAAGTTATGGGTCGTGAAGCAGGATTCATAGCACTTGAAGTCGGCATTGGAGTTGGAGCTGAAGAAATATTAATACCTGAAGAGATGCCCATCGATATGCAAACAGTAGCAAAGAGTATCCATGAAGCAAAAAGAAGAGGGAAAAAAGCTTTAATTATTGTCGTAGCGGAAGGAGCTTATAAAAAGGACATTTTTACTTTTTCAGAAGAACTATCAAAATTCTTAGAGAATAAAGTTTATATTTCAATTTTAGGACACATACAAAGAGGTGGATCCCCAAGTGCTCGTGATCGATGGTTGGGAACACGGCTAGGCGCTTTTGCGATTGATTGCATTATCACTGGAGAATCAGGAATTATGGTAGGAGAACGTTGCAATAAACTAGTTAAAGTTCCCTTAAAAGAAACTCAAGCGAAAAAAGCAATAGATAAATACGCTTATAGCCTAATTCAAGATTTATCGATCTAAAATTAATAATCCAGTAAAACGTAGTAATTAAAATTCTTTTCAAGGTTTGTATTGACTTATATAAAATCCTAATCCATAATTAAATTATTAAAATGTGATAGAGAAAGAATAATCTAACTATCAAAGTTCTAGCATACACCAATATATTATGAATGACCTCCCTTTAATCATAAGAAATTTCAACGGAGATTCCTTTGAACAAACCAAAACATACTGATCTATCATACTTCTACTCTTCGTATGAAGTATTAATTAGTATGGCCAAAAAAACCATTAATACTTTAAACGAAAATCCATCAAGCCTGATTGAGTTTAGTAAAATCATAGAAAATGTAAAAGAGTCGGGTAATCGCCTCCATGTAGTAGGAATGGGAAGATCAGGCAAGATCGGTATGCTTATTGGGGAACTGTTAAAGAATATTGGTGTAAAAGTTTCATATTTAGGTAAAAGTCTCGCTAAACCTGTGAGGGAAAAAGATGTGGTTTTTGGTGTAACAGGATCAGGTTGGACGAACTTCACAACAAAAGCCTTACAAGACTCCGTAAAACGGGGAGCTAATGTTATTGCGTTTACTGGTAATAAACGCTCAATAGCTGGAAGATTAGCTGACTCTATAATCATGATCCCAAAAGGATATTCAAGAAAAAATGATAAAGCATTACTCCATGCTCCTCTAACACCGATGGGTACCGTATTTGAATTGAGTAGTATGTTGATAGGCATAGGGCTAGTATCGGGTATTAAAGATGGTTCGATTGTCAAAGGATTCAATGAAGGTGTCAATGAAATTTTAAGAGCGGCAGAGATTACTCTAAATCAGATTAAAAAGAACGATAAGGCGTTGAAAGAATTCATTAATACGTTAGAAGGGTTTTCTGCAAAATCAGGAAAAAATGTATATCTATTTGGGTCTGGTTTGGATTCTATTATTGCTAGTATCGCAAGTATTAGACTCATTCATTTGAAGATTGATGTCAAATCCGTACATGATTGGAGATTTAGACGAAATAGTGATTTATTAGTAGCTATCAGTGGTTCAGGAGTATCTACTCGAACCTTGGAACGAGTCATGAGCGCTAAATCTGTACCGATGAAAGTAATGAGTCTAACATCTTTCCCAAAATCTGAACTGGCCCTAAATAGCGATACGTATGTTGAAATTGTTGGTAGATCTGAAAAAACAAATGCTTATCTAGAACAGATTTCTGATCTTCAGTATTTTGTTCCCTCTTTTGAGTATGTAGCAGCTGTAACCCTTGATGCATGCGTGGCACAATTAGCACACGATTTTGGAATAAGTGAATCCGATATGAAAGCCGAACATGCAAATATTGAATAAATCTACTCATTTATTGAATTTATAAAACTATCAATGCAAGCTTGAGGGTTTTTTTCTTGGTATATAGCTCTTCCTACTATAAAAATATCAGCTCCAGCTTGTTTAGCAAGCTTTATGTTATCTTGAGTTAGTCCTCCTGCAGCTGCGAATAAAACTTCAGAATCACTTTTCAATTTTTCAATTCTTACCCAAGGAGATTTCACTCCAGATAATTCCTCATCAATGCCCCGATGAACTATAATTACATCGGGATTCTGATCTAATGCTAAAATAAGCTTATTAAATTCATCTTGGCCCGTTCCTAATGAATCGATCCAAGCATCAATCCCAATTTTCCTGCAAGCATCTATAAAAGTATTTATTGTAGGAAGAGGAGCTAAACCAGAGACTACAGCAGCATCTACTCCTGTTTTAGCTGAAAAATCTACCTCTAGCTGACCCACATCTAAAGTTTTCAGATCAGCAATTAGATAGATTTCAGGAAAAATTTTTCGAATAACAGGAACGATGTTACGAAGTCCTTCATTTTTTATTAGAGGCGTACCAATTTCTAGTAAAAATTGAACAGAGGGAGGATTTTTGAGACCAGCAAGAATTTTACCCACTATGATTAAATTTGGAATATCTATAGCTAGTTGAAGATAGGGGGGACGATTTAACAGATCATTCATGTTACTCAACACTTCCTAAGATTGATTTAAATTTATCATTTGGCCAGTCTTTAAGGATTCCAGTGCAGCATTTGCAATACGTATGGCTACCATTCCATCTTCTAAAGGAACTGGAATGGATTCATCATTTATTAACGCTCTCGCAAATGCTCCAACTTGGTTAACAAAGGCTGGTAGCTGATCAATTTCCTCATATGCAGGTTCTGCTCCATCTAATTCTGTAATTTTTTCTGATGGTTGTTTAGAGGGATCTATCTGAATAATCCCATCCTCCCCATAAATAGTCATTCCAGTATTCGAACCTATGTGATTCTTAAGATTTGGTTCTGCCCACGAAGCCTCAATTGAAATAAGAATTCCTGATTTTGTTTTTAAAGTAATAAGGACAGTATCCCAGCTATTTATTTCAGGATATACATTGTTTGATCCAATAGCAAAAACAGTGTCAATTGGATCATCAAATCCGATGTACCATTGCACCAAATCAATATCATGAATTGCTAAGTCAACAGCAATACCACCACTTTTTGTTACATCCCAAAACCATTCAGATGAAGGTGGACTATGACCTCTTCGATGTGCATGAATAGAAACTATCTTACCTATCTCATTTTTCTCCAATACCTTCTTTGCGGCTGAATAGTGATGTTGAAACCGACAGATCATTGCTACCATTAATTTAACCTTATTCCTATTAAGAGATGCAATTACATCTTCATATTCCGAGGAATGAAGTAATATTGGCTTTTCACAGAGAATGTGTTTTCCAGCCTCTGCTGCTGCAATGATATAATCCTTATGAGCAAAAGTTGGAACACAAATTGACACTGCTTTTACTTCAGGATCCTGTAACAATTTCTGATAATCTTCAAAAATATTGTTTACTCCAAAAAACAAAGCCGCTCCTTGTAGAGAAAAAGGATTTCGAGTTGCAAGGGAATATAGATCAGTCCAAGGACAAGCTGAATATGCAACAGCATGAACTTGCCCAATACCCCCTAATCCGATTACTCCTACTTTGAGTGGTTCATGAATTTTATGAATATCTGGTAGAAGTTTATAAATTTTAGGACTTGTACCAGTAGACAACATAGTACCAATGATTCGTTCCTCAATACTTAAATCGGATTGTAGCACTCCTTCCATTACTTTAAGAAATTTTGCAGCTACAAGGCTGAGTTCAATATAGGATAACTGATGCCAATTAGGTAAACCAATAATAAGTTGAGAGATTTCGTCTGTATTTTTGCATCGAGGATCAGAATAATCGATCTCATTTTCAAAAAATGGACATGTAAATGGGCACTTCTTCTCTCCATATCCTGTTCGATCTTGGAATAATTTTGATTCATATAAACCTGAAGGATATATTAATTGAGTAATCTGAAAGTCCTTATTTAGAATATCTGCTAAAACTTTTCCGCTCATTCCGACTATTTCGGGATCTACCTTTATTGCATATGCATGAAAGACATGTTTTCCGTAAATTGGATCTTTTGGAAGAGTAATACCTGGAATTTTATCAAGTAGTTTGGTTAAATAATCTGAATTCGAGATACGTCCAGCATTCATCTGTTCAAGCTTTTTCAATTGCTCGATACCGATCGCAGCCTGCATTGTTGTCATTCTATAGTTATATCCCAATCTCTCATAAGTATACCAACCCGGTTCACCATGATGACGAATTAATCGACATTTTTTTGCATATTCTTCATTATCTGTGACTATTATCCCCCCTTCTCCCGTCATCATGTTTTTGGATTCAAAAAGGCTAAAGCAACCACTTATTCCTAGGGTTCCCACCTTTTTTTCTTTATACTCTGCTCCATGAGCTTGGCTCGCGTCTTCAATTACTACGAGATCATGTTCTTTGGCGAATGAAAAAATTGGATCTAGATCTGCAGGATGCCCGAAAAGATGAACAGGTATTATCGCTTTAGTATTTTTTGTTACTTTATTTATTAGATCAGCGGGATCCATACAAAAAGTAACAGGATCGATATCTACAAAGATAGGAATAGCATTTTGATGTAAAACTGCGGTTGCTGTAGCTATAAAGGTATAAGGAGGGACAAGAACCTCATCCCCGGCTCCAATATCCGCAGCAGCTAGAGCGACATGCAAAGCAGCGGTACCAGAGCTAACTGCAATTGCGAATTGAGAACCGATATATTCTGCAAATTTCTTCTCAAATTCTTTAATTTCATTTCCGCTCATGAAAGTAAGCTTTTTATTTTGCAAAACCCGCTTTACCGCGAGTATTTCCTCTCGACCAACTTTTCGGTCCATTGGAAAAGGATCCTGCTTTTTTATTCTTCTTGGCATTGAATAAACATCCTTAAACAAGTATTATGTATTTTAGTATACTTATCTATCATTAAAGCTATAACATGTATCAATCAGTCAAGATTTTTCTTAAAATATATTAATTTTAATTCGCTATTTAAATTTCTAGAACTTCATTTTTTTATCAATCCTTTTACATTTATCTAATTCTAACCACATAGCTGATAATTTTTTAATTCAAACTATTTAACCTTTCAGTTAGTTCAAATCAAGGTATTTAATCATATTTCTACATAATCAAACCACTTTTTTGTATAAAAAATAATAACAGATATAAAGGACGTTCAGATTTATCTTTTCACACTCAAAAACTTGTTTTGAATTAGTAGTAATTGTGCGATTAGAACGATTTTATCTCTAAAAAGAATAGAGAGTGAAAATTAGATCATAAATGGACAGTATTGCTTTTTCTTGTTGGTATTTGGGTTCTATTCGTTGTTGAAGTGTAAAAATATGTCGTATAGTAGTGATTCGTCAGAGGAAACCCATGACGTGAAAATAGAGGATGTTAAACCTCTTGAAAAGAGATTGAATGTTGTTTTTAAAGTCACCGAGACTGGTGAAGAAAGAGAGATCAATAAAAGATCAGGTGAGCAACACAGAGTATGTGATTTTACAGTAGCAGATGACACAGGTTCAATTACGCTAACCCTCTGGAATGAGGACATTGATGCTTTAGAAGTTGGTAGTATGTACAAACTATCAAATGGTTTTGCTAATGTTTTCCAAAACTCTCTTCGTCTTTCTAAAGGTAAATATGGAGAGATTGAAGAGGACACCACTGAATTTGAAAGTCTGAAAGAAGATAATAATCGATCTTCTGAACATGTTGAAGATCCTCGCCGACGAAGCGGCGGTGGCTACGGCGGTGGCGGTGGCGGACGAGGCGGCGGTGGCTATGGTGGCGGCGGTGGCGGACGAGGCGGCGGTGGCTATGGT
>SDBT01001737.1_pt1 | contig 38799 bp, 54 predicted proteins | sample 2277101 | NCBI WGS metagenome assembly SDBT01 (sample SAMN10404973, study PRJNA504765) | marine sediment metagenome | isolation source: marine sediment core GS10_PC15, 103 cmbsf | place: Arctic Ocean: Southern Knipovich Ridge | collected 2010 | reverse complement strand
TGTAGCTCAGAAAGGTGCAGAATTTTTTGCACTTTTAAGAAGTGACCAAATTTCTTGTAGCTCAGAAAGGTGCAGAATTTTTTGCACTTTTAAGAAGTGACCAAATTTCTTGTAGCTCAGAAAAGTGCAGAATTTTTTGCACTTTTAAGAAAGGGCAGAAAATGAGGCTGATTAATTTCTTGCAGAAAAAACCACAGTTTTTAGTTTACCTAGCTGTGATACTGTTAGCAGCAGTGTTAATAATAAGGGTGCTGATATGAAACCAATTGATTTCCCACAGAAAACAAGGGTATTAAGAAAGCCTGATAGCATGACAGATGAAGAATGTGCGCCTCTTCCTGTTTTCACAGATGGGGAGAAAGTTATTTCATGCTGGGTGCCCACATGGAGTGAACGTCTATCAATGTTAATCTTTGGTAAGGTGTGGCTATTTGTTTGGTCTGGTGAATCACAGGCCCCCTGCTGGCTTTGTTGTACTCGCACAGTGTTTAACAAAAAATGAAGCCACCACTCTGGAAGCATCAATTAAAAGAGCTGCAAGAACACGCCTTAGATACAGCTAGGGGCTTGCTGTGGTCTATGCGCTCAGGCAAAACAAGAGTAATAATTGAATCCTTTGACGAGCTTAAAGATCAAGGCCTAGCTACTGGGCTATTAATCATTGCCCCTAATGGTGTTCACACTCAATGGGTAGAGCGCGAGATTCCACAATGGTCATACTCTCAGCTTAATGGTTTGGCTTGGCACTCAGCCACCACAGATGCTAATGCAGTTAACATTAAAGAGCTTGATGTACTGGCCTTAAATGTTGATGCTCTTAAAGTAGAGCGCGCACAGGGGCTTGTTAAGAAGTTTCTCATTGAGCATGGTAGTGGTGAAACAGTGATGGTTGTGTTTGATGAATCACACGAGTTTAGAAGGCCTGGTACTAGAAAGACTAGGCTAGCTCGTGGACTTGCCAAGCGTTGCAAGTATAAACGCATTCTTACTGGTACAGTGGCTCTTAATAGCCCATTACATGTATGGTCACAATTTGAACTGTTAGCTCCTTGTGCGCTTGGCCATAGAACCTTTGGTGCCTTTAAGTCTTACTACGCAGAGTGGGCACAAATCCAAAGGCGTGATGGGCGTAGCTTTCCCAAGGTGGTTGGCTATAGACATTTGGAAGAGCTACAGAGCTGGGTTAGCCTCTGGGCATCAGTGGTGCCAAGGTCACAAGCTGATGTTCCTGCTGTTCTTAAAACTGAGCGCCTAGTCCCACTTAGCATTAAGCAAGAGAAAGCCTATGCAGCACTCAAGCTTAATGCCTTAGCTGGCATTGATGAATTAAGTGCAGTTGAAATAACAGCCCACCTAATAAAGTTTCAGCAGATCCTTGGTGGCTTCATACTGAACGATCATGGAGAAGTGATTAATATAGACTTCAACCCACCACGCTTAACAGCATTGGTTGAAGAGGTACTAGGCACAGAGCCTTGTAAAGCAATTGTGTGGTGTCGCTTTAGAGAAGATATTAAGCGCTGTTCTGTAGCTCTTAGAAAAGCAGGGGTTAAGGTGGTTGAGTATCATGGTGGGGTGACACCCACAGATCGAGTAGAGGCTATAAGGCATTTCCAGTGGCATGAGCCCCCCATTGCTTTTATTGGACAACCACAAGCAGCAGGCCAAGGGTTAGACCTATCAGCAGCAGAGGCAGTTATCTGGTACAGCCATGTTCACGATGCCATTGTCAGAGAGCAAGCCTCTGCTCGCGCATCTGTTAAAGGTGGCAGCCCAGTGGCCTTGGTTGACCTTGTAGCACCGGGCACACTAGATGTAGGCATACTGGACTTGCTTAAGAGTAAGGCGTCTATTGCTGAAGCCTTAACAGGTGAAGGTCTTGCTGACCTTCTAGCAGGAGTATCACGTAGGTTCTAACACTTTCACTTAATCTCTTAACCAGCTTTCAACCTTAAGGCTTGTGTGTAAATGTTGACTTCAGCAGTTAACCACAGCAGCATAGCCAGAAAGGTAACACCATGGCAAAGCTCACAGCAAAGAAGGTGGTGGCCACCAAGAGTGCCAAGCCTTCTATTGGCGAGATTGCCTGCAAGGCAATCAAAGCTGGTAAGACCAACCAGCAAGCTCTTAAGGAAGTTAAGAAGGCTCACCCCCAAGCCAAGACTCAGCTCAACAGCATTGCTGTTTATCGTAGCTGGGCACGAGCTACTAACAGCCGCACTCCTACTAATCGCCAAGCTGCCATCAAACAGGGGTTGGTGCTGGACACCCCTAAGCGCAAGCTTGCCAAGCGTACTAAAAAAGCTGCTCCCAAGCGCACTAAGAAAGTCACTACTGGGGGGCAAAATATTAAAGAGCTTGCAGCTAAGCGCAGAGCTAACAGAGCAGCTAAGAAAACTGCACACAAGGGCAAAGCCAAGAAAGCCACTAAGAAAACTACTCCCAAGCGTAGTCCCAAAAAGCTCATTAAGAAGAGCTAAGCCAACCGCAATCCAATTAACAAATGCCATGGCAGGCACCACCTGCCATGGCATTTGTGCATGTGCAGAAAGAGGTTAAGGATGAAAGTGCAAGAGAAGCATCTATGGGCATGGCTTAAGAAAGCTGACAAGGATGACATTCACATCAGCAGGATTGAGAATGTTCTTTCAAAAGCTACACCAGATGTTGAGGCTTCCATTGGCACTGGTGGCTTTTGGCTTGAGCTTAAGACAACAGCAGAGCCTAAACGCAGCACCACACTTGTTAAGGTTGTCTTTCAACCAGGCCAAGCAATGTGGCTTGTTAAACGCTGGAAATTTGACTGTGGAGCATGGCTGCTGTTGCAGGTAGGCAAAACCAGATTTCTGATCCCTGGTGGGTATGCTAGGGACGTGGAAGAAGGCTTAACAGTGAGTCAGCTAACTGAGCTGGCCACCCTATCTGGGCACCCTTCCCCAATAGCTTTTTTGTATGCTGCTGGGAAAGAGCTTAAGGTACGTCCTAAGTGCCTTGAATAAAAGGGAAAAATCTTTAATACTGGGCTGGTTTCTGCTCTTAAGGCTTGGTAAGCTTGTGTCAGTACAGCGCGGGGGTTAACAGCTAGCCCGAAAGGGCAGAAAGGGCATCATGGCAAAAGCAGTTGAGGTTAACACAACCTGCAAGCCTACTGGCTTGCTGACTGAGGCACAGAGACGGCAGATGGCAGAGCTGGAAGAGACTACCACTGGGGAGCTGGGGCAGCTTCTCCAGCTCGCCATTGAAGATGAAGAGCTTAAAGACCACTGGTACATCACCCCTACCTACATGGATACAGAGCAAGGTGGGCGCGTTGTCTGGGGGCCTGTTGAGTACCCAGTAGAGTTTATGTGGCAACACAGAATGGGTGATGGAGCTGATATGCTCCAACGCTTTGACCCAGCCACCTTTGAAGATGTGCAGCAAGCCTACTGGTGCATGATGCAGTTTAACCAGGATGAGGTTAGCGCTTACAACATCCACATTAAGCCTGCTGATAACTTCAGTGGGGATACTGGCATCAAACGTATTAACGTCACCTTCAAGGAAGACGAAAGGTACTGATGGCCCACTTGAGCAAAGAGCACCAGAAGCTAGCTTTAACTCTTGGTCCTGTCCATGACCTCGCTGAACGTCTGCTTGACACAGAACAAATGGTGTTAATAGGACGTGACCCCAATGGTAGGCCAGTAGCGTGGCTTTACCGTGGAGTTATTATTCATTGGGTGCTGCCAGTTGAAGAGAAAGGCTATGGGGTATTTGAGGCTACTATAGACCACGAGTGCTGCACTGATGCAGATGATTGGGTTGTGTGTAACTGGATAGACAACCTTAAGGATAAGGGGGCTTGCTGATGACTTGGTTTAAGGCTATCAAGGTTAGGCAAGTTTCCCAGTTAGACCACATTCAAGAAACATGGCAGAAGTCACTGGGCACCAACCAAATTAACAGAGCAGCTAAAATCACACGTACAGCCACAGAGCTTAATATTGTGACTGAGGAAGGCCACACACTTAACTTTGAGCTTATAGAGACAAGCACAAAAGATAAGGGGTCTGCTGATGGCCACTAAGCTGGTTGAATGTCCACGCTGTTTAGGCTTAAGCAACCTAACCATTAATGCAACTAGTGACTTCCCCACTTATGAAATTGAGTGCTACGCATGTAAAGGTGCTGGGAAGGTCAGCAAAGACTCAGCAGAAAGGATTAACGCCTATAAGAATGATTGGTGTAAATGTGAAGATCAATTTTTGTCCACTACCCACCATAAGCATGGAGAGCACCCCAAGCTTAAAGCAGAGCATTGGCGTTGTTCTGATTGTAGGTGTGTGGTCAAAATAGATGAGCAGAAAGGATACCATGGCGACCATTAAGATGCGTGTAGCAGAGCAGAGAAGGCTTGAGTATCTAGTTGATACAGGAAAGGTATTAACCATTCAGGTGATAGCAGAGGAAGCCTTGCTTGAAGTGATTGAGGTTGACTGTGACGGTAACAAGCTTGGCTATCCTTACCACACCATCATTAAAAAAATACTCGAGTATTTCCCTGAAGCTCGCACCACTTCACGTAGCCTAGCTTGGTATGCTTCCAAGATGCGTAGTGCTGGTTTGTTGGTGCCCTTCAGGCCAAGAGCTAAGTACACAAGAAAGGAAGGTTGTTAATGGTGGCTAAGCACAAAGCCAAGCAGACTATTGGCAGTGTTGCTATGGATGCCATCCTTAATGGCTTGTCAGATGAAGAGACACTAGCTGCTGTTAAAAAGGCCTTTCCCAAAGCCAGTACCAAGATTGCCTCTGTGAAGGTCTACAGATCCAATCTCAGAAAAGAGGTTAAAGACGGTAGCCGAGAAGCAGGCCTAGAAGGCCCACCACAGCGCAAAGTGGGTGGGCTGATACGTGACTCCAACCCCATGACTGAAGAGGCTAAGGAAGCCTGTAGGGAATCTAGAAACACTGCTAAAGATGATGACTGGGCAGATAGGATGCAAGTCCAGAAAGAGCGCCTAAAGAAGATGCGCCCTAACCCACGCAGGGATTATAAGAAGTGGGCAGGCGCAGCACTGCGCTTTAAGAGCAAGCATGGCTTCTGGCCATCACCCAACATGCTAACTGAGGCAAGCCTGATATGAAGATATCCATACTGGCAACAGTGGCACTTGATAATATTATTGGCTTTGGTGATACCTTGCCTTGGTGGCTTCCAGCAGACAAGAGAAGGTTTAACGCTTTAACTGCTGGGCGTCATGTTCTGATGGGGCGTAAAACCTATGAGGCTTTGAGTGATCCACTAGCAGGCAGAAAGCTGCTTGTCTTAAGTAACACTTTGGTTGGCTCACCAAGAAAAGGTGTGCAGATAGTTTCTAGCCTCTGGGGTGCCATAAGGATTGCTGCTCTTCATGGGGAAAGAGAGCTATTCATAATTGGTGGGGAGTCTGTTTTTAAAGAGGCTATTGAACACACCCATAAAATGTACCTAACCAAAGTACACGCAGAGGTAGATGGTGATAAGTATTTCCCTGAGTTTAGGCGTAGTGAGTGGAATATGCTCAGCGCAGGGGTCATCCCAGCAAATGAGGAAAATAAACACCCCCTATCTTGGCGTGTATACAACAGGAAGGCTGCTTAACCATGAAGGTGCTTAGACGTATTGCATTAATTATTCTTGACTGCTCTCTTGCGGCTTTGCTTCTATTTGCTCTTTTTAACATTGCAATGCTAGAAGCCTCACCACAAAGAGCCTATGAAGGGAGTGCCCCACAGTGGCACCTTCGCTGTACTGAAGGTGGCATTGCTATCCATGATACAGACCTTAAAGCATACCCAAGCAATGATACGCTAGAAGGCTATATCAGGTTTAAAGCATGGGCTGGTGTTGACTGGAAACGCACCAATGCTTCATGCACCATCACACCCACTCGCTACAGAGCAACCAGCCGCTAACCAGCAGCCCCAGAACACACTAATAGGGCCATGGCTTGCCACCCACCAGCCATGGCCCTATTAATGCTTACAGAGCCTCTGAGGCTGCTTAGCTCCCAATCCTCTTAGCTATCTGGCTCATGGTGCGTTGAGCAACAATCTTCTCCATGGATCTACCACCCATATACACGCCTAGTGTCCACTTAATAATCTCTAGCAACTCATGTTGAAGCTCTGGTGTTATTGCTTCAGTTGTTAGCCACGTCCAAACCAGCAGCCCAACAAAAGTTAATATTGTGATTGGACGCCATGACCTAGTTAACCAGCCACTGCTAACTGTATCAGCTTTAAGCACTTCAGTCTGGGCAAGTGTTAAGTCACGCTCAAGCTTGATAACTTCTATTGTCACCCCATTTTTAATGCGCTCAAGCTCATTGCCTAAAACAAGCTTCTCTTCTTTTGATAAATGCAAGTCGTCAATCAAATCAGTAGCAGGCCCAAAGAGTGTTTTAATAAACCCTAAGATTGCCATGGTGGTTAGTCCCCAAAGTTATCATTAAGGAAGCCAGCACCAGCACCAGCAAGCAGGACACCAAGCTTTGCACCCCCACCACTACCAGCAATGATGCTGATAAGTTTAAAGATGTGTGGCACTGAAGCAGGTGATTTCATAGCAAAAGAAATTAAGCTGCTCCAACCAGATTCATCAGGGCTGTGGTAAGCATACTCACCTTTAAACTCACCCTGGAAAAGCTCGCTTAACTTATCAGCAGCTTCTGCAAGCTCTAACTGCTCTTTACTTAACTGCGCCTTCTCTGCACTAAAGGCCATGTTAATCTCCTATCAGTTTTGCTGCTCACCAAGCAGCAAGTAAATAGCCACAATGGCTATTATTAAAAATATCACTCTTCCTCAATGCTCCCGCCAAAGTTAACTGCTGCTGAGCCTGCACCAGTTGTAGTTATGTAAAGCCCAGTTTCAGTAGTTAACTCAATGTGGCATGGCCCAGCTATATTCCCATTCTGAGCTAGATAAAACTCTAACAATACAGCGCCACCAGAACCATCAAGTAAGCAGATATTGCTTGCTGGGCTCCCAACACTTATAGCAAACCAGCTAATAATTAATGTCTTACCTGTGCCTGGTGCAGCTACTTCTAGATGATTAGTCACAGCCGCTGCATGGTCGCTGCTAGTATTCCACAACTCATGATCGTGCCATTTTGGCATTATCCAACTCCTTTCTATTATTTAGTCCACTTTGATCCTGCGCCATTACCAAATGCTATAGGCATACCTAAACCCTTAAGGGCTTTGTTGCTTGCATCTGCAAGCTCATGGGCAAAATCTTCTGAAGCTTCTATATCAGGTGTGTTTTCAAAGCCAACAAATACACGCCCATCTTCTCTGCAACGCTGAGCCATGATGTTAACATTGTGCTGCACATTACCAGGACCACGCCTAAACTCAATTAATTCACCTGTGTCTGGATCTTCTCTAACTGTATAAGCAGTCTGCTGAAGCAGCAAAATCTTTGCATCAGTGAAGGCTTTAAAGTAAGCATAGCCCCAGCCCCCTAGCTGCACTTCCGGAAAGGCTGCTGTGAAATGGACACAGCATGGCAGCTCTGGGTATCTATTAACCAGCTTGCCAACCATCCAGCGTAAATCTTCTTTGGTATCCCAATCATCTGATTCATATGATGGGCAAATCCAAGAGAGATATGGTGCCCATAGATCAAGGCCACGCTTGAATATTTTTAATCGCTCTGTATGCTCTACTAGCATAAGTGGTCTATGGCCACCAGTCATCAGAAACAAACCAACAGCAAAGCCTGCTATGTGAGCACATTCCAGTTGTGGTATTAAATTTTCAGGCTCATCAAAGAATGAGTAAGCAGGCCAATCTGATTTAAGGTCATTGCCTCTGCTGTTAGCTGCTGCAAAAACCAGAGTGTTGTAACCACGCCTTTGGTGTAAAGAAAATATGGCTATCTGCTGCTCAACTGGCAGTATTGGCAAGTGGCCTGTAAAGTTAAAGCCGCCATCAGAGCCAACACCTACTTTAAGAAAATCAGCTTTCATGTTTTTTGGGTGGACTTTAATAGGCTTTACTGGGGGCGGGGGTGGGTCTATGGGTGGGTCAACACCCCATGATGGTATGTCATGCTCACCTACACTCTTAAACTCACCGTGGGGACAACCTAGAGTAAGGCGTATACGATCTTTAGCAATGCGCTCTATACTTCCACCTGCTTCATTTGGCTGCTTAAGATCATGTCTGCCTAAAATAGCACACCAGATACCCATAGTTAATTACCTCTAAGGTTAACCACATTATCTTTGCTGGTGATAACTTCAAACCTTGGCATGATGGAGCCATTTCTCTCAGCTTGGCGCACAGCTCTCTTAACCCAAGCCTCAACTGTTTCTGTTGGGTCTTTACTATCCTTCTGACACAGCACACAAAACTGACTCCATAAGCTGTGGCTGAAATTAGGTAGCTCTACATTCATGCTCTGCCACCATGTGCTAGTGAATAGTGGTTGCCATCACCAAAACGCCCACCCCATCTACACAGCTCATGCTGTTGTTCCCACCAAATACCAAACTGTTCATGATCTTCAGTTGCATCTTGATAATCTAAATCACCATCATCATCTTCATCAACAAATAAATGAACGTCAGCAGCTAGTCGTCGCTTATGGTTGCTATCTGGATGGCCCCACACTGCATCTTGTGGGCGCTGCACTTCACCAAGGGTATATTCATAATGTTCAAGCTCCATTTTTAGCAACAATCTGGCTAATAGTCGAGCAAATAATGACTGCTTCTCTCTTAAAGTCATTGAGCTGTGTTCCCATTATGAGTACGTAGGTGAGTTTCCAGAAGGTCTTTAATTTCTTTGCGCTCTGCCTTACCTTCACTGACAACATCAACAAACCATTGTGGTGGGCTTTCAGACTCCAATGCCCTAGCACCAATTGCTTGCCACACTTCAAAAGAGAAACCAGCTTGGTCTTGTGAAGTCCAATGGTTAGCATTAATAACTGCGACGTCACGCTGTAGGTTTGAAGTTGAGATTAAAAGAAAAGCAATAATAGGAACTAATAGCATTTGGATTAAAAATTTAATCCACCATGCAGTTTGGCTGTTAGGGAAATCATGCAAGGTCTGTTTCTCCAATCTGTCCCCATTGAGTAAATTGTCTTGCTCTTTTTAACATAATTGCTTCAATCTGATTTGCTCTTTTAATTCTTTCTGGATTTGTTCTGTGTTTCCAACCATTACTAACAGGCTTACCACCATCAAGCCCTAGCCCAGAGCTAGCTGCAAGCTGTGCCTTGACCCAAACAACATTGCTGCTCAGATAGTTAATGGCATCCTGTAAAGTTTCTACACCATCACCATCAGGACATTCATTAAAGAAGATGGTGCCATACATGATAGGTGCTGCTGGGCTGGCTCTGAGTAAAAAGGTTATGGATACACCCCTAGTACTATAAGCCAAGTCACCCCTAGCAATTATAATTTCCATTATTAAACCTCTAAAGCATCCCACTCAGCATCAGATTTTGTTGATCCCATTGTTTGGTATTCATTAACCACACTTTCTTTAAACTTAGAACCGCCAACAGCCCTAATATTAATTTTATCCCCATTTATAGCAGCATTAGCAAGTCTAGCTGTGGTTATAGCAAGAGGGGCAATTTTACCAGTTGTAACAGCTTGGCTTAAAATACTTGATGTTTGTATTTGGTGACCCGCAGTTACACCTTGTACCCTTCTGTAACTGCCACCATCAGGCACATCATCTAAATCATCATTAGCTTTGTCAAGCAAATTATCTGCTGCAACATCAAGTCCAGTTTTGCGGATGACATCAACACGCCCACTGCCATCAACTGCACTTGCTGCAACTCTCTTAAAGGTTGTGCCTTCAGGCACATCATCAAAATCATTGTTGCCAACATCAAACAAATCATCTACATCAACAGCTCCACCAGCTTTTTTAACTTTGACAACTCTTCCAGCAGTTAAATCCCCTAACAGTATACGCCCATAAGTGACACCATCTTCAATAGCATCTAATGTTAAACCATCAACATTAACATCACTAATTGTGGGGTCAACTGGTAGCCTAATCCTAAGCCATGGGTTAGCCACAACATTAGATGCAATAGTCATATCACCTACTGTAACTGTGGTTAATAGACTATCAGCCCAGGCACCCCACAGTAGGCATTGGCAATTTAAACTACCCTTCAGTGTTGATGGCACAGCAGCTAGTACATCTTCACCATTAACATCTGCTAACCAATACTGCCTGTGTGAGCCGTCCCTACTTGTAGAAATGTTAACAGCATTTGTGCCATTGCCATGCCTTGCATAAGTTTCAGGTGCCTCTATATCTTCAACAGAGCCTATTACAGTTAAGGTGCCTTGATGGTTAAAGTACATTCTCATTTCATACTTGGCACTAGCCCCACCAACACCAGTGCCAGTATGTAATTCCATGCGCCATTTATTAGAGGCTGAGTTAAAGCGCATGTGTAGCCTTACCTCACCTGCTGCACAAGCAGGGGCTGCTGCATTGGGTGTGGGTATTGCACCATATACGTGGAAGTCTTGTATCCCTGGTATTGACGCACCAGGGGCTGCACTGCCGGGGTCTTGTGACATTATCCCAAGGTGGTCGACTAGCTCTTCAGTTGTTACTTCAAGCGATGAAAGCCATGTACCATCAGCTTGCCTAGCCATATTAACTCTGCGTAAATAAACCTCTTCCTCATCTACACCCCAGTCGAGATCAGATACAATTGCTGACCAACCTGGAATTAAACTGTGGCTCATTGAAGCTATAGTGCCATTAAGAATAGGTGACTGCACCCCTGCTAAGAGGCTAGTAGCAATTCGTGCAAGGTCTGTTGGATCTTCAACACCAGAGGCATTAAATATGGGTGCATCAATATCTGTATAGTCACCACCTGAAGCAATCACCAAAGCATTAACACCTAATACCCTTACTGATCCTGCAAGCTTCCTACTATCACGCTTCCAGTCTGCTTTTTGTTCTCCTGGTAGCTGGGCTGCTGCTGTGTCCCTATTAATAAAGGGAATGACTGCGTAAGCCCCTGGTACAAACAGCTCAACTTCTTTATTGGAGTGGATACGTATTAACCTTCCTGCTCGTCTTGCAATCTCTTCAATCATTGTAATTGGGCTGGCATATATAGATGTGAACCCAGCGATATTACCAATGGCTGAATCGTATTTAGCAGTGAAACCACTGCCACTAACAAGCGCTATAACATCATCAAGTGCAGCACCTGCTGAGCCTTCCTCAATACCTATATCAAAACGCTCTAAGCCAAGCTCAAATGCAGGTCCAGCACATTCAACAGACCACCTATTAACTCTTCTACCATCCAGCCAGCCAACATCAGATACTGCTATACCAACCACTTGACCATTAAACAGTGTCTGCCAACCCCAAGGTGCTCCATCAGCCTCTTTAAAATATGCTTTGTAGGTAACTTCTGCTAAGTCACTTGGGCCATAATAATAAGGGATTTCACCTGTGAGAATTTCAAAGGGTACTGTCTGATAACCACCCCTAGAGAGTTGAGGATTCCACACTCTAACTGCACTGATACCATCACCTTGATATACCCTATTAAAACTATCATCCACCATATTATGAAAAAATTTTAAGTTAACACTATCCACACCAATAAACTCAAACACCAATTCTAATTTAAGCTCATAGGGTAGTGCACTACCCATCTTAATTACTCTAACTGAATGTATGACATCAACACCACTAACACCAGAAGAGTTAAGCTCAAAATTGCTAACATTAACAAAGACATAAATTGTTTTAAGTGTGTCTTGGTTTTGTATTAATAATCTATAGTTTCTTGCATTACCACCAGGTACTTCATCAAGCTTGCACCACACAGTTATTGTATAGATTTGCCCTTCTTTAATTGGTATATCTGATTGAATTACTTGATGGCTGCTGTTGCCATTATTTTCAATTAATTGCCATACTGGTGAATCTTCATGGGGTGTTGAAACAAAAGGATCTTCTTCCAACACTGCACTTAGGCCTGTACGATTCCAGTAATTTGTGTCACTTAAATCTTTAGATTGGACAACACGGTTTTCTTGGTCATCCAAAACAAATGATAATACGTCAGGATCACCACCAAGGCCAGTATCAATGCTCACTTGTGCAGTGCTATCAATTAACTGCTTAACTTCAGCATCAGCAATTGTTAACTGCCTATTTGATTCAGAGTGGGGTGTGTGAAACTCAGGCCATGCAGCATCATCAACTAGAACGCGGTCAAAATCAAATATCAATGTTTTTTGCACATGCACAGTTGAAAGCCCAATACGAACGCGGTTAATCAAAGCATTAGGGGTTATAGATTCACCTAATGCTAACACACCATTAACATACCAAAGAAGTTGACCATTATTAAAATCATACATGCCTTGGTGCTTATAAACTGTATTGGTTAAAACAACTGGGCCTTCATCACCTGTTATTCCGCCACCAGGCCCAGCTTTTTGAGAAAACATTTTCCAGCGTAAAATACCACCACTATCCATGAAAATATTAATCTGGATAGCGGTTTCAGCAGCAGTTGAGTTTATTAATCTGAAAACAGGTTGCCCTTCACCATTTGCCAAATTTTCAAACCCTATTACAATCTCAAAATTAAAATAGCAAACACCTGTAATATCATTAAAGTTAACTGTTTTCTGTGCTTTCCAACCACTAGTGTTATAGGTAATTCTGCGACAATAACCACCCCACCCGGGGGGCGCACCATAGGATAAATCTTCTGTTGGTTTTAATACTTGTGAACAACCAAGGCCAAAATCATCAGACCATGATTCTTCATCTCCACCAGCCCAAGCTGGTGCAGTGCCTTCATGCCTTTCTTCTATTATCTTAGCCATTATCCACGCCTTAATAATTTAATGTCTACCTTAGCGTTCTCTAGCAATGGCGCTAAGCCTCTGAAAGCAGCGGCTTGGGTTGGTGACCCACCCACAAAATGTAAGCAGGCACGGTAGGTGCCCTCATTCTTACTGCCTTTAAGACTGGACAAAGGTATTACTGCTTCAGGCTCATTCTCACCAACCATGGCCAGTGTGGCTTCAGTGACAAGTCCACCTTCACCCAATGCAGGTATGTCACCATGAAAGATATTTGCCATTGGCCCACTGCCACCACCAGGGGCATTACCAGCACTAAAGCCCACACCAACAGTGAAATTAAGATCAGAGAAACTAGCCTCAATACCTTCAACCAGCTCTGTTACATCTTCACCAACCCCAGAAAGACTTTCCCCTATAGCTTCAGTAGCAATTGCAATACCAGTAACTAAACCATCAACCATGGATGTAGTATTAGCGTTGACAGAATCAGCAGCATTAATAAAATTTAACTCAGTATCTTCAGCCAATGCTGCTGAAGCAGCAGCAGCATTGGCTAAAACTTCCTCTGTGGTTGTAGCAGTATCTTCAAGGCTGCTGCTTATATTTTCTGACATAGTGGCAGCACTATCACTAACTGAATCAGCAGCATCATTAAAAGCTGTTTCAGTTGTTGAAGCTGCTGCCTCAGATGCTTCTGCTGTTTCAGTTGTGGTTTTATTAATTTTATCCATCACAACTTGGAAAGCCTCTTCAACAGATTCAGCACCCTTGGCCATGGCATTAACCATCTTGTTACGCAGCTCAGTTAATGACAAACCTGATTCAGCGAGCATACTCTGAACACTGCCCATCTTCTCTGCCCAAAACGATTCCATTGCAGCAGCGGCAGTGGGGTCTTTAGCTGCATCCTTAAACTGCTCCCAAGCCTGTTCTACGTCGCTTATTGAAAAGCCAAGAGCCAACATGGCATCACGCTGAGCCACGTTAACTTGTTTCCAAAGATCACCACCTGCTTCCAATTGTTGCTGGGTATCCAAAAGAGCAACTAACTGGTTATGCACCCCACTTACAGTTTCGCGGGCTGCCAGCTCTTCAGCAGATGGCCCAAACATATCTTTAATAAAGCCAACTAGGGGACCAATCAAAGGAGCAATTAATGGGCCTATGACTGGGATGAGGCTGCCAATTGAACCAAAGATCCCGGTAAGGCTAGACATAAAACCAGAACCAATACCTTCAGCCACGCCACCAAACAAGTTTTGAAGTACCCCACCAATACTTGCACCAATCCCACCTTCACTACCAAAAAGCCCGCTAATCATTTCCCCTATGCCACCAAGCGAATCACCTAATCCACCATCACCCATTAAAGCATTGATGAAAGAGCCAATACCATTTATTAATGTATCAAGCCATGGAATACCAGTTTTAATTGAAGTGAAGAAACTGACCAGGCTATTAGTAGCAGCATCACCAGCATCTGCTGCATCTTCTAATGCCTCTGCCATCTTCTCATATTCATCCTTGGCTGCTTCTGCTGCAAGAGCAGCCTCTTCATTTTCCCCACTCAGTAGCTGTGTTATTTTCCAATTTGCAAGTGCTGCTTCTGCTGCCTTTTCCAGCTCTTCCATAATGCGTTTATTAACATCAGCCAAATCCTCACCAATTGGAATTAACTCAATCTCTGTGGGAATTAGCTTCAACATTGCTGCATGTAATATTTCAGCAGCACCTGCTTGGCCAAGCATCTGTAACTTAATTGCTTTTAATTTCTCTTCAAGCTCAGGTGTTAACAGCCCTAGCTCTTCCCACTCTTGACGCATATTAAAGATAAGTGGTGCCATCTGGGTTGCAGGTACTATCCCTGAATTAACTGCAAGGCTCAGCTCTTTAAGCTGTAAGGCAGCATCAGCAGCAGTGACCAACCCAAGACTACTAAGCGCATTACCTAGCTTCTCTTCATAAGCTACTGCTGCCTTTTTAGCTGCTTCCCCAGCATCTACAGTTTGCTCAATTAGCTTTAAGCGTGGTATCTCACCTGTGACAATGTTGGAGGTTACTTGAAAATTTGCCTCAAACAATTCCTTTTGTGCTGCAATGGTTAATGCAAGCTCTGCATTTAACTCTTCCTGTGAATCAATCCAAGGGTTTATTTTAGTTACTATTTTTTCCCAGCCTTGGATTAAGTGGTCTAACCCTTTCTTTGCTCCTGATGCTTCCATGATCCAGCTTGTAAGTGCAAAAGTGCTAGCACCCACAGCAGCAACAAGACCAGCTTTACCAATCAAAGACGTAGTATTTTCAATGTTAGCAGTAGTGTTTTCAACGGTAGCAGCAGAATTAAACTGTATTGCAAATGTATCAAGCTTAGTTGCGGTAGTCTTAATAGCAAGTTTTGCTATGACCCTGCCATACACCCCGACAATGCTACCTACTGATTTAATTAAAGTTCCAGTGATGAACAGTAATGGCCCAATGGCTGCTACTGCTAAGCCAATTCTTACAACCCATTGACGCGTACCATCATCCATATCTCTGAACCAAGATAAGACTTCCCTGCCCGCGCTAGTCAGCTCTCTAACTATGGGTATAAGATCCTTACCAATTGTCTCACCCAAATCACGCAAGTCTTTCCACATTAAACGCATTTGGTTAGACGTGGAATCTACTGTGCGCTCTTGATCCCCCATAGCATCAGTAGATTGTCTGGTTGCTTGGATTAATACAGCTTGTGCCATGGCTGCTTGGTTCATGGCTTGGCCAGCTTCTATTAACCCTTCCTCAAGTGCCACTTGCTCTAGTACAGTCATTCGAGTATCAACCCCAAACCTACGCATAGGTTCGGATTGCCCAGCTAGAGCAGACTTAAAAGCATTAAGCACTTCATCTGTGGCAACATTATTAAATGAGGAAATATCACCAGCAAGCTTAAGGGTTTCAAGTGATAGGTCTGCCGCCAAGTCACGAGAAAGGCCCATTGGTACAAGCATATCCTGCAAGCCCGCTGTGCCAGCTTCCATTTCAGAAGTGGTTAAGGCCATAAAGCGTCCAAGGTCTTCAAATTCTTGCCTTAAACGCTCAGCAGCAGGCCCCATGACAACATCAAACTTACTTGAAGTCTCTTCAGCATCAACAGCAAGCTTAACAGCAGCACCAGCAGCAGCTAACAAAGGCAAAGTTACAAAAATGCTAAGCCTTCTACCTGTATTTTGAAGACTTCCACCAAGCTTTTTTAATGATGCAGAGGTTGATTGGAATGTTTTATCTAAGCCTTGTGCCTTGTGCTGTGCTTTATCAATATCTCTGTTGTACTTAACCTGATCGGTACGCAGGTCTAGTACAGCATCGCCAAGAGACTCAGGCATTTTTCTTAACCCTTTCCACAACAATTCCAACACTTGAAAGCTCAGCAACAGCAGCTTCATCTAAAGACACTGCATGTTTAATCTGAGAGCCAAAAGCCTTTCTCTCCAGCTCTCTTAAATGCAATCGCTGGTTACTTGCTGAAGATGTGCCATAAGCTGCTCGCATATCTGTAATTAATCCTAGCCTTTCTTGTGCCTGGATCATGCGCCCATCTTCAGCATACTGCTCTAGCCTTCCAACAGGGATAGATTCCCAAGTTAACCCACCCCCTAAATCACCGTAGAATCTTTGACACCATGCAATTAATCTGAACCAAGATTGCTCGCCTTCACTTTTTCTTTCTCTTCCTCTGTGGTGGCGAGCTTCCCGAAAAAATTGCTCATTTTTCTCAACATTCCGGGAGTGATGCTAGCAGCAGCTTCAGGAGTAAGGTCAACTAAGAACAAATTAGCTGATTGCTCAATAAGCTTTTGTGCTTTAATCATTGAGGCTTCTTCACCTATTTCCATATCACTTGCTGCCTCAACAATAAGACGCCCCACTTGTATGGTTTGCATAAACTCTACAAGAGTAAGCTCTTCAGGCAACCTCATTTTAAACTCACCTGTTTCAAGCTTAACAGTAGGACGTTCAGGGATCTGGGTTAGATCAAGAATATTAGTGGCCATGAGTTTTTTCCTCTGCGCCTTGCTCGACAACTATGCCAAGCTGTTTAAGTTGAGCACTTATAACATCACGCTTTATAGCTTCATGCTTAAGCTTTCTACGATGATATCTAATTGCTCGCTTGTGGTTAGTGATAGCTGCATCTTGGCTCTTAAATAAACCTAACAGCCAAGCTACATTCATTTTTAGGTATCATCCTGCAACAGTCTGCCTGCTGGAAAAGATTGCCCTACATCATAAATAACCCTAAAAACAAGCTCAGAAACTACAGGATCACCCTTAACAAAAGACCACTCTTGAGAGTTTTCTTCCACTACTCTATTAAGGTTAAATTGCATGTTGTTACCAGAAGACATTGGTGACTTACCAATACCACGTACTAGCAATGCAATTTCATTAACATCCAAGCCAACATCAAGCTCACCATAATCAAAACCTGAATCAGATGTAATAGCATTTTGGTTAAGTGCAAGCCTGAGCTGGGCTAAAGTAAAATCAACCATACGTACAGTAACTATCACATCAGCTTCAGTGATAAAAGCTTTAATTGGGTAGCCTGATGCAAGGCTACGAAAATAAGATATTGACTTTTCAGGCTTAACAATAACACCATCTTCATGGTAATGGTGTGCCCCAGAAGAGCCAATCAAAGCCCAGTTACCTGCTGGTGAGGCCCCAATAGCAGGGAAGGTTTCCCCTACAGGTGCCCAGTACAGTGAAAGCGGGCCATTAATGATTTTAATATCAGGCATTTTACGGAACCTCCATAGCTTCAACTAAGGTTGTAAAACTGTGAGCCATTGCAGGCCACACAATTTCAGGATCTATTGACGGAAATGGTCCACCAATAGAATTAACATGGTGAAACAGAACACCATTAACTACAACTCTTGACAGGGTAAAGAAATACTGGAATACAGCTCTTCTTACCTTATCTGCTTGAAATTCATTTTGGCCATAACAAAGAGCATTGAAATTAAGGTTATCAACAGGTAGCAAATCAGCTTTATTAGAGCCGCCTGCTATACGGATAACAAGAATTTTATTAGGCTGAAAAGTATCTTGAGCTGCAATCACTTTCTTTGGGATTTTGTTAACATAGATACGGGTACTAACCAAGTCAGTAACTGTAGACTCAGCTAGCATCATATCTTTTAATGCCTTCATCACATCAAGCATGGGCCATAGCTCTTTTAATTCTGCCAAGTAAATTAGGATACTCAGCATCAGCACCAGGCTTTAAGAAGGGATATGCAGGCGCATCAACACTACGCCCAGCACTATCTTTACCTTGAAAGCCCAGCTCTATTCTACGAGCATAGGCAATGCCCCTAGTGCCCCAACGCCCAATGGTGCCAAATTGGTTAGTAGTAGCAGCTTTAATAATTCTAATAGAGGGGCCAAGACCACCAAGACGCCAAATAAATCTCTGTTGAGAGTGTGCCCCCACACCATGATTTTGTCCAGCATGAATCACAGCAGCGGACATAGTTGCATCAACTGCAAGCCTTGAGGCTTTGCTTGTTTTGCGCTTTAATTCTTCACCCTTCCAGTTAAGCGCCATTTTATTTATGCCTTGTTAAGATCAGCTCATAGTGGTCAATTTGTGAGCTAGGCCCACTGATTAACTGCTTTGACTTAACAACAATTGGACCATCAAATAAAGTAACATGAAGGCGATTAGTTATAGTTAATCTATCGCCTTCCTCTATGTCAGCACTTCTACCAATTAAAGCTCTTATATCTTCCATGATGACTTCTTTGCCATCATCATTAATCCACTTACGAGCTTTAGACCACACCCTGCAACGCACACCAGATGCAACCACAACAAAATCACTAGCCTCTTCACCTTCCCAATCATTAGAAGCTGATGAAACATCACGCTTAACTGTTGCACGATGGGTCATGCTAGAAATTGCATTCATGCTATTGGGCACTGACCCTCTCTGATTTGGGCAAGCAGCTCTCTGCGCCTTGCTCGCCAATCCTTCTGGGTACCAGTCCAGTTACCAGATTTGTAGGAATCAAAAGCATTAAAATTAATATCTAATAGACATAGATCAAGAATTACTCTATCTCTAATATCTTCATCAATTACAGGCACATAGGTAATAACAACTTCAGCACCCCAAAACCTTGCTGGGTTGTCACCATCCACTAAGCGCATTAATCTATAACCGCCAACCTTGCGGTAATCATTAGCTGATAGTGTGACTGCATCAGTGCTGGTACGTCTGCGCTCTGTAATTGAGGTAAAGGATTGTGACTGCCTGTGCAGCGCTAAATACTCTGATCCACTGGCTAGCTGTGTTTCAACTTCTGAAGCAGCATTACCATGGGCGCGCTCTACTGCTTTCTTAACAGAGTCTAAAACACGTTGCAGCACTGAATTGTCAAAATCTGTCTCAACCCTTAACTTAAGTGCATCAAGATCAACGCTCATAGTTAAGCCTCAAGCACATACATAGTTAGAGCAGTATCTTCATCAGTGGAAACATCAAGCTCAGCACTAGCATCATTGTAGACACCAGGATTGAAGCTAGCCACTACAACCCCGGTTGTAGCAGGTACAGTAAAAGTTTTATCAGCAATGGCATTACTGTCAACAGTACCTGGTGTGACTATTGTAATAACAGCTGCACCAGCCCCAGTTTTAACAAACAGTAAAACAACCCTACCATTATTTCTAATGATGTAGTTGTTTGCTGCATCCATGGTAATTGCTGCTCCACCTACAGTGGTGCCACTAGCATCTGCTTTTGCAGGTGTTACATCTTGATTGGCCATGATTAATTATTCCTCTTCAGGTAAAGCAGTTTCAGCTTCAAGAAGGCGCTTAATAAGATCAGCCTTGTTACCAGAAACCGTTAAGCTATAAGCGTGTAACTCTTCCTTAAGCTCTAAAACAGTCCAATCCTCATAATCAAATGGCTCTTCTACTTCCTCTTTAACTTCCTCTTTAACTTCCTCTTTAACTTCCTCTTTAACTTCCTCTTCCTCTTCCTCTTCCTCTTCCTCTTCCTCTTCAACAAAATCATTAAAGCTAACTTTGGCTTCTGGCAAACCACCTAAGCGCTTAATTTCACTAAGCCTAACTTTGTTACCAGCAGCAACAAATAAGAACGCTGCTTCAGGGTCGCCATCTTTAACAATGCGTGATTGGTCAGCAGTTAACCATAAACGCTCATTAATAGTAACCATCTCACCTTCATTAGCTTTAATTTCATAAATGGTAAGTGCCATAGTTGTAACCTCTATTAAGCTTGGTGTGGGTGAGGCTTAACTAGCCCCACCCACTAAGCCTATGTGAGTTAGCTTCTGTAAGCCCACATGGAAATACGTCTAACATCCATGGTCTTAATTGCTATTGCATTGCTCTCAAGCAGCATAACTGGACTGCACTCTTCATCAATATCAAGGGCAATGGCTTCGCTGTAAACTTCCACCTTGTCAATAAAACAAGTCATATCGCCATCAGCAGCGATTTCAACCCTGAAGCGCTGGAAGGTGCCAGCAGCAGCAAGGTTGGTTAATGGGTCTAGCACACCAGCAGGCATGGTGGCTGCTGCGTTGCTCTTGTTATGCACACCATAAAAAGCATCAGCATCAGTGAACCCAGTGGACATAAACAAACCTGCCATATCATCCTGCACCAGAGTTGCAACTGTAGTAGCACCAGTGGCAGGAACAACCAAGACATCGGCAGCAGTGCCGAGGAAGCCAATAAATATGGAGTTATTAAGAATGTCAGTTACCATTGTTAATTCAACATCAATAACCAACAGCTTGTGCTGATCGGGCTGCATCACCCCAGCCTCTAGGCCAAGGCAGATGGTGTGCAAGTCTTCATCAGTGGTGGTAAGGCGCATTACCTTTCCACCTTCAGTAGCAGTTTGGGTAACTGCACCCGAATCATTTTCTGCACCACCTTGACCAAACACCCTTACACCAGAGCCAGCAATAATAACATCTGCATCAGCACCAGCTATAGCTACACCAACACCATCTCGCCAATCGGTATGGGCACCAAACAGGTTTGCTTGCTCGTAATTAATAGGTGTCCAGTAGGGTGAGAGTAAAGTACCCTCATTAACAAACATTGCATTATTTGTGGTATCCCACAAATAAGAACCTGCTTCTGCTTCTTTTGCGTATGTGCCATTAAGGCCACTAGTAGGTGGTCCTGGATATTGCCATGCTCTTAATCTAGCTAGTGCAATTACAGACATGGTAAACCTTCCTGTTTAATTGTTAAAATGGCAATGTGATAGCATACCAAAATGCTAAGGATTAGAGGCTAGTAACAGTGCAGAAGGCAGCAGGCCTAAACCAAACCGCTACCCAACGCCCAGAAGCTCTAAGAGTTTTACGCCCTTTAGTGAAGTCATCATCAACATAGCCCATATCTACAACAATACCCTTACGCTCTACAAGCTGTAACCATGAAGGCATAAAAGAACCAACAATTGCTGTGCCAGCAGAGGTAGACTCACAATCAATCATTGGCAGACCCCAAATGCGGTCAATACCAGACTGGGCAGGAGATCCCCAAATATAAATACCATCTGCTGTTCTAAGCAGTCTGATTGTTTGCTTATCAGTAGGATGTAACAGGCAATGGGTAGGCTGAGCCCTGCCAGTGATACGAACCTTAGTCATGGCCTTATAAATGGCATCTGGCCTGGGATCAGTACCTCTAGCTTGAGTCTGAATACCAGACACATTAAGAAGGCCCTCTAGATTAGGGGCACTACCATTACCAGCAATAACTTGGCCATCAAGGCGCTGCTGCACACCAAATAGCAGCCTACCCTCAAGGTAGCTCTCAACCATGGGCACATCTTCAAGCTGTTCATCAGTAACAGGCACACTGTCAGTAACTTTTCTAACAGTTGCAGACTGCTCTGAAAGCACAAATTCAGACTCAGCGTAAGTTGTACCTTCGGCTTTCTCAGCAGCAGAGTGGGTACGGGTATCCTCACGCATATAGACAACAGCAGCTTGGCCTGTACGCCCAGTAGGCATAATGTCCATTACCTGAATTGGCCGTGTGACTGCTTCTACTAGCTGACCAGTCCTAATTGATTCAGGTGCCCAACCAGCAGAGGTTTGGAACAGAGTTTTAATCTCATTAAGGCCCATATCCTTAATGTTAATAGCTGGACATTTAGGGGGGTCAAAGCCAGTTGCAGCCCACATCTTGAAATTGGGGTGCTCCACAATCTTTTGGCCAAAGGATTTAACCTCAATCTTATCACCAGGATGGTTAGGCCTAGCAACAGGTTTCTTATCATCCTTAGTGGCCTTTTCAAGCTGCTTTTCAGCATCCTCGACCTTCTGCAAAGCTTCTGCTTTCTCAGCCAATTCATTAATTTCATCGTTGCGCTCAGCTACAAGCTCAACAATACGCATTGACTTAGCTTCGCCTTCCAGCTTGGCAACATCACTGGGGAACCAATCAGCTTTTGCCTTTTGAAAGTCATAAGCTTTTGAGCCATCCCCAGTAGACTTAATCTGCTTAAAGACTTCGCGCAGCTCTTCACGCTTGGCTTCAATTTTTTCCCTAATAGCTTTGAGATTCATGCTGCTCTTCTCCTAATCAATATAGGCATCTGAGCAGCAGTAGCACAGAGCGTGCCTTGATGGCTGATTTAGAAGTATCAGCCTAAAAAGAATACTAACCAATATATATATAATAGCATGATAGCTTATTTTAACTGCCTAACATTTACAGCCCACTAAGCTTAGCTTCTGTGGCAAGGAAATTAGCTGCCAACCTAGCAATATCATCTTCAGGTAGCATCCCCTCTACAAGCTCTTTTAATTGCATTGCCATAGCTGCATGTTGCTTAGCCATAGTAATGGCCACAGTCTTAGCCTCTGTCCCCAATTCACGCCCGCTAGAGACTTGCTGCAAGCGAGCAATGGCAGCTTCAACTTCCCATGTTGCAAGTTGCACCTGATCCTTAAGACGTATACCCACTTCAGTTACTACATCGTGCAACTTAGGTGGCTCTGTATTTGCATCTTTAATGTGCCCAGCTAAATGTTCATAAACACTATTTCTCTCTTTTACTGATAGGTTAATTGCACCTCTTGAACCATTAATAGTAGCAATGCCAGTTATGCAAGCTCTAACTGACGCTGCACCAAGCTCACCTTCATCATTAGTGAAATGGTGGAAGAGTTTACAGTTGAATCTGTTAACTGCCTTTTCATCTTTAAACTCTTCACTAATCCAAGCATAAGCCTTATTAGCAGTGTCAATAGTAATTGGTGTCTTAAGCAACAAACGCTCATTAATCAACCCATCCCACAAGGCATCAGACGTTTCTGCTTTATGTACTGAAGTACCCTCACCTTCTGACTTAATATTAAGTGTGCCAGTATCCAAACCAGAGCCACGCAGCACAGGTGAAACTTCACGCTCATCTACACTTTTAAGGCTTCTAACCTGCTTACCATTTTGGTCATAAACTTCTGCCCCACCAGACATAACAGAAAAACCCCAGCTCCATTGCTGAATAGGCGGGCTAATATTAGCCAAATCAAACTTAAGAGCAGAGTGCCAATCACGCGCAGCAGGTATGTCAAGGTTAAGCTTGCCTGCTGCATAGAAGCTGCCACCACGCTCAATGATCTTGGCCTTGCCTAGTGGTACATGCTGTTGGCTATGAGCTGGCAACACCATAACTGGATGACCCTTAAACATGCCTGGTTGTGGTATATCATTATCTTTATCAAGCACACTAAGCACACCAAGCTTGGCTTCAAAAGAGCCATCTTCCTCTGCCTTAGTAATTACTGCGTCTACAGTCTTATATTCAACACCCATTGGTAAACCTACCTTAACCCCATGCTGGTGATAATCACATTGCCATTTCTGCTAGTTTCAAGATTACTATTAAGCACTAAACCATTAGCCTTATCTAAACACTGATTTCTACGCCTAGCCTTTTCATTATCCCTGTTATGAATACTTGGCTTAAAAATCTGCTTGGCAAATTTCATAATCCTTGGCTGGGCTTCTGTGTGCTGTCCAGCAAACAAAACAGACCTAGCTAAGCCTTTTTTGCGTAGCTCTTTCCACAAGGCACTTTTAAAGAAGCTAATCATACTGTCACCCCATTTTTAATATTGCAGAGCTTAACCCACCATTCAGGTGGTGGCTCACTAAGATTTGGATACCACCCTTTTGCTAACAGCCGCTCATCAGGTAGGCATGTATTTAACTTAACTGCTTGCCAGATAAAATAATATTTACCAACACAAGCAGCGAGTGCAGCTTCTGGGTTATCAAACACTCCTTGTAGCTCTACCTCTGACCCAGTATCAAGGTCAGCATCTATGCGCCATTGGCAAACTACTAACAGTGTCATAAATTCATTTCCTCCATCAGCAGTGAGTTAATTGGTACAAAGGATCTTGAGCAATTTGGATGGGCCAAGCCCATTGCCTCTGCTTCTGGGATTGTAACAATAGTAGTATCAGCAGCCATGCAGGCATCATCATCAAAGCCAATACGATTATCAAACACTTGCATGTGCTCAGTTTCAGACATTTCCTTAGCAGCTTCTAATGTTGAGATATTAGCTGCATGGGCACCTTCTGTTCTGGCAATTATTCGCGCTCTTGTAGCTGAATCTCGCCAAGGCCCAGCTTCTACATAATCCCTGATGTATCTGGCTAGGTTGTCACCAGCAAGGCCTTTAGCTCTGCCTTCTGCAAGAGCATTAAACACAGCTTCTTTAGTCTGCTCACTTAAATCAATTAAACCAGCTCGTAGGCCCCCAGTCTGCATAATGGTCTGTTGCACAGCATCATTAAGCACAAAACTTGCACTCATAGTTTTACCAAGTGTCTGTGTGACAAGCTGTGCTACTTCAAAATATGATGCTGCCATTGATTCATTTAAGGCTAGCTGAGCTGCGAGTACATCAGGCTCAATAGCTTCAATAATATCTTGGTATAGAGCTATGTCACCAGGGATCAAATCAGCCTTTAATTCAGGATCTGGCAAATTGTGCTTCACAGGCACAGGCTCAAAATCTGAAATAACATCTAAAGCATTAAGGTAAGTAGCAGCACCAAGATCAGCAAATACCCTTTCAAGCTTTGGAGCCATTAAAGCCATGGCCACACGTTTAACTTTGTCCAGTGCTCGCGCTGTTTGTATGACCACTTTTGTAGGCTTAGCTCTGGGGGCGCTAGCAATGATCCTACGCTCAGCAAGCCCATGGTGCTGGCCCTTAACCTCAGTGGCATACTTAATAGCCTTAGAAGCCTCCACAGGCGTTTCCATTTTCTGCCCTCTTGGCTGCTCCACTGTGGCCATGGAGATTAAATAAACATCATCTGTGTCACTTGTCTCTAGGTTTAATTCATCCCTAGCATCTTTGCGAGTCATAATAGCTGCTCTAACCAAACGCTCAACTCGTGCAGCCTTCTTATCTTGCCCCTCGCGCAAAGCTTCAACACCAGAATTATCAAAACCAAAAGTATTAACATTAAATGTTGGTGCCAAGGTACGTGATACTTCACCACTAATAATTTTCTGTAGTGGGAGTACACCAGCTTGCCATGAAAGCTGCCTTAACTCTTTCATGGTTGCACCCACTTTGGTTTGTTGCAGGCCAGCACCAAAGCCAATCACTGCTGGCTGAACATGAAGAGCTGCACACACCCTTTCCTCTGACACATTGCGCAGGGGTGATAGGTCAAGATCCTTTGGTGAGAAACCAAATTGCTCAACATTAGTAGCACCAAGCATGACCATCACCCCACCACGCCTAGTGCCTGAGAATTCAGTTTGAATTTTGGCCTTTAATGCTTCAGCATCTTCCTTTAATATTGTGGCCCCTGTTTCTTTAGGGGAAAATACCAAACCTGGGATGCCATTATTTCTAAGCAATGTTGCTGTGAAGGCTGCTGCTTCGTTGTCTGTCCAGATTTCTCTTAACAAACCTTTCATGGGTGATTGACCTTTTCGCATATTAGTAAGGTCCATACCTTCTCTGAATTGAATAACAGCTAAGCCCTCAGTTACATCTGCATCAACGTATTCATCATCTGCACCATAAGGCCTAATCTTCTGAGTGCCACCTTGAGCAATGTATTCATAGCTCGTAATAAAATTAAAAGGATCTGCTAAAGGGCAATATGGTTCTATGTTTGTGTGAGGCGCATACCATAACTCTACTGGCTTACCCATCTTATTAAAAGCAACAATCCAGTAAGCATTACCATCAAAACATAAAGATAAGATTGTACCAGCAATTAACACTTCCCATGAATAATAAGGATTGGGATTTTCAAGCAGCTTAATTAGCTCACTGTTCTTAATTGGGTCATCATCCCCGTCAGTAACAACAATGTCAGCCTCTAACATTGCCCTCTGCAACCAACGTACAGGGGTCATTAACACATCACTTGATGTACCATCACCAACGGCCTTAACCATCTCTTCATCATCAAGCCTTATATCTTTATCAAACCAGGATAAAGCCTGAATTGGAAAAGGTACTTTACCAGCAGGCCTTTTAATACCAACAAAACTAGATATCTTAGTAAATATGCTCATTAAATGCCACCCCATTCTAAACCCGTGCGCAGGCCTTCTGTTGAATATCTTATTGGATCTATGCAGTGGTTATTTTTATCCTCTGGAATTGGGATTATATCATTTGTGTGCTTATCTGTCTTATAACACCATGAAGCCAATTCAGCAGCAGTGTGGATACAGCTAGGATTAACAATAATCTCATAGCTCTGTAAGCGCTGGATGCCTTCATCAATAGAGCCTGGTCCCTTTTTGGCTGGACTCATAGCGGGGAAACCATGACGCCTTAAATAAGAAATGGTTTCTGGGCTAGCTGAGTCTGCCTTAATAGGCCATTTCCTAGCCCCTGGTACACCAGGCAAACCACGCATTGAAGCTGGTAAGGTTTCAAAAGCTTCAGCATTAAGCTTATTAAGCTCTTCATCTGATGTGCCCCCAAACAAAAAGGGCAGGTGGTCAACTTCACAACCAACCATATATGCCTCATGGGTTATAAAGATTTGCCTGCCCCTAACAAATAAGCGTAGCAGCACAGCAGGATCAACTGAGAAGCCCCAATCTGCACCATACCTTAATATGTCATCTTCTGTTGGCTCTGGAGTTTCTGCTGTGTGCCAATTCTTAATTATACGAGCTTCAGATAACTTACGGTATTCACCACCCCAAACATGAGCATATTTATCTGTGTTGTTAAGGCGGTCATATTCCATTTCAGGTATAAGCACTTCAGGAAACCATGGATTATCAGACCAATTAACATTGACCAAAATAGTGTTAGGGGGTGGGTTGTCAGTACGGAGTAAAGCGTCAACAGGGTCTGTCTCATTGGTAGGGTTCCAAGAGAACCACAGCTCAGAGTTGTCTTTACGTATGGTAGGCCTTAATAAATCAAGGCTACGTTGGCTAATAACATGAGCCTCTTCAGACCAACAGATATCATAGCCTTCAAGAGATTTAATGCTTTCTGCTGTATGGCTCTGCATACCATGGAAGGTTATACGCCCATCACCAGGGGTTTCTATGTGTGATTGCAGCACCCTATAACAACTGCCTACACCCAATGATTCAATCTTGCTTTCAAGTAAAGCTTTAACAGATTGGTCTAATGAGCGTTGCACTTCTCTCACACAGACAGACCTTAAGCCAGGCTCTGCAAGGTGACGCTCTATCATCAGCTCAGCAAAGAAATGAGACTTACCCCCACCCCTGCCACCATAGGCACCTTTGTTTCTTGCTGGTGCAAGCAGAGGCACAAATGCTCTAGGCGTCTTAATTTGCAAGATTTCCATTAACTGGTATACCCACAGTTGTAACAAGTCTTACAAGCATTAAACTGAGCTTCAAGCTGTTCTTTAATATCAGTGATACCAGAACCATCTTCTGATGCCTGAAGCTCATCTTTTAAAACCATAACCCTAGTTTTCAGATTTCTAATAGTGGCTTTAACTACATACAGCTTCTCAGCATCATTTTGCATTGGAAGCCTTAACTTTCTGCATTTCAGAAATGGCTCTGATTTTTTGCATTTCAGGAAGTACCCTTAATTTCCTGCATTTCAGAAGTGGCTCTTATTTTTTGCATTTCAGAAGTGGCTCTTATTTTTTGCATTTCAGGAAGTACCCTTAATTTCTTGCATTTCAGGAAGTACCCTTAATTTCTTGCATTTCAGAAGTGCCCTTAATTTCTTGCATTTCAGGAAGTGCCCTTAATTTTTTACATTTCAGAAGTGGCTCTTATTTTTTGCATTTCAGGAAGTACCCTTAATTTCTTGCATTTCAGAAGTGGCTCTGATTTTTTGCATTTCAGGAAGTGCCCTTAATTTCTTGCATTTTAGGAAGTGCCCTTAATTTCTTGCATTTCAGAAGTGGCTCTTATTTTTTGCATTTCAGGAAGTGCCCTTAGCTTTTACAAACCTTAAAGCACTCCTGGTGCCTTTAATAGCTGGTTTTAAGCACTCTGTTTTGTTGCCCATAATGCCAATTCAGTTTTTACTCATTTAGTAACAAAATGAGCACTTTTAAGATTCCCACTTTTTTGACTCTCAGCTTTTCAGCTTTTAAGCTTTTGTTACTAATCTACTCTTTTCACTTCTGCTTTTCAGGATCAACAATAATCCTCTCAATACGCTGGATGGTTATTGGCCCACCATCAGGCCCAGTTAACTCTGTACGCCTTCCAAAGATTTTCTTACGTCTACCTTCAAGCAGAAACTTAAGAAGGGTGTCTGACCTTTGGGTGACATACTCAGAAGCTTCACCCATGTAGAAGCCAACAGGTACTTCATCCCCATCCACTGCGCGCCTTATAGCTTCAGCTTCAAGCCTATCTGCTGAATCTTCCTCTGCACTTTCAAAGCGTGGCTTATAAGTAGGATCAGCATTAAGCCAGTCATAATGAGTCTGCCTAGACATATTAACAACCTTGCAAGCAGCTCTGAGGGTGCCAAGCTTGACAAAAGCTTCAAGAAAGGCATTTTGCAATTTAATCTGCTTTGCCCTTGAGCCACAGCCAATACCCTGCCTACCTTGGCTTTTAACCTTCTTAGCTGATGCCCTCTTTGACTTGGCTCTAATCTTAGGCCTTGGCTTAGACAGGATGCTTTTAACCTTCTTAACTGGTATCTTTTTTACTTTAATGTTTTTTACCATAAGCCTATGAGGTAAGTTAAGTATGTCTGCCTTAATTGGTTAGCAGCCACTGTGGCCAGCAGGCTTACCCACTCCCCCTAACAAATAAACTCACCAACCACAGTGGCTTACCCGCGCATCAACCTGTAAATATACATTGTTTATAGGCTATTAGCTCTCTAACATCTTACCACCCAATTCCACAATGAGTGGGGGTGGTGCCATGACTGCCATGACTGCCATGAGTTCATATGTCCATAAACACTACTCACACGCGCTTTGTTCTAGAGTGACATGAGATTACTATTAGGTATATAGGCTAGGTAGTGTTTGAGCATATAGCAACTCATGGCAGTCATGGCAGTCATGGCACCCCCAGGATGGTAAGTCAGCTCAAATACCATGGCACTCATGGCATTTAAGAAAACCAAAGTGCTAATCCAAGCATGGCAAACCCAGTGGCCACAATCACCACCACCCATTCTGGCTTTCATTCTGTCACAGCCTTAGCACGTAGCTCATTAACTGCTGTGTACTGCTCTTTGAGCTGTAAGCCAGTTTTGGCATATATGCTAGTCCGCTTTCCTGCGACCATCCACCTTGCGTCAGAGCCTTCATTAGCAATCAGTTCATAGCCATTGGCTGTAAAGCGCTTCTTAATCATCCATGCAGACTTCCTGTCACCAACCCACATAGATACTTCACTACCAGGATCAGCAGCATTTGATACTTGGTTAAAAGTAACAGCATCAGGCCAATTAAGCTTTTCTAGTGCATCAGCAAAATCATTCTGCTCTGATGGCTGGCCTGTTTCCACCATGGCTCTGAAAGCGTTGGTTTTCCTTGGCGGAGCTTTAGGGTCAAAGCCTTCTAAGTGGTACTCATTAAGGAAAGTACATACATGCTCAGTACCACCTTGCTCATACCATTTCCAAAATTTAATCCAAAAGTCTTCACTAAAATCATCCTTATCAGCCTTGGCCCAGCATACCAGATGCCTTCTATCCTCTGGGGGTAAATACAAACCATCAGCATGGTTAGTGGTGATAATCACACCACACAGATTAGGCACTTGCTGTTCAGGTTTATGCTTTTCATTAACCCTTATAGTTTCAGGGGGTGAGGCAGTTAAGGTTTTGGTGTGATCGTAGAAACTAAACTTTTTCATATCCCCTAAATCATGTGCCTCTGATACGCGCAGCACCACTGATTTAACAAAACCATTAAATTGTCCAATTATCTGTTGGGGTGAAACCTCTATAAAATTCCAGGATCCCACAGCCCTAGAGAGTGGGTGCAGCAGTGTGTCTTTACCTATTCCTTGGGGGCCTCCCAGCACCACAGCATGATTAACCTTTTCTTCAGGGTGCTGCACTCTATGCGCCATCCACTTAAGAAGATCCTCAACTTCATCTGGGAAGAGCTTACTAAGCAGCTTGAGCCATGGCCCAGCTTTGTTGGCGTCGCCATTCTCAGCAGCTCTTGCTGGCCTGTAGAGGTTATATACTCGTGCCCCATCGTGGGGCGTCCAACCACCTTCTTGGATATAGGCACCTTCAATTATTTCTGGCTTGCCTGGTGCCCAAGTCATTTGCTCTACGTGCCTATTTCTATTAAGCCATGTAGTCGCTTTAAGCCCACCAGGCACACATGAGGTAGGCAGCACAGTTGTTACGCCTTGTGGCCCCCACAGCTCTCTGCTGGGCCTGTGTATATACCTACTCTGTGGTAGGTATGCCCACAAGTCACTAAGAGCAATGCCATGGGGGTTAATTGCTTGAGACTCACCAATGCCTGAGTAGGCCTTGCTTAATGTCCTAGCTGCGTAGTCACCACGCAGCGTTTTAGTAATATCATCACCACGCTTTTTGCGTCCAGCTATGACAAGATTCCAAGCAGCCTGCATACTCCAATTATAGCCGGCAGCTAAAGAAGCCAAGGCCAAGTCATATTCTGATGCAGAGGCTAAATCCGATCTGCTGCCATCCCAAGTTGATTTAAGGTTAGTATCTGTTTCTATCAGCTCCATAAAATCAGCAGGGGCTGTAGCATCTGCATTAAGGCTGATATCAAGGCTCACAACACTGGGGGGCATATCCTTATTAACGCCCCAATCAGAGGCTACTTTTCTTGCTGCCACGATAGCAGCACCTGCATTACCCAGCTTGCTTGGTGGGCCAAGCAGAGAATCACCAGTAACAGTTAAATAACCACGTCCTACAAAGGTTTCAATACCTTCTTTTTTAACATTAGGCCTTCTGGTGTTTGTACGTCCTAAACGCTCATGCTCTGGGGCTATACCAATTGCATGGAAGCCTAAGCCTGATGGTGAGGTTTCTATATAGAGGTTGTCAGCTATGGCCCTAACTACTACAGGCTCAGCCCACTCTTTAACTTTCCCACTTTTTGTATATGCGCTATCACCATCAATTGCTGCGTAGGGTGTTCCATATAGGCAGATGCCAACCCCACCATTAACTTTCTCAGCCAGCTTGGTTGCTTGGCCAAGTGTTAAAGCAGGGTTGCTATTCTGCACGTCTGTAGGTTTACCATTAAGCCCCAGAGGTACTTTGTATGACTCTTTGCTCCCATCCCAGGCGCACCATATCCTAGCCTCACTTAACTCTATTGGTAACTCATTGTGGCAAGGTATAGAGGGCTTCACCTGATACCCTCTCTTTCTGTAAGCCATTTATCCACTGCATCTATGCGCCAAGCAATACGCCTAGCCCCAATCTTAATAGGCTTTGGGAAAGTGCCATCTTTAATCATCTTGTAAATTGTGCTTCTACTAAGTCCAAGCATGGCCACAAGAGAAGCCATAGAAATTAACCTACCAATCTCATTTTCATCCACAATGCAAACCCTTTCCTCAGAGGAAAAGCCAAAAATGAATGGTACAGCAGTGCACCCCATAAGGCTATCTAACACTTTGCTGTACCTACCAGGCTTTAACTAAACACCATGCTACAATCCTCAGATCGTTAACCACACAGACACCTAAAGGAGGTCACAGTGGCAGAAGCAGCAATAGATTTTAATGAGTGGTCAGTAGCAGAGCTTAAAGAACAACTTAAAGATTGGGAATTATCCACTTCAGGTAAAAAGGCTGAGCTTGTTAAACGTCTTACTGATGAATATGAAGAGCCTGAAGAGCCTGAAGAGCCAGAAGAGCCTGAAGAGCCTGAAGAGCCTGAAGTAAATGAAGTGGAAATTACCCTTATCCAAAACTTGATTAGTGCTGTTCACAGCCTCACAGAAAAGCTTAACCCACTAATTCCCATAGCTGCTGCCTACATGCAGAGCAAAACTGGCACAGTACCAGCAGCAGAATCCACACTACCAGCAAGCCCCACTGCACCTGAAGCCACCAGGGAAACCCTGCGCGATGCTGCAAGGGCACTGCTTGTGATGCAACCAGACGGGCGTGAACGTGCCCTTAAGGTGCTAGAGCAGTATGGTGGCAATGTGTCTGCTGTTGAAGATTCAGACATAGCTGCCTGCTTGGAAGCTCTGCTTGACCACATTAAGGATCTGGAAAAGTGACTTGGCCAGAAGCTTTTTACTTCTCTGTTAAGGCATTGTGCATTTGCATATTTGCAGCTTTCTTAATTGACAAGCTGATATCACACATCAGCTATCATAAGAGTGGGGGTTAAAAGCAATGTCTGAATGCACCCAAAATCTCAGGGAAGGTGGTACATGCCCTAACCCTGCTGCCTATCGTTATGTTTGGCCCGGTAGTGATGAAAGCCTAATCTGTGAAAAGCACTCAAAGCATTTAGTGAGTGTAGCAAGTGCAATGGGCTTTGCCCTTCTACTTATACCAGTAGACAAAGAGGGTTAAAAGTTAATGTTTAATCAGGTTTTCACATTTGATTTTACTGCGCTCTTGATCCTCTTTTGTATATGTGGTTATTTGTTAGGAAAGGTTAATGGCAGATCCTAAGATTGAATTAACAATGTATGAGGAAGCGGGCGTCATGGGCCAGCCAATAGAAAGCCCCAGACGCATTGTGAAACTTAAGCATTGTGGGAGAGAGTCTACTTATTTTGTGCCTAGTGGTGGCCCTCCTGTGATACTTATTTCAGTTAAGCACATACCACATGATGATTTTTGGGATATGTGGTTAGATATAGGTGGGGAGCAGGTGAAGCTATGAAACATGCAAGGCTTCCAGCTTCAGCAGCCCATCGCTGGACTAAATGCCCAGCTTCAGCATACATAGATGAGCCAAGAGAAGGCAGAGGCTCTGAATATGCTGCTGAAGGCACAGCAGCCCATGCTCTAGCTGAGTATCAATTAACAGATGGGTGTGGTGATGACATTAAAGATTCACTGGATTGGTTTATCAGTGTTAATCCTGATGGTGATACCTACTGGAATGCACCAGGTGATGTAGCAGTATTTGAAGAGCTAGAGCTAGAGCTTGATTGGCATTTCCTAGTAAATCAAGAAATGGTGGACGCAGTTAACATTTACCTGCAAGCGACACAAGATGCCAAGATGTTGCTACCTTACCCACTAGAGCAGCAATATGTGGAAAAGCATGTTGATCCAGGCCACAAAGATACAGGTGGCACACTTGATTGGGCCTGTGTTGCTGGCCCCCATGCAGTGATTGCTGATTTTAAGTACGGGCGTGGTGTGATTGTAGAAGTGGAAGATAATCCACAACAGATGATTTACGCACTAGGCCTTCTTAACCTTCACCCACAATTAAAGCAAATTGAATCTATCATTGTGCAGCCACGCGCACCACACATTGAAGGTCCAGTAAGATCAATCACTTACAGCAGAACAGAGCTTAATAACTTTAGTGAATGGTTGTTTGGGTGTATTAGGGAAGCTCAGAAACCACAAACAGTAATGTTCTCTGGTGAGCATTGCAGGTTCTGCCCAGCTCTAGCAACATGCCCAGAAGTATTTGAAGAGGCCAAGCGAGCAGCAGCCATGGAATTTAAAGAAGCTTATTCTGTCCCCATTAACCTTATAGTTGAAGCGTTGGACCTTGCCCCCATAGTTGAAGCTTGGGTTAAGGCAGTTAGGAAAGAAGCTCTTAGCAGGTTAATGGATGAGCAAGAGCTTCCTGGTTGGAAACTTGTGCATGGGCGTAGCTCACGTAATTGGACTGTTGAAGAGGAAGAGGTTATTAAAACTGGCAGAAAAGCAAAGCTGTTAAAAGGAGAATGTTTTACTACACCTAAGCTACTGTCACCCCCTGCCATAGAGAAGGCAGCAGCTAAAAAAGGCATGACCGGAAAGGAAGCCTATGCACATTTTGTAGAGCTGTATGAAGTTGAGCTTGGTGGGCCTGCCATAGCCCCAGAGAGTGACCCCAGAGTGCCTTATAAGTCTGACCCTGAAGATGACTTTGAGGCTGTGTAAGATGCTGCGCTGTGCTAGGCAGCGCACAAAGGCAGTTAATCAGGCCTTGCAGGGTAAAGCTGAATACCTACACCGCTAGTAAGCCTACCCTGCAAGCCTGGTTGCTGCTTAATTAATCGCTACGAAACCAGTTAAACGCTAAAGGATAAAGCGATAATGACTGATAAGAAAAAAGTTGTTACACCTCCTTTCAGAGTTAGTTTCCCAGCAGTATTTGAAAAGCGTGGTATGGAAGGTGCAGAGCCTAAGTTTAGTATCTGTGCTGTTTTTAACCCTACTGACTTTGGAGTTACTGAAGCAGCAGCCTTTAAGGCTATGCAGGTGCTCGCTGAAAATGCAGCACAAGATAAATTCCACAAGAGCTTTAAAGATCCCAGCTTGAGAAACCCTTTCAGGGATGGTGCAGAAAAGGCACACCTTGAAGGTTTTGGCGAAGGCCTGATCTTCTGTAATATGTCTACCAAGATGCGACCAGGCTTAATAGATCGTGACAGGCAACCCATCATAGATGAGGAAGTGTTTTACGCTGGATGCTATGCGCGAGCTACAATCACAGCTTATGCGTATGATAATGTTTCTAAGGGTGTGGCCTTTGGGCTGCACAACCTTCAAAAGCTTGGTGATGGTGAAAACCTCACTGGGCGTGTGGCAGCAGAGGATGATTTTGAAGCTGATGCACCTGAATGGGGTGATGTTGACCCTGTTGGTGATGCTGTTACTGATGTTACAGATGATCCCCTACTTGGTTAATAGCTAACTTGGCTGAGTGCTCAAGGTGGCAGTCTGTATCTTCAGGTGGTGTAAAAAACCACGATGCCACTTTGGGCACCAACCTAATTAAGCCCATGCCTGATATAGCTGATTATCATGTTGACTCATTCTTTTATGATGAAGAGCCTGAATCTTTTTATCCAGAGGAAATAAGGCTTTTTCATCGTGACAAAGAAGAGGCAGACTTAGACGCTCAGGAAGATTTTAAGGTCTATGATTTACCTAAACCACAGGTGAAAAAATGACTCTTTGGAAAGTATTTATATTTAATGGTGGTTCTGAAGATGTTGCTGAGCAGCTTAACAACCACCTAAAGGAAACACAAGACAAGCAAGTATATGATGTTAATGGGGTGAGGTTGATGCACATTAGCATGGCAGTATCTTCAGAAACCCCCTGTGTGTCTATAGCACTACTCCAATTACTAAGCGCTGATTAATGATTTACCTAGACTTTGAAACACGCTCAGAAAGCAGCCTTAAAGCTGGCCCATGGGCTTATTCTGAACACCCTTCTACAGAGGTGCTGTGCTGCTGCTGGGCCATAAATGATGGGCCAGTTAATCTGTGGCACTGTGCCCACCCCCTAATAGGCATTGAGGCTAGTGGACCACCCACAGAGCTTATTAAAGCTGTGTGGGATGGGCATATATTAGAAGCTCATAATGCTAGCTTTGAGCGCGCCATAATTCTTAATACTTGGCCATGGGGTTTACTGCTAGCAAAAGCTGTTAAGCCTGCTGAGCGTTGGCGCTGCTCTGCTGTTATGTGCGCTTCCTTTAACCTGCCAAGAGCTTTAGGTAAGGCTGCTTCTGCTCTGCGCTTAGATCAAAAGAAAGATGCAGCAGGCCATAGGTTAATGTTGAGACTCTGTAAGCCTAATAAGCATGGTGGCTGGGATGAAAGCCCAGAAGATATGGAAACCTTGTGGGCTTACTGCGCTCAGGATGTAGTCACAGAAAGAGCTGTGTCACAGAGCCTCTTACCTTTAATGCGTGAAGAGCAAGAGGTATGGCAGGTTGACTGTAAAATGAATGAGCGTGGTGTTGCCATTGATACTGATTTTGCTCGTGCAGCTCTGCGCCTTGTGGAAATTGAGAAAAGCCAGCTTAATTCAGAGGTTGAAGTATTAACTGGTGGAGCAGTTGAAAAAGCTACGCAGAGAGCCAGGCTAGTTACATGGGTTAATTCTAGGGGCGTCAAGTTACCTAATACCCAAGTGCTTACTATTGAAGACATATTAAAAAAGCATAAGCAGCTACCTGAAGACGTGCAAAGAGTGCTTGAGATATGCACCATTGTTGGCAAGACTAGTGTAAAGAAATACTCTGTAGCATTAAACAGCAGATCCAGTGGTGACAGATTAAGAAACACTCAACTTTTCTATGGTGCTAATACTGGGCGTTGGTCTGGTAAGGGTGTACAACCACACAACCTGCCAAGAGGTTTAAGCCCAGAAGGCTGCGAGCAGATTAAAGAAGATGCAACCAGTCTAGACTATGAAGGCTTCACAGCTCTCCATGGTGACTGCACTAACACACTTTCTAAAGCTTTGAGGGGGTTGTTCATAGCTCCACCAGGTAAAGCTTTATTTGTAGCTGACTATTCATCTATTGAAGCAAGGGTTCTATTCTGGCTGGCAGGTGAGGAAGCAGCACTTGACCTATACAGAGGGGGTGCTGACCTTTATGTGGATATGGCTTGCTCTATCTACAAGTGCAGCCCCAGTGAAGTTAACACAGAGCGTAGGTGGTTAGCCAAGCAGGCAGTATTAGGACTTGGCTATGGGATGGGAGCTGCTGCCTTCCAAAAACGCTGTGCTGAAGGCCATGTTGACCTACCTCTTAAGCTTTGCAAAGGCGTTGTTAATATCTACCGCAAAGAGAAATATCCAACAGTAGTATCACTGTGGGCAAGACTTGAGCAAGCAGCTATTAAAGCTGCACAGGGTACACCTACTATAGTGGACAAGCTGCATTGGTTTATGCGTGGTAGGTTTCTACATTGCCAGCTACCTAGTGACAGACTGCTGGCCTATGCTGAGCCTGTGGTTGTACCACGTAGAATATGGATGTTTACTTGCTTAAATGCTGAATATGAAGAGGTACACATTTCAATCAAAACACCAATTAACGCACCACGCCCATCTAATGTACGTGCCAGAAGGTCAGCACGAGAAAACAATTACACCTTAATAGCAGATAGGAAACCACATGCTAGGGATGGGCTTGCATTAACCTATATGACCTCAAGAGGCATTGGCCAATGGCTCAGAGAAGATACCTATGGTGGAAAGCTGTGTGAGAATGTCACACAGGCTGTAGCTAGGGACATACTAGCAGCAGCAATGTTAAGGCTTGATGGCAGTGCAGATTTTAATGAGCTGGTACTGACTGTGCACGATGAAGTTGTTTGCGAGTGCAACCCAGAGGCAGACTATGAGATATTTAAGAATCTTGTTAAGGGTAGCCCAGCATGGGCTGAAGGCTTGCCAATTAGTATTGATGCCTGGAAAGGTTCTAGATATGGAAAGGCCTAAAGTTGTTCCTTTTAAGCCATCCAAATCAAAGTGTTCTAAGTGTGGGGGGCGTGGCTGGCATACCCACCAATTTTATGCTGGTGGGAATAAGACACTTCAAGAGGTTGTGGTTATCTGTGACTGCATGAAAGGGCAGAGGTATAACAAAAAATGAGATTTTTTAAATGTGTGCCAAGTCCTAGATGGATGTGGTGGTTATTTGGCTATGAGCGAACCGTTAATGATTGCAGCCCTCAGTATGGAGAAATAGTTTTATTCCAGTTTCTTCTGCTTGAATATCTGAGGATTGGGAATACTGGGACTTGGACAATACTTGGTATTCCTATTTGGAAAAGGAAAGGCTAAATCAGTGACTAAATTTAGAGTGGGTGAAAAAGTTATAAGAACAGAGGAAGACAGACTAGGCATAGTGGTTAAAATCTATTCTGATTATGAATCTTGGTTTGGCCCCTACCCTGAATTGTATGAAGTCAAATTTAATGGTGGGCTTATAGAAAGAGGCTTCCTTCCTCATGGATTAGAAAGGGCACAATTAGTGACTAAAACAGGAAAACCTAGAGCTGTACTTAAGGCGCATGTTGTATCTGAGGCCAAGAGCATTAGTAACAAAATCAAGGAATATGGAAAAGGCAACAAAGACACATGCTTAAAACTAGCTCTTATAGTGGTTAGAAGCATACTTAGGGATTCACTGCGTTAAGAAGTGGCAGAAAAAATTGCACTTCTGATAATTTGTTTAAGAAGTGGCACTTTTAAGAAGTGACCAAATTTCTTGTAGCTCAGAAAGGTGCAGAATTTTTTGCACTTTTAAGAAGTGACCAAATTTCTTGCAGCTCAGAAAGGTGCAGAATTTTTTGCACTTTTAAGAAGTGACCAAATTTCTTGCAGCTCAGAAAGGTGCAGAATTTTTTGCACTTTTAAGAAGTGACCAAATTTCTTGTAGCTCAGAAAGGTGCAGAATTTTTTGCACTTTTAAGAAGTGACCAAATTTCTTGTAGCTCAGAAAGGT
>SDBT01001736.1_pt1 | contig 38802 bp, 41 predicted proteins | sample 2277101 | NCBI WGS metagenome assembly SDBT01 (sample SAMN10404973, study PRJNA504765) | marine sediment metagenome | isolation source: marine sediment core GS10_PC15, 103 cmbsf | place: Arctic Ocean: Southern Knipovich Ridge | collected 2010 | reverse complement strand
TGGTTTGTTTCTCTGCGGCAACTGCCACAGTCCCAAGTTCATTGATGAAAGCATTGCCCAGGCCCAGGCTGCTGCTGCCAAGGCTATAGGGATTCTCTCCAAGAAGGTTATGGAAATAAGCGGTGTTGTCTCAGTGGTGGATACCGACAAGTGTGCGGCATGCCTAACCTGTGTCAGAGTCTGCCCCTATGATGTACCGAAAATAAACACTGAAGGCGCTGCTGAGATTGAAGCTGCTATGTGTCATGGCTGCGGTGTCTGCGCATCGGAATGTCCGGCAAAGGCAATTCAACTGATGCACTACAAAGACAGTCAGATTATTGCAAAAACAAAGGCATTATTCACTGAAACGAGTGAATTATTGAAAAATGAGTGAGTTTGAACCCAAAATAGTGGCATTTTGTTGTAATTTTTGCGCTTTTGCTGCCGCAGATTTGGCTGGTGCAATGCGTCTGCAGTACGCCCCAAACGTAAGAATAATTTTGCTGCCTTGTACCGGCAAGGTTGATGCCATTCACCTTTTGAAATGTTTTGAAGATGGCGCTGATGGTGTTTTTGTTGCAGGATGTCTCGAAGGTGAGTGCCACTATCTCGAGGGGAATATGCGAGCAAAAAAAAAGGTTGCATACGTCAAAAGAATTCTTGCCGAGGTAGAAATTGAGCCGGAGAGAGTTGAGATGTTTAACCTTTCTTCGGCAATGGGAGGAAGGTTTGCAGAAATTGTCACAGAAATGACTGATAGCATAACAAAACTGGGCCCCATTTATAAGATTGTGCAAAAAGAAGAGTCCTTAAAGAAATGAAAATTACAGATCAAAAGGACATAAAGGTGGACAGCAGTTTTGCGGAAGAAATCGCAAAGCGCAGTGGAGAGAATGTTTACCTCTGTTATCAGTGCAAGAAATGTGCCTCCGGATGTCCAAGCCGTAAGTTTATGGACAGTACTCCGGCAGAATTGATGCGATATGTGCAACTGGGAATGGTTGATGAGGCAATGAAGAAAAATACAATCTGGTGTTGTCTGTCCTGTCAGACCTGTACCGCAAGATGTCCCCAGGACATAGATATTGCTCAGGTTTTGAACACAATCAGGATTATAGTTCAGGAAAAAAAGATAAAAACAGACACTCTGAACGCAAGATTACTTAACTGGCTTTGGATGAAAATACTCAAGTATATGGGAAGAATGTACGAAGTTGCTTTGACCGGCATGCTGAATGTGTTTACGGGTAAGCCTTTCAAAGATTTGCCGTTAGGGTTCAAAATGATAAGAAGGGGCAAGCTAAAACTACTGCCTTCTCTCACAAAACCTTTTGAAATGATAAAGATGTTTTCAAGGGCCAAGAGATTTAAAAAATGAAAATAGCATATTACCCAGGCTGTTCGCTGCATTCAGCAGGTATCGAATATGATATCTCAACGAAAAAAGTATGTGCTGCGATGGGGATTGAACTGCAAGAAGTCAAGGATTGGATATGCTGTGGCTCTTCACCGGCGCATCATAGTGATGAGTTAATGTCTGTGGCTCTGCCAGCCAAAGTCCTTGCATTGACTGCCCAGACAAATAACTCAAAAGAAGTATGTGTGCCCTGTGCTTCCTGCTATTCAAGATTGAAAGATACCCAGAGCAAAATGGCCGATGAGAATCTGAAGAAAAATGTCGAGGGAATAATCGGCTCCAAATATCCCGAAGATATTCAGGTCTGGAACATACTTGATTTTTTCGTTGAAAAAGTAGGAATCGACGCTATTAAAGAAAAGGTCACCAGAAACCTTAATGGCCTTAAGGTGGTCAGTTATTATGGGTGCCTGATGACAAGACCTCCAAAAGTAACCGGAAAGCAAAATTTCGAAAACCCAACAGAAATGGAGTCAGTTATGGAAGCTCTTGGAGCTGAGGCCATCGATTGGAATATGAAAACTTTTTGTTGCGGAGCGGGTTTTGCCTTGACATATACCGATATGGTACTTGACTTGATGAACAAAATTCTTATTGATGCCTGTTCTGTAGGAGCGCAGGTTATTTCGACGGCATGTCCGTTGTGCCACTTTAATCTGGACAGCAGGCAGACACAAATTAATGAAAAATTCGATACGAATTTCAATATCCCAATATTCTATTTTACTGAACTTATGGGTCTGGCAATGGGAATTGAAGCGAAAGAACTGGGTATTTTTAAGCATCTTACAGATGTTAAATATTTTCTCAAAGAAAGGGCGCTGATATGATTGTAGCAGACAGAAAACCATTTGAAGAAATACTTTATTCGATAAAGGATTATAAAAAAATAATGCTGATGGGCTGCGGCGGGTGTGTGACTATATGTTTTTCCGGAGGCGCAAAAGCTGTCGAACTTTTGTCATCCCAGATAAAAATAGCAAGAAAAAAAGAGGGTCAAGATATAGAAATAGTCGAATGCACACCTGAGAGGCAGTGTGAATACGAATTTGTCGATGCGTGCAAAGAAGAGCTTGAAGACGTTGAAGCAGTGCTGTCCACAGCCTGTGGAGTGGGTGTTCAGGTGATGTCTGTGAGGTTTCCGGAGATAGTAACAATTCCGGCCTTGAATACAAAATTGATGGGCTACCCTGTTGAGCACGCCTTGTGGGAAGAAAGGTGTGCCGGTTGTGGAGATTGTGTCCTGGAATGGACCGGCGGTCACTGCCCCTTTGCCAGATGTGCCAAGAAACTGCTGAATGGACCTTGTGGAGGCTCAATTGATGGAAAGTGTGAGGTCGATGAAGACACTGACTGTGTATGGCAGTTGATTTATGACAGACTGAAAAAGTTAAACAGACTCGATAACCTAAGAGTTGTACGGGAATCTAAAGACTGGCGAACGAGTATGGATGCAGGACAACGAAAAATCACGTTTGAAGAGGCAATGTTATGAAATCAGCAAGTACGCTTGAGAAAGTTCTAACTGCAGGTAAATTCGCGGTCACTGCCGAACTTGGACCTCCGCAGAATGCTAACCCCCAGGCAATCAGGAACAAAGCCCAGTATGCTCTTGGGAAAGTTGACGCAGTCAATATCACAGATAATCAAACCGCAATAGTAAGGATGTCAAGTATAGCCGCTTGTGCTATTGCAATATCCTGCGGTGTTGAGCCGGTCGCACAAATGGTATGCAGAGATAGAAACAGAATTGCAATGCAAAGCGACATTCTCGGCGCTGCTGCTCTTGGCATCAAAAATCTTCTTTGCCTTTCAGGTGACCATCAAAAATTTGGGAATCATCCCCAGGCAAAGAATGTTTTTGACATGGGTTCAATACAATTGATAGCTATGGTCAAGAAGATGAGGGACGACAAGAAGTTTCTCTCGGACGACTTAATAAAAGAACATGAACCGAAATTGTTCATAGGCGCCGTTGAAAACCCTTTCGCAGACCCCTTTGAGTTCAGGGTCATCCGCCTCGCAAAGAAAATCGAAGCGGGGGCTGATTTTATTCAAACCCAATGTGTTTTTGACATAGACAAGTTCGATAAGTGGATGAAGCTTGTCGTCGAAGAAGGTCTGCACAAAAAAGTTTACATACTCGCCGGCCTGACACCCGTTCGGTCTGCCAAAGCTCTGCAATATATGAAAAAATATGTTGCCGGAATGAGCATACCAAACGAGCTTATTACAAGAATAGAATCTGCCGAAGACCCAAAAGAAGAGGGAATTAAAATTTGTCTTGAAACGATAGAAAGAGTAAAAAATATAGATGGGGTTTCTGGTATTCACCTTATGCCGATAGGCTGGGAGAGTATTACGCCTGACATTTTGGAACGAGCCGATTTACTTCCGAGACCCGAGGTATAAATCTAAAGCCCTGAGACCGCCCGACCATCAGCTATCTGATATTACACAAGAAAACCCAAAAGACTTTGAATTACTCGTGAGGCAGAGCACTTTCCAACGAAAAATATTTGATTTTTATCAATGAGTTAGTCTGTTCCAACTTTATTTTAAATATCGTTCTAAAGCGGAGAGTATTTCTTCGATGCCGGAAGATTTTTCAATGAATTCGTCTCCTTTGTAACGCAATATGTCATCCGGGCTGTATTTTGTCTGGGGGATGTGTGGAACCACTCCCGTAAGCATTACAATTGGGACGTCTTTATATGTTTGATGTGTTTTGAATTCTTTAGCCAAAGCAAACCCGTCTTTGGGCTCCATCATTGCATCTAAAAGAATCACATCGGGCTTTTGTTTCTCTATCTTTTCCCAACCTTCTTCCGCACTAAATGCTGTTGTTACTTCATACTTCTTTTCTAATGACAATTTTATTGAATTTACATAATCCGGGTCATCATCAATAAATAGCACTTTTTTTCTTCCGGAATCAGATTTTGTTTCGTTCAACTCTTCCATTTTTACCTCCATTGGGAACGATTCTCACAACCTTTACACTTTGAGAGACAATTTTTCTAAATGTTACCGCTGCTATATTTATTCCTTAAATATCTTTTAATCTTCTCCAGTTTTTTAAATTATCACCACGATGCCGTTAAACCCTTTTGCTCTTCGCTTTTTGCTCAGCTGGGGCGACATACCCACTTCAAATAAGCTATTGTTATTTATTATCAATATAATACATACATTATTGCTTGTCAAATTTTATCTTTGAATTGTTTTATCAGTGTCCTTATCTTTTTAAGACGTCGCTCAATTATGAAAAATATGCCTTTTTCCCGCTGAAAGTTGGTTAAAATCTGGTATTGCTATCAAGGAATATATACGTATAATAGTATTTGTTATGATTAACTATCCAATATTTTTGAAGCTCGGTAGTCGTCGTACCGTTATAGTAGGTGCCGGGGCTGTAGCTGCAAGAAAGGCTCAAATGCTGTTGGCTGCCGGAGCTCATCTGGTGGTGGTGGCCCCGGACATCGATGATATGCTGACAGCTCTTTGTCAGGGTACTAATGCCGAATTGTTCAAGACTAAGTACCAAAAGAATTATCTTGCAGGGGCGGTTCTTGCTATAGCTGCAACAAATGACCCTCAACTTAATAAGCAGGTTTATAAAGATTGTCAGGAGTTGGGGATATTGTGTAATGTTGTTGATGTTCCAGAACTTTGCGATTTTCTTGTGCCGGCAGTTGTGAAACGGGACGACCTGCAAATAGCTATTGGCACCGGAGGTCTTTGTCCAGCTTATGCCGCTTATTTGAGAAAGAAATTGGAAAAAACCTTTACCGACAAACATGCTGAATTTTTAGCTGAACTCGGCAAGCTCCGAAAGCACATTAATAAAGAGATTGCTGAGCCGGCCAACCGAAAGGTCCTGTTAGCGAAATTGGTTGACGATAAATCGTTTGAATATTTTGTTCAAAATGGATTCAGACAATGGAAAGTTTATGTTGGAAAGATTATATCAAAACGGCAAGAATAATATGTTTTGAAGACAAGGAGATTTTGAAATGGGGTTTCCGGAAATCAGGTTGCGAAGGTTACGTTGTAACACTTCTATGAGAAAATTAGTGCGTGAGACTTCTTTGAATGTGGATGATTTGGTATATCCATTGTTTGCTCGTCCCGGCCAGGGTCTAAAAGAGCCGATTGAATCAATGGCTGACTGTTTCCACTTTTCACCCGACACAATTGCATCCGAAGCCAAGGAAGTTGCCTCTTTAGGAATTCCCGCAGTCCTTGTCTTTGGTCTGGGCGACAAGAAGGACGCAACCGGCTCCGAGGCCTGGGCACCGAACGGTGCGGTTCAGTTGGCAATTAAAGAAATTAAGAAAGCCTCACCCGAACTGTTGGTTATTACCGATGTTTGTCTTTGTGCGTACACTACAAGCGGTCATTGCGGTTTGGTCAAAGACGGTAAAATTGATAATGATTCCACTTGTGAATTATTGGCAAAAACTGCTCTTTCACATGCTCAGGCTGGTGCCGATATCGTTGCACCTTCGGATATGATGGACGGTCGTGTAGGTTACATTCGTCAGACGTTGGAAGAAAATGGTTTTTCCCAAACAGCAATTATGGCGTACTCAGCAAAATATGCTTCCGCTTTTTACGGTCCTTTCAGAGATGTAGCCGATTCGGCACCGGCATTCGGCGACCGCAAGAGTTACCAGATGGACCCGGCAAATGCTGACCAGGCGATAGATGAAATTGCACTGGATATAGAGGAAGGTGCCGACATCGTGATGGTCAAACCAGCCCTTTGTTTTCTTGATATCATACACCGTGCTAAAGAGCGTTTCGACTGTCCTATTGCTGCGTATAATGTCAGTGGTGAATATATGATGCTGAATTCAGCGGCCCAGGCCGGCCTCCTGGACAGAGAGTCGGCTATGCTGGAAGTTCTTTACTCAATTAAACGAGCCGGCGCCAACATTATTATTACATATTTTGCCAAAGATGTGGCGAAATTACTATAAATTGAATTAATGGAGCATCTTAATGATATTTGTATGGTTTATCTACGGACTGGCATTTTTTGTATTCGGGTTGGCAATCGCTATCTACCCCAAAAAAGGAAGTGCCTTCAAACTGGCAAATAGCATGTGGTTGATTGCCGGCTTTGGTGTACTTCATGGTATAAATGAATGGCTTGATATGTTTATTGCTATTGGCGAACCGTTCCCGCCTGGGCCCCTTAAAGTTCTCAGAATCATTACTTTATCCGGCTCTTTTCTCTTTCTGCTTCAATTCGGTATAAAAGTCATTTTTGAGGGGAGAAAAAAATACCACTTTATAGAAGCTACTCCCGTTGTCTTGTTCATAACCTGGGTAGCTATACTTGTTCTAAGCAAACAACACCTCTTAATCGGCGATATCTCTGCCAGATACCTCCTGTGCGCTCCAGGGTCATTTCTGACAGCACTGGCGCTTTTCCAGCAAATTCCACAATTTAAAAAGACGAAACTATTCAATATCGTAAGAAACCTGCGATTAGCCGCAATCACATTTGTTTTTTATGGGGTTCTGGCCGGATTGGTAGTCAAAAAAGCTTCTTTCTTCGGCGCAAATTTCCTCAATTATGATTTGTTCAAAGAGACATTCGGGATTCCTGTCCAGGTATTTCGTGCTCTCTGTGCTATCACTTTGGCATACAGCATAACATACGTACTGAGTATATTCCGATGGGAAACAAAGGAGACTCTTTACAAAAGTGAACAACGTTTCAGCTCAATCGTTGCTACAACGCCTATTATTTTATTTGTTCAGGATTGTAACTCAATTATTACATTTATCCAGGGCAAGGGGCTGGAGCTTCTCGGGCGCAAGTCAGAGGATATCGTCGGACACAGCATCTCTCAGGTTTTTCCATCAGTGCTCCAGCTCGCCGAAGATAGCAGCAGAGCACTCTCTGGTGAAGAGTTTGTCACAACTGTAACGATTGACGGTGTTATTTTTGAGTTCTGCTATTCGCCACTGCGGGATAACGACGGAGAAGTGATTGGTATCATTGGTGTGGCCCTCGATGTTACTGCAAAGATGCAGACACAGGAAAAACTCGACAAGTACCGCTCCGAGATGGAGAAAAATGCTCGGCTGGCAGAAGTAGGAACAATGGGCGAAATGATGGCTCAGCAACTCGACGAACCTTTGGCTGTTACCCAGCTGCTTTTGCAAAGACTCCAAAGTGACTTCAGCAGAGTCTCTGCTCCTGAAAATATAGCCGGTAATCTTAAGAAAAGCCTTTCAGAAGTCTCAAGAGCTATTGACATTGTAGACAAATTCCACAGCGCTGCCCAGGTGTCCGGTAAAACTTCGGCAGAACCGGTCGACCTGTACCAGATTGCAAAAAGAGTAATTACAGTATGTGCCCAAAACGCCCAGCGAGCCAACCTTAAAATAGTTGTTAAAGATATAGATGTAGTGCCGTATATGTCTATAGCCGCACACGAACTTGAGCAAATATTTTTTATCTTAGTTCAGAATGCCATCGACACTGCCATCGATATTAATAAACCGCAGAAACTAACTATTAGTTGCAAAGCAGAAGATAAAAAAATTGAATTACGGTTTCACAACACCGCCAGCAGCATACCTCAGGAAAAGCTCCAAAACATATTTGAGCCTTTCTTTTCTGCAAAATCCGGCGTCAGCAAAGCCGGTGGCTTCGGTTTGGCCGTAGCCAAGCAAATCGTCTGCAACCAAGGAGGTAACATATCTGCCCAATGCCAGCCCGACGAGGGTACCACATTTCTCGTAACACTACCTGTTGAACGAGTAATTTAGGACATTTGGCTAAAGATGGTATCATCCATCTATTTTTCAAAGTCCAGCTTGAGCTATACTTACATATCTGTTGAATAAAGGGATTTAACGGAAGATTTGCAAAACTTGCTTTTTTAAAACACATATGGTACTCTAAGGTTAAGAAATTGGCGAAACATAGTAAAATTCATGTTAAATGATAAGCCCCGATTTAATATTTTTTTGAACCGAAAGGAAGGTTATGAATGAACATTCTAAAGATTTTGAAGCGGAAATAAATGACTTAAAACAGGAACTGGAGAATTTTCAGCAGGAGAAAGAACGTGTCAGGGCCATTGTAGGAAAAATTGGCGGTGTTCCAACATTTAATACCAAGCTGGCCAACAAGATATTCATTGCTGTAATCGTGATTACTTTGGCTATCTCTATAATCGGTGGTGAAAAGTGGCGGCTTCTGATGATTGAAATGGCTACTGTTGCACTGGCGATAAAAATCATCTATATGATACACTGTCAGATGAAGATAAATCATTTCAAACTCTGGATGCTCTCCTCAATAGAATGGCGACTTAACGAAATAATGAAACACGTAAGGAAATCCAAGGATTCGGATTGACCGATGCTTTCTATCGATTCCTGAAGCTGGAGCGTGGTATTTGAAGTTGGAGATCTAAAAGCTGAAAACACTCTCTGGCTATTGGCTTTTCGGAGGGAAAGCGCCAAGAAGACCTATTTATTATGGCACTTTTTGCAGAGTACTCCTCTTGCATTACGCACGACAAGGTTTTTTCTCATTTGTGAATAAGGGCTGTGACAGCTACCACATCCAAGACTGCCATCATAAAGTCTAATTCTGGGTTCGAATATTGGGTATTGGTAATGGCCGGGACGTCGAAAAGCAGCATCGGGATAACTCATTGCGATGGGATGGTCAGTCATACTTGACCAACGATGTTTTCGTTGTTTCGGCGTTTCAAAATCAGACGGCATGAAGGCAGATATATTATCATGGCAACTGAGGCAGGTGCGAGACTCAACATCTATCCCACCGATTTTTTGAATGCTATTATTGCCATTCGATGACTGCGGATTTATTGAGCCAAGATGTGCTCGTGTGGAAAACTGCCAATGAGACTGCTTTACTAATGTCCCATCCATTTTCATATGACATTTACTACAAAATTGTATACCTGAAGGCTTGTGCAGGATTCGCATCCGGCTACTATCGGTTTGGTCTAAGCCATCTGAAGAACCCGTTTCATCGTGACAAGTCAAACAGGTAATTCGTGAATTACTGTCCAGCGGCATATTGACTGTGATTGCACCTTTGAGCTCGATGCCAACAGGGTGGTTTAATACAGGGTCAAAATCGTGACAGACTGGGGTTGTACAGAGTTGATTGACATTACCAGTGATTTGTCCAAAATTCGAAAGTTCAGTGTTGTTTTGTCCAATGAGATGGCAATTGCTACAGGGTAGTTCGAAATGATGAAGTGGGATTTCCTTTCGCGGTTTGTTTTCTGCAGAAACAGTCAGCGAGGCAAATAAAACCACCACCACAACCCAAGCACACCCTAAAATCCAAGATGGTTTATAAACTTCAATGGTGTTTTGAAGTTTATTCAACCTGCCGAACTGCCGTAGTAAAGCAGACATCCTTTTGTCATCACCATCCACCATATACCTACCGAAAAAAGTCAGGATAAAGCTGCGGTATGTTTATCGTCAAGGATGGGGGAGGGGATAACTGAAAAGAGGAATTAGTATTTTCCGGGCATAGGAATGGGTTACGAGTGGTACGGATTGTAGCGGAAGTAAGGATTCTGCATGATAATGCAGTTAATTATGATGGCACAGGATGTATCAACTTTATTGATTTTGTGAACTTGTCGAGCGAGCTTCCAGCCTTCGGCCAACATCTTTTATTTGTAGGTCGATAATAAGCAGATAAATAAAGTTAATCAACCACAAGAGAGAAAATGCAAGGCAAAGATAAAACATATAAAGGCCTCCTTTAATAAATAAATTCTCTTTCTAACTTGGCTTTGTTCTTCAAGAGGTTGGTTTTCAGCCAAATCAGCGCTGCGGCGAGAAGCACTGTTCCGGCCATACCCAACATTAGAGCGACTCTCTGCCAGGAAGAATCAAGAGTGAAACTCGGTCTGTGAATATCGGGTATAAAACGAGCGCTAATGAAGACCATCGGGACATCCAAAAAAGCTATGATACCAAAAATTGCGCAAATTCGTGCTCTGTGGCGTTGCGAGTGGGGCATGCTCGCTCGTAGAATCAGGTAGACAATATAGAGGAACCATAGAACCGCAGAAGTAATCAGCCGTGGGCTTGGTGTCCACCAGGTATTCCATTCTGCCTGTGAAAAAATCATACCAGTTACGTTCAGTACCGTTGCAAAAACCGCTCCGACTTCAGCTGAAGCTGCCGCCAACATATCCCATCCAGGCTTGCCGGTATACAGAACGGCGACAGAAGCTATAAGTAACACTACAAAACAAAGCAGGGCACAGACAGAACTTGGGACATGCGCGTAAAGAATATTGCGTTTAACAGGTGTGATTTGTCCCCATGTTAGAGCCATCCACATCGAAAGCAACAACAGAATAAAAGCTAATAATAGTAAAATCCGTCTCATTTTCACTACTCCTTTACAGCGAAGCCAAACAATAACCAACAAGCCACAACAAATACAGCATCAAACGCAATCATATATCCGATTGCTGCCTTGAAAGTGCCAACAAATGCAAGAGATCCTGAGCCGGCGATTTCGCCGGGGATAGCACCAAACAATGTCAGTAGCGCAAAAGTTGCAGGTATCATCATCGGCAGAAGTAACACAAGTACAATGATACCCAAAAGAGAACTGCGATTTCGTGTAAGTTGGACAATGGCGGAAAAGAGCGTCCCTACACTGGATATCCCAAGATTTCCCAGTAGTAAGACGCTAATCAGCGCCAGCCATCGCCCTTGAAAACTAACGTGGAAAGACAGACAGACAACGGGAACAATAATAATTTCGAAGATACACAGCATTACTATGTTGACAAACAGTTTTGCAAGGTAGATTGTTCCCTCATCAACGGGAGCCAGTAATAACCCATAAATGCAATCCTGTTGTTGTTCAGTTGCAAATGACCTTTCCTGTGCTAAGAGTCCGGAGAACAGAAAAGCTATCCATAGTGCGGCCGGCCCCATGACAGAGCCGCTCATCGATACAGCATCAGAAGCTATACGTAAAACCCACACTATGAGCATTCCAAGAATAATCATAGTGGGCAGGACTTGTTTTGCCCGTAGTTCGGTAATAATATCCTTAACAAAGATAGCCTTAAAACTCAGCCAGAAATATTTCATTTCCCCCCCCTTGCATACGAAAGGTAGTCTTGTGAAAAGGAGGTGGTATTTAATTTGCTTGTCAAAGCGTCAAAAATTACGTGGGTTTTATCCAAAACCACAATGCGCCCGCAACATTGAATAGCAGTGTTTATGTCGTGAGTTGTCATTACGACTGTTCCACAATTAGCTGTAAAGTTATTTAAGACAGAGACAAGATATTGAGATGCCTCTCTGTCCAGGCCGGTAAAGGGTTCATCTGCCAGCAATAGCAGGGGGTTATGTACCAGCGCTCGAGCAATGGCCAATCGTTGAAGCAACCCGCGAGAAAGTATACAGGCTTTATCGTACCTATAAGAAAGAAGCCCAACGTCTTCAAGGAGTTCCCTGATGCGGACGGAGCTGTTTTTTACACCATATAGATTGGCAAAAAAGGAGAGGTTTTCCGAAACCGTCAAATCGGGATACACCATACTCTTGTGTGATATTAGACCAAGTTGTGGTTTTGTTTTCTCAGGTTCTTTTGTGATATTGTATCCGCAAAGCTGAAGTGAGCCTTTATCCGGCTGCAGGAGTCCGGAGATTAGACGAAGCAGAGTAGTTTTACCGGCACCGTTAACGCCACAGATGCAAACCGATTGGCCACGGGTTATGCCAAGGTTAATATTGTCCAGAACGGGTCTGGCTGCGAAAGATTTGCTGACAGAGTTAATACCTATTACAGTTTCTTCGGTGCAAATATTTTGTTTTTCAGGATTCATAGTGTTGAAAATTGAAACCTTTAGAAAACTCCAGAATCAGTTTTTTCGGAGCGCAGCCGTAAAAGCGCCAGAATTACGACAGCACCAAGTACAACAGATAATATCACCCAGGTACCCGTGGCGGGAGTGTTAACATTAAATCCTGCAATTTGGAAAACTATATCTTCTGCTGGAGCAAGATTGCTGCGTTTGTAATACTCCATCGGCACTCCATTTGCGCCGGTAAGTTTATATGCCTGGCCGAGCCCCTGGATTTTTGCCTGGCCTAATTCTGCAAAAATCACAAGGCTCGATGTCGGCAAAGAGAGTTTTTTTACAAAGTCCATAGTATCGGCATTTATGTTAATAGTATATGAAAAAGAGACCGCGTATTCGCCGGGCGGCACAGCCATAGTGTCATAAAAACCATATTCGGTAATGACAAGAGCATTGTCTTCAAAGTAGCTGAAACTTTTGAGGTTCTCAAACCCTTCTGGCAGCATTATCTCCAAAACAACGGGTCTGCTTTGGTTATCTTTTTGTTTTGAAGTTACGGCCATATCAGAGGAGTTTTTAAGCTGCATATATTCTGTTATCACCAGAAAATCAGACTGTACCTTTATAATAAGATGGTGTGTTTTTACTGCGAGCTGTGATTTGTCGTCAGAGACGTCAAAAACCTGAACATTAGTAGAAACCGTATTTTGTGTTTGTTTAAGCACAACAGAATGCCCACTAAAACTCATATTCTGGTGCATTACTCTTGCAATTGCAATGTTATGCTCGCCGATGGTGACATCATCGAAAACAGCCTTGCCATTGTCCGCAATTTTACTATTAAAGGTGCGCAACAATTGTCCGTGTTGGTATATTTGTAGAGTAACTTCATCACCGGCAACGCTGCTGCCATTTGCCGTACCATTGGTTACTTCGACGATTAAATTTGTTTGTGTCACAGGCGCAGCAGGTTCCTCGCTGAAACATACCTGCAAAGAAAAAACCAATGTTATTATTGCTGTCAGAAGGAAACACTTCAAGGTGCTCTTTCCTTTCTTCAACTTACCTTATCGGACCGCTTGGAAAGTAGCGGCCAAACTATAAATAACACACACACGCTCAATAGAATCCATTTTAAAATACTCATCATATATCCTTATCTTAGCCTTATGATACATTTTTTTTTCGTTTATTAAAGGAAAATAAAATCAGTATGGTTCCAAGAACCGAGACAATACTGCCAATCCAAATCCAATTTATTAATGGCTTGATTAGGACTTGAAGATTTATCAGTTTGCTGCTGCTATCTACCGCAGTAAGAGCTACATACAGGTCGTAAGCGAGAGTTCTTCTTATATCGACTTCACTCGTGCGTTTATCAGACCTGTTGTAAAATGCCTGGGACGGGCTTAGTTTTGTGATTAATTTGTGCCCCTTGTGTACAGAGATATCTGCTATTACAGCGGTAAAATTCGGTCCATGCTCAGCTTTGAGTTTGTCAAAGGTTATATCAAATCCAGCGATGCTAATTTTTTCATTTGGTTTTAAGGCGGCTTCTTTCTTAATCTCATAGCCGCCAGAAGCGGCAATACCAATGAAGACTAATACTACGCCTACATGCACAAATCTGGCGCCGTACCATCGCAGGTTCAAAGGTGGCACAGATTGTTTGTTGTTTGTGTACCTTCTTTTTATGTACCTGCCGAGGAAATCTGCTCCCAGATTCAGCACCGCAAATCCACAAATAATAAGGCATGCAGGAGCCAGTGTATCAGTGGCCAGCCATGTTACTAAAGCCGTTGTTGCTATAAGTACTGCTCCAATTGTCCGCCAATTCTTCTTGATGCCATACTTCAGGAGATGTGGACACACACTCAAGAAAAGCAGAAGCACCAGACCGCAGGGAGCGGTAATTTTTGTAAAATACTCCGGTTTAAGGCTAATTTTTTGTTCGGTGAAAAGACCACTAAAAAGCGGGAACAAGGTGCCGGAAAAAATCATGAACGTCAACAATACAAGCAAGTAGTTATTAAGAATTATAACTGTGGGGGCAGTACCTGCAACTGCAGGAAGGTCGTTTTTGTCTTTACGGAATTTTCGCCACATAAATATTGCGGCCAACGCCCATATATGCAGCAGTAAAATCAAAAAGAGTATTCCAAGACCACGTTCGGTAAAGGCGTGGACGCTGGTAAGCAGAGCACCAAGATATTTGGTGACAAACCTTCCGAAGATACATAGACTGAAAGTAACCAAACTAAGTACCGTTGTCCAAGTGGCGATGGGGCTGCGTTTTTGGTAGGTTCTGAAAGAATGTATCAGTGCCGTTGCGGTCAACCAGGGCAATAGAGAGGCGTTTTCAACAGGGTCCCATGCCCAATATCCACCCCATCCAAGTTCTTCGTATGCCCACCATGCCCCAAGGACAATACCGATTGTCAAAAACAGCCATGATGATAATGTCCATTTGCGAGACTGTTGAAAAAGGGCAGGCAGGGGCTGTTCACCATTATGTTTCAGTGAGGCAAAAGCCCATGCGAAAGGAATAACAAATCCCGCATATCCAATAAAAAGTATTGGCGGATGCAAAACCATAGCCGGATGCTGCAAAAGTGGATTGAGCCCCATCCCATCAGCAGGTGCTGCAACGGATAAAGCAAATGGGTTTTTGTCCATTATCAAGATGAGCAAGAAGAAAACACTAACAAAATTTGCAATAGCTCTGGCTTCGGCACAGAATGTTCTTTGTTTTGCCTCGGATTTACAAAACACAAGCACAACAAAGCCAACCTGCAACCACAACCACAAAAGCAAAGAGCCTGCGGAACCTGCCCACAGCGCACTTATCTTATATGCAGCCGGTAGAGCTCTCGATGTATGTTCAGCTATGTAAATAACACTAAAATCGCTTTTAATCAACAGCACCCAAAGTGCCGCCATTGCAACGGTGAGGCAGGCCAGAGATGAGATAGTTGCATTGTTCCCACTTTTAATCAAGCCAGATTTTTTTCGCCCAGCCCCTAAAAGGTCAACTAAAACCGCATAACCACTTAAAAAAAGCCCAAGAAGCAGAGCAAACTGTCCTAAATCAGCCATATTTTACTTCACTTTCGCTTTATATTTAGATTCACACCTTGTCATAAGCATATCTGCCTTGAAAGTTCCATCTGGGTCCAAGCGGCCTTCCACCACTACTTCTCTATCCTCGGTAAAATTATCCGGCACTGAACCCTTATAGAGAACCGGCACCTCGTTTTCGGAACCAGCCAGGGTAAAAGTCAAATTCATTTTTTGTAAATCACGGGCCACACTGCCCATCTTGACTCTACCAGCGATCCGCAGTGAAGGGTTTCCTACTACAGATTTGTTATTCGATAGTTCATCTACGGAATAATAATACGACCAGGAAGATTGCATTGCCTGGTACATAAAATACCCGATACCGCCGCCAATAACAAAGATGCCTATTAAAACTTTTACAATCATTTTTGTTTTCATGAATTTACTCCCATTTAAGAAATTTAAAGTAAAAGATGGTCAATCACAACAACAATCATATCCTTTATAAATACTTCTTGGCAGACGAAGTTGACATCATTTATTGCTCAATATTCTGCAGGAGAATGTTCGGTGCCATGACATTTCACATGACATTTGCCACTATAAACTCCCAATTGTTTTTCAAACATTAAGAGCCCCGATGAATCCGGACCAACAATGGTTGTGTCAAAATTTATTAGAAAACTATTGTTCAAACTTGTTCCCTGAGCGGAACTGATACCATGGGCATCGTGGCATACCGAACATGGAATCTCCTCTTCAAGATGCTTGCTATGCTTTGGAAAACTTTCATCATTTAAGATGCTATTACGACTATGACATTTGTAGCAAAGCTCATATGAAAACTCACTCTCCTGAGTAAAATCAGAAGTTTCATAGCGATAGGCGAGGAGATTCGGATAGTTAGAGCCGTGAGGGCCTTTTGTTCCTGAAGTATTGTCTGAATTGTGACAATCGGTGCAGTATATTAAGCTCGCAACGGTCATTGGCGGTTTCAGGCTGGGAACATTTTGATTTATACCCCGAGATACAACAGGATGGAAAGAGGGGTTGGATGGGCTAAACTCTAACCGGGTATTTGTCTGGGTTATCTGTCTGGTAATCATCGAGGTTGCTCTATCAGGGTTATCGCCATGGCATTTGAAACAGACTTCATACTCATATTGAACGTTGTATGTGGTACTTCCTGAAGTTGTTATTCCGGAAACTCCTTTCATAGCACCAGAGACAAAGGGGGCCTGAGCCGATACGTCTTGTATAGCATGTGGATTATGGCAATCGGCACATTCAACATGCATTGGTGAAGATGATGCCAATTCTTTCAGGTCATGGATGCCATCATATCTTTTCACATCATGTCGACTGAACTTTGAAAGTTCAGATATTAAATTAGTGCGTGCCACTGAACCATCATGGCAGTTTAGACAGTTATCTTCAGATTTGGAAAAATGAAGCAGACGTTCATGCCCACCAGCCGAATGAGGTCTATGACAGCCAAGACAACCATTCTCAGCCACGGTTGAGTAATCGGTATCTCTTAAATACTCATCATTTGTTCCAGCCACTGATGCGGTTGAATATTTATGTATAGTAGTCTGCCACCCAGTTACATTATGGCAACTTATACACATAGCCGACTCTCTGTTGGACATTACCATAAAATTTCCGAATTTATTGTCATGAGGTTCATGGCAGGTAGTACACTGCAACTCACCTGAGGAGTCGAGTTTAAGGCTCTCGGGTAGTGATAAAGCAGGGAGGATTTGAACATCCTCAGCAGAAAGGGCCTCCGAATAAATAAAACTGATTGGGTGGTCATCCGATAAATCAGTCCCCAGATTCGAAGCACCTGGAAGAATAAAAGCCTCCTTTTTATCACCCTTAAGAGTCTTGGTCAAAGCTACGGTACCATCATGACAGCAAAGACATAATTTACTGGAACCGGTAGGCTGACCTACCTTGGCCTCCAAAGAGGAGCTTTGATAAATTTGATAAACAGCAGTGGAAAGTTCACGGCTCCATCCCGGGACCTTGCCCATACTTCCATGTGGGGTGTGGCAGTAGCTACAAATGTTTTTTCTTCCACCTAATACGGTCAGGTCATGCGGTGTATCTTCAATAGAACCCATAGCGGGCAAGGCCAGCAGTGCAACAATTTGAAGCGTCTTGAACAGCATAGAGAATTGAGCTTTCATAAACCGTCTTCCTCCAGAAGTTCAAATATCTGGACTCTTTTGTTAAAAGAATCAGCAACAAAAATTCTATTTTGGCTATCTATAAAGATTCCAGCTGGAAGCCAAAACTGGCTTAATCCACTTCCTTCCCGACCAAATGCTATCAGTATCCGGCCGTCACTATCAAAAATCTGGACATTTTCAAACTGTCGGTCAACAACATAAATGTGCCCCACATCGTCCGTGCCGATTCCGCAAGGATGAGCAAAATTGCCGGGATATTTTCCCTGACTCCCAAACATTTTTATAAACTTTCCATCGCTTGAAAATACCTGGATTCGATAGTTTAGTGTATCACTAACATACAACCTTCCAGTTTTATCGATGCACAACTGAGTAGGATAATTAAACTCTCCTGCGCTATCCCCTCTTGTTCCAAATTCATAAATAAACCGGCCGTTTTTGTCAAACACATCTATAACATGTCGAGCAGCGTCCACTACGTATAACCTCTCCGTCTTTTTGTAGAATGCTATACCGGTTGGCCTCTTCAACTTTCCACCTCCAAAGGAAAATTGGAACTTGCCATTTTTATCTAAAACATGTATTTCAGCAAGTACACTGTCAGAAATGTAAAGAGCATCCCGGGACAGTGCCAAAGCCACGGGCTTTAATAATTCTTTGCCTTTTTCAAGCTCTGAAATTTGTTTATATTTTCTGGACTTCAAATCCAGCAGATGTACGACATTTCCACCAGTGTCGCCTACGAACAGCCTTTCATTATCATCAATGACCACGGAATAAGGATTAAGCAAAACACCAATTTTCTTTTTTCCAAAGATAGCATTTTCAAGACCTTGCAACCAGGACTGTTCTCTTTTTAAGTCTTCCTCTGTTGACAGTGAGCCGATGTACTTTATTCTTGGTTCATCCGGCGGCGCGGGCCAGACAGGTGGCGACTCAATTTCAGGAAACAACTCTCCACGAGGCTGACTACAGCCGCTGCCGGTAGCGATGGTCATAAGGGCCAACAGATAAACGAGCAGGATGCCAACCCTGTCATGTGAAATGCACATATCCATTCTCATTTCTATACCTCGATACGGGTCAAAAATCCCGCCTTAGCCTAAAGTAAGCAAAAATATTGTCACGCTTTTGCGTTTGACGAGTAAGTGAGTTAATTTCCACACCGGTTCTGATACTCAGCCGACGATAGTCATATCGTAATTCCGTGCCATAACCAATGCCTTCAGTTGCACCAAACTTACTGTCTTCTTCATCCCTGAAATCGAACCTGGCAGTGACCTGCAATTGATTCGTCAGCCTTTTCCATGCAGTAGCTCCCAAAGTAAACAGGCTGACGTCTCGTTGCTCGGTTCCGCCAAAATCAAACCATCGACTCGAAGCATGTATGGTTATTTTCGTATCAGGGCCGAATGCACGGTTGTAACTTGCATGAATCAGGTCGGACGTTGTAGGAATCTGTGATGATTTTGTCTCACTGTGCTCTGCTCTCAATCTAAACCCTTCTTTGGAGTAATCAGCCCCTAACAAATTGGTTCTGAATTCATCAGGAGTTATTTCAGTTGTGCTTGAGCTAATCTCTTGGTCTTTGCGGCGATGTAAGAAATATAAGGATATTCCACCTATAAAACGCTGTCTCAGATTGAAAACTTGAAAGAGAATCTTTTGCTTTCTTCCTGGGTCGGTTAAGAAATTATAATCTATCAAGAGCGTATCACCATCTTTAATTCCGCCGCTTCCAAAAATATTGATAATCAGTTCAACCCGCCCGTTGTTCAGGGTAATTGTGTAGTCGTCATTTTCATAATAGACAATAGCTCCGGTACTGTCGGTGACGAAAATAGTCGATGTATCAATGTTTAATCTATCCAGGATAATAGGGAGAGGGTCGGTGAAAACTTTGGATTCATCAAATACGGCACCAGTATCACCACCTCCCTCGTGTATATCGGTGGTTAGATTGGCTAAGTAAGAGCCAGTCAAAATACCCCATCGATTTTTCTTTTGGTAGCTAAAACCAAGGTGTTCTGCGTACTGTGTAATCTCGCCCTGATTACCAAGGTCTATCTTCGATGCGGAGAGAGAGCCGGTGGTAACCAGGCTTTGATATAATCTGTGATTGAAACTAGCCTGGCCAAAAATCCGCCTGCTCTTAGTAGACCTTTGTTTGCTATCAATCGCTCTGAGCAAATAATTAGTTGAAAAGTTGGGAGTGTGCTGAAGTGTTAATCTTTCTGTCAATCGCAGGATTTCAGCTTCAAAAGAACCCGAATGCTTACGAAGTGAGAAAAATGAGTGGAGTCTATGCTTCTTGTCACGACCAAAAATCCAATCGTGGGCAGTCGTAAGAGAGGTTTGCTTAAAATCGGTCGAACCTACTTTTCTATCGTATCTAATGTCGTCTTGTTCAAAATCGAGGCTTAATCTTGAGAAATCACTGAAATCGTGGGTTACAGAATATTTAAACCTATCATCTTTTGTCTTGAAAAAGAAAGCGTCGGAACTTGCCGCGTTCTGCTCAGTTTCAGTCCTGCTCCATTGGAAAAACATCGGCCATTTCTTAGACCTAATTGACAACATGGCCCCTGAGCTCTCCGTTCTGACCCTCAATGGCTCCTGAAAGCGCTGTGCAAACAGATTATCCGAACGATTTAAATATATCGTAAAAGGATACGCTTTATTACGTAAAAAAGACATATTTAACCTATACGATTCAAGACTTCCGGTTGCTTTCTCGGAATCTGAATCAGAGGCGAATTTTTGTTGTACTAATCCCAGTCCCACTCCTGCGGTAAATTCCATAAGATTCGGATTGTACAAATCCCCTTTGGTTCTCAACGCCAGCCTTTCTTCAAATACAATCGTTTTGTCTTTTCTTTTATCTCCCGAACTGCTCCGTTCGTTTTGATATTGTAGTATATTTAGTTGCAAATCCCCTTTGATACCCTCGTGCTTTACAAGTGGTCTTTTCTTTCCCTGTACTGTAACGCTACAGCCGGCAATGTTAAACAATACCGCGCTAATAACCAAAATCCGCCCAAGCCACCAAATATTACACAACCAGGACTTTTTGTACAAATTTTCATAGTAAGACTTGGTTATAGTTTGCCCAAATATTTTTCTCACAGTTGCTTTCTGTTATTAAATTCTAAAATCAACAGGGCCTTCGAGGAACTGGCGTGTGCATCATGACATCTTGAACATTTAGCCAACGGAACATTTTGATGTTCGGGAATTACTTCTATCAACTTTTGCTGATGACACAAAAAACAAAGCTTGGGTTCAGGTTTTTTCAGCAGATACTGATTCTTGCTGTGGTGATGTTCATGACAGAATAAACACTGACCAATAGCAACCGGACCATGAACGAATTGTCCGGACTTAGTATAGTCATCATGGCATTGGTAGCATAGTTTTGGAACTGAAGCGGTCAGCTTAACCTTGCGGGAAAAACCGCGTCTTTCGCGCTCACCATGACACTTTGAACACTGCCAGTAAGGCTCATGTGTAAAAATAGTTTTTTTTACTTGCTTTGGCTCTATCTTTTCCGTTTGGGCGGCTGTTTCTACCTGAGCATTAGGGTCTAACAGTGGTGGAACACCATCAAAAAAAAAGGACAAAATTTTGTGTTTCTCAACCGGATCACAGCCGATTAGAACCGCCGCTATTACGGAGGCAGAAATGATCAGGACTGCGGCAAACAATTTAGCTTTACTAAACACAATATCGCAACCTTTCCAAATTTTCAGGGTTTAGTAATACCAGTCTTATTATCAGGCGGTGGTGCTTGAGACTGTTGTGTCTGCTCAGGAAAGTTGCCAAAACCATATACATTAATTTTAGCTTTCCCAAACTGATTTGAAACTATAACAAGAAACTCCAATTGGGCACCGGGCACTGCATATTGCTGAAACAAATCAATGTGGTCATAATCTATATAAATTTTAGCTGGCATATTGATATTTCCAGGTTCATTGCCGGGAAAACCAAAGAACAATAGTAGTTGGCCTTCGGCATTATAAATTTTTGCTACCTCCGAAGCTGCATCGACAACCCATATCCTGTTTTCATTGTCGATGACAAGGCCTTTTGGTCTTCCAAAGAGATTTATATTTGTACCAAGCCCCCCAAAAAGCTTTAAGAATTTCCCATCCTTGTCGAACTTTTGTATCTTGGCACCAAGGCGGTCGGTTACGTAAATATTACCTTCATTATCCAGAGTCAAATCGCTGATATGTCCAAACTCGTCCTGACCGTATCCCCTTCCTCCAAAACTGTTGACCTTTGTACCTGTAATTTTATCCAGTATAAATACCTGGTGTCTGGCAACATCTGTTACATAGCAGTATTTGTCCCGTACATATATATCTGCCGGGCGAAACTTAAGCTCCCTACCTAAAATTCTAATTAATTGGTTCTGATGGTTGTAAACAAATATTGCTCCTGCGATAACATCTGCGATATACTTTGTTCCGTCATCTTCAATAAAAATATTAACCGGAAATTTCATCCGCTCATCTTTAGGCATGTATTCAAAGGTTTTGTTTTTAAGGTCAAGGATGTCTATGCTTCTTCTGCCGGTATCACAAACATAAAATTTACTGTCATGCAAAACAACGCCATAGGGCTTTGTGATTTTATCTGTTTCTTCAGGTTCTCCAACTATGAAGACTTCGAAAGCACTTGGTTTTGCCACACCGATATCATCAGGGCCGGAAAAGGACTTGAGAAATTGCAGCCGAGCTTTATCAGGAGGTTTAGGATAGAACACCGGCTCATATGCTATAGGTTCCGGAGCCGGTTGACAACCTATGAAAATCCACACAAAACAAAATGCGATATAAAAACGTAAATTCTTTCTTATAAGGTTTAATATTTTCATATTTTTTATATTCGTCCTTACTTATCTGGGTTCATTAGACAAAACCATCCAAAAATGACCTTAACAGAGCTATTGCGCTCATATCAGTACTGATAATGCAGAAAATATCTTTCGCACTTTTCACTCCAACACAATTGATGAAAGAAAAAAATATTGGTCTGGAGCCGAATAATCTCTCCTTAATAGCAGCTCTTTTAGAACCGATAAAATATGGGATAAAATCCTCATTCTTGTGTTAGAAATATAATACCAAAAAAAGCCCGAAGAGCAATTAAATAACGCTCTTCGGGCCTATTTTTTTCGGTCATTTCACAATTGATATAAAGCTGTTACTTCTTATGGCAGGTCTTACACAATTGTGAACCACTAGGTCCACTTGCATTGCTCACGCGCAGACTGTTCAAAGCAACTGCCGTTGTGTGGACATCATGGCAACCAGCACATTCAAGATAGCCATCAGCATCCAGCAAAACGTCTTCAATCTTTGCACCGCCTATTTGAGGCCTTGCATCCCCTGGAGCCCATAATTCGGTATCACCGGCTGATATTGAATCGGCATACTCGAATGAAATTGGGTGTTGAACACTTAAATTGCTACCGAAAGCAGCATCTCCATATTGCATAAAGGAATAATGGTCATCAAGAACATCCAGGGTACAAGGGTCATTATCATGATCAATATATTCGTTGAGTCCGGAATTGGGGTCGGCATAACTGAGTCCATCATGGCAGGACAAACAGAGCTTTGAAGAGCCCCTTGGCTGCTCTGCTGTGGCATCGAATGTGTCACTGGTGTACAATGTAAACGTAGTTGTAGTTAGATGCCCATTCCAGAGCGGAACTCCAGTTAGTACCTCGGCATTATGCACTGTATGGCAGCTATCACAACCATAATACGTGTGAGCGTCATTTGGGTCAATTGCTGCCATTGCAGCTACTGGCATGATCAGTACCAGTACTACAATAAGACCAATTTTCTTTCTCATACTAATTACCTCCAAATCATTACGTTATAACGTAAAACAACTGTTTGCAGGTACCGTACCTGCAGTTCTTCATAAAGATTTAGAGCAATGGCTGTACCATATCTTCAACCAATACTGTCCAATCTAAGGATAGTTTCATAACCACCTTAGACAAAAGCAGTTATAGTCCCAAAAAAAATGCATAGTTAATATTGGTAACGACGATATTACTTGATATTTCTCAGATATGGGAATATAAGGTGTTTTTTATTGTTATTGATGAGAAAGACTTGTTTTTACCGGCTCGTTGAAGACAAGGGCTAAAGCTCTATAATAGGCATCCACAGCCTTTTCTGCTTGTCCTTTGGCTTGATAGAGTTTGCCTAATTCAAAAAAGCCACGAGTCGATTTTGGGTTCAGTCTCGTAGCTTCAACCAGAAGCTTTTCAGCAGTGTCAAACTCTCCTATTTGACGTTTTGCCCATCCCAAAATCAAAGTTCTTTTGGCTATTTCCCTATGATTTTGAGCATTTATTTGACCAACCACTTCCAGTGCTTGTTTGGATTGGCCAGTTTTGCAATAAAGAAGGCCAAGCTCTAATATAGCTTCAATGGAATTTGGGTCCAACTGCCGGGCCTTGTGAACCTCCTGGATAGCGGCTTCAAGCCGACCTTTTTGCTCGAGAATTCCAGCCATTCGCAGATGTCTTTTGAGACGTGCAGTGATAGTAGTATTCGCTAATGTTTTGACAGAGATTGATTCCTCAAAGACATCCTGCTTAGTGATGCCCAGCACATAGCTTAAACGGGAGCGCATCGCAGGCGCAAAATCATAACCATACCCTGCCTTGATCCATAAAACCTTATCATCCGTTCCAACAATTAGAACCGTTGGTGTTGCAATGATTCCAAGTTGGCCCCACAATTTGTATTCATTATCCAGTAGTATGCGAAAACCAAGTTGTGGTTCTTTACGGACTGATTGAAAATAGCTCAAAGATTTTGGGTTGTTGGTGGCAATCACAAAATCAAAGGATTCAACTTTTGCCCGAAGTTCTTTAACCACAGCCAGAATATCGTCAACTGCTTGTTGTGACTGTCTTTGATTCGCCGATATGTAAGCCATGGCTAAGACTTGATTTTGGCTGTGCTTGTAAACGAATAACACTTTGTTTGGGTCCGGCCTGTTCGAATCATCCAGGAATAGCTCCTCAAGAGTGAATTCAGGCATTACATCGCCAACTCTGGTTTTTCTCAATGCCTGGCTTGGAGCAACCAAAAGCGAGAAATGGACCAACATCACAAAAATGATAATTCCGGGCAAATTATTTTTCAGAGATAACACCATAAGGAGTCAACCTTTCTAAATCACTTGCCCACTTTATAAGTCTTACTATAAAACCTGCTGGCTATCGTTTTTCATATTCGACTGGTGACTGGCGGTTATAGGCGAAAGGTAGATGACACCCCGGTTTACAACTGCCACCAGTCTCAGTCTTCTCAAACTGTATTGGCAGGTTCCACATTCCATAGGGAACACTCTTGCGAACGTGATTGGGCAGATTGCTGGCATGCGTTGCGTGGCAAGCGCGGCACGTTCGGCCTCTTCGAGGCTTGTTTACATGCAGATAGTGCAGGTTCACATCGCCATTTCTGAAGTTGGTAAGGTCTGATGTCTTCTCACTCAAAACCAGAGTCTCGGCGTGACAACTAAAACAAAGTTGATAGTTTTCTTTCTTAAACGGCGAATAAAAATAGGGAGGATATTCCTTTTCCAGAAGCTTGAAATGTTCACTTCCATGGGTGTTGTGACATCCTTTGCAGTTTTTTTGAGCAACAGGTCCGTGGAGAAATTTCTTGTTTGTGATTTCTTCTGAGAAGGCTCCAAGCATTTTATCTTTGCTTATTTTGATTGGTTTGTCATGGCACGAAACACATAGTTCCATAGGGTCGGCTTTTAATCCAAATCTGACTGTCGAAGCGTGTGGCGTATGGCATTTTTGGCACCCGCCTTGCTCAGAGACGATGCGGTGTTTATATTTTGCAGTTTCGGCCAGCTTTTCTATATCTTCATGACAGGGATAGCACAATTGGGGCGACTCGGCTTTAAGCATCATCGGATTATTTGCCCCGTGTCCGTCGTGGCAACCAATGCAGTTATCTTCCGCGGGCTTATGAATAAACTCAAATTGCTGCAATTCATCTTTTGTTACAATATGACAGGAAAAGCAGAGCTCAGAATGTTCAACAATCAATAAACTGTCATAGTCTGAACTGTGGGGTTCATGACAAACAGTACATTCACCGACTGCCATCGGGCCGTGTAGATATTTGAGTCCCTGACCGGTTTGGTGGCATTTTTTACAGAGGTCCGCAACTGTTTTTTCAGAAAGCAATTGCTTGTTGTCACCACTATGGGGGTCATGGCACTGTAAACAATCATCAGCATTAAGAGGTTCATGAACATTCTTTTTGACCGCCTGATCCAAATGGCAGAACTCACAAAGGTCTTTTCCCTTTCGTGCCATATTAAAGGTATGCTCATTTATGTTATTTGGTTCATGACATGATTTACATTCACCGAGGCTGACCGGTGCATGCACATAGGCATTTTTGCTGTAATCAGTATGGCATTGCTCTGTAACACATGTTTTCTGTGCCGTAGTAGGTTTCTCTACCGCAGGTACTCTTGAAGCTAAAGCGCAAATCAACAAAACAAGCAACTTAACATTAATTTTTCTTTTCATCGTCATACACCAATTCCTTATCATAAACTTGTTTTAACATATCTTTACTGTCCATACCGTAAGAGCTTTATTTACTTTTTATTCAAATTAGGTGCTTTGGAAAGTTCCGGTCGGCGTCTATAAAGAAATATCATTGTTCCAGACTTAGTTGTATAATGGTATGGCTTGTTGAATTCCAAAACAACCTGTTGTGAGGTGCTGTTATCCTCAACTTTTGCAATAATAGCGGGGTTCAATAGGCTTTCAGAGTTATTTTTCCATTCAGTTTTAATAGCTGCTCTGTTAATGACCTTATCGAAACTGAAAGAATATTCTTGGTTTGCGAAAGGATAAGAGTGACCAATTACTACTTTTTCCGCCTTGAATTTTTCTTCTTGAAAAGAAAGCAGCATTGGCTCAAAGCCAGATGCCACCGCAAGAATGTAATTACTTGCAGTACCCCTTAAATCAAAATCAGTAAACCGCATACGTAAGGGAAGTTCTATTTGCTTATGTGGAAATGACGGAAACTTTGACCATAGCCATTGCTCATAAGTGTTTCCCCCATCATCAAGAAGGACTTTGATTGTAGGATTAATTGGTTTGTCTGATTGACTAACAACTTTTTTTGTTTCGGTGTCAATCGAAAAGTGCGGTAAGTAGTCTAATACACTCAGTTTGTATTTAGACTTCGGTATAGTTATTACTGTTTGGGGCTTGGCAACAAACTCAAGTGGTGAATTTGTATCCTCAAGCCAGACGGACACAATGCCAAAAGCCTGAGAACTAGATAGTTCTTGCATCAACTTTTCGATGGCATTGGCATCATACAGTTTTTTTATTGTTATATTTCCAATGCTGGAAGATATTGATTTTCTGGCTGGGTCTTCTGAATTGAGCCAGAAGCCCTGTTTCAAATCTGTACCTTTAACTGTTAATGCTGCAACAAACCCTCCATTTGGGTCTTTAATCACTGTAGTTTCCCACCTCAAATCAGGCAAATACTGTTCGAGTTTGATTTCTATCGGAGTCCCCATGACAGGCAGGAGACCATCAAGATTGTCTGGTTTGTTCTCATCCAAAACTGTGAAGGGGAACCGCAGTCCCTGATCGTCCAGAGCTGTTTTAACGACAATTTCCCAAGGCCCTTTCAACATAAATGAGTGGTGCGGGCCGGGGGGGATAGCCCTCGCTTGGTTAATCAACGACACCAGAAAAGCAATTGCGACGATGAGAACTTTGTCGAATCTGAGGTATAACCTGGATTTAGTGTCACCTTTCATAAGTGGGCCCCTGTTGCTTCTGTTATTAATTCATTTGCTTTAAGTAACATAGCTTCAATGTATTTGAAATTGTGCACACCCCAACTGCCGTCTGATTCCACTGATTCGAGAAGTGCTTTTGCTTGTCGAATTGTCTCTTCCAATTCCTGAACCGTCTTCTTATCGGTTTCAGACTGCAAGCGATTTTGGAGCTTGCTGAATCTGCTGTTGACCTGTTCATACAATTTTTTAATCTTTTTCTGCCAGAATGGTATATATCTCTGTCCAGTCCCCGGCTTATGACATCTGTCACATGCACGTGGTACGGCTTTTGCCACTTTTCCGATACTGGCAATACCATCGGACTTGACCAGCTTTTGCTCGATATGACAATCTGTACACGCAACATGCGTTAAAAACATTGGACTGAGGATGCGGTCATTTAATTTGTCCTGTGGGTGTTGTTCAGCCGCATAAACACTAAGTTGAACATTGTGAGTATTGCTATGACAGCTTTTGCATTCTATCATAGCTGAAACCGATAACATACCAGTCCTGCCATGCGAGACCTTCCCATGACAGGAAAAGCACTCGACTTTCTCTTCGGTGGTGTGGGTCTTATGAAGTTCAATGCTATCAACGTGTTGCTCTTTGCTGAAATCATGGCAACTAAGACATACACTGTCGGATACCCTGCTATGCTTTTTGATTTCCTTTTTGTGGCAGGATTCTTCACAACTTGCTCCGAATGAAACAAACTCAGAATGGTTAATCGTCACCAATCCTCGTTTGATGACCTTGTTCGGCACTTCGTGGCAGTCTTGACAACTGGTTTGTACGAGTCTGCTGTCGCTTTTATTGTCTTCAAGGAAATGACAGGTAAAACATACATCGGTATTTACACTGAAGTGTTCATCTCCTTCAAAGTGACCGTGACATGTGCTGCACGAGATATTTATCCCGTCAACTACTTTGGCAATGTGTTTTTTGTGAGAGAACTTAATACCATTGAAATCGGTATTCTTTAGGGCAAGCTCTTCAGTATTATGGCAATGTGCCCTCAGACAGGAGACATCTTTGACTGTGGCACTCGGCTTTGTACCAATTCTGCCGACCATGTAATCAATCGCTTGCGACATTCCTTTGAGCTTGCCTTCTGCATAATTTAATAATCCCGGTTTAAGATGGCAGTCAAGGCAGTGTGCTTTATTATGGCTTGATTTTTTCCAACTATCATAGTAAGGATTCATAACATGACAGGAATTGCAGAAAGTATTTGTACTCGTTAGTACAATTGAGCCTGCAGTAATTACAAGAAACACAACGGCCAATATCATTAACTTTACCACCAGCCTCAACTCTCTGAACATGTTTATTGCTGATAAGAATATTTTTTTCATCTATCCGTCTAAAACCTTTTCAAATTAAAACTGATTAACTTTAATCATCCTTAACCCTACGAAGGCCTCCTTAGGAGTAACTGTTTTTGGTAATGTGAACCTGAAAGTTGTCCCCTGGCCTTCTTTACTCTCTACCCATATTTTTCCGTTATGTCTCTCGATAATTTGTCTTACTATTGACAATCCTAATCCTGTACCGTCTTTTTCAACCTTTTTGGCATTGCTGGCCCTAAAGAACTCATCGAATACCTTGCCGAGTTCGTTTTTGGGTATGCCAATGCCTGTGTCGCTGACCTGCACCAGCACATAATTGCCGTGTTCTTTTGCATTTATCTCAACGGTACCATTTTCAGGTGTATATTTAAGCGCATTAAGCAGCAGATTCGAAACTGCTTCTTCAATAGAAAACTGATTTCCAAGGATTTCCTCAACTGAAGGTTCGGCATTACAATTTAACGTTATCGATTTGCTTTCGGCTTTTGTTTTCACTGCAGCAACAGCGTTAAGAATAGTATCTTTCAATGAAAAAACTTCCATTTCCAATTTATCACTGATTCGCAGTTGCGTCAAATTCAGTAATGTTGTTACAAAATGTGTAACTTTTCTGGTCCGGTTTTCTGCGCGATTGATAAAGTCAGACTGTTGTTTGTTTAGTGAGCCGACTATCTTGTTGGCGACGACGTTAAGACAAGTCTGTATAGCTGCCAGATGTCCTTTAATGTCATGGGTAACACGTAAAACATACTCGTCTTTTATGCGGTCTTTGTGTCGGAGTAATATATTAGCCTCTCTGTAGGCTTGTTCAGCCTGTTTGAGTCTGGAGGTGATGTAAGTAGCCATATACACCACGAAATACAATGTAGTTGTGAAAACGAAGAAAGTTCCAAGCACATAAAGACCGTCCCGGTGAAGACAACGTACCACGAATCTCTGTAGGCAATGATGGGGTATAAGTTGCAGATATTCCAGCGATACCAAAAAGCCAAAAAGCAGAACAGCAAATGTGGCCTGCAAATAGCTTTCTCGCACAGAAAGTAGAATACTTGCTATTATCATATGAAATACAAAATAAAAGACGAAGGGGTTTTCAATTCCCCCCGAGAAGTGCAACAGAACGGCCAGTATCACCAAATCAGCGGATATTTGGAAATCGATTATTTTTTTTACTGTTGTATAATGTACCTGGTTATTTGCTCTTGTGAAATGATTTAGTAGTAGCAACACTGTTGTATTATACAAAGCAAGCAGTGCGACAATACAATAGAGGGCGGAATCCTGCAATGATATAGCTAAAACTTTACTGGAAAAAAAGGTACCAAACCCAAGAGATACTACGGCTATCCACCTGATTTTTACCAACCAGTAAGCTCGTTTAACAAGCCTTGCATTTTGCAAACGTGGTTCCATATTAGGATGTTTCTGACAAAAGAGCTTTGACCTTGGTAAGCAGCAGTTCAGGTTCTACCGGTTTGTCCAAGAATCCATCCACTGGCAGCCAGACAGGGTCACCGGCGGTAGATTTGAAACTTATACCGGTTCTGCCTTTGACTGCAGTTAGTATCAGGATAGGGATATCTTTGAACTTTGGGTCTTTCTTCAATTCCCTGGACATTTCAAAGCCATCCTGCCAAGCAGACATCATAACGTCCAGTATTACCAAATCCGGCTTTCCCGTTTTGATTTTTTCCATGCCTTCCTTTTTATCTGGGGCAGTAAGGACGGTATAATGTTCGCTTTCTAAAATGGTTTGGAGAGCTTTGGTAAAATCCAAATCATCGTCCACAATCAAAATTTTCTTCGCGTTTTTCATAATTCACCTCATAAAATTTGAAAAGGTTTCTGGCGTAATATAATCAACTAACTGAGTGAGACTTTTTTTGTAATCTGAGTCGGCAAGTATATTCAGTCTTTCTCTGGCACAATTGATATAAGACTCAACTACCTCCTGAGTTTTATATAGTGAACCCGAATCAATAAGCATTGTTCTTAATTTTTTTAGATTGGCTTGTTCTATTCTTGATTCGAGCATACTTTTAAGCTTTTCCCTTTCGGTTTGGCTGATAACATCGAGCAGAGTTAATAAAGGCAGAGTTATATCACCGGTAATTACGTCCTGGCCCGGGCGCTTACCAAGTTCCTTTTCTTCACTGAGTATATCTTTACAATCGTCTATAATTTGAAAGGCCATACCAAAGTTCAACCCAAATTCTTTCAGCGCTGCTTGGATAGCTTGACCATGGTTGCCTATGATAGTCCCAGCTTGGCAACAAGATGCAAACAATGAAGCTGTTTTCTTTTTTATAATTACTATATAGCTGTCCCTGGATAAATCTAAATTGTTTCTCTGGCAAACATGGGTTAATTCCCCCTCACACATCACGTATATTGCTTCGCTTATACAGGTAAAAACGTCTGGATTTTTGCATTTTCCAATCAGTTCAAAGGCCTTGGCGTAAATATAATCCCCAAGCGCAATCGAGACATCATCTCCCCATTTGGCGTTGATACTGGGTTTGTTATGGCGCATTGTCGCTTCATCAAGAACATCATCGTGAATCAGAGAAGCCATATGTATTAATTCCATGGCTGTTGCGATTTTTATAAGTTCGTCGTGATTACAATTACCGTTCTTGTTTACTGAAGCAGCTTTTGCTGAAAGAATGACAAGGGCGGGTCTTGTTCTTTTGCCGGGTGATTCCAGTAGGAAATTACTCATTGTCAAAATCAACTGGTTCTTTGATTCCTTGATGGAGGATGTAAGAAGCTTTTCCACTATCTTGAGGTCATTTGCAATCGGCTGATAAATCTCCTTAAGATTCATTGAAATTAACCTTTCAAAAAGCTTAAGCCTAATGACAAAACAATCACAATATAAGTAACGGCAATCGTATTAACGGCGAAAAGAAATGATTCAGGATTATCATAGTTTTTTTCAACTCTCTTTACACTTTTCAAAATCCATGGAAGTGTTATGAAGGCAACTGATGCTAAAAGAGGAATCTTTTTTAGGACGGTAGCTAAGAGTAAAAGTGCAAATATGCCTGCCAAACATAATTTCAAGAGAACTATTGCTTTTTGCTTTCCAAATCTGACAACCAAATTCCGTTTCCCAACCAGTATGTCCTGATAATAGTCCGGTATTTCATTGAGAACCGCCAGACAAAACACGCTCAATCCACTGATTATAGAGACAAAGAACGGCACAAAGTCAATCCTTTGGGCTTGAATATAGTAACTGCCCAACACCATAAACGGGCCATAACAAAGTCCTATCACTATTTCCCCGAATCCGCGATAAGCCCATCTAATTGGCGGGCCGACATAAAAATACGCACCGAGAAATCCGAAAAGGCAAAACAGAAGCACCTGCCAACCTGTATGTAACGTAAGGTAAAGGCCGATGACAAACGCAAGGCCGAGCGCTAAAATCCCCAATTTTAAAAACCAATTAGGAATGTCAGGTTGTTGGTGCGAAAAGATTCTGTCTCCGCCTTCCTTGGCATCAAAGTATTCATTGAACAATTCGACCGCAACAAGAACAAGAAATATACCTGCAAATCCCCACCAAAAATAAGGCCAATTCAGTTTGCCCTGAATATTAAATGCCACGGCTTGGCCTAAAAAGTATGGACACAAACCCGCAAAAAGAAAAAACCGATATCTGATTAATCTTATCAAATTCATAGCAGAATTAAATTTCTCTCCAATTATTTGATTCAGCCAAAAGTTTGGGGTTGGCAATTACTTTATTAGTAAATTCAATCACTTCCGGCTTTTTCCAAGCTTTTTTGTAATTTTCCCAAATCTGGGCCAGACTCTGTTTTTTCAAATCACCACAGATAAAAGGTAAAGGGCCTATAAGCTTAACCTTTCCGTTTGGCACAACCAGCAGGCTCGCAGAAGGTTTCTCGATACGATATTTCAATTCTTCTATCACATCATAAGGATAGTGGTAAATTTTCATCTTGCCTTGGTATTGTTCAGTTTTTTCCTGTAATACATTAAAGAATTTTGTATATTCTTCTTCTGATGGACATAAAATATCCCAGTTTTGTGCGGCCCGGCCGATTCGCATCGTTTTGCCCGTATAGAAGCCATATACGCCCAGCGAATAAGCTATATCAATAATTTCGCCGATCTCATGGATATTAAACTGTGTCGGAACAAAAACAATTTCAGTATTAACACCATGTTTTATAAGAGATTTACAAGCTGCCACCGCTTTTCCCCAGTCCCCTCGCAGCCTCAATCTTTCATGGGTTTCGGGTGTTGCTCCATCAAGACTTACCTGCACGGACCTCATTTTCAACTCAGCCAGTTTTTGAGTTGTTTTTTCATCAATAAATTCGCCATTGGTCTCAATCTTAAGACTTATATTGCTGTCTCTAATTAATTCACAGACGTCAAAAATATGGGGACAAAGCAAGGGTTCTCCTCCCGAGATAGCCATATAGGGAATATCCAATTCTGCGATTTGCCTGCAGAAATCAAGAGCTTGTTCTTTTGTCATCTCATCCGGCATACTATGGCCTGCTTCCTCACAACAGTGAAGGCACCCAAGATTGCATGCTGAATTGAGTTGCCAGGCAATAAAAAGCGGAGACTTATAATCTTCGAAATCGCTACCCTGAAGGATTTGACGCAGTTGGTCATCCGGGCCCGGATTGGTTAAACGGCTCAGTTTTTTGTCTTCAGCTAAAATATCCATACTTACTCCTATGCACTGATTATGTTGTTTGACTTCAATTGCTCGGTAAATTCATTTATGTCTTTTTCTATGGTTTGCTTGTCACCATCAAAGTTTTCGGACAGTTCACTGACAATCTCGGGTAGTTCTTTTCCTTGCTCGATTAATTCCAAAATCTCCCTGCCGACCTGGTCGGTTACAAAGATTTTTTCGGTCAAAGTGTCAAATACCACTGTTCCAAATTTTTCTTTTCTGATTTTCGTATGTTCAGTGAAGTTCATTTAGACCTCTCTTTCCTGTATCATATTGCGCATATAAATTATACGCTGCGTACGCTTTGCGTGATATACGATATTCACGGCACATAGCAAAAACACTATTTAATGTATGCCTGATTACAACAGAAAACCATTAAGTAAATCTAATATAAGGCTGAGCCATTACTTTACCTGAAACGTCCTCAAGTTTTGGTTTTTGCCATTTCTTTTTTTCTTTGCCTTCTTTAATTCTGCCCGAGGCACATCCTCCGTGATTGATTTCTGTCTGTTTCTTTTCCATATTTGTATTTCCTTATAAAGTTTATAGTAGAAGATATCCTGGAAACTTTTCCAGTCATCAACTACACCGTTAAATTTTTCAGTGCTATCAAATTACTGAATCTATGTTTTTCTGTATTACTTCATAAAAAATCCAAGTTAATCTGCTTCCTCAATTGTAATTGCATTAACGGGACAAAGGTAAGCACAAGCGCCGCATCCAATACATTTTTTTGATATTTTATTAAAAGGTGTTTCGACCTTTCTTTCCGTCCCTCTGCCTGAAAAACTCTGTGCATTTCTCTGGCTAATTTCAGCACAGACACGAACACATAAACCGCACAGAATACAATTTTCTTTCTTTTTGAGTTTAATTCGTGTCTCAGTTACGCCATATTTTGCCGCCAACTTTCTAATTTTTTCAGAACCAGGGCATCGAGCTAACAGAAGTTCAAGGACAATCTTCCGTGCTCTTTTGACCCTCTCAGTATCAGTTTTAATCTTTAGACCATCGGTAACTTTATAAACGCATGCTGCTTCAAGTCCTGGTTTGCCGCCATCAACTATTTCGACGAGACACATTCTGCAAGCGCCATAGGGTGCTAATTCCTTGTGGTAGCATAAAGTAGGTATTTCTACGCCTTCAAAATGAAAACGGTAATCCAGAACTGCTTCGAGTATGGTCTTGCCTTCTTCAATCTCTAATTCTATATCATTAACAGAAAATTTAACCATAACAGCACTTTCTCAGTAGTTCAGGCTCTCCTTAATTTCTCATGTTTAACAGGTTAATTTTTGAGAGGCCTGGAAATCTATTATCTATTATTTAAATGAATCAAAATGGAAACTATAGTCTCCCTTTTTGTAATCAAGAATAAATTGAGTTGACGGATTCCCTGCAATCAGAGCTTCCATTGTCTCTAAAATATTACCCATCGGTTTCATATCCGGATGGCTGATGTTAAAAGAAGCAGTAACCTTTGTACCTTTTCCCCGTCTCGAATCTATCTTCAAATCTCCACCGGTCTGTTGAGCTGCTTGTGAAAGTAAAGCAAGTCCTAAACCGATTTTTTTCCCGTCTTTCGTGGAAAAGAACGGGTCCAAAGCTTTTTTGATTGTTTCCTTATCCATTCCTTTACCGTCATCTTTAATGCAAAGAGTTAACATCTCTTTGTTTTCGTCTTCCAAAATTTCTATCATTACTTTTTTCCCGCCTGCTCTGATTGAGTTTTCAACAACATCAAGTATGTGTAAAGATAAATCTTTCATACAGTATCAGATATTCACTTTCCTTCCTTCACTGCCGTGCAAAGCCATCGACACTTCTGAAAACGAAGGAGAGTTTAAGGAAAATGTCGTAAACGCTTTACCAATATCGGACAGAAAGTGAGCATCTGAAGATGTAATGAGCGGAAAGCCACAACTTTCGTAATTAATACTTTCACCGGATTTGCACCTCGTAGACAATTCCAGAGCATCCAGAGGCAATTCTTTTGGTACAAATCCCAGCTGCCCGATAATGCTGAATGAGTCTCGGTCAACGTGTGAAGCAACAGCCAACCCATCCAAGTTGTGGGCCAACTCAACAATTTCACTAACACTGAGAGTGGTTGCGCCGATGAGCAACTTCTTGGTGGAACCGAGTATTTTGTCATCTTCATCCACAACGAGCTGCTGGCCAAAGTATTTTTCATCATTCTCGCCTTCTAAATTCTCATAAACAATATTCTGCATTGCCATCAAGGGTTCATCGTCATCAAAAAAGACCAAAATATGCGCCTCTTCAATGGAACATATTTCCATACCACCCAGTACCTGGACGCCTTCTCTTTGACCGGCTTTTTTTACCACTGCAACATTTTCAGCGGTATTGTGGTCACAGATTCCAATGCCATTGAGTTTTTCTTCTTTGGCCTGCTTAATTATTAATGTAGGCAACATTTCCAACTCAGCACAAGGAGAAAGACAGGTATGGATATGTAAATCCATCTTAAATTCCTTCAGCATCATTAATTTGTTCCCGAAAGTCCCAAGGCATATAACTTGCCGCTTAGCTCAAATGCTGTCATTTTGCTAACCATAATTGGGATATGTTCTTCTTCGGCTTTCTTAACAGTTTCTTCTTCTGGCTCTCTGCCGTTTATTATCACAATTCCGGATAATTCTTTCATACTGGCGACTGCAACAATGTTGTGATGAGTCTGTAGCGTAATCCAGAGGTCGCCTTTTTCACTATTCGCAATCACATCACTCAAAAGGTCACTGACATATCCACTATTCACTTCGTTATCTAACCCATCAATCTTGCCTCTGGGCTCCAAATTCAATTTTTCAACTATCTGTTTTAATTTCATTTTTCTTATCCTGCCTTTGTCTGGCGTTGAGCACGATTCAGGTTAATGAGTATTTTTAAATGAGTCCCTTTTCCCACTGTTGATATTAGTTCCATTTTATCAGCACACTTCTGAATATTAAACAGGCCCATTCCTGCTCCGAAACCAAGTTCTCTGACCCACTCTGTAGCTGTGGAGTATCCGGGCTCCATAGCCTTTTGGGTATCGGGAATACCAGGACCGGAATCTTTAACATCTATAAATATTCTATCAGGCCGGACTTTGGCCGATATTTCGCCGCCTTCGGTATAAATAACAAGGTTCATCTCTGCTTCATAAGAGGCGATAGCGGCTCGACGGATGATATTGGGATGAATCCCCAGACGTTCTAAAGTTTTCTTAAGTCCGCTGGAGGCCCTACCCGCCTTGCTAAAATCTTTGCCCTTGACATAAGACTTAAAAGTCAGAACAACTTTATCTGCCACGATATCTTCAAACAGGTGGCTTACCCGATAGCGGCGAATTTCCTCTTCGTGATAATCAATTTCCAGCTTTCGAAGCAAAGTTTCGATAATATCACCTTTAGTAATTACTCCAACCAGTTTGTCAGTATGCCTGTCAATTGCCGGAAAACGCCCAAAACCGGTCCGCTCCAGTTTGCTAATGGCATGAATCAGGGGTTCATCAGCGCAGAGAGTTTTAACATCTGTAGTCATTTTATTTTTTATCGGGCAATCTTTGCCTTTATCAACCAGCCACTTAATGAAATCCTCGATACTTATAATTCCAACTAATTTGTCCCCTTTAATAACAGGAGTACCAGAGATACGATTGGCCCGCAAAATCTCTCCTAATTCACTCATCGAGACTTCAGGCGCAGCAGTAATCACATTCTGCGTCATCGCATCACTTACTTTAAGCTCATATACTAATTCTTGAACTTTGGTGAACTCTATTTTTGGTTTATTCGGAACTGCCACCACCAGATAAACCTTTCTTATACAATCGACCGCAGGATTCATACATAGAACACTTGGTTGACAAAAGGGGAATTTTTTTCTCCTGTGCCAGCTTGAGTGTTTCCTCTTGAGGCTTCTTGCCGCTAACGAGGCAGATGGCAGCTATTTCTGCCATTTCCGCAGTACGCACAACTTGAGAATTTGCAAGTCCGGTTAAAAGCAAAGAACCGGATTTGATAAACGTTAACACATCGCTCATCAAATCTGAGCCGTAAACCATTTCTATCTCCCGACATAAACAATCGTCATCCCACAGCATTTCTGCTTCTAAGGTGTCTTTTATTTCTTCCAATTTCATTTTGTATTTTAATTTGTTTGTCATCATTCTACAATAACAGCTCCAAACTTACAGACCTCCAAACACATACCACATTTAACGCATTTATTCTGGTTTATTCTATGTGGTTCTTTTTTCTCTCCGGAAATTGCCTGCTCAAGACAGACCTTTGCACAAGCCGTACATCCCGTGCATTTTTTCTCATCAATGGAGTATTCTATTAATGCCTTGCACACCTTTGCAGGGCATTTTTTTTCTCTTATATGCGTTTCATATTCGCTTCTGAAATGACGCAGGCTGCTTAGAACAGGATTAGGTAAAGTTTGTCCTAATCCACAGAGTGATGCATCTTTTACCGCAATGGAAATCTCTTCCAAAAGTTCCAGGTCTTCTTCCTGTCCTTCTCCCCTACAAATTTTTTCAAGGATTTCGAGAAGTGCAGCTGCGCCTTCCCGGCAGGAAGAACACTTGCCACAGGATTCATCGCTTGTAAATACAAGGAAATATTTAGCGATGTCAACTATACAAGTATTCTCATCCATAACAATCATGCCACCAGAACCCATTATTGCTCCGACTTCCTTTAATCGTTCGTAATCAACAGGAAGGTCGAGAAACTTTTCAGGAATGAACCCGCCGGATGGACCTCCGGTTTGCACAGCTTTGAGTTGCTTGTTGTTGGGTATGCCGCCGCCGATGTAATAGACTATTTCTCGCAGGCTTATTCCCATTGGCACCTCAACGAGACCTGCGTTGTTCACATTGCCCGCAAGAGAAAACACTTTTGTTCCACGGCTGGTTTCCGTGCCTATTTCAGAAAACCACTTGGCACCCCAGTTTAAAATCATCGGAACGTTGGCCCAGGTTTCTACATTGTTGATGTTCGTGGGATAACCCCACGCACCGGACTCAGCAGGGAAGGGAGGCCTTTGCCGCGGTTCGGGTGGCTTGCCTTCGATGGAATGAATTAAAGAGGTTTCTTCGCCACAGACAAATGCGCCTGCACCCTGGAAGACTGTTAAGTCAAAACTGAAGTCAAACCCGAGTATGTTCTCTCCAAGCAAACCATATTCTTTTGCCTGTTTTATTGCATTTTCGATTCTTTTAATGGCAAGAGGATATTCGATTCTTGCATACACGTAACCTGCAGTTGCACCGATAGCGTAAGCACCTATGCACATCCCCTCAATAACCGAATTGGGG